>Ga0190334_1000028_pt1 | contig 68612 bp, 68 predicted proteins | sample 48720478_MG_FD_161270 | JGI IMG/M metagenome (GOLD analysis project Ga0190334, IMG submission 161270) | Hydrothermal vent sediment bacterial communities from Southern Trench, Guaymas Basin, Mexico - 4872-04-7-8_MG | ecosystem: Environmental > Aquatic > Marine > Hydrothermal vents > Sediment ... | reverse complement strand
TGGCGGGTTTTTCTCCCATTTTCCAAAATATTTATTCAAAAGAGAAAGTGTTTTATCCATTGTTATTTGTCCGCTTAAAACGAAGAAAATATTTTCAGGAGAATATCTTTCTTTAAAATAATTTAACATGTGATCCAGTGAATAAGAAGCAATGTCAGATTTCCAGCCTATTACAGGCCAGTGATAGGGATGTGCAATGAATGAAATTGCAAAAAGTTCTTCCAGCGCTTTTCCCTGTGGTGAATTATCCGTTCTCATTAATCTTTCTTCCATAACCACATCCCTTTCTCTTAAGAACTCTCCTTCGTCAAATAGAGGATAAAGAAAACGGTCAGCTTCCATTTTCACTACTTCTTCAAGATATATTGGAGAAATGTTTTCATAATATACAGTTTTGTCGTGGCTGGTGAATGCGTTAAATTCCCCTCCCATTTCCTGGATCCTTTTCGCATGTTCCTGAGGTCCGTAATTTCGTGATCCTTTAAACATCATGTGTTCTATCATGTGACTTATTCCTGTTATCCCAGGCCTTTCGTATTTCGAACCAGCTCTTACCCAGATTTGGAAGCTGACCATGGGAGAAGATGGTCTTTCGATAGCAATAACATCCATTCCATTTTCTGTCTTTGCGATACTGTATTTGAAGTTCATTTTTTCCTCCTACACCCTGGGTTTTCTGAAAAGTTCTATTGAAATCTTTTCTGCAAGTTTTATCCCTTCTTCTTTAGTTTCAAATTCCCCATCCAGCTGTAGTTCATAAAGTTTTTTTAGAATTTTTCCAAGTTTGGGTCCGGGTTTAAATCCTATAGCAAGAAGGTCTCTTCCCATTACAATAGGTTTTATAGCCTCCTCCGCCCTGAACTCTTCGAATTTTTTCAATAGCCACTTTCCGGGTTCGTCGAGTTCTGTAAGGGGATGTTGCCCTCTTGCATTTCTATCAGCTGCATCCAGTAGGACTGCAAGTAAATATTCGCCTTCCAGCTCCTTTGAAAGTCTATTAAAAGCTCTTTTTGTTACATTGTCTCTCTGATTATATATTTCTGAAGGACGGTGATGGGTTCTTACGAGCTTAAGGATTCTGTCTCTCAGGGGATAACCTTTGTAGGAGTAAATACCGAGTTTATCGCAGAAGGCTTCTGCTAATTTTTCCCCTTCTACATCGTGTCCAATGCTTCTTACAACAAGTCTTCCATTCTTCCATTCCCATTTGCTACATAAAGGTTTTGCAATATCGTGGAGAAGAGCCGCAAATATTAGGGCCTGTCTCTGTCCTCCAGCAATGCTATAAATTTCAGAAAGTCTGGCTGCCTGCATTACAGTTAGCACAGTATGGGGCCATATGGTATGATTCCCGAATTCGTCAGTTTCTGGATGAAATTTTCCATCCTGAATCCAGAAAGAAAGGGTATATAGTTCAGGGAAAATTTTTTCCAGAACAGTGAGGGGAAGAAATTCTTCCCAGCCTCTTTCAGGATTTCTGGTCTCGTGCATTTTGTAAAGCTCTTCCAGAATTCTTTCTCTGGGAATTTCTGTAAAAGATACAGGCTTTGATTTTTCATAAATTTCCGCGTCTATTTTGAATGCAAGCTTGGCAGCAAATCTTGCTGCCCTCAAAACCCGTAGCGGGTCGTCTGAAAATGCTTCCGGATTTGTCATTCTCAGAATTCTCCTTTTTAAATCTTCTCTTCCTCCAAGAGGATCTATCAGCTTGAGGTCTATAAGTCTTATTGCCATGCTATTTACAGTGAAATCCCTTCTTTTGAGATCCTCCTCAATAGGTAAGTCAGGATCTGCATCCACTATGAAGTTTTTATGAGATGAAGAAAAACGGGAAGCCTTCTTTTCTTTTCTTGGAATAGCTATTTCGATGATCTCTCCTTTGTAATGGAATTTAAGTACGGCAAAACTTTTGCCTACAAGATTGATTTTTCCATAGGATTTGAGTTTTTCTATTATCTCCTCAATTCTATGTCTGGTTATCAGAAGGTCAAGCTCTTGAATTTCCTTTCCCATTAAAAGGTCTCTAACACCTCCTCCTACTATATAGACGTTGTCTTTAAAGAGTCCTGTAAAGAAATCCCTGTGCGGAATTTTAAAGGATAAAGTCTTTAAATCTTCTCGCATCTTCAAGAGCATAAATGTTATTAAAAATAATATAGGAATTTCTATCCACAAGAGATTTCAACTTGAGAAAATCTTCTTCAGTAAATTTGTACCTATAGCCTCCTTTCCCGTGTAATCGAAAATACCGAATTTCTCCACATTCTGCTCTCCAAGAAAAGGGGTCTACTACATGAAATAAGTCATATCTTTTACAGAGTAAATCAATCTTTCCCCGCCATCTGTCACATCGTAACTCAATTCCCAGTTTTAACCCATCTCTTTTAATGAAATTAAAGAAATTGTCCATATTTTCGAAATTTTCATCGGATGGACAAAAACTTGGTGGAAGCTGGAAAATAACCTTCTCAGCCTCGAGAATTTTTGCTGCCTCAAAGGTAAAATCCCAGGCTTCGAAAACCTCTTTACAGGGGAGAAAAAATCCTCCCTTTGAGGGTTTCTTTCCTTTAAATCTTCTGTAAGTAGGAGAAGAAGGTGGATGAGTTATTATCTGCAACGCCTTTAGTGTAAATTCAAAAGAAAGAGGAGCTTCTTCTCTCCATTTTTTTAAGATAGAGGTAGGTACAGGGTTATAAAAGGTATGTTGAACCTCTACCACATTAAATTCGTTAAAATATCTCTTCCTACCCTCACAGAAACCGGCGCACCCTATTTTCATTTCAACAACCTCATGCTTTTCAATCTTACAGCGTTTCCCTTTATTTCTCCTTCAAATGATATTAAATCACAGCAGCTGGCATAATCAAAATCTGGGATACTCTGTTTTTTCAATTTCTCTATTTTATACACCTCTCCCCCGTCACAAACAATAAAAATCTCTTTTCCTTTTTCCCTTATTTTAGGGGAAATAATTCGGGGAGCCTTCGTTTTAAGAGAAACTTTAGAGGAAAAGACCCCGTAGGTAAATTTTATATATTTCAGTTTGTGAGAAAGTAGAGAATTTACCCTTACGGTTAAATCCGGAAGAGTAAATGGTAAGGCTGCGTGACACCAGTCTTTACCTCTAATTTTGCATACATTTCCCTGACAGGGGAGAATGGGGTGAAGTTTAAGGATGTCGGATATTTTCATTATAATCTCGTATCCTTCCCTCCAGCCGGGTTCTATGAGAATCAGGAGTCTATGAGATTCCATGATTTTTTCCACAATCTTTAATGAATTTTTTTGCTCCGAGAGAGCAGAGGAAAGGATAGCTATTTCACCTTTAAGTTCAAATTTATTGAAATCCCCATGAAAAAGATTTAGCTTTATTCTCTGTTTTTCAGCAATGTTTTTAGCGAGCTCAAGAGCATTTTTACTTTTTTCTATACCAGTTATCACTGGGTTGTAGTCCTTAAAAATGTCATAGGCTGCAAAAATTGAAGCACCTGGCCCTGTTCCTAAGTCATTTATAATCATATTATCTTCTGGTTCGAAATTGGTTAGTCTTAGGATTTCTTCAAGAACGAAGAATGTCCTGTAATAACCCTGGGGGAAAAAGAAGGCAAAGTATGCTGAAAGGAGCTCATTTTTTTCCATATAATTTCCAAATTTCCCTGAAATTAAAAGAGAAGAGAGCTTCCCAATGTTTTTTGCCAGTTTTTTTAGGGGATAGTCATAAAGGTCTAAAATTCTGGCTCCTGTTTCAAACCATTTATGCAGGTTATCTTGTCCCCTTTTCAATGATTGTTGAATAGGAGTGTATAAAAAATACTGGGTTTTCAAAGGAAAACTCCTTGGTAAAAATTTCAGAAATTACCCTGCCCTTTGATTCTTTTTCAACCGGAAGTCCAAGATAGTAGGCAATGGTTGGGACAAAGTCAACCAAGGAAGCAGACAAGTTCTTTGGAGAAATATAGCGGGAAAATGCGAGATATAGCCCGGAAGGACAGTCGAAATGGTCGCCGCATATTAATTTATCTCCGAATATTACCTCAAGATATGACCTCCAGGGAGGCAGTGGGTCTACTGAGAAGGGAGACACTACAAAAACCAGGTCTTCTGAGGAAGACAGGGTTAAAAATCTTCCTATAATATGGTCATAGTATTGATAGTACTTATCTATTACTCCCATAAATTTTTCAAGTTCATCAGGGGCAACAAACGGATAAAAACTTGATGTGTATCTTAAAAAATGAAGTTTTATCTCTCTTGCTCCCTGAAATCTTGCTATTAATAAATTGGATTTACCCACAAGCTTAATTGCCCTATTAAAAACTGCATCATCCAGGCTTAGGGATTTTTCCAGAACATCAAATTGCCAGGTTCCCCTTTCTGCGCGGGGACAAATAGCTGAAACAAGTTCAGGCTTAAGAATGTAGTTTTCAGGGGATACTATAAAAGCCCTGCCACCTGTTTTTCTCACAAGGTCCACTATTCCCTTATTTGGCCATCTAACCCTGCTTTTTATTTTTATTATTTTCAACTTTTTTAATGCCTGAAAAAATGCCCATCTTGGAAGGAGAGAAAAATTCCCTCTACTGAAGATGGAGTACCTGTAAGGTGAGGTGTAACCTGAGTTTGCTGGCAAAATTCCTCTTAGAAATGAATAAAATGTAACATCACTTATGCATGGGGTGGGAGAAACATTTTTACCCCATGCCCCTTTTTCCAGCAGATATGAGAAATTAGGTAACTCACCTTTTTCTGTTAGCCTGAAAATGTCATCCAGTGATAGTCCTTCCATATAAAGAACTATTGTTTTCCTGTCGGAAGGTTGTAGAGGAAAGGATACCGAAGGGACAAGATTTTTTTCCTTGGAAAAATGGGGAAAATACACAAAGAAAAGAACTGAAACCATGACAAAGGTATAAAAAATTCCGAATAGAACCCTGCTTTTTAGAGAAATAAGAGAAAGACTCAACAAAGACAGGACTCCAAAAGTTACTCCCAGGGCAATAATAATGAAGTATATTTTCTGTGGCAACAAATTTTTTAAATAGGAAATATTTAAATAAACTATCGTGGCTATATATGTTGAGGTTAAAAAAACAAGCCCACAAAGGTATCTGGAGTTCAAAGGTGAAACTTCTCCTCCTATAATAGCTTTAGCGAAAGAAGACACTATGGATAGCGGGACAAAAAAGATCAAGGAATATATACCGGCCACTATTAAATAAGAATAGTCAAGCTTTGCTGGATAATTTATAAGCAACAGAAAAACAGAAATGGAAATTCCCCCCCAGATAGAAGTGAGAAACGAGGGGAAGAGAAGTTTTAGTACTTTCACTCAGAAAGCGTCCGCTTCTTTTCTAAGCTTTAAAAATAGCAGGGTTGTCCCGCCAAGAACAATTTCGCTCTGGTCCTCTAGTTCTGCCTGAAAAACTCTTTCCCCATTTACAAAAGTTCCATTTGTGCTTCTTAAGTCTTTGATTATTACCCGATCTCCATAAATTTCTATTGCCGCATGTTTTCTGGATACCTGTCTGTCAGGAATTACAAAATCTACGTTGAATCTTCCTAAAACGATTACAGGTTTTTCTATTTTGTATTTAAAACCTTGTTTTGCACCCTTTGTTATGTAAAGCACATACTCTTTGTCTTCTGGAAGATGAGGTTCCTGGTCAGTTTTTATAAGTCTTTCCCGGGTAGTTGGTTCCTCGTCCTCTGTCACGCTTTTTCCTACTCCCACATCTTCAACAGTTTTATCAGCAGTTGATTCTTCATAAAAGGGGTTCAAAACCTCGAAAACTGTTCCGCATTTTTTGCAACGAACCTTTTTTGCCCTTTCGTCCGGGCCAAATTTGCTCTCGTCAAATTTATATTTCTTACCGCACTTTGGGCATTGAATAATCATAATATCACCCCTTCTTCGTCAAATTCCCCTTCCCTCTTTTCTATTATAGAACTAAATGGAATATTTACAAATTGAATGAATTTTTGATTATCTTTCTCTTTCTCCCTTAATGAACTTATCAACCATTTCCTTCGCTTCCCAATCCGGATATTGCTCTGGAGGATGTTTCATGGTAAATGCAGAAATTGAAGTCAGGGGTCCTTTTACTCCTCTGTCAAGAGCGATTTTGGCTGCTCTTATAGCATCAATTATGATCCCTCCACTATTTGGTGAATCTTCAACTGATAGCTTCAAGTCTATTATAATGGGATGGTGTCCAAATCCTTCTCCTTCCATCCTTATGTAGCAGATTTTGTTGTCTTTAAGCCATGGAATGAAATCCGATGGTCCTACATAGATGTGGTAGTCATCTAGTTTCTTCTCCATAAGGGATCGAACTGCTTCTGTTTTGGAAATTTTCTTGGTTGCAAGCCTTTTCCTCTCCAGCATATTCAGAAAGTCTGTATTTCCTCCAAAGTTGGTTTGGTAAGTTCTTTTTATTCTTACCCCTCTGTCTTCAAATAATTTGGTCAGCACCCTGTGAACTATAGTGGCTCCTACCTGACTTTTTACGTCGTCTCCTATTGCCGGAAGACCCTTTTCCTCAAACTTTTTCGCCCATGAAGGGTCGGAGACTATAAAAGTAGGCATGGCGTTTATAAAAGCTACTCCCGCTTCAAGTGCTGCCCTTGCATAAAATCGGGAAGCCTCTTCAGAACCGACTGGCATATAATTAATAAGTATTTCAGCTCCTGACTCCTTAAGCTCTTTTACAACATCTACAGGCTCTACGTCGGCTGGTCTGAAACTAATATCTTCAGGATATTCGTACATGTGTGCCGCTACTCCATCAAGTATGGGTCCCATTTTTACCACTACCCCTGTTTTGGGGATTTTTTCCCAGAAAGTCATTGTACAATTAGGTGGGGCAAAAATTGCCTCTTCAAGAGGCTTTCCTACCTTTCTACTGTCAATATCAAAAGCAGCTACAATTTCAATATCAGAGGGTTTGTAACCCCCAAAATCAGGATACATAAGGCCAACAGTATCTCCAGTCTCAGAGTAATAATAAATGCCCTGAATGAGAGAACTTGCGCAGTTTCCTATTCCAGCAATTGCTACTTTGATCTTTTTCATCTTTTTTTTCCTCCTTATCAATTGATAAAAAATTTTATAAATATTTCACAATTTATATATATACAACTAATGTGAAATTTTGGCAAACTTTAATATGTAATCCCCTGCTGAAATAATGGCGAATAGAACTGTAATGTAAAGAAAAAGTTCGCCTGGAGGCTTGAGATAGGGATATTTAAGACTTAGAATAAGCAGGGATATAGATATAACCTCTGCAAACATTTTTCTTTTACCATGAGAAGATGCGGAGATTACAATTCCTGAGCTTGCAGCTATAGCACGGATGCCTGTCACTGCGATTTCTCTTCCCACTATTATTACCACTGCCCATGCAGGTGCAAGCCTCAGTTCAACAAGCGAAATAAAAGCCGAGCTTATTAGCAGTTTGTCTGCTATTGGGTCAAGAAGAATTCCAAGTTTGGTAACCTGTCCTCTTCTTCTGGCTATATATCCGTCAACAAAATCTGTAAATGCAGCAAGAAGAAAAAAAATAAGAGCAAGTATTACCCTTCCCTGAAACTGTATGAGGAGCAAAGCCACTATTAAAGGAACTAAAAAAATGCGGAAAATGGTTAAAATATTAGGAAGATTAAGATTGCTGTTCCTGTTATCTTTCTTTACTTTAGCCATTCCCCTTTATAAATAACTTCTGCAGGTCCCAGCACTGAAATTTCGTCGTTTTTTATATGGACCTTGATATCACCTGCAGGAGTTTTTACCAGTATTTCATTACCTACGAATCCTTTAAGTCTTGCTACATAAGCTGCTGCACAGGAGCCGCTTCCTGAGGAGTAAGTTTCCCCGACACCTCTTTCCCAGAAAAGAACTTCAATTGTAGAATTGTCTATTACTTTCACAAATTCTACGTTGGTTCTTTCAGGGAAAAAAGGATGTTCTTCGATTTCCTTTCCTATTTCTTTCCATTCAAGGGAGGAGGGAAGGTTTTCGAAGAATAAAACGCAATGGGGATTTCCAACCGAAACTGCAGTTATATGATATACGTTGTTGCCTATGGATAAAGGATAGTCTATTACAGAATTTCTTTCGGTTCCATCATCAAAAGGAATGTCAGTTGATTTAAGTCTGGGTGTTCCCATTGAGACCTTGAGGAAGAAGGTATTTTCGTCCTTTTTGGCAAGCCATACTCTTCGTATTCCGACTTTAGTATTAAAGTGAATTTCTTTGTTCATAGCTTTTCCTGTGTAATAGAGATAGGCTGCTGCACACCTTATTCCGTTTCCAGAAATTTCAGCCTCTGAACCGTCTGCATTGAAGATTCTGAATGCAAAGCCATCCTTTTCCTCGTTTACCACTATTAATCCATCTGCTCCAGCTCCAAAGTGTCTGTGACAAATCTGGCGGGCGACCTCACCGGGATCGCCCACCAACTCCTTAGTTTCAACGATTATAAAATCGTTTCCCAACGCATGGGTTTTGAAAAATTTCATAATTTATTCCCCTAAGCGTATTGTAACCAGAAAAGCCTGGCCTCCTCTTCCTATGGTCAGAAGAATAATGTCACCTTTTTTAAACTTGCTTACTATGCGATTAAACTCTAACACTGAACGGACGGGTTTCTGGTTAATTTCCAGAATCACGTCCCCTTCTGCCAATCCGGCATTATATGCTGGAGAGCCTTTGTAGACTCGTGTTATTGCAACTCCATAGGGATAAATTTTCTTTAGTTCTCCTGTCAGAGGAGCCACCTCTACTCCAAGGAGAGATTGTGCGGCTGCATAGTTGGGGGCCTGTTCTTCGCTTCCAAGCTTTACTTTTATATCTATGGGTTTACCCTTTCTAATAATATGGAGAACTACCTCGTCTTCTGGTGAGTGATTCATTATGGTTATTTTAAGGTCAACAGGATTTTTAACTTCCTTATTGTCTATTCCAGTTATGACATCATATCTTTTAAGTCCTGCCTTTGCAGCCGGAGAACCTTTTGCTATATCAGAAACTATCACTCCCTTTGTAGATTTGAGTCCCAGGCTCTTAGCCAGATCCTCTGTTATGGCCTGTATGGTAACCCCGAGGTAAGCCCTCACCACCTTTCCTTTTAACTTGAGGTCAGTTATTACCTTTTTAGCAATATTGGAAGGGATGGCAAATCCGAGTCCCATGAAAGCGCCAGATGTGCTTACTATAACTGCATTTACACCTACTACCCTTCCTTTTAGATCCACAAGGGGTCCTCCGCTGTTCCCCCTGTTTATTGCAGCATCGGTTTGAATAAAGTCCTCATATTCAGATAAGGGAAGCTGGCGTCCCTTTGCAGAAATTATTCCGGCAGTCACTGTATAGTCAAATCCCAGGGGATTTCCTATGGCAAGAACCCATTCTCCTACTTCTATTTTTGAAGAGTCTCCCCAGGTTAGATACGATAAATTCTTTGCATCTATTTTTAGAAGAGCAAGATCTGACTTTTTGTCGGCGCCTATTATCTTTGCTTTAAATTCTCTTCCGTCAGTGAGTTTTACTTTGACATTTTTTGCATCCTCTATCACGTGATTGTTTGTGACTATGTACCCATCAGGAGAAATGATAAAGCCTGATCCGAGGCCTCTGATTGTTTTTTTCTGGGGAGTTCTCGGCTGAGGTTCTCCGAAGAACCACTTAAAGAATGGGTCAGAAAAGAAATCCTGGAAGGGAGACTCGACAGTTACAACAGATTCAGTTTCTACTCTTACCACCGCTGGTTTGACTTTTTTTGCCACTTTTACGAATACGTCATTAAATGGAATACTTTCTCCTGCAATTGCTACCTTTGGCAAAATTTTTGGAGGAGTACTTTTTGACATACTGGAAAAACCTTTGCTTCCGAGGAAAAGGCCTACAAGCAAACCGATAAGAGCTATCGCAATAACCCTAAATTTTCCCATTTTTCACCTCCCAGTAGATTTTAGCACAAAGAGAATTTCTTCTCTTTTATTTTTATTTTTCTGCCCAGAAATATTTCTGCCACCCTGGAAAATTTTTCCGTGAAATCAGAGACAAAAAAGCTGTCTTCTCCCTTTCCGGTTTTTCTTAAAAGTTTTTTCCCGGAGAGAAGGGATTTTAAATCTCTTGCTACCGCATAGCCCGATTCTATCAATCTTACATCTTTACCTATGGTTTTCCCTATTACCTTTTTTATTACAGGATAATGAGTACATCCAAGAATCAATGTATCTATTTTCCCCCTCATCCATGAAAGGTATTCCTCAGCAACCATCTCGGTTACCTTATGTTCCAGCCAGCCTTCTTCAACCAGCGGGACAAAAAGAGGGCAGGGTTGAGAAAAGACTTCTGCTCCACCTTTCTCCAGCAGTTGTCGGTATTTACCACTTCTTATAGTTGCTTCTGTTCCTATAACCCCTATTTTTTTTCTCTTACTCAGTTGCAAAGTCAGCCTTGCACTCGGTTCTATAACGCCTATTATTGGTAGTTCAGGATATCTTTTCTTTAATTCCTCTATAGCAATGGACGAAGAAGTGTTGCAGGCAACCACAAGAGATTTTATGTTAAATTTTAAAAGAAATTCTGTGTTCTCAATTGAGAATTTAATAACAGCCCTTTCTGATTTTGTTCCATAAGGCAAGCGTGCTGTATCTCCAAGATAGACGAAAGATTCCTTGGGAAGCTCCTCTTTTAAAGCTTTGTATACGGTGAGTCCACCTATTCCTGAGTCAAAAATTCCTATGGGCTGATCATTCTCCAGCATAGCTTAGATCCATGTAGAAAGGGTATTTAAGGCTTATGTGTCCATAAAGAGTTTCTCTCTCTATTCCTCCAATGACAATTTTTACTTCCTCTATTCCTTCAATGTTGAAAATTATTGAATTCACTATGGAATAAATTGTAAGGAGCTCCTGGGAAGCACCCATTCCTTCAGATGGGAACTGAAGGTCAATTACAGCCATTTTTCCAGTTATAAATACTTTTCTAACTTCCCCGCCTATCGGGAAAGGGGATTCAGCACCAGATGGGGGATTTTTTAGTTTTTCTAAGATAGTTTCTGCTTTTTCTCTTTTGTTTGCAGTTTTTTCTATTTCCTGCTCTTGAGGTTTGAGAAAACCTTCCCATGTAGGGAAGAAAAGAGTTACCTTTTCTTTTTCAGGAGAGGGGGATTGGTCCTTTTCTACCATAGCAGGAGGTTCTGCTTTTTCAGTTGATTTTCCTTTTCCTTTGGCAGACAGATAAATGAGGAGCGAGATAAGAAAGCTTGCAACTATTATAATTAGTGAAAAAACTATTGCTTTCTTCATTATCTTAAGGACCCGATATATTTCTGAATTCCTCTTAAGATTGCTTTTTCAAGAGAAGTTCTATATTCCCTTGTTAAAAGCAATTTTTCTTCATTGGGATTGGATATGAAATCTACCTCCACAAGAACCGCTGGCATTGTTGCTCCCATAAGAACTGCGAATGGTGCCTGTTTAACTCCTCTGTTTTTTACGCCTATTTCATCGGCAAGTTCCATCTGTATCGTTTCTGCCAGACGGCTGGATTGATAGAGATACTGGCTTTGCGCCATATCCCAGAGTATGAGTTCTATATCGGAACTGGGAGCCTGTTTTATCTTTCCCAAATTTTCCTTATATGCAAGAAGTCTTGCTTCTGTGTCGGTTGCTTTATAACTCAAAAAATAGGTCTCAGGACCCTTAACTGTCGGATCCTGAGAATAGTTGAAATGAATGCTTATAAAAATGTCTGCCTTTGCGTTGTTGGCAATGGCTGTCCTTTCATCCAGTGGAACAAAGCTATCGTCCTCCCTTGTTAATATTACTCTTACTCCAAGGGTTCTTTCCATTAACTGTTTTAACTCTTTTGCGAACAAAAGAGTTAATTTTTTTTCCGGAGTGCCATTTTTCCCCACTGTTCCCAATTCTTCTCCTCCATGCCCAGGGTCCAGAACAATGGTCCTTACAAATCGTTTCAATATTTTCCCTGAGGGTCTTTCTCTCACATCCACTACTATTCTAAAGGGGTTATAGAGTTCAAAAAGTTTCCATGTAGCAGATTTTCTGAACTTAAGGATTAAGATTGTGTTCCCTTCGCTTTTTGTAACTTCAAGAGAGTTAAAAATCCGGCTGTCAATTCTTTTAACCTGAGAAATTGCCAGATTACCCTTTAATTTAATTGAAACAGAAAATTCACCTGTATAGAAAATCTCATAATCAAGAGTTTCCTGGGATTCTATTACGAATCTCGAGAAATTATTATGGTCTGCATATCTTATTTTGACATCCTGAGAAAGGACAGCATTGCTCAGAACAGCCAACAGAAAAAGAAAAAAGAACAATTTATGTGATTTCATGTAAGAGATTTTATCACAAAAATCAGTTAAAGTGTAAAATGGAGGCGGCGGGACTCGAACCCGCGTCCAGAGGTGGCGGTGGCTGGGCATCTACATGCTTAGCCCCTTCATTATTTTTTCGCTCCTTCTCGCCCGAAGGGGCAGGGCTCAAAGGAGCTATCCCCCTAAATCTCGTTCCGGGAATCGGGGGAAGGTTCCCGGAACCACCCTGCTATTTGTCGCCCGCTGAGACCCGCAGGGAAGGTCTTCAGCGAACGGCTGCCTTAATTAGGCAGCGAGTGCAAGATCGTTCGCACTTATTGGATCGCCGCCTTTTTTACGAGGTTGACGGCAACCTCGGCATGCAGCCTCACCACGGCTACACCCCTGTCGAAACCTATCGCCCCCTTTTTAATATTATATTACCTCTTTTTCTATAGTTCAATACTGTATATTCAACTATTTCCATAAATATAAAAGAAAGTGTAAAAGCGGGCAAAATCTCTGGTGAAAATTTATCCCTAAAATGAAAATATACACTGGAAAAAATGGCTACTGAAATAGGAGGAATTGAAAGATATCCTGGCTCTTTAGAGATAATGGCTGGGACAGATTTTAAAAATAAAAATCCTAAAGCCAAAAGCAAAATTGTCAGGTTTATTTTGGCGGAGAACATACCAAGAAAGATCAAAATAAATAGAAATGCTGGTTTTTCCGGCACGAGAATCTGTGGTAACAGAACTTCTACACCAACGAACCTTGGAAGGTTAGCATATATAAATCCTCCAATGAACCCAACAAAAATAGGGGAAAGTGAAAGATAAGAAGCACTAGCGGCTCCCAATGTTAGAAGTCCTATTATTATTGCATTTCTTTCTCCCCGGCTAGCTTTTATCCCCAAAGTAATGTACGCAATTATTCCCAGGAGAATTCCAAGGATAATATGAAAAACAAGGGCTCGAAGAAAATTTTTATTGAAAAAGGAGAAAATTATTGGAAGAAGCATAATGGAGAATAGTTCCCAGAAGGATGCCAGAAGGATTTTTTCACGTTCAAGCCCGTAGAATGAGACTGGTGCAAATACTGTAGCAAAAATAAGGGAAAGTTTTGAATTGGCTGAAATAAAATGAAATGAAAAATAGAAAAATGCGAAGAACAGAAAAAACTTTAATAGAGGTAAGAGAACACTGGTCTTTACCTTCAGTCTTAAAAAATCCATGGAAGCACCTTCAATAAAACCCACGATGCCAAGGGAAAGTAGAAAAAAAGGTGAGAGAAACCTAACTTCGCTTTTTAAAGGAAAAGATAGAACAATCCCGATAAAAATGTAAAAAATTATCAATAGAGGGAAAGAAGTTCTGTCCAGTTTGAAGATTTTTCTGCCGACTACTGAGACCAGAAGAATAAACACAATTGCAAGAATAAGAGAAAGGGAAATATTCAATTATGCCTCCTGTGAAAACCCCACCTTTCTATTAGATCACCAACCTCGTAATACTCAGCATTTCTGTAAACAGATAGTATAAAATCCCTCTCACTGACTTCTTCTTTTGCCCACATTTTTACAACTTGTCCAAGAATAAGGACGTGGTCTGTAAATTCTATCTCCTCAAGCAGTTTTACTTCCATGGACAGAGGAGCTTCTTCTATATGAGGTGGCTTAACAATGGAGGAGCGTCTCCATTTGAAAAGTTTACTCTTGTCAGTTTTCCAGCCTGAAAGAAATCCAGCTTCATCGGCACTCCTTAGGAGTTCTCTATTTACAAAATTTACAGTAAATTCTCCTGATTCTTTTATTAATTTATAGGTATACCTTTTTTCTTTAATACCTATTCCAATTACAGGTGGGTGTTCATTGAACTGGCCGAAGAAAATATAGGTTGATGGATTTGGTTTTTCCTGCCCGGAAACCACCACAACAAGTGGAAAAGGGACAGGAAGCTGAGGCTTTTTCCATTCCTTCATCTTGCTAACTCAAGAATTTGTTTTAAATCCTTTCTGGTTAGGCTAACAGAAAGCAGCCTATCTTTGCTGGTCCGCCATGCAATTTCCTCTATTAAATCGATGTCTTTAGCTCCCAGGTCGGAAAGGGTTTTGTAAAGTCCATTTTTCTTGAACCATAATTCCATTTCATCCAGGCCCGTTTCCCAGTGGTAGATGTCAAAGAGAGCTTTAGTGAGACTGGCTACTCTGTTCGGCCTTTTTTCCCCTACTACTTTAAGATAGGGAATCATTAAGGCTGCAAGGCCGCTTCCATGTGAAATAAAGTCATAAGTCCCTGAGACTGCATGTTCTATTCCGTGAAGAACGTAGTGGCCTCCACGGCCGGCTGAAATGAATGGGGAAATTGCCAAAGTTGAAGCCCAACAAAGAATATCCCTGTCCGTTTCTGTGTCCCTATTATTTTTTATTCTCTCCCACGCGTTCATAACTTCCTTCAAAATTACTTCTGTAAAGCCATTTTGAAGCGGAGCATATTCTCCGGAAATATATCCTTCAAGGGCGTGGGACATTATATCCACCACACCGTCAGCGAGAGTAGAAAGGGAAAGGGTAAAGGTAAGCTCTGGGTCCCAGATAGCTATTCTGGGATAAAAAAGAGGAGAATAAAAGCCCCGTTTTTCCTTTTTTTCAGGATTTGTTACCACTGCATAAGGATCAGCTTCTGATCCTGATGCAGGAACCGTCGGTATTGTAATAAGTGGAATTGCCCCAGAGAAATTTCTTTTTCCCTCTATGTAATCCCATAACTTTCCCCTGGATACAGAAAGGGCAGAAATAAATTTTGCTCCGTCCATAACAGATCCACCACCCAGTGCAATTATAAGGTCAACTTTTTCACTCTTTGCTATTTCTACAGCTCTTTCAATTTCTTCTACCTTTGGATTAGGAGTTATTCCGTCATAATGGATCAACTTTTTATTCTTTAACTGTTTGCGGAGACTGTCTACAAGACCAAATTCTTTCGCGAACTTCTTTCCTGTTATTAGTAAGACTTTTTCCCCTGTATTCCCTATAATTTCTCCAGCCTTTTTAAAGTTTCCTCTTGCGAAGAATATTCGGGTTGGCAGGTTAAAAATAAATTCCTTCATGGGAAAATTATACCAGCATGAATGGGGCTTTTATAAATGGTTTGACAACCGGTTGAGGGAAGTATAGAATAAATTTAAGATGGAAAATGAAAGAGACCTGATCTTTGTTCCGAAGGGTGTTGTTATTTTCAGAGAAGGGGAAGAAGGAAGGACTATGTACATTATTCACAATGGGAAGGTCAGGATATCAAGAAGAGGGGAACTAATAGCCATCCTGGAAAAGGGGGATTTTTTCGGAGACTTAGGCATGCTTACTGGACTTCCTCGAGTGGCTGACGCAGTAGCTGAGGAAGATTGTGAACTTGTTTTGGTGGACGAAAGTACCTTTGACGGAATAATAAAGACCTACCCAGAACTGTCTATAAGAATTATGCGAAAGCTTGCATCTCGCCTCAGAGGTATGTATGAATTGATGGAGAGAGCAGGAAAGAAAGCAAAAGAAGAGAGTAAAGAAGAGGAAGAAGAACTCCCCAAAGGAATAAGGGCTTGGCTGGAACTTGAACCCGAGAACGCTATATTTCCTCTGAAAAAAAAGGTGAACTTTATAGGAAGAAAAGACCTTTCCAGTAATTTTATTCCCCATGTTGATCTTACCAGTTTTGACAAAAAGAGATTCGTTTCAAGAAGGCACGCGAGGATAATTTTTAAGGATGGAAAATTTTTCATAAAAGAAGAGGTTGGGGTATTGAATGGAACTTTTTTAAATAACAGAAGAATAAGTACAGGATTCCTATATGAATTAAAGGATGGAGATAAAATAACGCTTGGAAGACTTTCTTTACTATTCAGACAGGAATCTACTTCTTCTTAAACAGGCCAAAGATCCCAGTTCCTTTTTTTCTTTTTTTTAGAATGAAAGCAGTTGGGTCTATAGCATCCATTTTTTCAAGAGGTTTCGTATTGGTGGGATCAACAAGAAAAGCAGCTGCAAAACATTCCATAGCCTTTGATTTTTGCCCTGCTTCAAGATAAGTTTCAGCCAGGGTCAACCAGTATTCCTGGCTTATAGGAAATAGCTCTATCGCTGTCTCAAGAGCTTTTACTGCAGCATCATAACTTTTTAAGTTTTTCAGTGCTATTCCCAGAAAGCCATAATAGTAATGCTTGTGTTGATTAAGGACAGTTGCATTCTGAAAAAGCTCGGCGGCCTTGCGGTTTTTCCCTTCATATAGAAATTTTTTCCCCTCCCGAAAGATTTCTTCTGCTCTATCGTGGGCTTCAGTTCTTTTCGTTGGTTCCATTGCCTGTTTGTAAAGAACCAGAAACGCATCATTCAATTTCTGAAAAATTCTACCGTGAGATACAAAACCTTCCCAATGCTTTTCACGTGCTCTTTCAATAAAACTTTTGAGCTTTTTAAGATAGGCTTCCCTTAGGTCATCAAGGGTATAGTTTTCCTGTAGCCCAAACAATCTTTTATTTACTCCCATAATTTCTATTATATACACAATTAAATAAATAAAAAAATAAATGCTAAGAAATTTTTTGAAAGAATTTACTCGGGGATATCTTCTCAAGGTTTTTATTTAAAAGGCTAAGATTTTACAAGTTTTTGACAAAGAGTTAAAATAAGTTTCTTAAAAGAAAGGAGGTTTTTATGAAAATAAACCAGAAAGAAATTCTTGAAAGAGTAAAAGAGGCATTTGGATACCCTAATGTTAGGACCCCATCTGTAGAGGAGATGAAGGAAGAAGCCATAAAGCACGGAGTAATAACTGAAGATGGAAGTTTAGCTTTTATTACATCGGTAAGGAATCGGAGCGCAAAGCTCACATACATTTATGCTGATGACGAAAAACTCATGAATTCAATAGAATGGACTCCTGTGCGGAAAAAACTTCTGGAACAATTACCCCAGACAATGGATATGGTTCTTGAATATCTTAAAAAGGCTCCTATTATTCAGCACCATAGGAACATGGGGATGAACCCGGATTTTAATCCCCACATGCACTTACTCTTTTCTATAGCACGAAGAGATACGATAAGAGTGCCATACATGTGGACCCAGTCTCTTCCGGAGTTCAATCCAGACCTACCAGGTCCTGACCTTTACATGGTTTATATTCCTGAATGGCAGGAAAAAGACAGACAGGTAATTGTATTTCCGGAAATAAATCTTACCTTTGTTTTGGGCACAGATTATTATGGGGAAATAAAAAAGGGTTTTCTGAGGATGGCAATGTATCGTGCGAAGATCGATAAAGGGTACCTTGGACTTCATGCCGGTGCGAAGCTCGCAAGAGTGAAAGATAAAGATGGAAAATTTAAAACCTATTCAATTTTACTTTTCGGGCTTTCTGGAACGGGAAAAACCACTCATTCGGTACATCCGTGGGGTCTGAACACTGACAAGGGCGAAATGGTATGGATAGTGCAGGACGATTTTGTCGCCCTCAGACCCGATGGTTCTGCCTATGGTACCGAGATAGGATTTTTTATAAAGACCGATGGGCTTGAAAGAGAGTCTCAACCGCTGATTTATGACTCAGCAAGAAAACCAAGTGCATTGCTTGAGAATGTTCTTGTGGACTGGAAGGGAAGGGTTTATTTTCAGGACCTGACTCTTACAGGAAACGGAAGGGGAATAATTCAGTGGTCTGACCTCGGAAAGTGGAAGTCAGATACGATAAATCTTCCTCCACTTTCAGAGATAGATGGACTTATTTTCCTTTTTATAACCAGAAGGAGCGATATCCTTCCCATGATACAGAAGCTTGATGCAGCTCAGGCTGCTGCCACTTTTATGCTGGGTGAAAGCATTGAAACTTCAGCAGGAGACCCTACAAGGGCAGGTCAATCCGTGAGAGTCGTGGGAACAAATCCATTTATTGTTGGGCCGGAAGATGAGGAAGGAAACATTTTTTATGACCTGTACAGAGGTCTTCCACAGGAAAAAGTCCAGGCATATCTTATGAATACCGGTACCATAGGAGCGAGAGGAAATGATAAGGGAACGAAACCTTACAAGATAAAGATAAAAGACAATGCTGCAGCAATAAGAGCAATAATGAAAGGAACTATTGAATGGGAAGAGCATCCAAAGTTTAAAACACTCGTACCCAGAAATATCCCTGACCTGGAACTCGCTCCCTTTGACCTTTCCAATTACTACACAGAGACTACGGCAAACAAACTTATAGAACAGCTTATTGAAGAAAGAAAGGAATATATGAAGAAATTCCGTGGGCTTTATCCCGAGATTGTAAAGGCCGTGGATGTATAAATTGTAGTCAGACTCTGTCTTAAAAGCCAAGGGAAAAGTTAGAATGGTAAAAAATGGGGTTAAATAAACGGTTAAACTTACCTTCTGATAATTTAAGAGCCTGGTATCGCTTAGATTAAGGATTAATAATGGAAACTCCATAGGTTAAATTTGAAAAGACTTCTCCACTAAATCAGGATTTTCCTAAAGAAGAAATTTAATTATTTGAGATGCCAGAATTCCCTGTGTTTACCAGAGAAAAAGGTTTTTGGTTAATCTTATTTTGGTGGAGGAGAACAGTTCTGCCTGCACTCACTCCATTTGTCAAGACATGTCTTAAGGGAGTCCTGAAAGCCTTTTATACAAATATTTTTTTTGCAGTCCTGCACTTCCTTAGGGTCAGATAGTTCTTCACAATGCATAGCACAAATTCTGTAGGCGTCCTCAGCTTTCTGAACGCAACCATTATAGATTTCGTCACATGTATCGCATGTAATTTTAGAAGCAAGTGCCTTGGTTGTATTACCATTCGAATTTACGAGGGGATTATAGGAAGGTATCTTCCCGGTAAGAAATACGAATAAAGAATAGGATAATAAGGCAGATGGTCTCGTTTTTGCATTCTTAAAGGCTTCTTCAGCCGCTTTTATGAGCTGTTTTATTTTTGGGAAATTCTTTAGCATTTTCCCGCTTAAAATATAGTTCTGTGATACAGAAAAAGTAGCCAATCCTTCTCCTATTCTCATTAACCAGCCTTTCCCGTTCAGCTTCAAAAACACCGATAATTTAACCCTGTCTCCTTCTGTAAGTTCCCATATCATATACCTGTCGCTGCCTGCTCTTACGCTGTAAGCATAGAGTATACCGTATGGAGTTTCTACAGAATCTTTGGTAACAATCTTCTTACCGAATGAAAATTCCGGATATTTCCAGTCCTTTCCACATACTATGAAACTTAGTAAAAGAATGCTTAAAAGCAAAACTATTCTATTCATTTTTACCATCCCCTTTTTTTATTTTGAATATTTATATTTTAAAAAAAATAGCTCATAGTGTGAAGGATTCCGTTCTTTAGCCCTGTATAAGCCGGAAAAGGAAACCGACTATATTCAATCGTCCTTTACGCTATACATGTAACCCACAGCACAACGCATAATTCTGCATTGTATTTTTCAAGGGCAAAACTTATTTAAATAGTCGTTTTTCTGGCCTTCAGCAAAAATTGAAAGTGCCATGAGCGCAAGAGATTTGCGCTTCCGCAATTCTTTTTCCCGAACTATTTGAGCTGCTCTTTTCTCTCCCCCAATGTAATACCTCTGGAAGAGAGGGGAATATATCAGGATGGCTTCTATGAATTTTTCGTGGGCTACATGATACCCAAGAAAATACAGTGTGACACCTGAGGTAAAAATACCAGCAATGAAATCTTTGAAGGAGCCGGCATAGAGTTGGCCTGCACCTGGAAACATCCTTGAAAGAAAAGCCGCCAGTTCAGGTGATTTTCTGTGCTCAAGTTTTTCTATTTTCACAAAAATCTCCTTTCCTCTATTTCCGAGAGTTTCTTTCAACTCATCTAGAGCAATTTTGTAATTTCCATCCATAAGGTTTGCGATGCCTGAGTAAAATGTAGCTTCCCTTTTTACCTCCGGGAATCTTCTTGCATAGTATAGGATTGCTCTCGCCCCATCGTAATCACCTTCAGCTATAAGGATAACTCCTGTGGTTAAGAAAGCTTTTTTATACCCTTCAGCCATGGAGCGTTTCATGTATTCAAGTGCCTGGTTTATATTCCCTTCCTTTCTCAGGCAAACTCCTATTCTATAAAAAATTTTCCCTTTGTTTTTGAATTGAGGGTTGAAGAAAATAAACCTTTTATATTCAGTAATTGCTTGATAGCATAGTCCATTTTTATATAGCCACCTGGCATGCTCCAGAACTGGATCTGAAAAAAGAAGAAAAGAGATAAAAATAAAGCTTAAGAATTTCATTCGAGAAGGAGAGGGATGGTAATAGTTATTTCCTTCTGGATTTTCGTATCCATCTGTGAATTATAAATTTTCGCTGCCACCGCAGAGCCGTAAACGTTTCCTGCGTAGAAAAACGCTGTAAGACCAGCGAAAAAGTAACCCTTTGTTTTTGCACCATTTTTGAAACCACTGTATGCCTGCCAGCCGGATAGTCCTATAATAAGCAGGGAATAAAATCCGTCTTTCCATCTTCCAGTATACATTTTCCCAGCTCCTGGTATAATAGCTGAAAGAATGGCCGCTTTAGCTGGGGATTTCCACCCGTATTTTTTTCTTTTAAGTATTTCTTTTTTGAGAAACAGGGAATAAGGGTCAGGGGGAAGCTTTCCCTTAAAAGTTTCTTCCCATTTGCCCTGGAGGATAAAAGCAATTAACCTGAACTGGCGTAATTTTTTCTCAGTTTCTTCAGGCCATTTTCTTTCGTTTAATAGTTCCTTTACCTCATCATATTTCCCCTCTTTTAGAAGAAGATTTGCTCTTTCTAAAGGGAAAAAAGATTCCTGTGGAAATTCCTTTTCGGCAAGTTTACATACTTTTATTCCCTGCTCATACTCTCTGGCGTTTTCAAAACTCCGTGCCGCTTTTTTCCACGCGTATATTCTTTTGTTACCCCCTGATGACAGGTATCTTAAGTACTCCCCAGCAGCTCTGGAATAGTCACCTTCTGCATATAGAAAATTGGCAAATTTCAAAATGTTCTGGGGAGAAAAATAATCAGTGCCTGAAGCAAAAGCTGAAAAAAGTAAGAACAGTAAAATCCTCATCTCAAATAATAATATTCCAGAGGGAAATCCACGGCCAGTCCTGAGATGGGGTCAATGTTATAGTAGTTTCTTGACCATCTAACGCATCTCTGTAATCTGTCGGATGCTATCAAAAGACCGAAGAGAATTCCATATTTTTTAATAGCTTTTTCAGAAAAGCGAGAACAGGAGACTGTAAAATTGCAGGTATGGCTGTCCTGTGATGAGATAAACGTTCTATACAATCTGATGGCAGTTATTAATGCGAATTTTAACTCCGAAGTAAATTCTTTTTTTATGCCGTTATTTTTTTTAGTAAGTTGGGATTTAAGCCAGGAGGAATCTGAGGAAAAAATTAAAATCGGTATAAGAAAAACGATTATTTTCTTCACAGTTTTACCCTTTTTACTTTTGTTCCCTCAGGAACTTTAAAGTTTTTTACCCATTCAGGAATTTCCAGATTGAATTCAGGATTGGAAAAGAAAACTTTCTCCGTTTTCCTTGCTCTCACAGAAATTTTTAATGGATATGAAAATCCCATAAATTCAACATAATTTGAAAAACGGGCTTCCATAGTTATCTTGCTTTCTTTTTTTTCAACCAGTTTTGTAATTCTCCCTTTTTTATCAAGAAATATCTCGACCTCGTCAATTACGGAATTTATAGAAGGAGGTGTCCGATAAAGTATATGAAAAGAATTCTTATCTTTTATTTCAAATCCCTTTTTCAGAAAATAGCCTTTTTTTGAGGGGAGGAGAAAAAGTTCAAAAAAGGGAAGGGAAGTTGCACGGGCGGATTCAAAGATAAATGCTTGTTTTTCTTCAGGATAATAAACTACCAGCGAGTTTTCCTTAACGAACATTATCTGGTGAACAGGTGAATTTACCTTTATTAACTTTTTCCCCTGAAAATAGAAAATAGTTCCCTGTATGATTTCCTTTTTTTGCCCCGAAACCTCTCTCTGAAAATCGATTTTCAGGGTAACAAAAGGCTCAAAGGAAGCGAGAAAAGCAGAAAGAAATAGTAGGGGAAGGGATTTGATAATTCTTTTTTTCAATGTGTGGCGGCGTAAACAACAAAAATTCCTGCCCATACGATCATTCCATAAATTGCATACATTGCATTCTTTCTCTTTGTTGCTGATTTATATCCCTCAATATAACCTTTTACATAAGCTGGAGGTTTTCCGAGGATTCTTGCAGCAGGTACTTCAGGCTCTATCACATATGCCAATATTACCCCTACCAGCCCTAAGAGACATCCTCCGAGAATCCATATCTGGTTGCCTGTAGCATCCCTTTCTCCATCCAGTTTTCCTGCAAGGTATTGTCTTGAACCCACCTGGGCCACCACAGGCAGTGCAATAAATGAAAAGATAAGAAATAAAGCTATGTATTTTTTCATTACACACCTCCTAAACTACTATCATCATTTTTATTTTAAAGATAAAAAGGCTGCAGGGCAATGAAAAATTTTCTGTGACGATACCCGTTCCTAAATTCTTATTCCGCCTTTAATGACAAAGCTGGTAGATGATGATGAAGATCCATCAATACTTAAGGAAATTAAATTTATACTTCCTTCAACAAACGGTCTGATTCTTCCTCTTTTACCAAGTTCCAGTCCTCCACCGGCTGTCAGATTAAAATCGGAAATTCCTTCACCAGAACGGAGGTAAAATCCACCCAGAGCATAGGGTCTGAAATTTTTTCCCTTTAAAAAGTATAAAAGGTCAATCCCGAATCCTGTGCCAGCTGAAAAGGAACTGCTGCCAGATTCAAAATCAAATTCTACCAGTGTTGCTCTTAAATAAAAATCACGAATTATTTTTACAAGGGCGCTTCCCTGAATCAAAAAAGTATTACTGTCAGAATTCAGAGAAACTCCCCCTCCAGCTTCAAGCCCAAAAGGGAGGGTACCTGCAAAGATTGTCGAAGTCAGGATTAAAGCCGCTACCACAATAATAATTTTTCTTTCTATACATTTTCTCCTTAGTGTTTTTATTATACACATTTTATTTATATAGGTTTGATAATGACAAACAAGGATGTTATAAGAATAGCAAAGGTTATTTCCAGGATAGCTCCTACGCTTATCATTGTCTTTTGCTTTATAACACCTGTGGCATAGACCAGAGCATTAGGCGGAGTGGCTACAGGAAGCATAAAAGCAAAGGATACCGCGAATCCGGCAGGAAGAGCAATTAACATTGGTGAAACTTTTAACTGGGCTGCTACTGATACGAGTATGGGTATTAAAATGGCAGCGGTTGCAGTATTGCTGGTAAGCTCTGTAAAGGCGAGAGCAAAGAGGACCATAACAAATGCGTAAACAATTATGTGAGTTTTTCCAAGTGCATCCACAAGGGAATGAGCAAGGTATTTGCTGGCTCCGGTTTTTGTAAGCAGTTTGCTGAGGGTTATCCCTCCTCCGAAAAGGATTAGCACACTCCAGTTTATCCATGCGTTGAATTCTCTTGTGTCCATCAGACCCAGTATAGAAAGTAAAATTATGGCACCGATGGAGACTATAGATTCATGAACGGTTCCAGAAATCCATAATGCAGCTGTTATGAGAAATATGATTCCAACTTTGTACCCATTACGGTCTATCTTTATTTTCCTTTCTTCAATTTCTATAGTTTTTGCCTTTGGTTTGAAATAAAGTGTGAGTATTACAAAGGCTATAAAGATAGAAATAAGTGAAAGAGGGAGTCCTATTTCCATCCATTTCCCGAAAGAAACATTTAGAATTCCAGCCGCTATTCCGTTGGGGGGACTGCCAACAAGGGTTCCAACTCCACCGATGCTTGCCGCATACGCTATAGAGAGAAGGACATATGGAGTTGGAGAAATTCCAAGGGCTATGGGAAGCATCATTGCAGTTGTGGCCGTATTGCTCATCCACATTGAAAGAATTGCGGTAGCATACATTAGAAAAAGCACTGCTAATTTGAAATTTCCTCCTGCTAATTTGAGCATTTTTTGTGCTATCCATAGGTCAATTTCATATTTATGGAGGGCTCCTGCCAGGGTAAAACCTCCCATAAAGAGGAAAATTATGGGGTGCGCAAAGGGAGCAAGAGCTTCCTGCACTGTGAATACGCCGCTTAAAACAGCAAGAATAGGGACTATTAAACTTGTTATAGATATAGGAATAAGCTCAGTTATCCATAAGAGACCGATAATTGAAAGAATTATAATTCCTTTTAATATTTCAGGAGTCATAAGAGAAGTATAGTTAAGAGAAATTTGAAATTCAAAATCAGTGCTAAAATGCTAAAGATCAAAAATTACCCTTGCTCTTAATTTTCCATTTCTTCTTTCTATTGCTATCTTGTGCATTGTTATTGCCTTTATGTAAATAAGGGGTGAAGAATTTAATATGCCTGTTTTGACTGTAGCTTCAAGGCTGTAATCTTTCAGAGTGAAGTCATTAATTTCCATGGGTAGAAGTCTCTGTGAGTCATAAAGGTAAAGGAACTCAGAAAGCCATAAAAAAAGAAGAGTTTCATAATTTTCTGATTGAAGTGAAATCTTTCTCGTAAATTTTTCCGTTAATTTTCTTCTTCCTCCCACAATTTTTCTAAAGGCATAGGCAGAGTTTAGAAAAATTTCCTTTATGTCAGAACCGTAAACAAAAACTCCCATGTCGGCTGTTGTGGGAAAAGTTTTAAATTTCAATGCCTCTTTCCTGTCCAATGTAAAGATTTGCCTCCAGAAATCCCTTGGGATTTCCTACATCGAATCTTATCCCTTTAAATTTATATCCGACGAGCCTTCCCCTTGAGGCCAGAAGGGAAAGAGCATCTGTAAGCTGTATTTCCCCTCCTTTCCCGGGAGGAATTTTTTCAAGAAGAGAAAAGATTTCTGGTTCAAGTATATAACGACCAATTACTGCAAGATTTGAGGGGGCTTCTTCTACAGGTGGTTTTTCCACGAGATTTTCCACCCTAAAAATTCCATCCTCTATTTCTTCTCCTTTTATAACTCCATAAGCCGAGACTCTATCCATCGGAACTTCCTCAAGTGCTACTACCGATTTTCCTGTTTTCATAAAAACTTCAACCATTTGCGAGAGCACGGGTTTTTCTGAAACTATTATGTCATCAGGCAGAACCACTGCAAAGGTTTCGTCTTTTACAAATTCCTTTGCCTGTAAAACTGCATGTCCAAGACCCATTGGAATACCCTGTCTTACAGAAAAGGTTTTTACCATCTCGGAAAGAGTTTTTATCTGTTCAGCCATTTCTATTTTTCCCTTCGAGCGGAGAATTGCTTCCAGTTCAGTATCTCTGTCAAAATAATTTATGATGGGCTCTTTATCCCTTGAGGTCACAAAGAGGATCCAGTCAAAACCGCTTCTTGCTGCCTCCTCCACGGTATAGTGAATTGCCGGTTTGTCTACAATGGGTAACATTTCCTTGGGGATGGATTTTGTAACAGGAAGCATCCTTGTTCCATATCCTGCGACAGGAAATACTGCTTTTCTCATGCTTGAAAAGTGGACGGTAGGGGATTCGAACCCCTGACCTCTGGCGTGCGAAACCAGCGCTCTCCCGCCTGAGCTAACCGCCCTTTTTTAAAATTATATCAGAAGTAAATCAGAAACTCCGCAGGAGAAGGTCTGGAATTAATAAACTCTATTTCCTTTCTCTTTATCCGGATCCATTTTTCAATGAGTTCCTCCGGAAAAACATTGTCCACCGTCAGATATTCATAATCCTCTTCCAGCTCCTTTAAAGCCTCTTCAAGGGATTTCGGCATAGTCTCTTTTACAACTGCCTTTCCCTCTTCAGCAGGTCCAAAACCCATTTCTGCGGGGTCGAGTCCCTTTTTCATCCCGTCAATCCCTGCCATGATTATTGAGGCGAGAATAAGATATGGATTGCCTGTGAAATCAGGGGCTCTGAATTCAATTCTGGTGTGATTCGGATCTCTAACATATCCTGGAATTCTTATAGCCGAGGCCCTGTTTCCCCTTGCAAAACTCACAGACGAAGGTGCTTCAAAACCGCTATGAAGTCTTTTGTATGAATTTGTTGAAGCATTCACAAAAGCTGCCAGGGAGCGGGCATGATACAGGATTCCTCCAATATAATTTAGAGCAAGCTTGCTCAAATTTGAATATCCTTCTTCGCTATAAAAAAGGTTTTTATCGCCGTTTGTTATATATTGATGGAGATGCCAGCCTGTTCCAGCTTGCCCATAAATGGGCTTTGGCATGAAGGTAATAAAAAGACCCATCTTGCTGGCAAGATTTTTAAGAAAATATTTTATTTTTACTGAATTATCAGCTGTTTTAATGGTTGATGTTAACTTTGTTTCAATTTCCTGCTGTCCAGACTGTCCTACTTCGTGGTGGTGATACTTCACTTCAATCCCTTCTTTTTCAAGGATTTCCACTGCTTTTGCTCTAAAATTTGCAAAGCTGTCTTCTGGCATTTCCTTGTGATAGCCGTTGTAATAGGAATGGTCTTCTGAATTTAGGTGGAACCCAGAATTTAATGGTTCAAAGTAAAATTCTGAGTGGTTGAAGAGGTAAAATTCATATTCCGGGCCCCACATTATGTCTTTTCCAAAACCTTCCTTGCGAAGGAGTTCAACACTTTTTTCAAGGACAAATCTCGGGTCCATTGAATATCTTTCCCTATCCGCATTGGCAACATGCATTGTTGTTAGAAAAGAGAGGGTGGGAATTTCATAAAATGGGTCAAGGAAGCAGTTATCAATTATCGGTTTCAAAACCATATCTGAAGATTCAACTTTTACAAAATTATAGCTTGAGCCGTCGAAACCCACCCCGTCCTTTATAACGTCTTCTGTAAAGTTTTCAACGGGAAGGGTTACATGATGAAGCCTTCCTGCCAGGTCTACCGCTTTCAGGTCTATCTGTCGGATATTTTTGCTTTTGATAATTTCAAAAATCTTTTCCTTTTTCATCGTCACCTCCGGTGCTATTATATCAAATAAGAGGAGTAATACATGACCCTTGAGGAGACGAAATTAAAAAGAAAACTTTCATCCCTGGGAGAAGGGGATTATAGAGAAATTTTTGTAGAAGTATCTTCCCTTTACGAAATTAAGGATATAGAAGGGAAAATTTTTCAGAGAAGAGTTGATAGTTATGGTAGCTCTGCTCGCCTTATAAACGACGGCAAAGAATATATATTTTCCCGGGCATCTCTTTTCCCGGACGAAGTTCAGGAAGCCACAACTTTTCCCCAGCACGATTATTTTTTCCTTTTAAAAATCCAGAGGGACATAAGAAAAAATCTCAATAGAGGAGAAATCACTCTTAGAAGCGTAAAAAAGCAGGTTTTTATTTACAATGATGAGGGTATGAAACAAAAAGAGGAAGGGTATTTATCGGTAAAACTTAAGGATAATGGAGTGACGTTAAGAAGAATTTCCTCAGGGAAGACTCCTTCGTGGCAATACCTTACCAATGAGTTTTTATCATGGCTTGAGGATAAGAAAAAAGCAAAACCTCTTCCAAAATCAGGGGAGATGTTTTTTCTGTTAGAAGGAGCTGCTGCATCGGTTTTTGCCCATGAGGTTTTCTGGCACCCTCTTGAGCTGGATTGTATTCTGGAAGGCAAATCCGTTTTTTCCCTTAACAACATAGGAGAAAAAATATTTCCAGACAGTCTCTCCCTCTATACAGAGGGAGGGTGGATAGATGATGAAGGTAATGATATAGGCGAAGCTATTCTTGTTGAGAGAGGAATTTTAAGAGGATTCCCAACCACTAGATTGGCTGCAATGATTGCAGGACTACCACAAATCCCTCACGGAAGGAGAGAAAGCTTTTCACAGCCGCCTCTTGTAAGACCTTTTTATACAGTTATAAAACCCGGGAAAGAGAGTTATCTGGACCTTATAGTTAAGATAAAAAAAGGAGCTTATATTACGGAAATCTCTGGTGCAGAAATAGACTTTAAAAACAATTTGGCAATTTTTGAGGTCTCAAGAGCCTATATGGTATTAAACGGAAGAGTTAAATATCCTCTGTCACCATTTTTTATGATGGTAGCCTTACCCATTCAGGATGGAGATATTTTCATAGGTGCTGAAGAATATAAAGAGGAAGGACTTTTTTGTCATAAAAACGGACAGGTTGTGAGATATTCGTCAAACAATCCTAATTTTCTTGTGAGGGGTTATGGAAAGCCTTTATGAAAAAGCTCATGCAATAATAGAGGAGCTTAAAAAAAGGGAATTGGAAGGGGAGGTATGGGCATTTGCTGAGAAGAAAAGCCTGCTTTACAGAAGCAAAATTCACAGAGTTTTGGTGGGTAAGGATCGTGGTTTTGCCATAAGATGGAGAAAGGAAAGGGGAGGCGGATTTTTTTTCTTTTCAAAAGATGGGAGGTTTGATCCCGATAGCTATCAAATGCTAATAAGTGATACTATAAACTTTCCTCTTCCGTCTTCTGTAAAAAGCAACAATGTGGTGGTTAAAGACCCTGCAGGGATTACCCTGTTAAGGGAGGACCTTGAGCTTTCGGACAACATTGTGGAGTACAGTGAGGTTGAAAGGAAAGTTGTGCTTTTTAATACAAAGGGATTGAAGGGAGACTATACAGAGACTCTGTTCAGATATAGATATGAAGAAGTGCCAATGTTTCAGTACGATGTTTGGACAAGGAAGCGCAGTTTTATAAATCCCCTCAAAGGAATTGAGGAGGGAAAAATAGTTCTCCATCCAGTGGTAACCTACAGGGTCCTGAGTTATCTCCTTTCATCTCAGAGGAAAAATTTTAAGGAATTACAATTTTCCATAGTAGAAAATCCGGAAAGGGATTATGCTCCAGGCTCTTATCCATTTGACGCTATTGGTATGGAAATGAAAAGAAGAGCTATCTTTAGAAGAGGAAAATTTGTAAGCAGGGCTCCTGTAAATTATTTCAGACTTGAGCCTGCGTTACCCCCCAGAATTTTCTGGAGCAATATAGAGCTGGAGCTTCCAAGAGTGGAATGTGATGAGTTTAGAATAATTAAAAGAATTTATATATTTAAGGAAGAAGTAGCACTTGGAGAAGACGGAGAAATTATTATAAAAGGTGGAATAAATGAGCTTGTTTCAAGAATAGTAGGAAAAATTGCAGATGGATGGTATCTTGGTCCACCATTTATAAAATCTGATTATTTACTTCTAGAATAGTGAATTTTTAAAAAATTCTTCAGGGACCTTTCAAATTTCGCTTCTGTAAGTTTGAGAAGAGGATTTATGGCAAAAGCTTTTTGCAATAGGGTCAAAGAAGTTCTGGCTTTTTCTCCATTGTTTTCTCTTTTTGCCTCCAGAAAAAGAAAGGCAGCTTTTAAAAGTAGCGCTTCGCTTTTAAATTTGCAGGGAGAGATTACATATAGAATGGGAAGCGGCCAGGTTAAATACAGATTTATAAGAAGTGATGGTAAGAAGATTCCATACAGGAAGATCTATTTTGAGAACCCAGGAAAGAAAAAAATTTTTATGGAATGGAAAATAATGAAAACTTTCTCAGGGTGGATGCAAATTGAAGTTCTATTCCCGGAGAGGATAAAAAGCAATAGAGCTAATTTTACAGTTGTATGCACAGAGGGAAAGAAGAAAGCTGAACTTAGGGGTTTTTTGAAATTTCCTAAAAATCTTAAAGCAGGACAGAAGATAAACGATAGATTTTTTGTTATGATAAAGAACTCAGGAGAAAAAGAGGCTAAGGATTTTAATGTAGATATAATTTTGTATGAAAAAGGGAAAAATAAGCGCATTTTCTGCGGTAAAGGATATGTCCCTTTCGTTGACCCCCATAAATCAACATTTCCAATAAATTTGAATATCTCAATTCCTGAAAATTTAAAGGAAGGGCGATATTTTATATGTGCTATTACTGATCCTGATAATAAGATAATGGAAGCTAATGAAAAGAACAATTTAAGCTGTCAGGAAATAAGAATCACTGCTAAACAGTAAAAGAAAACTTAATTTTTTTAACCTCCCCGTTGTATTCTTTTTGAAATTTTTGATATTTACAGGAGGTAAATACAGAGTTTGTTTGCCTTTTTATTTTGACCGGATATAATCTCAGAATTCGTAATCTTCCTGAAATTCAGGGAATCTTTCTTTTATAACCTTCTGTCCAAAAACATACCCCAGCACGAAAGCTGTTCCTACTGCAAGGAAAAAGAAAAAGGTGTTTTTCATCTCTACCTCCTATAATAAATTTGTATAAAATAATAGCAATTTGTCAAGTCTTTGTATAAGTAAGTATATTTTAGAGAATGCGGGGTTAATAAGTTTTCCCCTGAATAAACCCAGCATTATTCCTTTCCTTCAATAAAGACAATGAGTATGACAGCAAATTCATTGGGGCGAGAATCGTAAATCCGAGGATAGAAAAGCACAGGTATAAAACCTATGCCGATATTTCACCACACAGGGAGAGAGGTACAGAAGGGAGGTATGCTTCCAGGAAAGAGGGAATAATTAACAGGGAAAGGCTTATCCCTGTGGTTTGCAATGTTACCAATTTTTCCAAACCTGTATGCGATAAACCTGCTTTGTCAAGCCTTGTGTAGTATTCCTACCTAATCTTCTTTCTTAATATACCTTTTACAGATCTGAAATTTTTACCGCTTCGCTTTTTTATTTCCTTGTTTCTCTGTTTCTCAGCTCAATTATTTTATTGTAAAACTTGAGTTTTTCCTCAAGACTTTTTTCATACGGACAATTACATAAGTGGAGGATTATATCGTCGCTGTTTTCCGGTAGATACATCGGCAGGAGAATTTCTGCTTCTCCCTTTGATAGTTTCTTATAGAGGAAGGGTTTTCCTGTCATTGGGTCAGTTCCAATAGATTTTTCCATTTCTCCCAGTGTATCAGGATATTCTCCCTTTTCAAGGAAAGCCTTTCTTAGATTAAGGGAGATAAGGGCCAGTTTTTTTAGCAATTGATCCGTTTTATAGGTCTGGTATATTTTAGCCACATTGGGAGCCATATCTCTAGTTATAGGATTGCTGCTCAGAACCTGATCAACTTCAGTTTCCATTTTTATAACACCCTCCTGGTAGGGCATCTCAATATTATTCTCAAAAGCCTTTCTTGCTTTTTCGGCTATTCGCGCTGCCTTCCATATTGCTCTTTTGTAAGAGAAATAATCTTTCCAGAATTTCAGGTAGCAAAGGGAAGATAGTTTATCTTCATCCCCCCACGCTATCCATGCGCAGGACCTTTTTGCACCTTCATAATAAAGGAGGTTTTTTTCCATTTTAACTCCGTTGAGAAGAAAACCCTTTTCAAACCCGAGTTTTCTAGTAGCTTCAAGAAGAAGATTTACCTGTTGGAGGTTGAGAGCCTCAGAGCTGGCCACAGCCATTATATGGGTATAAGTCATTCTGTTTAAAGCCATAGCGATTAAATTGTTTATCAAAAAAAGGCCAGGGGTTGAAATATCCCTGGTTATTTTTAAGGAAAGAAGAAGGTCCTTTACTCCTGCATCTTTTTTCCCGGAAATTAGTTCATAGGAGGATGTGTAGAGGATAAACTCGATTCCCCTTATAACCCAAAGATAGTTGTAAACAAGGTCGGTCAGGACACCATTATAGGTGGTTTCATTGGCAATAGAATAAGTGGTGCAGCATCCAGCTTTTCTTAGCTTTTGGAGCCATATCTGCATCCTTGCCAATGCATTTTCTGCTTCATCAAAATTTAGCTTACCCCCTCTGAAATAAGAAGTAAGAAGTTTGTTTACTTTTCCGGGAAGAGGTCTGGCCACGGTACGACGTTTATTTTTCACAATAGATTTAAAATAGGGTTTATAGTATTTGTATGCGTTTTCTTCCAGAGGAGTGTCACAATAGGTCCAGGATGAATACGTTTTATTCAGTAAACTTTCAAAATTGATTTTAGCCTTTTCTGCTTGCGGTTTGAGAAGTTTCTGATAATGGGAATCAACAGCCAGTCCTATTACCCTGAAAATAAGAAGAACTCCTATTATTACCACCAGAACTATTAGAAGGCCCTGCAAAAATTTCATTTCCCACCCCCTATATGGTTTTGTCATATTTTAGCGCTGATTTCTTATTCAATCAAACCATCCAATTGTAAAAGATTATTTTCATCCTTCTCCTATTTTTCCGCATGTTTAAGAACTTATACAGCCTTGACTTGATTTCTTTTTTACTTTAAACTTTTCCAGTAATCACTTTTAGGAGGTAAAAATGAGGAAGCTCTTTTCTATTTTTTTAATTTTTGGATTGGTAGTAATTCTCTTTTCTATGGAATTAAAGGTAGGAAAAGTTGATACAGAATGTTCCCTTGCAGTGATTAAAGGTGTTCCAGCTACAAGAATTGTTGCCTCAACAGATGAGCAATATAAGATCTCAACATTCGGAGATGATGCGATACTATTTGCTGAAGGTGGAAATATAAAAGACGGTGAAACATATCTGGTGGTAAGCAAAATAGAAACATTAAAAAATGGCTATTTCGTCTACAGGATGGCAGGATATGTTAAAGTTTTAAGGCATGAGGCAAATAAAGCTGTTGTTAGAGTTGAAAAATCCTGTACAGGTGTCAGAATTGGGGATTATATTATGAAATTTACTCCAGAGCCAGAATTTACAGTTAAAGAAGACAGAATAACAAGAGAGGCAGTAGCTCCTAAAGGAAATTCTCTAAAAATTGTGTTTCTTGAATCTGAGTTTTTCCAGTTAGGAGATAGTGCATGGGCTGTTATAGATGGAGGAGAAAAACAAGGGCTTAAAAGAGGAGATATTCTTCTTATATTCCGCCCCGTGGAAAAGGTAAAAAAACCTATAGGTAAAGCTGTGATAATAAGAACCTCCAAGGATTATTCTGTGATTAGAACTTTTTCAACCATAGATGCTGTATTAAAAGGAGACCTGGTATTCAAGAGATAATTAATTCTAAAAAGGATAGGGGGAAGATATGGAAAGAAAAAACATTTTTTCAAAAACTATCAAAATCGAGAACAAAAAGTTCCATTTCGACCTTATGGAAAACCATAGGGGTCGTTATCTAAGGATTACTGAGAAAAGCGGAGGAAAATCCAGTATTGTTATTCCAGAGAGTGGCTTAAATGAGTTCAGGGAAGCATTTCTGGAATTTCTTCAGGAGTCAGAAGGGAAGATCGAAGCATAGAAAATATATCAAATAAAGTTTCAAGGAGGTCGTCATGAAAAGGAAAAAAGTTCTTATTATGGGCGCAGCTGGAAGAGATTTTCACAATTTCAATGTTTATTTTAGAGATAACGAGGCATATGAAGTTGTGGCTTTCACTGCTACCCAGATTCCCAATATTGAGGGAAGAGTTTATCCTCCAGAGCTTGCAGGAAAGCTATATCCAAAGGGGATTCCAATTTATCCTGAGGCCCAGTTAAAAGAGATAATAAAGAAGGAAAAAATTGAGAAAGTTATTTTCGCTTATAGTGATGTGCCTCATACATACGTGATGAATAAAGCCTCTGAAGCAATGGCTGCAGGGGCATCTTTTGAGATACTTGGGCCTGAGGAAACTATGGTGGAGTCTAAACTTCCGGTAGTGGCTGTAACGGCAGTAAGAACAGGATGCGGAAAGAGTCAAACAAGCAGAAAGATAGTGAAAATTCTAAGGGCACATGGGAAAAAAGTGGCTGTGATTCGTCATCCAATGCCCTATGGAGACCTGGTTGCCCAGAGGGTTCAACGTTTTGCAAGTTTTGAAGATATGGATAAAGAAAAATGTACAATAGAAGAAAGGGAAGAGTACGAACCCCATATCAGAAATGGAGCCGTTGTATGGGCAGGAGTAGATTATGAAGCTATTCTCAGAGAAGCAGAGAAAGAGGCAGATGTTATCCTGTGGGACGGAGGGAATAATGACCTTCCTTTCTATAAAACTGATCTTCACATAGTCGTAGCTGATCCTCATAGACCAGGGCATGAACTTCTTTATCATCCTGGAGAAGCAAATTTCAGGAGGGCTGATGTCATAGTAATAAATAAAGAAGAAACTGCTGATAGGGCGGGAGTTGAGATGATATGGGATAACATTAAAAAGGTGAATCCTACCGCTATAGTAATTGATGCGGCTTCTCCACTATTTGTAGAGGACGGGCACAAAATTGCAGGTAAAAGAGTGCTGGTGATAGAAGATGGTCCAACTGTAACGCATGGAGAAATGGGCTATGGTGCTGGATTTATGGCGGCCAAAAAGTATGGAGCAGCCGAAATTATAAGTCCAAAACCATTTGCAGTGGGTTCTATTGTTGATACATTTAACAAATATTCTCACCTGGAAAATGTTTTGCCTGCAATGGGTTATGGAGAAAAACAGATTAAGGAGCTGGAGGAGACAATTAATAGGTCGGATGCAGAGCTCATCGTAATTGCTACACCCATAGACCTTGGGAGACTCATGAAGATAAACAAGCCCAGCGTAAGAGTTCTTTACGAGCTTCAGGAGATAGGAACTCCTACACTGGAGGATGTGCTCAAGCTTAAAAATATGATATGAGAAGAGTAGCGGTAATAGCCTTTGGCGGGAACGCAATACTTCCCGCTGATAGTTCTGGCACTCAGAAAGAGCAGTTTGATAATGCTAAAAAAGCTGTGGAGAAGGTGTCAGAGCTGGCAAAGAGGAATTTCGACCTCGTGATAGTCCACGGAAATGGACCTCAGGTGGGAAATTTGTTGCTTCAAATGGACATGGCTTCTCATGTGATTCCGCCTTTCACAATTGATGTTGCAGATGCTATGACAGAAGGCTCTATGGGCTATATGCTACAAATCTGGCTGGAAAATTACATGAGAAAGCTCTCTTTAGATAAAGAAGTTGCCACAGTACTTACACCAGTTCTGGTTGACCCTGAGGATCCCGCATTTGAAAATCCTACTAAGCCTGTGGGGCCCTTTTATACAGAGGAAAGGGCAAGAAAACTTGCAAAAGAAAAAGGCTGGAAAGTCGTTGAGGACTCTGGAAGAGGCTGGAGAAGGGTTGTTCCCTCTCCGGCCCCTATAGACATCCTGAACAAAAGGGTGATTAAAGATCTGGTAGAAGATGGGATAATAGTAATAGCAGGAGGAGGTGGAGGAATTCCCGTGATTATAAACAGAGATGGTTTAATAGAGGGAGTGGAAGCAGTTATAGATAAAGACTTAACCGCAGCTCTGATTGGTCGCATAATAAAAGCAGATATGTTAATTACTCTTACTGCGGTGGACCAGGTTTATATTAATTTCGGCAAACCAGATCAAAAGGCCCTTAGGAAGGTAACTGTAGAGGAGATGGAAAAGTACCTTGCTGAAGGGCAATTTCCCCCTGGTTCTATGGGACCAAAGATAAAGGCTGCAATAGAATTTTTGAAGAATGGAGGGAAAGAGGTTCTTATAACCTCTGCTAAAAAACTAAAATCTGCCCTTGATGGAAAAGCTGGGACAAGAATAATATCAGGAGGTAAACAATGGCAAAGGATTTACTCACAATAAAAGATTTAACAAGGGAAGAGGTTTTTGAACTTTTCGAGCTGGCAAAGGATATGAAGCAAAATCTGGATGCTCACAGACAGGACCTTAAAGGGAAAGTCCTTGCCATGATCTTTGAAAAACCGTCTCTTAGGACAAGAGTTACTTTTGAGACTGGAATTTATCAGTTGGGAGGTATAGGTATTTACCTTGCCCCTCAGGACATTCAGCTTGGCAAGAGAGAGGCGGTAAAGGATGTTGCCCGTAATTTGTCAAGATGGGTGGATGGAATAATGATAAGAACCTTTGGTCAGAACATTCTTGAAGAGATGGCAGAGAACGCTTCTGTGCCTGTGATTAATGCCCTTTCTGATTTATATCACCCATGTCAGATCCTTGCAGACCTTTTTTCAATATGGGAAAGAGGTCACAATCTGGAGGAATTCGTCCTTGCGTATGTTGGCGATGGCAACAATATAGCCCATTCTCTTATATGGGGTGCAGCAAGGACAGGTCTTAAGCTGAGAATAGCAACTCCTAAAGGATATGAACCAAAGCAAGAGATTGTAGAAGCAGCAAGAAAAGAAGGTGCTCATATTGAGCTTTATACAGATCCCAAGGAGGCAGTGAAAGGAGCAGATGCCATCTATACAGATGTTTGGGCCTCTATGGGACAGGAAGCGGAAAGGGAAAAAAGGTTAAAAGTATTTACTCCATATCAGGTAAATATAAAGCTGTTCAGCCTGGCAAAGGAGACGGCCTATTTTATGCATTGCCTGCCCGCCCATAGAGGTGAAGAGGTAACCGATGATGTTCTTGACCATGAAAGGTCCATTGTGCTTGATCAAGCTGAGAATAGATTGCATATACAGAAAGCAATAATGAGGAGGCTTATGGGATAGAATGGAAAGGGAGAAATTTTTAAAAGAATACCTCAAAAAAGGAGAGGGACCTTTCCCTCTCCAGAAGGTAGCTGAAGAATATGCTTCCAGATTGTTGGAAGAAAGATCTCTCGAGCCTGTTAAGATCTACCATCCTGACTGTCGCTATGAAGTAGGAGACCTTATATATAAGGAATTTGATGAAAAACTGAGAGTTGGCAGGAACAAATATAAAGAGTTCAAAGGAGGAGCTGTTCTCAAAGTTGTAGACAAAAAATTTTCCAAGGACCTAGGATTTTATCTTCTGGCACTGGAATATGAAGGAAGGGGTGTCTTAAAGGAACATTTTGATTATCTGAGAAGAGCCAAAATAGGATATTATCTTCCCTGCTACGAGTTGAAAGAGTGCCCCAAGCTGGAGCCAGAAAAAGACCCGCGGAGACAGGAAGCAAAACCTACAGAAGAAATGATAAAAAAGGCAAAGAAGGAGATAGTTGAAATTGCTGAGAAAAATCCTGATTTCGTTGTATGGAGAGGATTCATTGACCTTTCAGAAAAAATACCCCAGATAGAGAATGAAGTTATTTCTCAAGTGGAGGAATATATAAAGAGTAAGGGTGGTTCTGCCACTACAGAAGAACTTGTAGAACGTATACTTGGAAAGAAGAAGGAAACTCCTGAATTTGGAAGATGGTGTATTGCTTTAAACAAAAAGCTGGAATCCAAAAAATTGACCTTCGTTCTCGTTTCAAAGAAGGGATATGGGAAATGGAACACATGGCTTAACCTTGTAAACCTGGAGAAAGACCTTCCGATTAAGGTAAGGAAGAAGCTTCCAGTTTTTCTTTCCAGATCCAACATAGAGGTAGAAGCTAACATCAGGGAGTTCGAGAAAGAGGAGAAGAGGAAAGAATCCAGAAATAAACACATACTTACATGGAGAGAAGTTCTCAGTGGTGGTGTGCGAGTAAGAAAAGGGTACAGAAATCTATTGAAGGGAGAAATGGAACTGGAAGGGAGGGATGGCTCAAGAACCTATACTTTGTTCTACTTCCCTGAAAAAAATTACATTCTCGGGCTGGGAAAGTATTACAGAGAAAACTTTGTAGTTCAAAGTGCACAACTTTTCATGGAATGGGAAGGTGACCATTTCAAGCTATCCCTGCGTAAGGAGAAAAAACCATTCCATGCCCCTATGCTCGTTTACGAACCCGAAGGAGATAAATTTGTTCTGAAGGATGCTGAAATTTCTTCTGAAATTGATGTGGATAAAAGGGCTTTTATCAGCAGAGTTGAACTGAAAGAAATAACAGAAAGATTGGAAGAGTTCAGAAAAATACCGGATTTGACTGCTCTCCTAAGGGAGATTTTTAAAAGCTTTGGAGAGGCTGAAAAAAGTTTCAGGATCCATTATTTAAAAGTGTGCCACATAGCGGATCTTATTAATGGAATACCCAGTGAGGATGTGATTAAATCTCTGCTGGGTAATGAGGAATTTGTTGCTGATGAAGAATTCGGATACTTCTTCCTTGACCTGAATAAAGCCTCTGAAATCCCAATACAGAAGGAGGAAACTCCTGAAGAAGAAAGGATTAAGGGTTTTGAAAAGCTGATTGAGAAAATGGACAAAGAAGAGGAAATCGAAGAGAAACCCTGGGTCCCCAAGAAAAAGAGAAAATTTAAAAAGAAAAAACCACCTCGTGTGCCTAAAAACGGGTTCTTTGCAGAAAAATTAAAGGAAGCTCTGGATAAAAACGAAGAAGAATAAAATTGTTGCTTTGTTAAAGAATATTAGAACCTAAAAGCCAATCCTCCGGAGAGGACAAAACCGTTCAGGACGCCTGCTTCTGCGAATATATTCATATTTTTCGTTATCCTTGCCCTAACACCGAGGACGATTTTTGCAAAAGGTAAAACGCTGGGAATATTCTCTTCTTCCTCGCGAAGCTGATCAAAGGTTTTACTTTCGCTTATTGTGTCGTGGTCAACCTGGCCTTCAATGTGGGTTTCTATGTTTCCATTAAATTCAGCACTTCCGTTTAGGTATCCAACACCTCCTCCTAAGGCTATGTAAGGGGTGACTACACTGGATGGTAGAAATTCCCATCTTAGTTCAAGCAAAAGTGCTGGAGTGTTAATGTTTATCTTGCCTGTTCCATTGAGATCACCGTAGTTTCCCATTTTTTCAATGTGAATTAGGCCATCAATAGAGAGGTTCATGTCTGTTTTTAACAAGAAGACCCCGAAGCTAAAGCTACCTTTTTTCCCTCCTGGATAAATCCTTAGCCCAACTCCATAGTTTCCTCCCGAAGAATCGAAGTTTAATGTATGCATATAGCTTGCATCCCGGAGTTCAGGATAATCGTTTTCGATAGTGTCCCGTATGGCGTTATCAATCTGATCATTTGCCAGAGATTCAATCTGTCCTTTTATCAAGTTCATTGACCATATCCCCCCGCTGAAAACCATTTCTACACTTGCACCCGCAGTCAAAGAAAAAGCCAAAATTAAAAAAGATATTAAAAAAGATGTTTTTCTCATATTAATATAATGTTACAGACCTGTGTGAAGGTCAAGAATTACCTAACATATCAGGTTAAAAGCGAAAAAGAAGCCTGACTTTTCTAAAGGGATTTAATTTTTAATAGTATTAGAAATTCCCTTCCCTGTACTTTTTGGCTACTCCATTTGCCACATCAAGAGTTGAACTATTTCCCCCCATGTCGTAAGTTCTTACTTTTCCCTCCTCAATTACCTTTGCAATGGAATTTTCTAACCTTAAAGCTTTCTCTTTTTCCCCGAGGTGGTCCAGCATCATTTTAGTAGCAAGGAGCATGGCTATCGGATTCACTTTGTAAAGCCCGGCATACTTTGGTGCTGAACCGTGAGTAGGTTCAAAGAGGGCAAAGTTTTCTCCGATATTTCCCGACGGAGCAAACCCGAGACCTCCAACGAGTTGCGCAGAAAGGTCGGAGATAATATCTCCAAAAAGATTTTCTGCCACCAGAATGTCATATTTTTCCGGATTTTTAACAAGCCACATACCCATTGCATCAATGTTGGTTTCCCAGAGTTCTATTTGAGGGTATTCTTTTGCTATTTCTCTTGCGATTTTCGTAATAAGACCCCCTGTTTCTCTGAGAACATTTGGTTTTTCTACAAGGGTTACTGTTTTTCTACCATTTGCTTTCGCATATTCGAAAGCTGCCCTTACAATTCTTTCGCATCCTTTCTTTGTCATTATTCTTGTGGAAATAGCGATTTCGTCTGCAGGGACTTTTTCAAATTTTTTCATCTTGGGATGGATCAAAAGCGCTTTTCTTACCTCGTCCGGAAGAGGATAGAATTCAACCCCTGCATACATTCCCTCGGTATTTTCCCTGAATATTACAAGGTCTATATTGTCTTTGTAATTTAATGGATTTCCTTTATATGCCTTACAAGGCCGCAGATTAATATACAGGTCAAATTCCTGTCGGAGTCTTACTATTGGAGAAAAATATGTGTAACCCTTGCCTCGTAGTTCCGGAGCAAGTTCTTTTTCGGCCTCATCCTTGGGTTTGGAAGTTATAGCGCCCATAAGTGCAGCGTCTGCTGTCTTTAACAGCTCAATAGTTCTGTCGGGAAGAGGGTTGCCCTCGTTTTTCCAGAATTCCCAGCCAATATCTCCCTCCAGATATTCTGCATCAAGCTTTACTTCTTCAAGAACTATTTTGGCAGCATCCATTACATCCCGGCCTATTCCATCCCCTGGTAAAAGAACAATTCTGTATTTAGGCATTTTATCCTCCTTATTTAATTAATTTATGTGCAAAATTAGGTAAAGAAAATGCTCCGAAGTGAATGCCTTTATTATAATATTTTGTTTCCAGAGAAAGCTCTCTATAACGTTCCTCTTTGAAGTCCTCCAGTGGATGGAGAGAGTCACTGCAAAAAGAAAAGCTCCAGATGGCACTGGGGTAAGCAGGAATCCATGCCCAATACATGAAAACGTTTTTATAAAGCCCTTTCAGGATAGAATATGTATTTTTTACAATGTCGGGATGGTAAAAAGGAGACTCTGTTTGTGCTATAAATATTCCGTTTTCTTTTAATCTTTTTTTGGTATTTATGAAGAATTCCTCTCTGAACAGGACGTCTGCAGGCCCTACAGGATCTGCAGAGTCAACAATTAAAACATCATATTTCCCCGGGTCTGTCTTTACAAATTCAGCTCCGTCTTTAAATATAAAAGTCAATCTTTTATCTGAGAACCCACTGGACATTTGAGGGAAGTATTTTTTGCTTATTTCTACAACCTGTTCGTCGATTTCCACCATTTTAACCTTTTTTACCTCAGGGTGGCGGAGAACTTCCCTTACAGTTCCCCCATCTCCTCCGCCTATTACAAGAACAGTCTCAGGTGAAGGATGAACAAACAGGGGGACATGGGCGATCATTTCGTGATAGACAAATTCATCCCTTTCTGTGAACATTATGGAGCCATAAAGCACCAACATTTTCCCATATTCGTAGGTGTCAAACACTTCTATTCTCTGAAATTTGCTTTCTCCGCTATAGAGTACTTTTTTGATCTTTAAAGAGAGTCCTGCTGTTCCATTATGCAGTTCTGTGTACCATAAATTCCAGAGGTCTTCAAAATATTTAAAGCTCAATTTCCTCCTCCTCTATTATTATTTTAGGCTTTTCCAGTCCATTGAAATTGGATGCGCTGCTATAAGTATATGCCCCCATGCTTGTGAAAATAAGGATATCCCCAACTTCAAGTTCTGGCAGAAGAATTTCTCTGTATACAACATCAAAGGAATCGCAGGTAGGGCCTGCTATTATAGACGGTTTTTTCTCCCCTTCTTTCAGGGTGAAAACAGGATAGTCTGCGTGGTCATATACCTTTCCGGAAAAGCTTCCATAGAGGCCATCATCTATATAATACCAGGGCATTCCCTTTCTCATTGTTTTACCTACAACCCTTGTTATGAGATAGCATGCATCTCCTACTATAAACCTCCCGGGTTCAGAAATTATTTCTATTGATGGAAAATAGATGTCCAGCATGGAAGAGATTGGCTCGACAAATTGTTCTATAGCCATTAATGGTTGTTTATACACAACAGGGAAGCCTCCACCTATATCAAGAAGGGTTGGATTGATACCTTCAGAGTTTAAAATATCAAAAATTCTTTTTGTAATTTTAAGAGTTTCAAGGTAGGGAACGGGATTGGTGGTCTGGGAGCCGACATGAAAGGCTATTCCCAGTGGATTGAGTCCACTTCTTTTGGCACGAATAATAAGTTCTTTGGCCTCAGATGGTTCAGCTCCGAATTTCTCAGAAAGGTTCACCACACAGAAGGGATTTTCAACTTTTATTCTCAAAAGCACAGGTGCTCCCTTCCATATTTCTGCGATTTTTTTTAACTCCACCTCATTGTCAAAGATTATTGCTTTTACATTGTAATCCCTGGCAAGCTTAATTTCCTCTGACTTTTTTATTGGTTGAGTATAAATTACCTCTTCCCCTGGCACAGAATTTTCCTTTGCGAGTGCAAGCTCGCCTGGAGAACTGACATCAAGCCCCATCCCTGCATCCGCCACAATCTTTACTATTTTAGGATGCAGATTAGCTTTCATAGCGTAGAAATGTTTAACCTGAGGGAAAAGCTTTTTCAGGAGATTGAATTTTTGCAGAATCTTTTCCCTTCTGCATACCAGAACTGGAGTCTCGTATTTTCTCAAAATTCCGTGAGCTCTTTCAAAAAGGGTTTTTATCATTTTTTCCTATTATAACAAAACCGTTTATTTCCTATTAAGCAAAAAGCAGATCTTCGGAAGAGAATGAAAAATTGATTCTATTGAAGAATAGACCTATGTTTTTTATCCATTCATCGTAGGAAATCCGATAAGAGTTCATAAATTTTTCCAGAAATTCAGGAGTTAGAAGATGACCATCTTCGTGGGCATCACTATTTATTAAAAAAGGAGCACCGTATTTCCTGATTAAATTAATCACATGAGGATTTGCCAGCTGCTGCTTTTTTCTGGTGGATATTTCAAGAAAGACTCCTTTTCTCACCGCCAGCTCTACATCTTCTTCAGTTATAAATCCTGGATGTGCCAAAATGTCTGTTCCACCTTCTATTGCAGCCCTATTGGTCCCCCTTATAACAGGTTCAATTGGAGTTTCTCCATGGATAATGGTGAATTCTGCTCCTTCCTTTTTGCAGAGTTCGACAATTTCTTTTATCTGAGAGGGAGGAACATGTGTTATTTCTACCCCAACTAAGGCTTTTATCCCCATTTCTGAAGAGTTTATGGCTTTTGCAGCTTTTTTCAGTTGAGCGATTGTATTTTCATAAGTTCCAAAGTCCACATGGTCTGAGAACCCTATAACACTATAACCTTTGCTTTTTGCTCTCTGGGCAGTTTCCATTGGCCCATATTCTCCATCGCTAAGAAATGTGTGAGTATGGAAATCAAATATTTTTTTAATAATTCCCATTGGTAACCACTACAAATCCTATATCATCTCCGTATGGAGAATCATCCGGAGTCGTTAGTCTGTTGATTGTGTCCGAAAAAGCAGTTGACCACATTCCGTCGGGTCCTGCCGATAAAACAAAAACTCTATGTTCACGGGCTAAAAGCCCGGCAAGCGGATTGCCGGGAAAGTATCTTGCGTTTATTACATAGGAATTTCCCCATGGGTCGTCAAGCACTTCGTAATCAATATAAGGTCCGTTCCAGGCAAATTTTCCCTTCACAGGGTAGTCCTCGTTAGGTTCGTTTTGGTTTAAAGCTCCAATATCCTCATCTGGATTATTGTAAAATAGGTAATCAGATATAGGTTTTACCTCCCCAAGGTTTCCCCACCTTTCAGCACCTTCCCTTGATATAGGAGACTTAACCCTTGGAATAGTATTTACATCGCCTACTATCCTGTTTACAGCCCCGGAAGGACCTGGCTTGTTTGTAAAAGGCCATTTCCCTGTATCCTTGTGAAGGGTGAGGATGGCAGAGGCTATTACCACTGTTTCGTTTTTCGTCCTTGCTATATATGCATCTTTCATGTTCTTTACAACTACAGGAACAAGTATAGCTGCGAGAATGCTTATTATTGCCATAACTACAATTATTTCAACAAGAGTAAATCCCTTTCTCATATTCAAATTCTACCAGATTAAAGATTTACAAATAAAATAAAGGAAATGGAGGGTAGATTTCATTTAGTTTAGAATTTAAATATGCTTGTAAAACTCCTGACTTCTGTATTTTTCCCCCCAGGAGGAATAGTCCTTCTCCTTCTGGCTGGCTCTGCTTTAATTCTCCTTAAAAGGAAGAAAACGGGAATATTTTTAGTGCTTTTTTCTACCATAATTTTATATTTTCTTTCCACAAAGCTTGTTTCAGAAGCGTTATTATTACCCTTAGAGACTTCTGAGTCCATGTTTTCAGGAGAAGCAGTTGACGCAATAGTGATTCTGGGCGGAGGAACCTATTCTTACTGCCCGGATGGAATCTGCCTATCGGAATCCTCAATAAAAAGAGCTGTATTTGCTCTTTCTATTAACAGAGAAGGGAAGATTCCTTTTGTTGTATGCGGAGCAAAAGTTTTTGGCCCATATTCTGATGCTTCTGCTATAGCAAAGTTTCTCAGGTTGTTTTCTATGGCAAAAATATTTGTTCTTGAGGGGAAAATAAATACCATGGAGCAGGCAATAGCTGTGAAATTACTGATGAAAAAAATGGGGTGGGAAAAAGTTGTCCTTGTTACCTCGGCTTTCCATATGAAAAGAGCTATATATTCTTTCAAAAAACTCGGTATAGATGTAATCCCTGCTCCTACCGATTTTAGAACCGATAGGAAAGGTTCAATACTGTTCTATCTGCTTCCTTCAACAGTGAATCTTAGAAACAGTTGTGTTGCCCTTCACGAATATCTTGGATTGATATACTATAAAATCCTATGAATCTATTCTGCCAGGGTGCTGACCCTTACCAGTTGGAATTTCTTGGGCAGGTTTTTTATCAAAAGGGATAAGTTTTTAAGGGTTTCTTTTTTTGCATGGCCTATTGCTATCGCCTTCCCCTGTTTTTCTGCCTTTTCAAGAAAGATCCTCCATTGTTCTTTCATATAGGATAAAGAATGGTCATTGTCAAGAAAAATATCCCTTTTACAAGTTTTTATTTTCATGGAGCGGGCGAGGGTGTAACCGAGGGACCTTGCTGTGGTTCTGCTGTCAAGAAAGAAAAAGCCCTGTTTTTTTACCAGAGATAGGAAAGTCAACATTGGTTTTCTTTGAGAGGAAAACAGAGACCCCTCATGGTTATTTATACCTGCAGGTTTAGGCACTTCTTTTAACGCCTCATTCAGGAAGGTTTCTATTTCTTTTCTGTTCATTTTTACTGTTAACATTTTTTCCTCAGTAAAGTTGTTATTAATGGGTTCCATAGGGATATGAAGTAATATTTCGAATCCAGCCGATCTCAATTTGACTGACGACCAGAGAGAATACTTTCTAAAGGGAAGCACAGACGGGGTTATTTCTCTTGGCAATTTTTCCAGCATATAGACCTGCTCAGGTGAAGTGCCAACATCATCTATTACTATGGCGAGTTTAAATCTGGGTTTCTTTGTTTTTTTCAGTACAGGAGTTATTTTTTCCTTTTCGCCTTCTTTCTTGGGTTCCTTTTTTATCTCTAATGGGGGTGTTTTAGTTTCTAAGTAAGTTTTTACCTCTTTTTTTTCGGTGAACTTTTTCTTTAAAAAAATATCCCTTTCAAGATAGAGCAGGGAAAGAAGGGAAAGTAAAAGAAATGTCAGAAGCAAGAGTAGCCAGAGTCTATCTTCTCTCAAGGATTGAGTTGGCCTCCTTTAGCAGCGTTTTGCTGGATGTTTTTCTTGAAGGGAAAATTTTATCCTTACATGTATCCTTGTTGTTAACATAAATTCCTACGGTAGGAATCAGCAGAAGTTTTTTTTCTTCAAATTTTATTGGGGAAAGTCCGCATCCACCGGAAATCTCGGATGTTGATACAAGAGGTACTCCACCGGCTTTTAAGATAGCGGCAAGAACAGCACATGCTCCAGTGCATGTCCCATCAGTTACAACCACTGCTTTGCCAGGATAAGACCCCATGAAATATAAATCTTTTTTCTCCTCTCCGTTTTTTATCGTCACCGCTGTTTTTTCTTTTGTAAAGAAAGAAGCAAGTGCAATGCTTGCCTTCCAGTCGCCGTCTATAAAGTTTCTAAGATCAAGGATAATTCTGGGTCTTGAATTTGCCTCGCTTTTTATGGCGTCCACTGTTTTTCTAAAAAGCCTGTATATTTCTATCCTTTTGCCTTCTATTGAGAAATCCTTATATGGGAAATCTCTTTTTACCTTAAAGTCAAGAATTTTCATTTTCCTTAATACCCTTAGAGTTACGGTGCTTCCTTCTTCTCCGTATAGCCTCCACAGGGCTTCCTGTGGAGTAGCTAAACGCACAGGAAAACCGTCTATTTCAACAATAAGGTCTCCCTTTTTAATCCCTTGATTTTTTGCGTCGGTTCCGCTAAAAATGTTGGTAATTATCATAGAATCAGATTTATAAAATGCTTTTAAACCAGGTAACCTCTTAGTTTCTCTTTTTTTGTAATTCTCTATAGTTGATTCTATGTATGCAGATAAAGATTTTTTTACCATGCCCCGTATTCCATTTTCGGCTACCTTTTGAGGGTCAAGTTTTTCCACATATTTGTTTATTATGTAGTAGAATGCTCTTCCAAGAAACTCCCATTGGGAGTTTTTTATTGTAAATCCCAGCAGGATGCCTATTGCGATAAATATGGGGATTATTTTTTTCATTGTTTTAATAATATCATCTTCCAGTTAACCATCTCAAGGGATTTAGTGGCTGGTCTCCGTGACGTATTTCAAAATATAGAGTTCTTCCTTTCCAAAAGCTTCCTTCTCCCAGCGTTCCAATCACATCCCCTTTTTTTACCGTGTCTCCCTTTTTTACGAAGACATCCAGGAGATGGCCGTAAACCGTATAATACCTACCCCCATGGTCCAAAATAACAACCCTCCCGTAACCCATAAATCTTGAAACGAAAGCGACCGAACCATCTGCCACCGCCCTTACTGAATCTTCTCCCTTGTAAGGGGCTATCTCAATGCCGTTGCTTTTAATTCTTGTTTTAAAAATGGGGTGTATTCGCACTCCAAATTTTCTTACAATTTTGCCTTTTACTGGCCAGGGCAATTTTCCTTTAAGTCGAACAGGAGATGGCGATTTTTCTGTATTCTGACTTTCAGTAAACTTTATGGATGAAATTTCCCTTAAAATTTTTTCTTTTTCCTTGCGGTCCTGAAGGATTTTCTGCATTTTTGTATGTAGGTACTCTTTTTTCTTCAAAAGGGCTTTCTTTCTTCTTAGCATTTCTCTTAGGATTTTTCTTTCCCTTTTGATTTTCTCTTTTAGAGCTTTTTCTCGTGAATTTTTTTCTTCTAAGAGATTTCTATAGGTTTTTATCGCATTTGCCTGTTTTTTCCCTAAATATAAAATGTAAGAGGTTCTTTCGAAAGATTCTGGATGCTTGAGAATTAAAAACAATCTTTCAAATCTTGAGAGCCTTGTTTTATAAAGGAGAAGGGAGATTTTTTCTATTTCCTTTTTAGTGTTTTCTATCCTTTTCCCTATTCTTTTTAATATCTCTCTATCCTTTTCTATTTCTTCTTTTAGCTTTGAAAGCTCCTTTTCTGCAAGGGAAATTCTTGCGTTTAGAAGCTCAATTTCTGCATTGATTTTTTCAAGATAGGCAGCAGTGTTGTTTTCAAGAGCTTGAAGTTGTTTTATGTCTCTTTCCAGAATTTTTATTCGCAATTTCAAAGTTTTTTCGTCAGTATTCTGTTTTGGTCCTGCAATCAGGATAGCCGATATTAGCAATAGAATGAATTTTTTCATTTCCTTAACAGATAAACTGTAAGTCCTATAAAAGAAAGAATTATGGCAATAAAAAGATCAACAGACGAGAAAAGAAATCCCTGTTCAGCAGTTGCCCCATAAAGGGGAAAAACAGAAACAGCAAAGTAATCTCTTACACCTATGCCTTGAAATGAAATGGGGATGGCCATTAATATCAGCATCGTGGGGATAAGGAAGAAATAAGCGAGAAAAGGAGTATGGATTCCCACAGCCTTACCAATCGCCCAGTAATGAATAATTACATTTATTTGAAGGAGTAAACTCCAGAGAAGTGTTTTTAAAAAGAGTTTTCTTGATTGGAGTTTTTTTATTGAGTTATAGATTGATTTCAGCTTTATTCTCCATTTCCCTTTGAGAGGTATCCAGAGGAGGACCTCAGGTTTTATTAAAAGCAGGGTTGTAAGGAACAAAACGGAAAATAGGATGATAAATGTTATTAAGACTAAATTTTTTACTTCAGGAGGAGATACAGCCAGAGCTAATATACCAAGTATTACCAATGAAAATAGTCCAACTACCCTTTCATAAAAAACTGTAGATATGCCTGAAGAAAGTTCCCTTTCTGTGCTCATATCGCCTATTCTTATTATGTCGCCTCCAAAACGGGAGGGAAGGAAAAAACCGAAGAAGGTCGCTACAAGATAGGATTTTACGAAAAACAATAGAGGAAGGTCTATGTTTAATTCCTCTGAGATAGCTTTCCATCTAAAACCACTTATTAGATATCCAAAAGTATGGAGGAAAAGAGCGAGAAAGAACCACCCCAGGTGGACTTCTTTTATTGTTCTTAGAAAACTTGAGAAGTCTATACGAAAAACTAATATATAAACTACAACTATAAGGCTAATTCCCAATTTAAATGCCAATTTTCTCATTCATTTCCTACCTATAAAATGATAAAATGTTAGAGGAGGTTTAAACAAGAGTATGGCTAAGACTAAGAACTTTAATTCAGGAACAATAATAGTTTGGCTTATCATAGGGGTTATTATAATATTCCTCTACGGTCTGGCAAACTACAGCGAAAGGCCCAGAGAAATAGATTATTCCGGTTTTATTGAAATGGTAAAAGGAGGGAGTGTAAGAGAAGCAGTTATAGATGGACAAGAGATTAATTTTAAGGATAAAAGCGGAAACTCGTATAGAACGATAATTCCCGAAGGATATACAAAGGTTGTAGATATTCTCCAGCAGCACAATGTCAGAATATCAGCCAAAAAGAAATCAGAAGGAGGAATCTGGTCCATTCTGTTTTCCTGGTTGCCACTGATAATTTTGATCGTACTATGGTTCATGTTCATGAAGCAGATGCAGACAGGGGGAAACAAAGCGTTTTCCTTTGGGAAAAGCAAAGCTAAGCTTTTTACTTCTTCCGACAAGAAGGTTACATTTGATGATGTAGCCGGGGTGGAAGAAGCGAAGGAGGAACTCAAGGACATAGTGGAATTTCTAAAAAATCCAAAGAGGTTTTCTAAACTGGGCGGCAGAATGCCAAGAGGAGTTCTTCTTGTAGGTCCTCCTGGGACTGGAAAAACTTTGCTGGCTAAAGCGGTAGCAGGAGAGGCGAATGTCCCATTTCTATCTATTAGCGGTTCGGATTTTGTTGAGCTTTTTGTTGGTGTGGGAGCTTCCAGAGTCAGAGACCTTTTTGACCAGGCTTCTAGGCTTGCCCCCTGCGTAATTTTTATTGATGAGATAGATGCAGTTGGAAGACAGAGAGGAGCCGGACTGGGCGGTGGACACGATGAAAGAGAGCAGACTTTAAATCAGCTTCTTGTTGAAATGGATGGTTTTGATCCCAATGAAGGGATTATTGTTCTTGCTGCAACAAACAGGCCTGATATACTTGACCCTGCTCTTTTAAGACCTGGAAGATTTGATAGAACTGTTTTTGTTCCCAAACCGGATGTAAGGGGCAGAGAGGAGATTTTGAAGGTTCACGTGAGGAATCTTCCACTTGCTGATAATGTTGATCTAAGGATTATTGCCAGAGGAACTCCTGGATTGACAGGAGCCGATCTTGCAAATCTTGTGAATGAAGCAGCTCTTATAGCAGCCAGAAAAAACAAAGACCTTATAGAAATGGAAGATTTTGAGGAGGCTAAGGACAAGATACTTATGGGGAAGGAAAGAAAAAGCATGATCCTCTCCGATGAAGAGAAAAAACTGACGGCTTATCATGAAGCAGGGCATGCACTTCTTGCATCCCTGCTTCCTCACGCGGATCCGATTCACAAGGTAACCATTATTCCAAGGGGACTCGCCCTTGGAGTTACCCAGCAATTGCCTGAGGATGATAGGTACACTTACACCCGAGAATACCTTGAAGATCAGATTACAGTTCTTCTTGGAGGAAGAGCTTCAGAGGAGATAATGCTCGGGAAAATAACGACAGGTGCGGGTTCTGACTTGGAGCGGGCTACTGAACTTGCCAGAAGAATGGTATGTGAATGGGGAATGAGCGATCTCGGACCTTTGAATTTTGGGGAGAAAGAGGGGGCAATATTCCTTGGAAAATCTCTTTCGATGAAAAAAGAAATTTCAGAGGAAACAGCACGAAAAATTGATAGGGAGATAGAGAAGATTGTGACGAGAAATTACGAAAGAGCAAGAAAATTAATCGTGGAGAACAAAGAAAAACTCGAGAATATTGCCCGAAGCCTTCTTGAGAAAGAAGTTTTAACATCAGAAGAAATAAATGCAATAATTAATGCAAGGGAGGCTGCATATAAAGGAGAAGATAAAGTCTAATGCTGGAACTTTTGAAAAATGCCTTCAGGAATTTTACCTTAGCTGATGGAGTTGATATATTTCTCGTTTCCGTAATTTTTTATCAGTTTATAAAGTTAATAAAGGGCTCAAGAGCCTATCAGATGACCCTTGGCCTTTTTACAATCGCTATCGCGTATATTTTGAGTCTTTATCTTAAACTAAATACCCTTAACTGGCTGTTTAAGGAATTCCTGACATACCTTATAATAGCAATAATCGTTCTTTATCAGGGAGAACTTAGGAAAATACTTGCAGAGATAGGTTCGAGGGGGTTTCTGAGGCCAAAACCAAAAAGGACATCCAGAGAGACTATAAAGACGATTGCCCTTGCCTCCAAATATCTTGCTGCTCAGAAAATAGGGGCATTAATAGCAATAGAAAAGGATATTTCCCTTAAGAATTTTGCTGAAAAAGGGGTTATGCTGGATGCTCTCGTCACCAGAGACCTTATATTATCAATATTTTTTCCAACCAGCCCCCTTCATGATGGGGGGATGATAATATCCGATGACCGAATAAAAGCTGCAGCCTGTCTTTTCCCCCATCCCACTGAGCATCCTTTCCTTAAGGAATATGGGACAAAGACAAGGCATCTGGCGGCAATCGGAATGTCAATAGAAACAGATAGCGCAGTTGTTGTTGTGTCTGAAGAGAAGGGAACAATATCTCTGGCCATAGCTGGCAGGCTTTTTATGAATCTTGACCGGGAAACACTCGAGAGAAAAATAGTAGAACATATGGAAAGAAAATGAGAATAAGGGAAGTATTGTTCAGCAATTTTCCATTAAAATTACTTTCATTTTTGTTTGCGCTGTTGCTCTGGATAGTAGTGTCCGGAGAGAAGAAAGCCATGGTGGAAATTATGGTGAACACCAGGATAGGTTTTCAGAACCTTCCTAAAAACCTTGAAGTTGTTGATTACTCCCCAAAGCAGGTGAATATAAGATTGAAAGTTCAAAAGAATCAGATTTTTTTAGTGGATTCAAGAAGCGTATCTCTTATGGTTGACCTTTCTTCTGTAAAAGAAGGAGAAGAAATTCTTCCTCTAAAGAAGAATATGGTAATATTACCGGTTCCCGCAGAGGTGATAAAAATTACCCCCTCTTTTGTAAAGGTTAAATTGGGGGCTATAGAAAGAAAACAGGTCAGAATAAAACCAATTCTTATTGGTTCTCCTCCTGACTGGATGGTCTTTGAGGGATATCAGATTAATCCTAAATATGCAATTATTTCAGGGATAAAGGAGTCTATCTCGAAGATTTCTAGCGTTTACACTGAACCCTTCAATCTCAAAGAGGCAAAATTAGATGAAACATTTAAAGTAAAAATTGTTCCCCCACAGGGAGCTGTTTCTCTTATAGAACCGGAAGATGGTATAGTTCTTCTGAGTTTTAAGGGAAGAGAAAAAACTGTATTTAAAACTTTTTCTGTTGAAAGGGGAAATTACAAAATCTGGGTAAAAGTGGAGGGACCTTATTCTAAGATTAACAGCTTAACAAAAGAAGCAATCACCGGTGTGGAGAAAAAGGGCAAAAAACTGGTCCCGGTTGTTCAGCTTGAAGAAGGCGTTAAGTTAGTTCGCTACAGGATAAGGAAAAAATGAGATTGTTCGGAACCGATGGAATAAGGGGTAAGCCGTGGGACGAACCCTTAAGTCGTGACACTATAATTAAAATTGGTTATGTGGTGGGGAAGAGATACCCAAGAGTATTGATAGTTAGGGATACTAGAAATACAGGCGAAGAGATAGAGGAACTCCTCGCCTATGGAATAACTGAGGCTGGAGGCGAAGCTGTAAGTTCCGGGATTTTGCCAACTTCGGCTCTTTCATATCTTGTGCCGAAATTCGGATTTTCCTCAGGAATTTCGATTTCTGCCTCTCATAATCCTTTCTGGGACAATGGTATAAAAATCGTAGGCCCGGATGGGAAAAAGCTTTCATTAAGAAAAGAGCAGGAACTGGAGGAAGAAATACTTGCTCTTAAGATATTGAGAATAAACAAATTTAGATTGGTTAGAGAAGACCTGAAAGACGAATATAAAAAATTTCTGGTTTCCAGAGCAGAAACTGAACTTAAAGGTATGAAGGTCATCCTTGATAGCGCTAATGGGGCAGCTTACGAGGTCGCCTCTGAGGTCTTTTCCTATCTTGGAGCTAAAGTAGAGGATATAGGAAATTCTCCTGACGGGAGAAATATAAATATTACAGGAGCAGTGCATCCAGAGAATCTGGCATGGAGAGTCAAATCAAAAAAAGCAAGTATAGGGTTTGCTTTTGATGGGGATGCTGATAGATGTATCTGGATGGATGAGAAGGGAAATATTCTTACAGGTGACCATACTCTTTTTCTTTTTTCCTCGGTTTTCAATGAAGAGCGTAAAAAGTGGAACCGAAAAGTTGTGGGTACAGTAATGTCAAATCTGGCACTTGAAAAAGCCCTTAAAGAGATGGGTATAGAGTTTATAAGGGCACCTGTAGGAGATAGGCTTGTTTTTGCCGAGATGGTTAAGAGCAAAGCTATCCTTGGCGGAGAGGAATCAGGGCATACTATTTTCAGGGAAATACTCTCTACAGGAGACGGACTTTTGACAGCGGTTCTTATTTCAACTACTCTCAAAAGAAGAGGGGAAAAACCCTCTTTGTGGGGGAAGAAATTAAAGCTTTTTCCCCAATTTAAAGAGAACATTCCTGTAACTGAGAGAAGACCTCTTGAAAAGATAGACGGATTTAAGGGTTTTATAGAAGAACTCCGTAAGAAACACAAAGAATGCTATTTTTTGATACGTTTTTCAGGGACAGAAAACTTTCTAAGAATAACAGTCCAGGGAAGAGATAAAAGAGGAACGAAAAAAGCACTTAAAGAAGCTTTGAAAGGAATGAGGGAGATACTCAGGAAAGAAAATATTTTAAAAGAAAATATATAGTGGAGGATTTATAATGAGACTTGGAGTAAACTTAGATCACATTGCAACTGTAAGAGAGGCAAGAAAGGCAAAAGAGCCTGACCCAGTTCAGGCAGCCCTTCTTGCAGAACTTGGAGGAGCAGATGGTATCACCGTGCATTTGAGAGGGGACAGAAGGCATATAAAAGAAAGAGATGTTAAGCTGCTCAAGGATGTTGTAAAGACCAGGCTCAATGTGGAAATGGCTGCTACAGATGAAATGGTGGAAATTGCTCTGGAGATTTTACCCCATCAGGTCACCCTTGTCCCGGAAAGAAGAGAGGAAATTACAACAGAAGGCGGTTTAGATGTGGTGCTACAGGGAGAGTTTATAAAGCCAGCGATTTCAAAACTCCTTGCTGCAGGGATAGAAGTTTCCATTTTTGTTGATCCTGACCCTGATCAAATTCGTGCCTGTGCTAAATTGGGGGTAGGGGCTGTGGAGATAAATACTGGCAAATATGCAGAAGGAGAGAGAGTAGACCAGGAACTTGAGCATATCAGTAAGACAGCAAAGCTGGCTTCAAAAATTGGATTGAAGGTGCTCGCCGGGCATGGCCTCAATTATAGAAATGTAACTCCAATAGTTAAGATAGAAGAAATTGAGGAGCTTAATATAGGACATTCCATCGTGGCAAGAGCAGTATACGTAGGCCTGGAAAGAGCTGTCAGGGAAATGAAAGAACTTATAAACAGGAGATGAAAAATGAAAATTATGGTGCTGAATTCTGGAAGTTCATCTGTCAAGTATCAGGTTATTGATATGGAGGATGAATCGGTACTTGCCAGGGGCATAGTAGAGAGAATAGGTCTGGCTGGTTCGAGGCTTAAACACCGAAAAAAGGGAGAAGAAGAGTTAATAGTAGAGGAGGAAGTTCCAAATCACAATAAAGCCATAGAGCTGATTCTTAAATACCTTACCCATCCTTTCTATGGGGTCATAAAGGATGTAAGGGAAATAAACGCTGTAGGGCATAGGGTTGTTCACGGAGGGGAAAAATTTACTTCTTCAGTTCTCATAACAGATGAAGTGGTTGAAATGATTAGAGAATGTATTCCCCTTGCTCCTCTTCACAATCCAGCAAACCTCTCTGGAATAGAAGCGGCTGCGGCCTCGATTCCTCATGCTCCTATGGTAGCAGTTTTTGATACCGCCTTTCATCAGACAATGCCTGAATATAGCTATCTTTATGCACTTCCTTACGAGCTGTATGAGGAAAAAAGAATAAGAAGATACGGCTTTCATGGAACTTCCCATAGGTATGTGTCCGATAGGGCTGCTTTTCTCTTGAAAAAACCAAAGGAAAAACTGCGTATAATAACAGCCCACCTTGGAAATGGAGCTTCAATGACTGCGGTCAAATACGGGAAATCCATAGACACAACAATGGGCTATACTCCTCTTGAGGGTCTTTACATGGGAACGAGGTGTGGCAATCTTGATCCTGCTATTCCCCTTGCTCTTCAAAGAGAGCTCAAGATGTCTTACACAGAGGTTGACCACCTGCTTAATAAAAAGAGTGGGATGCTCGGAGTATCGGGATTTTCTTCTGATATGAGAGACCTTGAAGAGGCAGCTGATAAGGGAAACAGAAGGGCAAAATTGGCTCTGGATATGTATGCATATATGGTAAAAAAATACATTGGAGCATATTCTGCGGCAATGGGCGGTCTTGATGTTCTTGTGTTCACTGCTGGAATAGGGGAAAATTCCTGGCTAATCAGAGAAAAAAGCTGCGAAGGCCTTGAATTTATAGGGATTGAAATAGATCCGCAAAAAAACCGGCAGATGATAGGAGGAAAAGAAGGTTCGATATCAAAGGACGGTTCAAAAGTGGAAGTTTTTGTGATTCCTACAAACGAGGAGCTTGTTATAGCTAGGGATACAAAGGAGATTGTTGAATCACTAAAAAAGCACTAATACGAAATAGTATAATAAAGCCATGGAGATAAGGGTAAATAGAAGTTTTCACGCTGCGCACAGATTATGGCAACATCAGGAAAAGTGTAGATATCTGCATGGTCATTCTTATAGGGTTAAAATCAGAGCATTCGGAGAACTAAACCAGTGGGGGATGGTGGCGGACTTTGTAGATGTCAAAAACATAGTGAGCCAGCTTGACCACTGCGTAATTCTTTTCAGAGATGACCCGCTTGTTGAGTTGCTGAGGAATGCAGGACAGAGGCTTTTTTTACTGGATAGAAACCCTACCGCAGAGAATCTTGCACTTTTAATAGGTTACAGACTGATTTCAGAACTTGGCCTTGAATGGGCAGAGGTGGAGGTTTACGAAACAGAAAATCAGAGTGCCTTTGTGAGAGTTGAGAAAGATAAGTTGGAAATAATAGACTTTGAAAGATACTAACTTAAAGGTTCACTCTATTTTTTATTCTATTCAGGGAGAAGGTCCTCTCTCTGGTGTCCCATCGGTTTTTCTAAGGCTCTCTGGATGTAATCTCAAATGTGTTTTCTGTGATAGCACCGAGGCTCTAAAAAAAGGAAAAACAATGGAAATAAAGGAAGTGATTCACCATATATTAAGTCTCAAGCATAAAGCCTCAAATCTTGTGATAACAGGGGGAGAACCTCTACTTCAAAAAGAATCTCTTTCAGTTTTGCTTTATAAAATAAAAAAAGCTTTTTCAACTATTGAAGTCGAAACAAACGGGACAATTTCTCCCATCTCTTTTACGTGGGTCAGATATAATGTTTCCCCTAAAACCGGTAATTCTGGCATGTCTGTATTACAGGTTTATAAACCCGAAACATTAAAAGAATTTCTTCCCTTTGACAGCATTTATAAATTTGTAGTATCCGAGGAAGAGGATTTAAAGGAAATTCTTGAGATAGTAAACAACCTTTCAATACCCCTCCATAGGGTATATCTCATGCCAATGGCATCTAATCCTCAGGAGTTAAAAATAAGAGCTCCGGAAGTGGTTCGTCTCTCCCTGAAATATGGTTTCAGATATTCGGACAGGCTTCATTTGCGGCTTCACATTTCATAAAGTCTTTGTATATTGTCAGGAAGAATTTTAGATTGTATAATACCTTTTACCTTTAAAGCACTTTAGCAAAAAGAATGGAGGAAAAAATGGGGTTTAACTGGTTATTTATGCTTGCACCTTTTGCGGCAATTCTCGCTCTTCTGTTTGCCTATTTCTTTTATAAACAAATAATAAAACACCCTGAAGGAACGGATAGAATGAAGGAAATAGCTGAGGCAGTAAGGATTGGAGCAAAAGCCTATCTTAAAAGACAGTATGTAGTGGTAGCAATTTTCTTTGTGATAACCAGTCTGTTCCTTGTATTTCTGTCTTTTGTATTAAAGGTTCAGTCCAGATGGACTGCTTTTGCTTTTCTTACAGGAGGATTTTTCTCGGCTCTATCCGGTTATCTTGGGATGATGGCTGCAACTGCTTCTTCAGCAAGAACAGCCAACGCTGCGAGAGAGTCCCTTAATAAAGCTTTAAGAATTGCCTTTAGAGCTGGAGCAATAATGGGTCTCGTTGTTGTAGGTCTTGGACTGATTGACATTTCTATTTGGTTCTCTGTGCTTCACTACCTTGTTAAGTATGACCTTAGACTAACAACAGTTACTCTTCTTTCTTTTGGAATGGGAGCGTCGCTTCAGGCTCTATTTGCAAGGGTTGGTGGCGGAATTTTCACAAAGGCAGCAGATGTGGGTGCAGACCTTGTTGGAAAAGTGGAAGCAGGAATCCCTGAAGATGACCCAAGAAATCCAGCGGTTATAGCAGACAATGTCGGAGACAATGTTGGAGATGTTGCGGGAATGGGTGCTGACCTTTATGAGTCCTATACAGGCTCAATCCTTTCTTCTGCAGCTCTCGGTGCCTCTGCTTTTTATGCCGTGCCAAAGTTTGCTTTGAACGCCGTTATACTTCCAATGGTTATAGCAGCAGTTGGGATGATAGCCTCAATTATAGGTATATACCTTGTAAAGGCAAAAGAGGATGCGAACCAGAAAAACCTTTTAAATGCGTTGAATAGAGGAATTTACGGAGCTTCTATTTTAATAATAATTGCAACATTTTTCATAATAAAAGCTCTTCTCCCCAATAACATGGGAATTTTTGGTTCTGTTATAACAGGACTTGTTGTGGGGTTGATAATTGGAAAATCAACGGAATACTATACAAGTTCTGGATACTCCCCCACCAAATTCATAGCCAGTCAATCACTTACCGGCCCTGCTACAACTATTCTTGCAGGCCTTTCAACAGGAATGATTTCCACATTTGTGCCAGTTCTTTCAGTAGCCACGGGTATAATCATTGCTTTCTGGTCAGCTGGAGGATTTAAATCTCCTATTATAGGACTATACGGTATAGGAATAGCAGCGGTGGGGATGCTTTCAACACTTGGGATTACTCTTGCAACTGACGCGTACGGTCCTGTGGCAGATAATGCCGGAGGTAATGCACAGATGTCAGAGCTACCTGAAGAGGTTCGAAAGAGAACAGATGCTCTTGATGCCCTTGGAAATACCACTGCTGCCACCGGAAAGGGGTTTGCAATAGGTTCTGCAGCCTTAACGGCTCTTGCCCTGCTCGCTGCCTATATTGAAGAAGTAAGAGGTGGATTAATAAGGCTTGTAAATAATGGATGGGTTTTCAAAGATATTGCTGCTGTGGTTGGTTCCTCGGATACAAATGTAATTGTTCAGTGGCTGCATCATGCAAAAATTGCTGATTTTATGAAACTCTTCAGCGTAAACCTTATGAATCCCAAGGTTATTGTGGGTATTTTCATAGGTGCAATGATGTCCTTTCTGTTCTCAGGTCTCGCTATAAAAGCTGTGGGTAAAGCAGCTTCAGACATGGTTGAAGAAGTCAGGCGTCAGTTCAAGGAAATAAAGGGATTGCTGGAAGGGAAGGCAAAACCCGATTATGCAACGTGTGTTGAAATTTCTACAAAAGGTGCTCAAAGGGCTATGATTCTCCCTGCAACATCAGCAGTTCTTGCACCAATTGTAACTGGGTTGATTTTAGGGGTCTCCGGAGTTATGGGATTGCTTATAGGTGCACTTAGTTCAGGCTTTATTCTTGCTATATTTATGGCTAATGCGGGTGGCGCCTGGGACAATGCCAAGAAATTTATCGAAGAGGGAAATTACGGAGCAAAAGGCTCAGAACCGCACAAGGCAGGTGTGGTTGGAGATACAGTAGGAGACCCTTTAAAAGATACTGCTGGCCCTTCTCTTAATATACTTATAAAACTCATGAGTATGGTTTCGGTGGTGGTGGCAGGCCTTGTTGTTGCCTATCATTTGCTGTGATATAATAAAATCCAAGATTAATAGGGAGGTAAGAAAATGGCTTTAATGATTACTGATGAATGCATTAACTGTGGGGCTTGTGAACCTGAATGCCCTAATGAGGCAATTTCCCAGGGTGCTGAATTTTTCGAGATTGATCCTGAAAAATGCACAGAATGTGTTGGTTTCTACGATGAACCTCAGTGTGTTTCCGTTTGTCCAGTTGATTGCATAGTTCAAAATCCAGACTACCAGGAAACAAAAGAGCAGCTTCTTGAGAAATTCAAGAAACTGCATCCAGACAAGGAGCCAGTACTATAATTAAAAGGAGGATGGGGGGCGTTGCCCCCCTTAACAAAAATGGAAGAAAAAATTAAAGAAATTTTGAAGACTGTCAAATATCCTGGATATACAAGGGATATATTATCATTTGGAATGGTGAAAAAAATTGAATTCAGGGATGGTAAGGCAATAATTAATCTCTATATAAATACAAGAAATAAAGAGACAGCGGACAGTGTAGTAAAAGAGGTAAGGGAAAAAGTCCTGTCTCTTGATGGTGTGGATGAGGTGGAAGTGAATGTTGAGACTCTAGCCAGCAAGGAACCTCCTTCTCCAAAAACACAAGCACAGGCTAAATCTTCTCCTTTTGCAGACCAGAAAAAGATAGAAGGGGTAAAATGCGTGATAGCAGTCGCCTCAGGTAAAGGAGGAGTCGGGAAAACTACCGTAGCAGTGAATCTTGCACTTGCGCTTGCCAAGAAGGGATATAAAGTGGGGATTATGGATGCTGATGCATATGGTCCCAATGTTCCCACCATGCTCGGAATAGAGGGAGCGGTACCTCAGGTTATTGAGAATAACAAAATAATGCCCGTGGATGTAGGAGGAATAAAAGTAATCAGTATTGGATTTTTCGTGGAAAAAGACCAGCCTATAATCTGGAGAGGACCTCTTGTTTCAAAACTTATAGAACAATTTTTAAGGGACGTGGTTTGGGCACCTCTGGACATTCTTATAGTAGACCTTCCACCTGGAACAGGCGATATTCAGCTTTCTCTGGTACAGAAAGTGCCTGTGGACGGAGGAATAGTAGTTACCACTCCTCAGGAGCTGGCACTTCAGGATGCGAGAAAGGGGACAAAAATGTTTATCGAAGTTGGAGTTCCTGTAATAGGTATTATAGAGAATATGAGCTATCTTATTTGCCCGCACTGCGGTAAAAGAATAGACCTTTTCCCACATGCCGGAGCAAAGGAAGCGGCTAAGGCTATGAATACTAAATACCTGGGTGAAATACCTTTTGAACCAAAGGCAGCCGAAGGGTCCGATGCAGGAAGGCCTGTAGTTCTTTATTATCCTGAGAGCGAACAGGCTAAAGCATTTATGAATCTTGCAGAGACCATAATAAAGGAAGCTAAATGTATTGAAACCTTACAATAAATTTCCCTGGCTGAATCTCATCCTATTTTTGCTAACATTTGTTTCAACGCTTTTCTGGGGAGCTCTTCACTGGATAAGTTTTTATTACCCTAACCTTAAAGAGACAGAATTAATAAACCTATTTTTGAGTGGGGAATTCCTTTTAATGGGGCTTCCGTTTTCCTTTTCCATCATGCTCATTCTTCTTTCTCACGAGATGGGGCATTATCTTATGGCGAAAAAATACGGGGTTGATGCCACTCTACCGTATTTCATTCCGGCTCCAAATATAATAGGGACTTTTGGAGCAGTAATTAAGATAAGGGGAGTTATCCCCTCAAGGAAAGCACTTTTTGACGTTGGTGCTGCCGGGCCCATCACAGGTTTTATTGTTTCAATTCCTTTTCTACTTTATGGCCTTTCTCACTCCAGAGTGCTAGCAAAAATTCCACAGGGAGGATTATCTCTGGGGGAACCTTTACTTTTTAAACTACTATACAAATTTTATTTCCCATCTGTGCCTTCTGATAACATTCTTATACACCCTATTGGTTTTGCCGCATGGGTCGGACTTTTTGTTACTTCTCTTAATCTCATTCCCATAAGCCAGCTTGATGGCGGACACATAAGTTACGCTGTTCTGGGAAAGGATTCCAATAAACTTTCCTTTGCAGTTTTTGTTTTTCTCATATATTTGGGCATTTTTAAATGGTGGGTATGGCTCATATGGGCTGGGTTTGCGGCTCTTATAGGAGTTTATCATCCTGCTTTTGAATATGAAGATGGCCTTGACCTCGTAAGGATATTAATAGCTATTTTTGTGCTTATTGTCTTTTTCCTGACATTTATTCCTCAACCATTTACTTTTAACCTTTAATTTCGTATAAATTTTTAATAAAGGAGGATCCATGCGTAAATTTATTTTTCTTTTAATCCCCTGGTTTATTTTCGCAGGGGTAAAGTCCTACAAAATTGATGTGGAGCTTAAAGTAAAAGGAAAATGGGCAGTATATGTTGCTGGTAGTGAAACCATTGTCTGGGAAAACAATTCTACGGTTCCTGTCCAGACCCTACAATTTCATCTCTATCAAAATGCCTTTAGAGAAGGTTCTTCTTTTATGAAGGAAATAGGTGGCCTTCCAGGAAAATGGAAAAAACACAGAGAATGGTGGGGAAGCGAGGAAATTAAGAAAATAACGGTGAATGGAAATGACCTTACACCTAACTTACACTACAGTTTCCCGGATGATAGGAACAAGGAGGACAAAACAGTTGCTGAACTTGCTCTGGATAAACCTGTTCAACCCGGGGAGACCCTAAACATTATGGTAGAGTTCGAAACTAAACTTCCCAAGGCTTTTGCCCGTTCTGGTGTGGGAGAGGGGTATTTTATGGTATCCCAGTGGTTCCCAAAACTTGGGGTGCTGGAAGAAGATGGAAAATGGGTTTGCCATCAGTATCACAGAAATGGAGAGTTTTATTCTGATTTTTCCACTTACGATGTGAATATAACTCTACCCTCAGAATACAAAGTCGCTGCTACTGGAGAGCTTGTTGAAAGGAAGAAAAGAGCAACACACCAGATTCTTGAATACCATATGGAAAAAATTCATGATTTTGCGTGGGTTGCAGACAGAGATTTTGTCATCCTGGAGGATTCATATAAGAGTGAAATTCAACCCAAGATTAAAATTCTCCTTTACCTTCAACCAGACCATCGCAGACAGGCAGGAAGATATTTTGAGTCAATAAAAAGGGCTTTGAAATTCTTTACTGAAAAAGTGGGTCCTTACCCATATCACCAGATTTCTATAATAGACCCTGACAATTCAGCTCTAAGAACCTCTGGCATGGAATATCCTACTCTAATTACAACCGGAACCTTCTATCTTCTTCCCAGAGGGATAAGAATGCAGGAAATGGTTACCATACATGAGTTTGGACATCAGTACTGGTATGGAGTTGTTGCTAACAATGAAACAGATGAAGCATGGCTTGATGAGGGCGTCAACACTTTTTTTGAGATGAACATAATGGGGACTTATCCCTGGATGTTTGACTTTCTTGGCTTCCGTTCAAAAGATTCAGGAAGAATGAGAGTTAGCTATTCCAAAACTACCTATGCTGATCCAATAATTACTCCTTCCTGGAAGTTCTTCCCTGGAACTTATTCAGCATCGGTTTATACCAAAACAGCTTTAATCCTTGAAACCTGGAAAAGGTTGGTAGGTAAGGACAGATTCTTTAAAGCCTTGAGCGACTATTTCAAGAAGTATTCATTTAAGCATCCCCATTCAATGGATTTCTTTAAAACAATTGAAGAAAGCCTGGGTGAGGACTGGTCAGGGCTCTGGAAGCCTCTCTTTTATCAGCCAGGCAAGGTGGACTGGAAGGTTTATTCTGTCAGGAAGAAAAGATTAATTCTTTTGAGAGAAGGTGTGGACGTCAGGATCCCTGTAGATGTAAAGGTAAAGCTCATAGATGGTAAGGAAGTTAATCTCAAATGGAGCAGTAAATGGTTAAAGAAAGATTTTCCTGTAAAAATTAAAGAGGTGAGAATTGACCCTGAGGAGAAACTTATGATTGATGCCGATCCTTTTAACAACTGGTGGTCGCAGGATTCACCTCTTGCCAGGAATTTGCTTTTAGTATTCCTTGAAAAAATGCAGATTGTCTTTTTGAATCTATTGCCTTAAGGAGGAGCTATGAAAGGAATATTACAATATTTAATAGGAATAAAGGACAGCCTCTGGAATATAAGATACACACTTTATCTGTGGGGATTATCTCTTATTTTTTCGCTCATACTTTTCTTCCCTGTTAAAAAATTTTTCCTGGAAAGAGCAGGTCATTTCCCCGACGCTTCTTATCTTTTGAAACATCCCAGCTATGCTCAACTCGTTTTTTCAAAGGACCCTGTACTCTATGCATCCATATTTTCAATATTTGTCATTTTCTACTTTCTTTCCCTAATTGTTGAAGCAGGAATTTTGAGCGGAATCGTTGCAAGAGAGGAATTTTCTTCCTGGAGGAGATATTTCTGGAGGTATTTTGTAATTGAAATTCTTTCTCCTTTATTCTATCTTCCCTATCTTATTATTGGAGCGTTGCCCGGAATTTTTGTGGCATTAGGAATACCATTTCACAAGGAAAAAACCTTTTTCAACAGCATGATAGCTTCTGCTATTTTCTTTCTTCTGTTTTTTATAGTGGCATCTGTAGCTAAGGATTATTCTAAGATCTGGGTTATAAAGGAGAACAGAAGCAGTATTGGTTCCATGTTGAAAGCAATAGGTCTTTCTTTCAGGAACTGGTTCTCTTCTCTTTTTATGGGTATATTTGCCCTTTTATTATGGCTGGTTCCTTATATTCTCCTTTCAGGACCTTTTTCTACCCTTCCTGCCTTCCTTTCCTTTGTGGCTTTTCAGCTCCTCGTATTGCTTAAAGCCTTTTCCAAAGTTAGCCTTTACTATGCGGAAAAATCCATTGTAGAAGAAGTCAGCGCGGGATAACTTTAAAACAAGTTCTGTTTACTAAGAGGAAATTTCCAATGTGAATTTTTTTCCTCTGCAGGTTGTTTCCGCAGGGCAGGAATTTAGCAGAGAGTCCTTTTTTAAACAGTACGAGGGTTACAATATCCTGAGGATAAATAAGGTGAGCTACCGCCCTTTGTCTGACAAAAACAGGCTTAAGGGTTCCCCTTAAGCTTTTTATGAATTTCTTTGGGTAATCAGGAAATTTGCCTATGGTGAATTCCACAACATCACCGGTGTTTACAACTGAAAGGGCTGTTTCAGCTTCTGAGATTATTTTCTTGTGCATATTTGAAAAATTTTTGTAGTCTATGCTGTCCAAATATAGAATTAGAGGGCTTATGAAAATAAGATAGACTATGACAAGAAAAATTATTATTTTAGGTTCTTTAGCAGTGGTTCGGAGCCCAATAAACAGAAATATTACTATAGCCGCCACCGGGAAATAGTAGAATCTTGAAGGAATTATACTGGAGAAAGAAAAAATAGCTGTTGGTACAAGATAAAGAAGAATTGGAAAAAAGAAATTTTCTTTTTTCTTAAAAATCAAAAGGGTAAAATAAATTACCAGAGTTAAGGAAAGAAGAATAAATACCCAATTTGCGGGGAGACTTCCAAATGGAGAAAGGGTTCTCCACAGATAAATACCTGTTTTGACAGGCAAATGTTTTAAGGAAAACCCTCCATAACTCTGGAGGACATTGCTTTTCGTTAGAAATAGAGCTGTTGCGTAGGGTATTGTCAGGAATAAAGATAGATATTTAAGAAACTTTTCCTTTTTTAACAGTATGTATCCTAAAGGCACAATAATCCAGAGTTCGTATGAAAAAATAGCCATTATTAATAAGATGGCAGAGAGTAAAAATTTTTTTCTATTGTAAAAGTAGATGGAAAGAAAAGAAAAGATAAAACAGTAGAGGATGCCGGAGGCAGAAATCCAGAAAACAGCTTCGTCAGCCCTGTAAATAGAGAAAAAAAGAATAGAAGAGAAATATGCAATTTTTTCCCCATAAATTGACCTGAGAAAAAGGAAAAAGGAAGCCGAGGCTATTATGTGAAGAATAAAGGAAAAAAAATGGGAAAAAAGAGGAGAAAAGTTCGTAAATTTTAAAAGGATAAAGTGCGCCCTTACAACAGGTCGCAGATGAGAAGAAATAGGATTAAAAAGAGAAGTGCCATTGATGGCCTGTGCAATGAGCTCGAAATCGTCCCCAAAAAAATAGGCGGAAGAGAATGAGATATAAATTACTGCAGTAATTATTGATGTGGTTACAAGCGAATAAAGGATAATTTTTTCTAAAGTATCGAGATTCCCAGTTTCAGACACATTTAAATATTACCTTATTGAGTTGCAGACAAAAATACCTGTTGTTCCCCATTCGGATTATAGTAAATTTTGAATCCCTCTTTTTCGCCTTTTATTTGCCAGTCTTTCTTTAACAGTTCTTACGGATGAGAAAAAACATATTTCAAGTTTAATGAGCTTCTAAATTTTGATTATTTTTTACTTCCATGTATGTAAGCACTGGATTCCTTGCAGCGCCTACTTCGTCAAGCCTTCTTACGGGCGTTGTATGAGGTGCCTCATGGAGCAGATTCGGATTATCTTCAGCTTCTTTTTTTATTTTCAGCATGGCGTCCACAAATTCATCCAGAGTTTCCTTTGACTCAGTCTCCGTAGGCTCAATCATTAGAGCACCATGTACAATGAGTGGGAAGTAAATAGTGGGTGGATGAAAACCATAGTCAAGAAGTCTTTTTGCTATGTCCAGTGTTGAAACTTTATCCCTGTAAGTTTCATCAGTTAGTACAAATTCGTGGAGTGTCGGGGTATCATAAGAAATTTTGTAGTTGCTGGTGAGTTTTGCCCTCAGATAGTTTGCATTTAGAACCGCGAGGTCTGCCACTTCCCTGAGACCTTCTCCTCCGAGTTCCTTTATATAAGCAAGAGCCTTTACAAGGACAAGAAAGTTTCCGTAAAAACTTCTTATTCTGCCCTTGCCAGGCACCCAATGCAAATTACCGTTTTTCTCAACAAGTCTCGGACCGGGAAGGAAGGACTCGAGTTCTTTAATAACACCCACTGGTCCACTACCAGGACCACCTCCTCCGTGTGGAGTGGAGAAGGTTTTGTGAAGGTTAAGATGCATAACATCAACTCCAAGGTCTGAAACAATAACCTTCCCAAGGAATGCATTCATATTTGCTCCATCCATGTAAAGAAAAGCTCCCTTTTCATGAAGCAGATCTGCTATTTTTCTGATATTGGATTCGAAAATTCCAAGGGTGTTTGGATTGGTGATCATGAGTGCAGCAACTTTTTCCGAAAGAGCTTCTTTGAATTTTTCCAGGTTTATTCGCCCGTGAATGTCGGAGGGAATCTCCACTGCTTTATAACCTGCAAGAGCCGATGATGCGGGATTTGTTCCATGCGCGGAGTCAGGAATTAAAACTATTTCCCTGCTTTCTCCCCTCGCTTCAAAGTAGTTTTTGATTATAGTTATACCTGTGAACTCTCCGTGGGCCCCTGCAGCTGGAGCAAGTGTAAAAGCGTCCAAACCGGTTATTTTCTTAAGTGCTTCCTCCAACTCTTTAAATATGCGAAGATTACCTTTAACAAGTTCTTCCGGCAGAAGAGGATGAGCTCCCGTAAAGAATGACGCAATCAACTCATTTACTTTGGGATTGTATTTCATGGTGCAGGAACCCAGTGGATATAACCCCCAGTCTTCTGAATAGTTCATTACAGAGAGCCTGAGATAGTGAGAAACAACTTCTCTTTCTGTAACCTCTGGAAATTCTTCTATTTCGTCCCTAATAATATTTTCCGGAAGTTTTATTCTCCCCTCTTCCTCTTCTATGTGGAATCCCTCTTTCCCTTCTTTTGAAAGTTCGAATATCAGTTTCATTTTAATGCCTCCATTTCTTTTACAAGGGTTCCAATGTCTTCAGGAGAATTCATTTCGGTGAACGTTAACAACAGGCAGTTTTTAAGCTTGGGGTAATCCTTACCAATAGGATAACCTGCAACCAGGCCTCTGTTTAAAAGTTTATCACGGAATTCTTCTCCATCCTGGCCTACATCTATAACGAATTCATTGAAGAAAGGTCCTGTAAATTTCGCTTTAAATCCTTTTTCTTCTAACATTTCTAAAGCTTTAACTGCTCTTTTGTGATTTAAAAGTGCAAGTTTACGTAATCCCTTTCTGCCCAGGAGGGAAAGGTAAATTGCAACTCTAAGGGCACACCACGCTTCATTGGAACAGATGTTTGATGTTGCCCTCTGCCGGCGTATGTGCTGCTCCCTGGCAGATAGAGTAAGAACAAATCCTCTTTTGCCTTCAACATCTTTTGTCATTCCTACCAGTCTTCCCGGCATTTTCCACACGTGCTTTTTGAGAGTCGCGAAGAACCCAAGATAGGGTCCACCGTATGCAAGGGGAAGACCAAAGCTCTGTGCTTCACCCACTGCAATTTCTGCTCCTGTTTTTCCTGGGGGAACTATAAGGGCAAGGGCAAGTGGTTCCCAAGTGGAAGTGATTAAAAGAACTTTTTTCTCCCTGAGTATTTCATGGATTGATTTAAGGTCCTCAACTATTCCAAAGAAGTTAGGATAACCAACTATAAATGCGGAAAAAGTATTATCAATTTTTTCGTCCAATTCTTCGAGATTAATTCTGCCATCTTCTTCGTATCCTATTTCTATGATTTCGTAATTCTGTTTTTCTAAATAGGTATAAATGACTTCTTTATATTGGGGATGTAGGGACTTTGCAAGTGCTATTTTCCCCTTTTTTATTCTCAAAGCCATCAATCCCGCTTCTGCAGTGGCTGTTGCCCCTTCATACATGGAGGCATTCGCTACTTCCAGTCCGGTGAGAGCGGCTATGTAGGTCTGGTATTCGAAGGTTGCAGCAAGGTTTCCCTGGCTGACCTCGGGTTGATATGGAGTATAGGGGGTTAGATACTCTGACCTCATGGAAAGAAAATCAACTGCATAGGGAATGTAATGATTATAAGCGCCTGCACCCAAGAAAATTTTTTTGTCCGAAAACCTGTTTTGCGCCTCTATTTTTTTGAAATATTCAACTAAAGATGCTTCTTCTTTTATAGGTTCTATGTCTATCGTACCTTTAAATCTTAATTCCGGAGGAATGGAAGAAAAAAGTTCGTCTATGGAGGAGACGCCGATCTCTTTTAGCATCTCCTCCTTATCCCTTTCTGTAAGGGGAATATATCTGCTCATTTTTCTCCTTCTAGCATTTCTTCATATTCTTTAGCAGAAAGGAGCTCGGATATCTCATCAGGATTTGAAATTTTTATAACAGCTATCCATCCTTCCCCATATGGGTCCTTGTTTATCAGTTCAGGCTCGGCAGATAGTTTTTCGTTCACTTCCACAACCTCTCCGCTCACAGGAGCATAAACTTCTGCAGATGATTTGACGGAATCGATTGAGCAGAGAACATCTCCCTTGTTTATAACTTTTCCCATTTCGGGAAGTTCCACATATACAATGTCCTGCAGCTCACTCTGCGCAAAGTCTGTTATGCCAATGGTTGCCTTTTCCCCTTCTACCTTTACCCATTCGTGGGATTTAGTATAATAAAATTCGTCTAATACCATTGCATCACCTCCTATTTTTTCTCTCTTTTATAAAAGGGTCTGGGCACGACCCTTGCCTTAAGTCTTTTTCCCCTTATTTCAATCTCAAACTCATTTCCCGGTTCAGTTTTTTCTATAGGAAGATAAACGTTTCCTATATTCTTTTTGAGATAAGGAGCATAACTTCCACTGGCCACAATTCCATATTCTTTGCCGTCAACGAAGACTTTATAGCCATGTCTTGGGACAGCTTTATCCACCATTTCAAAGCCTACAAGTTTTCTTTTCAATCCTTCCTTTTTTTGCCTTTGAAGAGCTTCTTTCCCTATAAAATCCTTTTCCCATTTA
>Ga0190334_1000023_pt1 | contig 69898 bp, 82 predicted proteins | sample 48720478_MG_FD_161270 | JGI IMG/M metagenome (GOLD analysis project Ga0190334, IMG submission 161270) | Hydrothermal vent sediment bacterial communities from Southern Trench, Guaymas Basin, Mexico - 4872-04-7-8_MG | ecosystem: Environmental > Aquatic > Marine > Hydrothermal vents > Sediment ... | reverse complement strand
ATCTTTGAAGAAAGTCTATCCTCTTCATCTTCTTGTTTTTCCCAAAGAACAAACTCTCCAATCTTTAATTCAAGAAGCTTATCTTGATCATCCTTTCTCATTTGGTGATCTTTGATTAATCTTTTTATATCATTGAAATTTATTCTACCAAGAAAAACCTTATTGAATAATCCTGTAAATCTAGGGTTAATATCAAAATAAGACTGCATTGTTCCTATGACAAACGCCTTAGTTCTAATTCTAGAGAGAATATCATATAAAACATCAAGCAAAATATTTTCTTGTTTAGTTGTTTCTTCACTTCCTATTAGAATTTTTAATTCTTCTATGACCAAACAAACATTATGTTTGATTTTTCCACTAGATAAAGCAGTATCAATTCCTATAAGGAAATCAATTATTGATAGTAGTTTAGATTTTTTAGTAGTTAACCATTTAGTTGAATGGAAATGCCAATGCTTATTATCATTTAACATAGAAATATAATCTAATTTATAAGGAGAATTATTGTGATGTAAATAAAAATCAGTTTTGCTAAATGTTTTAAGACCTTGTTTTATGTTTCTCAAAGTTACTTTTCCAGCAGAAGGTTCAGGTGGTATATAAAGTTCTTCAGGAATGTTACTTTGTTCTTTTAGTTGAATTTGTTCTTGTGTGGCCAAAAAAACTTGCCAAACATAATCAAAAATAGTATCGTCATCATTCAAAGATTTTGCAATATCTTCACAGATTTCTATTGCAACTTGAGATTCTCCAGGAATAATTGCATTTAATTTAACATCATTCAATTCTTTTATTGAAGAGGTAATCCATCTTATTGGTGGCATTTTTCTTCTATAAGGTATATTAAAAGTGAAATGATGATATAATTTTATTGGTTTAAGCCGAAAAATATCTTCAAGCTTATATCCTTCATTTAATTTTTTTTTATATTGTGTTTTCAACAGATTTAAATGATAATGTTGTTTAGGTGGAAAACAACAGAAAGCATTTGCAAACTCATCACCTCTTTTTTCTGTTACATAGACAATGGTATAATCACAATCCTCATTAAGTTCATTTGCCAAAACATTAGTAAAAACACTTTTACCTCCACCAGACATACTAACAATTGCTACAATTTGATTATCAACAATTTTATTACGGATATTATATAGGGATTCAGTTTTATTTCTTCCTTCTTTGTATATACATAGTTTTTCAGTTCCCTTTACATCACGAAAGAACATTTTACATTGATCTCCTTTCTTCAGAGAATGACAGTGGCATACTATCTGATCGTTCACTTCTTATGTTTGGGTGTGGTATAGGAATATTTTTCAGGTCAGTATTCCTGACAAGAGCAGTAAATACAAGGATTATGGAATCATTTATTGCAGGTAAATTTCTGCACAGGTTTCTTAGTTTTTCTTCTGTTTCTTCTTTGACTTTTGTATCAGAACTTTCAACAAGGATTTTTCTATACTGTTGTGCAAGTTGGTAATGGGGTATGAAAGCATTAAATCGTTTCATTATGGTATCATAATTTTTTCCAAGATCTTCTTTAAGAGTATTTATTTTTTTATCATTTATGAGATGCCGTGCTATTTTGTATAGTGATTCAATTGCGTCAACATCATCTTTTAATATATAAGATATGAAATAATGCCTATAAATCTGTTTCATAGCAGTCGAAGTTTCAATTATTTCTCGTTCAATTTTCTTAGCCATAATTAATACACCACCGTGCCGATGCAACCTGCAACCTTTTGCCGTTCTACCTGATATTCCATAATAGGCCGATACTCGCTATCCTTAATAGTATCAATTACTGAGGCGATCAACTTGTAATCCTCTTCTATTTGGGTTTTCATCATTATCTCGAAATGTTGTTTTATAGGATCCTCTGCATTTCTCCAATTATAGATTAGGACATTTCTTATTGTGATTTCTTTAGAATTGAATTTTTTTTTATTGATTAAACAATTATATATATATGCGATTGCCCAAGCTTGGAAGAATTTCAACCTGCCTTCAAATATATCAGAGTTATTTTCATACACTTCTAACAATCTGAGTATCATAGTTTTAAAGCTGTATGTCAATATCCTCACCTGTGATAAAGCCAAACTGAGAATCGGTTTTAGGAAATTTTTTATTAGCTTTCTTGTTGAAAGCTTTGATCTTGGTAACTTTGCCTTTTATGATAAGGGAAATCCTGTTCTCGAAAGAGGTTTTAAGTATGGTGTTTGGATCAATAAATCTGTCCAAAGCATCTTCCAATTCAAAAATTTCATTCAAAGGCAATATTGACAAAGCTTCATCATATAGATCTTTATTATTATCATAATCTAATTTGCTGAAATAATCAAGAAAGTCAATGATTGTCTGTTTAAGTTCTTCATTCATAATTGAATTAATGAGACTAACTTATTTATAAATAATTATTTTCATGAGCTGTTAACTTAGCGGGGTATACTTTTAAGACGGGTATATCTACGGCGTTTTACTGAACGCCAATAAGAAATGCAGTCCTGAATCATTATTCAGGGGTAAGGTAGGCGTTCTTTTTTATTAAGGTAGTTGTATAATTCCAGCATTTAATAATAAAATGAATACGATTATTGCTATGAGTATAATAATAGCCAATTCTCTTTCAGATATTCTAATCTGAGCTTTTTTTAACATTTCCCTTACCTCCGTTAATGTATTTGAAGTATTTAAATATATTGCCTATTACATATCCTAAACCAATAATCACTACAAATAATATGGCAATAATATCTTATTTATAAAGGTATTTCTGCCCTTATCATATTCATAAAGCCGTAGATATACCCCTTTAACTTAACAGCACATATTTTCAAAACAAAAAAATGAATATTTATAAGTAACATAATCTCAAAGTTAAGATATGGGTGTTTTCAGACAAGGTTTAGTTATTGAAAAAGGAGTTGTTAAGAAAAATCATTAAGTCATTAAGATTATTTAATAAAGAACTAAAAAAGGTTTAATATTATGGGGATTTTCCAGAAAGAAGATCAGGCAAAGAATGTAGTTGAGTTTGTTATTTATTCTGTTTCTATTATAATGTTTATAGTTATTGGTTTTGGTGTGATAGGTGCACAGGGCATCTTTAATGAAACACAAAAACTTCTTTTTTATCTGTTATTGACATTCTACAACATTGTTTTCATAGTATATTCAGGTCTGGCAATTTTCATAAAAGGCATTTCTCAGAACTTGATAGTGTATCTGCACAATTTTGAGAATTCATGGTTGCAGAACAATGGTTTATTCAAGTTAAAGAAAGGTGGTTTTTTATACACTATTTTCGACAATTTTGTTCTTTCTTTCTTTTTCTTTGTATTAATTTTTTCACCAATCTTTTTTCTAGGTTTCGTAGTTCCAAGGCAGACAGCTTTACAGATATTGCCTGTTGCACCACAGAGTGTATTTCCTGTTCAACAGGTAACAGCTCGTATTTTTTACAATGTATTTCCTGCATTTAGCGGAGAAACAGGGTTATTGGCCATATTAAACAGTTTACTAGCGTCTTTGATTATGTTAATAACTGTAAAAGTATTCGGAAAGAAATCTGCACCAATTGGCATGTGGATAATACTATTTGTTGTTGGTTTTGCTGTAAGTGGTTTTGGTTGGAACTTTGTTCACGGAACAGTTAGTGCAGGTCGTGAGTTCAATCAAATATCACATTTTATTTTTGGTGTTGAGCAAGGTCTTTTAATGATAATAACAGGCAGTATAGCTCCTGCTTTGGCAATACATTTCCTTAACTTATTATTTTGGGTTTTGAATGACGAGATTGGTGGCATAGAATTTTTCAGGTCAGGTTTTCCATTGTTAATGGTAATTGTATTTGCAAGTATTATCATAATGACGATTGTCTTTAATTTGAGATCAAGGAAGAAAAAAAGGAGATAAATGGCAAAAAGAAAAGTTATTATTTGGATGCTTTTATTAATCTTATTGATACTTGGACTGCTTTTTTTATTGAATTTCTTGATCTTCAAATTTATTTTATCTAATCAACCTATGATTTATAATGTTGTTTATGAAGAAACTTGGGATAATGGTCTTAATGGCACGATGCGACCTTGGACAAAACAAGGTAATGTTGCATTTTCAACTGAGTGTTTAGAAGGTAAATGTGCAGAACTTTTTATGAGATTAGACTGTCCAGGTATCAATAGTGGTTTTTCAACGCCTCATTCCATTGTTGCAACAGACATATCTGATTTAAATTTGACTTTGACAAATCAAACAAGATTCACAATAGATTTTAAAAAACCAAGAACTTTATTATGTCCGACACAAAGGATTGGTGTTTTGTTGGTAGACGCATATTTCAAAATAAATAATATGAAAGTTTATCTTTTTGAGCCAGAATGGAGTTTTACAGGAGATGGTTTTCAAAGACAACAACCTAATGTATGCACACTGTCTGATTTAAAACCATTTGTAGATAAAACATGGAATTCATACGATTTCACAATAAAAGATTTAATCAGTTCAAACGAGAAATGCAGAGAAACATTTTCAGATCAAATTGATAATAATATAGAAACTTTGGAAATAGGTTTTTTTGCAATATCAGATTCAAGAGCAAATTTAATAGTAGACACAATCCAAATATTGCAATAATTTAAATAGTAATATTCATTATTTTAAAAAGAAAAGTAAAGGGTGGGAAAATGAAAAAAAAATGGTTAATGGGATTAATTGCTTTAATAATATTAGTTGTATCATTATATAGTGCTTTAGCAGATGAATGTGGCTCAACACCAACCAATGGTTGTTTTATTTCACAAAACACCACATTTAATACAGGCACTCATTATATAACTATGTATGGTATTACAATAAATGCTGATAATGTTGTTTTAGATTGCGACGGTGCTATTTTAGATGGCAATCAAAGTATAACAGATTTGGATGAATCGTATAATATGCTTAATGTTCAAGGAGATAATGTAACTATTAAAAATTGTGTAATTCAAAATGCGTATGGTTTAAAAGCAGACCCACAAACAGGTGTATTGGATAATTTAGTTTTAGATGGCAATACATTTATCAATTCCACAGTAGATTATCTGGAGAGCAATTATGTAAAAGATGTTGTTATAAAAAATAATAATTTTAATATGGAAAGCCATTTTGAAGGTGGCGGTGGCGATGATTGGTCTATAATCATAACTTCTCAAGGAGAGAACACGCTTTATAACAACACATTCAACGCAAATCAGATTGGTATAGGAGGCTGTTCTTATGGTCTTTGTGGAGACGGAAATTTATACAAATACCACATTTATAATAACACCTTTACACATACTCACGGCGGATATTCAAGAGATGTTTTGACATTTATGTATATGAATAATTCTAATGTTACAGGAAATACTATTACTGTTGTAAGGGCAATATTAGGTGCAGAAGATTATTCAGGCAATGATATGAGAGTTCATAACACTTATTTTTATAATAATATTTTTACTTGGAATGGTAGTGAATCAATCAATCCGACAGGAATAACATCCGCCAATACAGAAACTCCTTGGTGGAGTTTTCCAGACGATTATGGGAATGATGGAACAAATAATGTAACTTATTGTGTTGATGGTTTAGGAAATGACTTTCAGACAGGGGCATATTATGATGGCAACGACAATTTGTTAGGAACTTGTCCTTGTGGAAGAGGCGGTAATTATTATAGCGGATGTAAGATGTTGGCAGTAGATACAGGTCATCCAGAATCAAGCTTTGGCTATAATGTTGTTTGGAACGATAGCATAACATTAGAAGGATTTACAATCGGCGAAGGCATAAGTTTAACTTGTTCAAATTCAACTGCTGGATTTTCAGGCAGGGGAAGATGGTCAGGATTGCCTGCAATGGAAAAGAATACTACATTGCGAAACTGCCATTTTAATAATTATGGACACGCACCACATAGTTTATTATCAGTTTATGGAGACTACAACATTATTGATAACAATACAATAAACTTATCAGATGATGTAGAATTTGATGACTTTTATCCAAATAATTTATGGACAATTTGGCATGGAGATATATATGATGAAATTAATTTTACAAATAACAAGTTTAATCAGATAAATAATATATTTGGGGATATTGTTTTTGAGGGTGAACCAACAAATATTAACATTTTGAATAATAGTTTTATTAGTATATATATTAATCCAAGTGCAGAAAACATAACTGTTGGGGAAAATACAAATTGTAAAAAACTTGTTTTTGGTTCTTGGGGTGGAAACGCAATAAGAAACATTCATATATACAACAATACAATATTAAATGCCACTGATTTTTTTGGACATGGCATTCAGCTTTATAATCCAATAGGTGTTTTGGTAGAGAACAACAGGATATATTCAACAGGAGATGTTATCGCAACTTATGTTGTAGATGCAGATGGTGGTTCAAGAGATATTGAATTTAGAAACAATATATGGTCAGGTTCAACAGAAAGAGAAGTTATGATTTCAGGTGCAGGAGTTGGAGCAATTAACAATATCAGTTTTCATAATAACACAGTAGAAGCATTTGCTTTATATGGAAGTGGTCATACAAATTATTCAGTTTATAACAACACCATAAATAACTTTTTGTTGTTAGCAAGTTCGTCAGTTGATATTTGTAATGGTGGTATTGGCAACACATATAATAATATAATAGATATTGATGACGGCTCACAATTATCATATACTTTTGACCAAAATTGCAATCTTACCGTGCCAAACGGCATAAGGATATATGATGATACAGGTAGTTATGATAATTCTGTTAACATAGATTTCAATGGAATAACCTTGTCAGGAACAGGAGCTGTTGGTATTAATGTTACAGGATTAAACTCAACAAGTAGAATAATAAATTCAGTTATAGAAAATGTTAATATACAAGGATATGAAAAAAGTTTATTGTTTGAGACATATACAAATAATCTTACATTAAAAAACTCAGTAGTCGATGCAGATGTTGAAACAAATGTATTATCTTCAATCTATAACAACAGTCTGCAAAATTTGTATATTAAAAGTCCAGATGTGGATTTATGTGATGCAGGTGTGAGCAACACATATAATGGCAAGATAGACTTTAGTGCAAACCATTCTTTTGAGACAGCATGTAGTTCACTGACGATTCCAGACGGTATTTTTATATCTTCAAACGCAGTAACTTTAGACGGTAATGATGTTAAGATAACAGGTTCAGCAAATTATGGTATAAATGTATCTACAAACAATGTTAATATAAAGGAATTTAATATAACAGGTTACACAACACCGTTATTGTTTGGTTCAGGAACATCAGGTGGTGTTTTTGAAGAGTCTGAATCAAACATCTCTAACAAGCCAGAAGATTTAGGCAGTAACTTATTCAAGAATCTAGACCCATATTTTATATTCAGGACATTGACAGTTCCAAATGCAACTCAAGTCGGTCTTGCAAAAACAGTATCGGCAACATTATCTGTTCACAATGATATTACAGTTACTTCTGTCAAGATCAATGTAACGGACCCTAACTCTGCAAAATCTCAGTTAGACATGACAGAGATCACAAAAGGGAATTATCAATTAAGTTTTTCACCAAACTTAGACGGTGTTTTCACAATAGGTCAGATGATTGCGTATGGTAGTGGAAGTTCATGGGAAGCCACAACGCCAACAACAAGCACAATGAGTGTCATATTGCCAGGAGGTAGTAGCAGTCCAAGTGAAGAAGAGGAAGAAGTTCCGCCACCAAGTGGTGGTGGAGACGGAGACGGTCTTGGATTCATTATTCCTGTTGAGAATGCAGATTTTGACATTGTTGGTGTGAATTTCTTTAACAAAGCAACAAAGCAGTTGGCAATATCACCAAGTGATGAGAGAGAGTTTTGTTTAGAGATAATAAACAAAGCAGATGTTACACAGACAATAAGGTTAAGTTGTGAACTGCCTGATCAACCTGTTAGGCCTGACGCTTGTAATTGGTTTGTTTTCCAAGAGGATAGTATTGTTGTGCAACCAAGTGATGAAGCTAGAAAGAAATTTTGTATGGATATCACGACACCTGCCGATATTAACCTTAACGATGCTTTTGTTGTAATGATAACAGGAAAATCGACTTTAGGCAGTGTAGCACAGCATCCTGTAACGATGATAGTTACAGATACAAGCCAATTTGTTTCATTATTAACAGGTCGTATAGTTGGAGATACATTGACACAGGCAACTTACGAGTTCATAAGAGACAACATAACAGAGAACATAAGGGAACTTCCATTCAAGATACCAAACATATTATTTCCATTAATCTTGATAAATCATTTATTATTGTTTGCTCTGATGCAACAGTTATTTGGCAAGAGAAAGCCAAAAATAAGACCAATAACTCATATAGTTGTCCAGATAGCATATTTATTAGTATTCACATTGACAAGCATATTTTTTCCTATAGTGATGGTAAGTTTATTTATAATTTTAGGTTTATCTAACATCTTGGTCTTAATCTTTGGCTAAGAGGGTATAAAAATTGAGAAAAAAGACATTAATTTTATTTCTTGTATTTATTTTCCTGATAAGTCTAGGAAACTCACAGTTTGATTTAAATCCTTTGCCTAGTTCAAAACCTAAACCGCAAAACATAACCAATGTAACAGAAATAAAAACTTATGTAAATGAGCATAATATAATAATAAATGCAACACGGCCAATATATTATTGTCAACCTATTTATAAAGATGATAAATGTCTTGTTATAATAGATTATTATGTTGAGAACACAGACATAGTTGGAAAGACAATTAACATAAAAACAGACTTTGAGCAGAGTTTAGATAAAGTTGAGATTAAAGAATATCTTGAAACAGAATCTTCTACCAAAAAGATTTCAATGGTTAAAACAATAGATACTTCATTACTAGACAAGTCAAAGACATCAGATTTCTCGATAGGAACAAATGAACGTAAGAAGATGATGATGGAAGTTTGGGCTTCTGAATCTGGCAAGTTCAATATAACTGTTAATATTAATGGTATTGCAGTTATTCTTGATCCTATCATTAATGTTTCCATAAATTCAACCTTTCCAAGTTATCATTTGATAAACGGAACAAACGATTTAAGCAATCGTGATGAATATTTTAATTATACAGAGATTAGTGCAGGATTGAGTGATAATAGTTCTACAACAAATTATTCAATAACATTAGGCAGGGATATTAACCTGCAAAAATTATGGTTTGGCTATACAATGAACGAGCTAAAAGGCAATATAGCTATAGACTATTCTCCTTTAACAAACGATTTAACATTAATAAATTCACCTATTTTGACAGTTGAGGGTGTTGAATATACCTCTTTAAATTTGGATGGCACACAATATGGTATGGTAGGTTCAAGCACGGACTTTGATGTTAACGAGAATGAAAGTATAATGATATGCTTGTCCTTCAATACTTCAGAAAATTTTGGAAATGGAAAAGGATTGGTTCACAGAAGGTTAAGCGGTGATGGTATAAGATATAAGATGAAATCTGACGAAACTATTGAATGCACAGTCGACAGGGGGACATCAGTAAGTCTGACAGCATCAACATCTTCATATAATGACGGTCAATGGCACACGACTTGTTGTTATAACAATGCAAGTAATGGCGAAGGAATATTATATATGGATGGTATAGAAGTTGACAGAAACCCTGGCTCAACAGGAGATATTACTAACAGCAGAAATTTTCATATAGGTTCAGCAGACGGTGGTTCTAATAAATTCAAGGGACAGATTGATGAGGTATGTGCTTGGAAATCTGACCAGGGCATTTCTCCTGATGATGTGGCTTTATTTTATAATACAACATATTGTATTAACGAAACATTGCAAGGAAGTGCAGTTCAAACATATTTCAATATAAGTTTAAATACAAGTGAACAGCATTTCTTAAAAATAGTCAGTAATGCAGTCGCAACAGATATTTTACGAGTTTGGCCAATGATTAACGATACAAACATCAACACTACAAATTACATTGACAAACAGATTTCAGGTTCAACATCATTCATACCAATAAACTCTATAATTTATGACAACTACAATTCTCCTTTTAGGATAAGCCAATTAGAGCCAGAATCAATAGATATTTATGATATATATTTAATTGAATCTTTGAATGACACACAAGACCCTGTGGTTAATAGTTGTTATTGGGACACAAATTCAATAGGTTGTTCAGGATACGCAACTTTATTTTGTAATGTAACAGACGATTCTGGCATTGATTTTGTTTCAGGTTTAATCTTTGCACCGTCATTAATAGATCAAAATGCAATTTCAAATGTAACCGACACATTAACTTTGGTAACAACCAACGGATTATGGTTTAGGAATTATTCGTCAGCATGTTTTGAATCTTTATTAACTAATGTCAATTGGACTTTTGGACAAAATATTAATTTTTCAATATTAGAGGCCAATGCAACCGACATAGCAGGAAAGAACACCACCAAAAACTTTTCAGAGAACGAGGTCTATGTGGAATACCAATGTATAAAAAAACCTAACAAGCCAATAATGACAAGTCCAGCAAACAATTCTCTGATAACAGCATTTCCATTACTTTTCAGTTGGAACGCCACAGATCCAAACAATGATTCCTTGACAAGCTATCTATATCTAAACCAGAGCAATCCACCCGCAAGTTTATTTATAACAACAAACTCAACCAATTACAGTTGCACAGGTGGTTGTGATGGCACATACTATGCTCGTGTTCGGACAAATGACGGTCTTTATTGGTCAGACTATTCAGATACAATAACTTTTACAGTTGATGTTGGTGATTTGAACATAACTTTAATATCACCTTCAGATCTTGCTTCTATTCAGTTAGAGAATGGTATCAATTTCACTTACAATATCATTTCAAACAACAATCTAAGCAATTGTTCATTTTACGCCAATTCTATTCTGCAACAGACAGATACAAGTCCTATTAATGGTTCAATAAATTCATTCACTTATCATCCGTCAATAAGTCCAACAACATGGTATATAAAATGTTACGACATTTTAGGAAATTCTAATGTTTCAGAAACAAGGACATTGACAACAACTCAGGCAGGTGGTGGCGGTGGTGGAGGAAGTAGTGGAGAAATCTGTGGAAATAACTATTGTCTGGAAGATAAAGAGAATGCAACATCATGTCCTGAAGATTGTCTTATAGATATAATTGTGGAAACAGACACATTATTGGTTTCAGATATAAGACAGAACGAAATTTATTTCACATTGGAAAGTGAGAAATATTCATATCAACCAGGAGAAGATATATTTTTCATCATAAAGACTTATATAAACAACGATCTTACAGACGCTGATTTTGTCAAGGCACAAGTAACACAAGCAGATTTCTATATTGGAACATATTATTTTACAAAAAAGAGCAAAGGTATTTATGAACTAATATATCCAAACGATCTTGATGAAGGAACATACACATGGAATTTTATAGTTGTGAAAGATAACAGCAATGCAACTATTGAAAAGAAAGTTAATATTGCAGAAAATCCAACTTTAGTAAATTATTTATATACTCCGTCAGGAAAAATTTCACCAGGAATAATCTTAATGTTCATCACCATAGTTATATTATTTGCTGTATTGATATTTGTAGTTGCAAAAAGAAAAAAATGATTGTTAATACACGAATTATTATGATAATCGTAATGATCTTTTTGACATTACAGATGGTCTCTGCATTAAAAATAATAACAAATGAAGAATGGAAACAAGGAAGTAAACAGATAATTCAGGTAGAAAGCAAGGCATACGCAAGAAATGTCAGTATCAAGATAACAGATCCTAATGGAAATATGGTGTATTATGAACTTAATATGCCAAAAGTAAGTTCAAATATTTGGGCTATTGAATATCAAGTTCCGAGCAATTTTCAAGGTGAAAAGGCATTTATAGATATACAGTTTTATGATGGAAGGAACAAGTTTTACGCTAATGAAGAGGTTCATATCAAGAAACTGAATTTCTTTGAGAGGATATGGTTAAAAATAAGGACACACGCAAATTTTGAATTCATTGACACAATAAAAGACAACTTGAAGAAACATTTAAATATAACATAGTATCAAATTATTATCATAATAATAATTTTATGACGGACAAAGGTGAAATAAAAAATGCCGAGATGCAAGAGATGTGGTCATAGATGGGATAAACGATTGAAAGGAAGAACACCTGTTCAATGTCCTCGTTGTAAATCACCGCTTTGGAACAAAAAAAGAAAATACAAAAAAAGGAATAGGAGGCGATACTGATGCCATTATTTTTCATCGAACCAACAAATGAAGGTCAAGATTTGAATTACTCAGAAACATTTGAGGGAACTTTCAAAGGAGCTAAGAAAAGAGCTTTGAAAATGAAAGCTTCTTTGCAGAGGATATTAAAACAAGGTTCGATAGGCGTTTCCGTTAAAAATCAAAATTATGAGGAAGTGTATTATAAATGAGCAAGAAAGACATTGCTAAAACAATATTTATTATAATAATAGCAATGGCATTCGCTTATTTCTTGTATTTGCACATACCTTATTCAAGATCAGGGTATCAAGTTCATAAAGCTACAAATATGTTATACACTTTCACATGGGAAGAAGATGGTATCAGGTATGAAACAGACCAACCAGGCGAGGCAACATATCTGACACCGTTGCAGTATGAAATCAAGAAATGTTACGGCAACGAGCCGAAGAGAGTTGATTATCCTGTTAAACGCATTAACATTGACGGCAGGTTAAGGACAGTTTCAGATTTGAAGATTACAGATGTCAATGTTATCCATTACCGTGTAGCAAGACTAGGCATATTTGACAAGACAGAATGTTTTGGAATATCAATGAAATATCAAAGGTGAACTGAAAATGCCAAGAAAATATAATAAAAATATAACCTTAATAAAAATAGTTAATAAGCCAACTAGACTAAAGAAAAACGAATATTATGCATTAATGGTTACTGACTTATATAATAGACATAATAGACCTAAGTCAGATTATTGGGATTTTAGACTAGGTTATTTGGGTTTAGAAAGAACATCAGACGGCGAGATTTATGTGTCAAAAAATTTTTCAGCTAGAAGAAATTTAAGTCGAGGAGAAACTTTTGTTGTAAAGATTACAAAAAAGGCAAAAGTACTAAAATTAACAGAATAAAAGGTTTAGAAAGATGGCAAAGAAGAAACAAATATATGTTCAATTTTTAGGATTTACAACAACAAAAATCAGTCCTAGATTAAAAGAAGTTGAAAAAAAGTATAAAGGTAAAGTTTTTAAGATTGAAAAGTTACCGAAAGGATTTAAATTACAAGGTAGTGCTTTAGGTACTCCTTTTTTAAAATATAGAGGAAACACTTGTTTTAGGATTTATTGGGAAAAAAGGAGAGGTAAATGGTATAATCTGACACATAGTGAATTCAGCACTCCAAAAGAAGCACTAAATGAACATAATAAGTTAATAATTTAAAAATGCCAAGAAAGAAAAACAAGAACAAGTTGATAGCAAGTTCAATTATTATTATCATAATCTTGGCAGGACTTAGTTTCGGCATCTACAAGTATGTAAATGTGCCTCAGACAGCTATTAGTGGTTTTACAGCTATATCTATTGATAAGGTTGAAAAATCAACAAGTAGTTTTGGTCCGTTGCAGGGTCCATTATGGATAATAACTTTTGTTCAGGGAGGTCTTGGAAGTTATGCTTATGGTGAATTTACACCTGAAGATGTTGGTGAAAATAATCCAGGTGATGAACTGCCTAAATATCCTTTTACTATGAGGGTTGACTATGAAAATCAGGAATGTATATATGATATAAGGACATCTTCTGATCCAAACATTTATAATCAAGCAGAGTTGGTTGAATTTTTTGGAACAAGTGCAACAGATTGTAAAAATAGAGGAAATGAAATTTGTGGTTCAAGAGAACCTTTAGTTGGTTACTACTCTTTTTTTCAATGTAATGTCATTTGTGCAACAAGAAGGACAGACAGGATTGGAAATTTAGATTCACCTGATACAAATATTAAGTTCAAGGTAACTGTTGAATCACAAGGCGAAAGTTATTCTAAGGATTTTGAAACATTGGGAGAAGCATCAGGTTTGGTAACTGAAGGTGTTGTTGGTCCAAGCACATATATACAATGGGTTGGTAATCTTAATTCAGGAAAAACCTGTAAGTCAGAATCATTAGCAAAACCTATTTATAGAACAGGATTAGGATGGCAATTGAGTGATCCATCAATTTATGATTCTTATAAAAACCATTTTGAAACAAAAGAAGTAATACCTCTTAATGATGAGTCTTATCAAATTTGGATTGATGAATTAAATAAATTAGGAAGATTAGCATTAAATGACATATCTTTTGGAGATGGTATAAGAGATATAACATCTCTTACTTCTGGAAAAGTTTTTATGGAAATCCAAGATGATATTCAATTTCCAGAAATAACTGCATATATTAAAACAGATTGGATAGGCATTCACACACCAATCGGTATTCCAAAGATAATTTCAGCAGAATTGGACAGTCCATCAATAAGCAATAGGGGTCTTGTCAAAGTAATTGTTGAAAATGAGGGAGATGAGGAAGGACTTTTTGATCTTTATGGAACTTGTCCAAGTCCATTCAGTATAACAGATACACAAAAAGTTTCTTTGGTTTCAGGCCAAAGAAAAACAGAATATTTAGATATAACAGCTTCAGTCCAAGTAGATACTACAAGGACTTGCACAGTTTATTTTAAGAGTCCTGCCAAAACAGTTTCAAAAACATTCACAGTAAAAGGAGTTCCTAGTGAAAGATGCATTCCAAATCACAAACAATGCACAATAGATAATTCAGGGGTGGAAATATGCAATGCTGATTTAAACAAATATGTTCTATTTAAGAATTGTGAATTAGGTTGTGATTATGATGCAAACGGCCAACCATATTGTAAAGAAGATGGAGAGCCAGGCAATGGTGGAAATGGCATTATATGTCCTGTTTGGGTAAACATAGAAAATCCTATTCCTAACCAACCACCTTTAGTCCATTTAGACAGTCCATTATGTTTCCTTATACCTTATTTTAACATAGTTGCGATTGTTGGTGGTGTTATTGGATTCATATCATTATTATTATTTACAGTTGGAAAATTTGCAATCAAGAAAAAAGGCAGGAAAAAGAAGATAGACAGGATATTATTTGGGATATTCTTTTTATTAAGTTTAGGTTTTGGTTTCTTGTTATGGGTTGTTTTAAGTGCATTTCTTGGCTTTTTTATTACACTGATAGGTTTTATTACTTTCATAATAATAATGATTGTAATGTTTATTTTACCTAGTGTGTTAGCAAAATTAAAAGCATTATTGGAGCTGGTTTGAAAATGGCAAAGATAAAAGGATGGACAAAGACAAAAAAATATGAATGGGTAGATAAAGAAAATAGAAGAATAGTATGGATTACCTTAATTCCTAAAAGCAATATAGTTTATGCGAATGCCATCTATCATAATGAGGGTGTTATGATTTTTAACAAAAGATTTAATTCAATAGACAAAGCACTAAAATATATAATGAATTATATGAAAAAACATCCACGAGGTTAAAAATGCCAAGAAAAAAGAAATATCTAATCAAGCCAAGAGAAGCTTTTATAGGGATTTTAGTGTCGGCAACTTTGATACTAGGATTATATTTTTTTGGTATTGTGCCTCAGACGGCATTTACAAGCCATAGGGGAATCTTGGATCTTCAGCACAGTATTAACAAGGCATTATATTTTTCAAATACAGATATAGAAGCAACAACACGGATAACTACATCGATAGACGAAGAAAAAATGAAAGCAATAAATTGGTATTATATTGACGATACATTTATTTCTGGAAAGATTTACACAGTAACGGCAGACAAGAATAATCCAATTAATATAAGGAAAGATTATATTGACATTCCAAGTTCACTTTCTCAAGGAATACATACTTTCACGATCAAGACACAGCTTTTCAATTTTGCAACTGAATTCAGGGGAACGACTTCAGATTTACAGTTTTGTTCAAGCGAGTTAAATACAATTGAAAGAACTACTAGGTTACAGAATTTCAATACAATATATTTATATGAATGGTATCTATTGAACTATCTGCCATGTGATCAAAGAGAAAGAGTGTATTTCAAGACAAGCAATGAGGAAGATTCAGGTTATTATGTAACTTGGAAACCAATCACAGAAGATTATTCAAACAGATTATTCACACAAGCTCCAGGAGAATTGACAACAATATCAACGGATTTAGAGTTTTGTTATGTAACTTGCGATGTTCCTGAAGAAGAACCGATGCCACCAACAGAAGAACCACCTATTGAAGAAGAGCAACCATCACAAATTTTTGATCTAAAACTAATTATAATTCCTGCCGTTGTTTTAAGTATGATCGGCTTGGGATTTGTTGCATATAAAAGAATCAGGAGGAGATAAAAAATGGAAATAACAAAACAGAACATAATCGGTATTGAAATGAAAGCAATGGCTTTGATGAAAGCTGACAACGAAATTTTGAACAGGCACAATTGGATAAGTGGTGGAGATGTTGACAAATTAACCTATTTAAAGGATTTGAAGAGGATCCTGAAAAAGTTAAAGATAAAGAAACTTGAACCGTTGTATTATTTAATATTAGAAGATGCAAATTATCATACTTTAAATGAAGCATTAGTTGATTTAAAGATGTTTCCGACAATGATGCCTTGGACATCACCAAAAGCAGATCGTGATTTCAAGAAATACAAGAGATTAGGTGGAAGGACATGGGAGCTGTAAAAAAATGGTAAAAAAGAAAGGAAAGTTCAGGATATTGCCTTTAAGTTCAAAAAGGAACCCATTATTTTCAGTAACATATTTGAAAGGAAAATATAATGTGTTTTTGGAAACACAAGATTTAGATTTAGGGAATTATTCAAGAAAAGAATTATTAAGTATAGGTTTTAAAAAAACACAGTTAGATAAAGTAAAAAAACAAGGAACTCAAAATTTTATAAAGGTAAACTGAAAATGGCAAAACAATACAAAGAAATTAGATACAAAGAAAGACCAAAAAGGTTTAAATTAAAAAAAGGAGATCAATTATGGTATTTTGATCACAAAGGAAATTATGTATTTGGTTATTACTTGAAATTCGGAAAAGTATTCGCAGATGTAGTTCCTTCATTTGAAGCCCCATCAGGCACTAAAAAAGGAAAAAAATATGTCTGGCTATGGAATCCTAACGAAACAGGTGAAATAGGCAAGGCAAATATTTTCATCCCAAAATCAGAAATTATTAGAGTTAGAAGATTTAATTTTAAAAGGTGAAATAAGACGGTTTAATAAAGGTTGATTGTAAGAATTGGGCTATGATAAGATATGGTGAAAAGAAACAATGGCAGAAAACATAAGTTACTTACAAAAAACCTGTGAGTTAGTAGCAGAGAACTCAGACGCATTATTATTGGACAAGGCAGTAATGGTGTTAAAGACACAATGGTTGCCTTTAGCGATAAGTTTTATTGGCATACCATTGCTCGTGTTCATAATCACGAGTGCAATCATAAACCCTGGCAGAGGCAGGATAAAGTTCAACCAAGTAGTCTGGTCATACCTGATGTCAGGCGTGATCTCAGTCATACTGAGCATAATTGTATACTTGGCATTAATAAATATGTGAAAAGGTTAAAAATGGAACAATGGAAAGAAAGGATTAAAAGAATCCAAAAAGAGAATAAAGAATTATTCAATAAGTTAAAGAGAGAGTATAATAAAATAAAAGGTGTCCGTGTTGGAGATTATGTCAAGGAAAAGAACGGCAACTATACAAGAGTTACATACATTTGGCCAGACGGTCAGGTACAGACAGGCGGTCATAAGTATGGACAGTTTTTTTTGGGAAAAGGATACATTAGTTATTCAGGTAGTTTAGATCACGGATATAATATAAAAGATTTGAAATTGACAAAAGAAAAAAGATCTGGTATGGTTTGGATATGGAGAGAAGGTATGCCAGGAGCAAATCGTGGCGTTGAATATATGATGAAATTCCGAGTTTTTAAGGTGAAATGAAGATGTCAAAAATAAAAAATTGGGTAAAAGTTCAAAGAACAGGAAAGAGAAAAAATAATCCTTTATACAGGAATTATATAAGTTATATTGAAGTTTTAATAACAAAGATAAAAGAGAAAGATGGGAACACTTATTGGGGAGCTTTTAGAGTTAATAAAAGAGTTAGGAGACCTTATGAATCTATTTGGGTTGGAAAATCAAAAATAATGGCAACAAAAAAAGCTATTGAGTGGATGAGAAAGCATCCGAGAGGTTGAAAATGGCAAAGATAAAAGGATGGAAATTAATTTCCAAACACAAATTACAACAAATATGGGAATCTAAATCAAAAGACAAATTAGGGAGACATAATTATGTTATTTACAATAAAAACCCATATTCAAATTGGTATCCTTATTCAGTAGTATATCATAAAAATAAAAGCCAAAAAATTGAAACTTTCAAAACTAAAAAAGAAGCAATTAAATTTGCAAAAAATTGGATGAGAAATCATTCAAGAGGTTAGAGATGGCAATAAAACAACCAAAAATAACAATTAAACAAGATTTAGATTATTTATTAATCAGAAGTCCTGTAGAAAATGATTTTGCTGACTATTTTTGGAATTTTCCAAACGATGCAAAAAGATATGAAAATCATTTAAAAAAACAGAAAAACCCTGTTTTCAAAAAAGTCATAAAAATCAATAAAGAAAGAAAAAAAAGATATGACAGGTTAGTCAAATTAATTAACAAAGATTTTAATGCAATAAACAGGTCTAATTTGTCTAATAATATAAAACGGCAATTTAGGATAAAAATCAATAAAGAAATGAGTAGAACAGCACCAGATGGTGGATTAAGTTTAAATGCAATAATATTTGCTTCAGACATAATAAATGCAATAAGGAATATTGCAAAACAGAGAAATGTTAAAATATCATTGACAAGAAATTCAACATATAATAAATTAATAAATAGTTTAAGAAGTATAAGAAACAATGAAATAACAATAGAAGAAAGAAGATTAATATCTCAATTAATATTTAAGAAAAAGGTGAACTGAAGATGGCATTAGAATTAGCAGTTTTGGTTGTTAGCTTTGTAATAAGTTTATTATTATTATATGTTTGGGGAAATGCTTTAAAGACAGCTATCAAGAAAAAGAAGATGGCTTGGTTTTGGGTTATGCTGTTATTTCCAATAACTTTATTCCTATTTTGGTTAGTAGAGGGAATCAAGTTCAAAAGATAGATCACAAATATCATGCTATCCGTTATTTCAATGAGGGGATAGGGAGTTACAACGAAAATGGCGAAAAAGAAATTCGACCTAATGGGAACCATTTGGATGGCTTTCCTGACAGCAATAGTGTTTTCAGTATTCGGCTTTATACAGGGAGCTTTACTAAGCTTAGTAATCAGTTTGTCAGTCGGCTTTGCGAATGTGTTACAAGCTCTATTCGGAGCTATATGGTTTACAGTCGGTATGATGATTAGAGAAGGCAAAGAAGATATGGTAGAGAGTCTATTGGCATTATCTTATGTGTCAGTAGTTCTAGTGATATTAGCAAGACTACCGTTTGAGCTACCATTCATGGGTATGGTTATTGAGTGGAGCTTAGAGGGTTTGATACTGACTTTAGGAACACTATGGTTATCTCAGGCAGTCGTTAAAATGCTGAAGAAGAGAGTGTTTTAAGGTTGAACATATTTTTTTATTTTTTTTTAATGACCTTAAAAATCACAAGATCAGGTTCACCTCTTTTTCCCTGCATATAAACGCCTGGCATGAGAACTCTTGTCAGGTGGCAGGGTTTATTTAGAGGTATTATTATGTTCAAGAAGGTGAAATGAAAATGTCAAGGAAAAAATTAGTTGTAAAAAGGAAGGCATATACAAGGAAAGCACATACAAGGAAACCTTACACCAGAAAAGATGGAACAAGAGTTAAAGGTAGCAGAGTAAAAAAGACAAAAGTTCCTGCAACAACATACAAGACAAAAGACAGAGGATTGCCAGGCAGAACTCCAAAATCAAGGAGAGTCATACCACCGTTGCAGAAAGGAACATTAGGGATTAGTTTTTCTGATCCAATGCACAAGATCAAGAGAAAGTTAAAATCATTGGCAAAGAAAAGAGGGGAAGTAGCTGTTGCGTCAAAATTAAGGGCGTTAGGTGTCCTGAACAAGAATACAAACCCAAAGCTGAGCAAGAAAGCGTTCAGGTTGGCAAATTGGGTGTCAGGCAGTTTCAAGAACAGGAAATATACAAAATATCCTAAAGGATTTGGCAGAAATAAATAAAACAATGGGCGAGATCAGGAAACGTATACGGATACAGAAAGGAAAGAAAAATATAATTATAAATGCGTTAGTTGATACAGGTTCAACAACATCAGCTATTAACACAAAACTAGCAAAAAGGTTAGGCATGGAAAGTTATGGTTTAAGACTTGGTGAGGCAATAGACGGCAGAGTTGTAAAAGGCAGATTATCCATTGCTATGGTGAGGATTGGGCGAAACACAATACCGACAAAATTCATTATTTTGGACAAACTTCCTGACAAGGTGGTTTTAGGACAGGATTTTTTCCAGGACCACGATATAAAGTTTGATTTCAAGAATGACAAGTTTATCATTCCACAAAGGTTCAGGAAAAGACGGTTAAGGTTGTGAACAATGGGCGAGATAAAAAGAAAAGTAACTTTAATTGGGAATAAAGGCAGAGTAAGGACACAGGCATTGATAGATAGTGGTGCAACAAATTCAGCAATCTCGTTAAAATTGGCAAATAAAGTTGGTCTGCCAAAATTGTCAAGTGTTAAAGTTCAGATGGCAGATGGTCGGTTTATAAAAGGTAATGAAACGACAGCATTGATAATAATACAGAGGTCAAAACTATCAATAAAATTAATAATATTCAAAAAAATGATTGACAATTTAATAATTGGGCAGGATTTTATACAGAATCACGATATAAAAATAGATTTCAGGAATGATATAATGGTAATTCCACAAAGGTTCAGGAAAAGACGGTTGAGGTTGTGAACAATGGCAAAAAAGAAGAAAGGTTTCAGGAAGATATTCAACAAGAAAAACGGAGCTTTGCTACTTATAATCTTGATGACACTAGCTATAAAGATTTTTTATTTGAAAGAGAGCATTGCAGAGGTAATAAGCTCGATAACATCATGGGTTATCATACTAGCATTCGGAACATTATTTGTTTCAATACTATGGGATTGGTTAAGGGTAAAGGTGAAATAAAATGGTATCATGGGATTTGGTTGTTGAATTAGATTATTTAAGTCCGCACATCAAAGAATTGCAGAAAATAGCCAAGCAGGAGAGATTTTCAAACATTGAAAGCTTGGAATATCTTGGCACTTTCAAAGGTAAGGCAAGATACAGGTTATCTGTCAACAACAGAGGGTTAAATCAAAAAAAGTTTAAGATCAAAAAAATAAAATGACAAGAAATGTCAACACGAAATGGAGAAAACTTGACACTTATAATAGTCTTTTTAGTGTTTTAGGATACCATAGTTCATATATTAAAAAAGCGTGGATTAGGAACAAAAACAGAAAAAAATATAGTGAACAACAAGTTATATTGATTAGAAAATATTTTGGAACATATATTGTTGAACTTATAAATATGAGTTTTTTCCCATTTAATTGGAAAATAGACAAGTCAATACAATTTGAAAAGTATAAAGACGCTTTAATATATTCAAAAAAATTGAGATCAAAATGGCAAAAACAAGAAAACTAACAATAAAAGAAAAAGCATTTAGGTTCACTCAAGGTATCAATAAAATCCAAAAAGAATTTCCAGGTGATATTAAGAAACAATCATTTGAAGCAAGTAAATTATTTAGGAAATTAGAACGAAAAAGAGTTAAGAAAAGGTGATTTAATGATGGCAAAAAGAAGCATATATGCTGATATATTAATTGTTTTAGGTATAGCATTTATATCGATGGCATTGCAGGTAGCATTGCTAAAACTTGGGGTTTTAAAGATATTTTTTGATGCACCATTGATAATACTTTTTTTGTTTGATTCAGTATGGGTTGCAGTCAGTATTATGGTTGGTTTCATAGTAACTAAACCAATGTTTAAAGCACAAATATTTTTAGCCATTGTTATGGGATTACTTGCATCAGGATTAGGTATCTTTTTGACAAGCCAAGGTTTATTTGATCTTGTATTGTCTTGGCCAGAATTTTTCCAATACTTGTTTAATGTTGTTTATCTATTCATATTTATGATGGGTAGTGTAAACATATTGGAACAGGTAATCATACCAAACAAGAAAATGTTCAAGTTTTTGAGGTGATCAGATGAGAAAACTACCAAGAGATTTGTCAAGATTAACTACAAAATATTATGGTGTATTTAAAAATATTAAAGGGAAAGGAAAACACATTGTAACTAATGGTAAAGTGTATAAATACACAGAAAAAGACGAGATAAGATTATTGAAAGCAGGATTTAAAGAATATAATACGAGGTTATAAAGAATGGCAAAGAAACAAAAAACAAAATTATTTAGAGTATTTTGGGAAACACCAACAAATTTAGGGTTTGACAAAGTAGCTATAAAACTGTTCAAGACAAGGGCAGGAGCTAACAGATACGCAAAAACATTGCTTAAAGAAGCCAAAGCAGAGAGAGAATCAGTTGAAGAGGACACAGCGATTGTGATTGAAGATGTTCATACAGGTGAAAGGGTAAAGCAATGGATTTTTCGAGAAGATGAGATAGATGAATATTAGATGATCTTATATCAGAAGCTATGGTGTAAAAAAATATTTTTAAGAGGTTATAAAAAATGGCAAAAAGAAAGAAAAAACCGTTAGTGGATCCTAGGTTTGTGAACATAGTTTTCATAATTAGTCTGATACCATTACTTGCTAATGGTCTTGATTTTATGGGAGTTGTAGATTTGCCTTTCAATGTGGACAACTTGATTTATGCGTTATATGGATTAGCGTTCATATTTGAGGCAAGTGGCGTTTTTTTCATAAAGAGAATGTTGAAAGACGGTCTGCAAGGTGAAGAGATAGTCCACATAATAACAATAATGTTTGGGGCTACAATGCTAATTGCAGGTGGTATTGGTATATTCAAAGGCGAGATTCCTGCAAATCTTCAACCTTTTGTTGGTCTAGGACTAATAATAGCAGGTGTATTGGCCATGATACAATATTTCATAGTGAAGATCAGATAAAAATAATCACAATCCTTAATCGCACAAGGTTTGGCTTAGAGTGATTTTGAGCAAGAAACCCAATGTGCTTTAGCCATTGGATTCATAATTGAATTAATGAGACCAACTTATTTATAAATAATTATTTTCAAAACAAAAAAATGAATATTTATAAGTAACATAATCTCAAAGTTAAGATATGGGTGTTTTCAGTTTAATTGGTGCAATATTCAGGGCGTTAGGTAGTTCATTAGTTTCAATCATCTCTTTTATATTATCAATAGAATTCTTTTTTGGCGAGAAAGTCGGTCCTGTTATGAGATTTTTCAGGATAATAGGGTTTTTTGCATTTTTAAGCTTGATAATACAATCTATTGTAATTGCGAATGACAAGATGCCTGATTTAGAAACAGGAGAACCAAAATATGTTGTTTTACATATATTGAAATTTTTAAGTATGGTATTAGGACAGTTCTCAATATTATTTTTTTCAATAGACAATGCAATCTATTCTACTTCAAAAAGTTTTGCTATGTTGCCAAATCCGACTTTATGGAATGCTTTCACGACTTTTATAATTGTTATCAGTAGATCTTTTTTTTACCTTTGGTGGTATAGGGTAGCTGTTTGGTCGATAAAGACATTTGGCTTGTTTGGTTTTGATAAGTCAGTAATAGATATAAAAGTGTATGGTTACGCATTCTTATTGCTGACAGGTTTTGTGATTTTGACTAACATCATAGGTATGGTTGCATGGGGACAGATAACTTTCACAGGTTTTGAGGGAAACATCGCACAAAAGACGCAACAGTTCTTCACAAAGAATTTTCCTAGCACTTGGGATTTCATAGTTCTTTTTGTGCCATACAAAGGCATATTTCATTATTTAATCTTCAGCGTTTCAAAATCAATTTTACTTTTGACAGGTGGTTGGTCTCAGACATTCGGAAATAAGATTACTGATGAGGCAATTTCAAACATAAGCAACATATCAGCACAAATGATTTAAAATTGGTCATGCAAAAAATACTTTCAAAAAACGGAACGAGGTTTTACAAGACAAGGAAACAATGTCAAATCTGCCACAAGACTTTTTTTCCAAATTACTCTAGGACATTTTACTGCAAGGATTGTCTGAAAAAAATATCAAAAAAAAAGAAAGAAAAAAACAATGGATGAAACAAAAATTGTAAAATATTTGAGGAAGATAATACAGGCGGAGAGATGGGACAAGCTAAGAGATGGTAGTATAACAGATTGGGAACAATGGCTAGATCCGACAAAGTTGCGAGATAAGTCATTGAATCAGTTTGTAAAATTATTAATAAGGTTAGAGATTTTGGACAAGTCTCCAAACAATAACAACAAATATATCTTGCACGAGGACAGTTGGCGGATAGCAAAGGATTATTTAGAGAACAACATTGAGGTTGTCCAGGAACTTATGCTGTTATACGATTTCATACCTAGCAAGAAAAAACGGACTATTCAGTAGTAAAGTTACGAAAAACATTTATAAAGAACATAGAGCAACTCCTTCATATATGAAACCCTTCTTAAAGGTCGCCCAATCTGATGCGAAGGTGTCAGATATTAAAAGGATGTATCAACCTAAGGGGAGTTCCTGTTTAGCAGGAATTAAAAGAATGAATCCCTTGCTGAGAGGAGCTGAATTCTAATGGCTAGAGCAGGTAAAAAATTTCCACTTTTACAAGTATTGCTTGTATTAGGTGTTCTAGGCATTGCTGGTGGTCTAATCTATGTTGGTAGTGTCCAACAGACTGCTGTTACTCAAACACAGGAAATAGTCGAAACGACTGCTGAAGGCGTTCCTGTCCAATCTTTGACAGTAGCAACAAGAAACAAGCTTACTTTCACTCAGGAAGGTAGCGAAGATATTGAGTTATGGCAGTTGGGTGCAGATCCATCTGATCCAAATGATGTCGGATTATTAGATGTTATTGATTTGACAGGTGGAAGTGCAACTTCTACATCATCTCAAGAATATAAGTCAACTGATAATCAGAACACAAGAGATCTTTACTTCGAAGGTGGCAGTAGCTACTACGATGAAAAGATAAGTGTTTGGAGCATCTCATACAATGAAGAGACTGACAAGGGAACTTTAATGTCAGATGGAGAAGCTTACATCGAAATAGTCGATGTTGGAACATTCAAGGACATGGATACTGCTGACAGTCTAGGACCAAGTTTCGCAGATAGCGGAACAGACGCATTCACCTATAATGTAAGTGATGGCACAGGAACCTCATACATGAGATTCTCAGTCGGAAATAGCGAAGCTAAATCTGAACTAAGAGAACCTGTATTGTGTGTTGGGGATGCTGACGGTGATCTTGAAGGTGATGAGTTAACAGGTTTAACAATATCACAGTATAGCGGTAAATCTGTTGCAAACCTAGACGATCTTAATGACATCTTACAATTGTTCACCGAATCTGCTGGAACAGGCGGAGACAGGTGTATACAGTTTGGTGATGTCATTCCAGGTTCAACCACAGGTGTCTATGAAATCGAGTTTGAGTGGGCAGAAGCTAATTTCGAAGCCAATGAAGAGCTTGAGATTTCATTTGACGACCTAGGCAATGCTAACAACAGGCAATATCCAAGTGGAAGTGTAAAAGCTACAAAAGAAACAATAACAATTACAAGAACTGTTTAGGCATATCTTGTGATGTTAGCAAATTCAATCGGGGGGAGAGCATCCTTCCACATTTTTTTTCTTATGAGAAATAAAAAGAAACAGAAACGGAGACGCTGTAACAATTGTGGTAAGCGTGTGAATCTTATTCAGATAAAGTTTGCAGAATATTTTATTCTAAAATGTCCGAACTGCCTTTCTGAATACAGGAAAAAGTTCAGGAACAAAAACAAAAAATAATTATTTATAAATAACATATTCTCTAAGATATTTATGGATAGTGATAACACAAACATTGCATTAATTATAGTTGGTTTATTTCTTTTTTTAATTATAGTCAGCTTATTAGGTTTTTTGTTGACGAAAGTAACTCCAAAACAAGATGTTAATGAAGAAAATCAAGAATTGCCGAATTTCATAGACTTAAAGATAAGAAGTGATTATCCATACAAAGAGTTAAATTATACTGTTTTCAGACAAGGTTTAGTTATTGAAAAGGGAGTTGTTAAGAAAAACATAGTTGAACGGATAAAAAACCTAGAGAACACAACAAATTACACAGTTTTAGTTGATAATGAGGAGTTTTATAAAGAAGAGCAGGTATGCAACGCAAGGCAACCTGACTGTTACATAAAAATTGACAAGATAGGAAAATTACAGATACATTTACTAGAGATCAAGGAAGATTTTTATCGTGTCATACTATATGTTGAGGAGGGCATATTAAAAAACCCGAGGATTTGCATTGCTGAAAACTCAGAAAACATAAAGTTTATGAAACTAGCTAATGAAAATAATGACGAATTTTACGAGATAGAGATACCATTCAAATATAAGATTTATTATGACAAATGTTATAAGTTAATGACAAAGGAACAGATGAAAAAGATTATATTAAGGGATTTAAGAGAGAAATACAATATAGATATTAAAGTATATAATGAAGAGCATAAGACAAGATACAAGGATTTTGACGAGATACCGATTTCAGATAAAGAATACAATGATTATCCTGTAGATCCTTTGAGAGAGGGTTTTCACGAATACAATCTTCTTTTTGAGCTTGAAAATAAAGGATATAAGGATAATGACATAATCAAGGTTATGGTTTTGGCAGATGAAACCTTGCCAATTGAAAAACATTTAAATATAACATAGTATCAAATTATTATCATAATAATAATTTTATGACGGACAAGATGGCAGAGTTAAAATTTATTGACAAAAAGAAACGGATAAAGGTTTTTTTAAATCATGCAAAGCTAGAATTGGCCAGATATAAGAGGACAAAGAGAAACATTCATTTATCTCAGGCATCTGAAAAGATTTGGGCAGGTTTTGTGTTATTAATTGAACTAAAATCAGGGAAAGAGATAAAGACACATAAAGGTATTGAAATGGAATCATATAATCTGATTAAAAAAAACAAGTTAAACCGTGAATTATCTGATAATGCAAGTTTGCTTCATTCATATTATTATGAGGGAAGAATATTTTCTGACACAGTTGTAAGAAAAATCATTAAGTCATTAAGATTATTTAATAAAGAACTAAAAAAGGTTTAATATTATGGGGATTTTCCAGAAAGAAGATCAGGCAAAGAATGTAGTTGAGTTTGTTATTTATTCTGTTTCTATTATAATGTTTATAGTTATTGGTTTTGGTGTGATAGGTGCACAGGGCATCTTTAATGAAACACAAAAACTTCTTTTTTATCTGTTATTGACATTCTACAACATTGTTTTCATAGTATATTCAGGTCTGGCAATTTTCATAAAAGGCATTTCTCAGAACTTGATAGTGTATCTGCACAATTTTGAGAATTCATGGTTGCAGAACAATGGTTTATTCAAGTTAAAGAAAGGTGGTTTTTTATACACTATTTTCGACAATTTTGTTCTTTCTTTCTTTTTCTTTGTATTAATTTTTTCACCAATCTTTTTTCTAGGTTTCGTAGTTCCAAGGCAGACAGCTTTACAGATATTGCCTGTTGCACCACAGAGTGTATTTCCTGTTCAACAGGTAACAGCTCGTATTTTTTACAATGTATTTCCTGCATTTAGCGGAGAAACAGGGTTATTGGCCATATTAAACAGTTTACTAGCGTCTTTGATTATGTTAATAACTGTAAAAGTATTCGGAAAGAAATCTGCACCAATTGGCATGTGGATAATACTATTTGTTGTTGGTTTTGCTGTAAGTGGTTTTGGTTGGAACTTTGTTCACGGAACAGTTAGTGCAGGTCGTGAGTTCAATCAAATATCACATTTTATTTTTGGTGTTGAGCAAGGTCTTTTAATGATAATAACAGGCAGTATAGCTCCTGCTTTGGCAATACATTTCCTTAACTTATTATTTTGGGTTTTGAATGACGAGATTGGTGGCATAGAATTTTTCAGGTCAGGTTTTCCATTGTTAATGGTAATTGTATTTGCAAGTATTATCATAATGACGATTGTCTTTAATTTGAGATCAAGGAAGAAAAAAAGGAGATAAATGGCAAAAAGAAAAGTTATTATTTGGATGCTTTTATTAATCTTATTGATACTTGGACTGCTTTTTTTATTGAATTTCTTGATCTTCAAATTTATTTTATCTAATCAACCTATGATTTATAATGTTGTTTATGAAGAAACTTGGGATAATGGTCTTAATGGCACGATGCGACCTTGGACAAAACAAGGTAATGTTGCATTTTCAACTGAGTGTTTAGAAGGTAAATGTGCAGAACTTTTTATGAGATTAGACTGTCCAGGTATCAATAGTGGTTTTTCAACGCCTCATTCCATTGTTGCAACAGACATATCTGATTTAAATTTGACTTTGACAAATCAAACAAGATTCACAATAGATTTTAAAAAACCAAGAACTTTATTATGTCCGACACAAAGGATTGGTGTTTTGTTGGTAGACGCATATTTCAAAATAAATAATATGAAAGTTTATCTTTTTGAGCCAGAATGGAGTTTTACAGGAGATGGTTTTCAAAGACAACAACCTAATGTATGCACACTGTCTGATTTAAAACCATTTGTAGATAAAACATGGAATTCATACGATTTCACAATAAAAGATTTAATCAGTTCAAACGAGAAATGCAGAGAAACATTTTCAGATCAAATTGATAATAATATAGAAACTTTGGAAATAGGTTTTTTTGCAATATCAGATTCAAGAGCAAATTTAATAGTAGACACAATCCAAATATTGCAATAATTTAAATAGTAATATTCATTATTTTAAAAAGAAAAGTAAAGGGTGGGAAAATGAAAAAAAAATGGTTAATGGGATTAATTGCTTTAATAATATTAGTTGTATCATTATATAGTGCTTTAGCAGATGAATGTGGCTCAACACCAACCAATGGTTGTTTTATTTCACAAAACACCACATTTAATACAGGCACTCATTATATAACTATGTATGGTATTACAATAAATGCTGATAATGTTGTTTTAGATTGCGACGGTGCTATTTTAGATGGCAATCAAAGTATAACAGATTTGGATGAATCGTATAATATGCTTAATGTTCAAGGAGATAATGTAACTATTAAAAATTGTGTAATTCAAAATGCGTATGGTTTAAAAGCAGACCCACAAACAGGTGTATTGGATAATTTAGTTTTAGATGGCAATACATTTATCAATTCCACAGTAGATTATCTGGAGAGCAATTATGTAAAAGATGTTGTTATAAAAAATAATAATTTTAATATGGAAAGCCATTTTGAAGGTGGCGGTGGCGATGATTGGTCTATAATCATAACTTCTCAAGGAGAGAACACGCTTTATAACAACACATTCAACGCAAATCAGATTGGTATAGGAGGCTGTTCTTATGGTCTTTGTGGAGACGGAAATTTATACAAATACCACATTTATAATAACACCTTTACACATACTCACGGCGGATATTCAAGAGATGTTTTGACATTTATGTATATGAATAATTCTAATGTTACAGGAAATACTATTACTGTTGTAAGGGCAATATTAGGTGCAGAAGATTATTCAGGCAATGATATGAGAGTTCATAACACTTATTTTTATAATAATATTTTTACTTGGAATGGTAGTGAATCAATCAATCCGACAGGAATAACATCCGCCAATACAGAAACTCCTTGGTGGAGTTTTCCAGACGATTATGGGAATGATGGAACAAATAATGTAACTTATTGTGTTGATGGTTTAGGAAATGACTTTCAGACAGGGGCATATTATGATGGCAACGACAATTTGTTAGGAACTTGTCCTTGTGGAAGAGGCGGTAATTATTATAGCGGATGTAAGATGTTGGCAGTAGATACAGGTCATCCAGAATCAAGCTTTGGCTATAATGTTGTTTGGAACGATAGCATAACATTAGAAGGATTTACAATCGGCGAAGGCATAAGTTTAACTTGTTCAAATTCAACTGCTGGATTTTCAGGCAGGGGAAGATGGTCAGGATTGCCTGCAATGGAAAAGAATACTACATTGCGAAACTGCCATTTTAATAATTATGGACACGCACCACATAGTTTATTATCAGTTTATGGAGACTACAACATTATTGATAACAATACAATAAACTTATCAGATGATGTAGAATTTGATGACTTTTATCCAAATAATTTATGGACAATTTGGCATGGAGATATATATGATGAAATTAATTTTACAAATAACAAGTTTAATCAGATAAATAATATATTTGGGGATATTGTTTTTGAGGGTGAACCAACAAATATTAACATTTTGAATAATAGTTTTATTAGTATATATATTAATCCAAGTGCAGAAAACATAACTGTTGGGGAAAATACAAATTGTAAAAAACTTGTTTTTGGTTCTTGGGGTGGAAACGCAATAAGAAACATTCATATATACAACAATACAATATTAAATGCCACTGATTTTTTTGGACATGGCATTCAGCTTTATAATCCAATAGGTGTTTTGGTAGAGAACAACAGGATATATTCAACAGGAGATGTTATCGCAACTTATGTTGTAGATGCAGATGGTGGTTCAAGAGATATTGAATTTAGAAACAATATATGGTCAGGTTCAACAGAAAGAGAAGTTATGATTTCAGGTGCAGGAGTTGGAGCAATTAACAATATCAGTTTTCATAATAACACAGTAGAAGCATTTGCTTTATATGGAAGTGGTCATACAAATTATTCAGTTTATAACAACACCATAAATAACTTTTTGTTGTTAGCAAGTTCGTCAGTTGATATTTGTAATGGTGGTATTGGCAACACATATAATAATATAATAGATATTGATGACGGCTCACAATTATCATATACTTTTGACCAAAATTGCAATCTTACCGTGCCAAACGGCATAAGGATATATGATGATACAGGTAGTTATGATAATTCTGTTAACATAGATTTCAATGGAATAACCTTGTCAGGAACAGGAGCTGTTGGTATTAATGTTACAGGATTAAACTCAACAAGTAGAATAATAAATTCAGTTATAGAAAATGTTAATATACAAGGATATGAAAAAAGTTTATTGTTTGAGACATATACAAATAATCTTACATTAAAAAACTCAGTAGTCGATGCAGATGTTGAAACAAATGTATTATCTTCAATCTATAACAACAGTCTGCAAAATTTGTATATTAAAAGTCCAGATGTGGATTTATGTGATGCAGGTGTGAGCAACACATATAATGGCAAGATAGACTTTAGTGCAAACCATTCTTTTGAGACAGCATGTAGTTCACTGACGATTCCAGACGGTATTTTTATATCTTCAAACGCAGTAACTTTAGACGGTAATGATGTTAAGATAACAGGTTCAGCAAATTATGGTATAAATGTATCTACAAACAATGTTAATATAAAGGAATTTAATATAACAGGTTACACAACACCGTTATTGTTTGGTTCAGGAACATCAGGTGGTGTTTTTGAAGAGTCTGAATCAAACATCTCTAACAAGCCAGAAGATTTAGGCAGTAACTTATTCAAGAATCTAGACCCATATTTTATATTCAGGACATTGACAGTTCCAAATGCAACTCAAGTCGGTCTTGCAAAAACAGTATCGGCAACATTATCTGTTCACAATGATATTACAGTTACTTCTGTCAAGATCAATGTAACGGACCCTAACTCTGCAAAATCTCAGTTAGACATGACAGAGATCACAAAAGGGAATTATCAATTAAGTTTTTCACCAAACTTAGACGGTGTTTTCACAATAGGTCAGATGATTGCGTATGGTAGTGGAAGTTCATGGGAAGCCACAACGCCAACAACAAGCACAATGAGTGTCATATTGCCAGGAGGTAGTAGCAGTCCAAGTGAAGAAGAGGAAGAAGTTCCGCCACCAAGTGGTGGTGGAGACGGAGACGGTCTTGGATTCATTATTCCTGTTGAGAATGCAGATTTTGACATTGTTGGTGTGAATTTCTTTAACAAAGCAACAAAGCAGTTGGCAATATCACCAAGTGATGAGAGAGAGTTTTGTTTAGAGATAATAAACAAAGCAGATGTTACACAGACAATAAGGTTAAGTTGTGAACTGCCTGATCAACCTGTTAGGCCTGACGCTTGTAATTGGTTTGTTTTCCAAGAGGATAGTATTGTTGTGCAACCAAGTGATGAAGCTAGAAAGAAATTTTGTATGGATATCACGACACCTGCCGATATTAACCTTAACGATGCTTTTGTTGTAATGATAACAGGAAAATCGACTTTAGGCAGTGTAGCACAGCATCCTGTAACGATGATAGTTACAGATACAAGCCAATTTGTTTCATTATTAACAGGTCGTATAGTTGGAGATACATTGACACAGGCAACTTACGAGTTCATAAGAGACAACATAACAGAGAACATAAGGGAACTTCCATTCAAGATACCAAACATATTATTTCCATTAATCTTGATAAATCATTTATTATTGTTTGCTCTGATGCAACAGTTATTTGGCAAGAGAAAGCCAAAAATAAGACCAATAACTCATATAGTTGTCCAGATAGCATATTTATTAGTATTCACATTGACAAGCATATTTTTTCCTATAGTGATGGTAAGTTTATTTATAATTTTAGGTTTATCTAACATCTTGGTCTTAATCTTTGGCTAAGAGGGTATAAAAATTGAGAAAAAAGACATTAATTTTATTTCTTGTATTTATTTTCCTGATAAGTCTAGGAAACTCACAGTTTGATTTAAATCCTTTGCCTAGTTCAAAACCTAAACCGCAAAACATAACCAATGTAACAGAAATAAAAACTTATGTAAATGAGCATAATATAATAATAAATGCAACACGGCCAATATATTATTGTCAACCTATTTATAAAGATGATAAATGTCTTGTTATAATAGATTATTATGTTGAGAACACAGACATAGTTGGAAAGACAATTAACATAAAAACAGACTTTGAGCAGAGTTTAGATAAAGTTGAGATTAAAGAATATCTTGAAACAGAATCTTCTACCAAAAAGATTTCAATGGTTAAAACAATAGATACTTCATTACTAGACAAGTCAAAGACATCAGATTTCTCGATAGGAACAAATGAACGTAAGAAGATGATGATGGAAGTTTGGGCTTCTGAATCTGGCAAGTTCAATATAACTGTTAATATTAATGGTATTGCAGTTATTCTTGATCCTATCATTAATGTTTCCATAAATTCAACCTTTCCAAGTTATCATTTGATAAACGGAACAAACGATTTAAGCAATCGTGATGAATATTTTAATTATACAGAGATTAGTGCAGGATTGAGTGATAATAGTTCTACAACAAATTATTCAATAACATTAGGCAGGGATATTAACCTGCAAAAATTATGGTTTGGCTATACAATGAACGAGCTAAAAGGCAATATAGCTATAGACTATTCTCCTTTAACAAACGATTTAACATTAATAAATTCACCTATTTTGACAGTTGAGGGTGTTGAATATACCTCTTTAAATTTGGATGGCACACAATATGGTATGGTAGGTTCAAGCACGGACTTTGATGTTAACGAGAATGAAAGTATAATGATATGCTTGTCCTTCAATACTTCAGAAAATTTTGGAAATGGAAAAGGATTGGTTCACAGAAGGTTAAGCGGTGATGGTATAAGATATAAGATGAAATCTGACGAAACTATTGAATGCACAGTCGACAGGGGGACATCAGTAAGTCTGACAGCATCAACATCTTCATATAATGACGGTCAATGGCACACGACTTGTTGTTATAACAATGCAAGTAATGGCGAAGGAATATTATATATGGATGGTATAGAAGTTGACAGAAACCCTGGCTCAACAGGAGATATTACTAACAGCAGAAATTTTCATATAGGTTCAGCAGACGGTGGTTCTAATAAATTCAAGGGACAGATTGATGAGGTATGTGCTTGGAAATCTGACCAGGGCATTTCTCCTGATGATGTGGCTTTATTTTATAATACAACATATTGTATTAACGAAACATTGCAAGGAAGTGCAGTTCAAACATATTTCAATATAAGTTTAAATACAAGTGAACAGCATTTCTTAAAAATAGTCAGTAATGCAGTCGCAACAGATATTTTACGAGTTTGGCCAATGATTAACGATACAAACATCAACACTACAAATTACATTGACAAACAGATTTCAGGTTCAACATCATTCATACCAATAAACTCTATAATTTATGACAACTACAATTCTCCTTTTAGGATAAGCCAATTAGAGCCAGAATCAATAGATATTTATGATATATATTTAATTGAATCTTTGAATGACACACAAGACCCTGTGGTTAATAGTTGTTATTGGGACACAAATTCAATAGGTTGTTCAGGATACGCAACTTTATTTTGTAATGTAACAGACGATTCTGGCATTGATTTTGTTTCAGGTTTAATCTTTGCACCGTCATTAATAGATCAAAATGCAATTTCAAATGTAACCGACACATTAACTTTGGTAACAACCAACGGATTATGGTTTAGGAATTATTCGTCAGCATGTTTTGAATCTTTATTAACTAATGTCAATTGGACTTTTGGACAAAATATTAATTTTTCAATATTAGAGGCCAATGCAACCGACATAGCAGGAAAGAACACCACCAAAAACTTTTCAGAGAACGAGGTCTATGTGGAATACCAATGTATAAAAAAACCTAACAAGCCAATAATGACAAGTCCAGCAAACAATTCTCTGATAACAGCATTTCCATTACTTTTCAGTTGGAACGCCACAGATCCAAACAATGATTCCTTGACAAGCTATCTATATCTAAACCAGAGCAATCCACCCGCAAGTTTATTTATAACAACAAACTCAACCAATTACAGTTGCACAGGTGGTTGTGATGGCACATACTATGCTCGTGTTCGGACAAATGACGGTCTTTATTGGTCAGACTATTCAGATACAATAACTTTTACAGTTGATGTTGGTGATTTGAACATAACTTTAATATCACCTTCAGATCTTGCTTCTATTCAGTTAGAGAATGGTATCAATTTCACTTACAATATCATTTCAAACAACAATCTAAGCAATTGTTCATTTTACGCCAATTCTATTCTGCAACAGACAGATACAAGTCCTATTAATGGTTCAATAAATTCATTCACTTATCATCCGTCAATAAGTCCAACAACATGGTATATAAAATGTTACGACATTTTAGGAAATTCTAATGTTTCAGAAACAAGGACATTGACAACAACTCAGGCAGGTGGTGGCGGTGGTGGAGGAAGTAGTGGAGAAATCTGTGGAAATAACTATTGTCTGGAAGATAAAGAGAATGCAACATCATGTCCTGAAGATTGTCTTATAGATATAATTGTGGAAACAGACACATTATTGGTTTCAGATATAAGACAGAACGAAATTTATTTCACATTGGAAAGTGAGAAATATTCATATCAACCAGGAGAAGATATATTTTTCATCATAAAGACTTATATAAACAACGATCTTACAGACGCTGATTTTGTCAAGGCACAAGTAACACAAGCAGATTTCTATATTGGAACATATTATTTTACAAAAAAGAGCAAAGGTATTTATGAACTAATATATCCAAACGATCTTGATGAAGGAACATACACATGGAATTTTATAGTTGTGAAAGATAACAGCAATGCAACTATTGAAAAGAAAGTTAATATTGCAGAAAATCCAACTTTAGTAAATTATTTATATACTCCGTCAGGAAAAATTTCACCAGGAATAATCTTAATGTTCATCACCATAGTTATATTATTTGCTGTATTGATATTTGTAGTTGCAAAAAGAAAAAAATGATTGTTAATACACGAATTATTATGATAATCGTAATGATCTTTTTGACATTACAGATGGTCTCTGCATTAAAAATAATAACAAATGAAGAATGGAAACAAGGAAGTAAACAGATAATTCAGGTAGAAAGCAAGGCATACGCAAGAAATGTCAGTATCAAGATAACAGATCCTAATGGAAATATGGTGTATTATGAACTTAATATGCCAAAAGTAAGTTCAAATATTTGGGCTATTGAATATCAAGTTCCGAGCAATTTTCAAGGTGAAAAGGCATTTATAGATATACAGTTTTATGATGGAAGGAACAAGTTTTACGCTAATGAAGAGGTTCATATCAAGAAACTGAATTTCTTTGAGAGGATATGGTTAAAAATAAGGACACACGCAAATTTTGAATTCATTGACACAATAAAAGACAACTTGAAGAAACATTTAAATATAACATAGTATCAAATTATTATCATAATAATAATTTTATGACGGACAAAGGTGAAATAAAAAATGCCGAGATGCAAGAGATGTGGTCATAGATGGGATAAACGATTGAAAGGAAGAACACCTGTTCAATGTCCTCGTTGTAAATCACCGCTTTGGAACAAAAAAAGAAAATACAAAAAAAGGAATAGGAGGCGATACTGATGCCATTATTTTTCATCGAACCAACAAATGAAGGTCAAGATTTGAATTACTCAGAAACATTTGAGGGAACTTTCAAAGGAGCTAAGAAAAGAGCTTTGAAAATGAAAGCTTCTTTGCAGAGGATATTAAAACAAGGTTCGATAGGCGTTTCCGTTAAAAATCAAAATTATGAGGAAGTGTATTATAAATGAGCAAGAAAGACATTGCTAAAACAATATTTATTATAATAATAGCAATGGCATTCGCTTATTTCTTGTATTTGCACATACCTTATTCAAGATCAGGGTATCAAGTTCATAAAGCTACAAATATGTTATACACTTTCACATGGGAAGAAGATGGTATCAGGTATGAAACAGACCAACCAGGCGAGGCAACATATCTGACACCGTTGCAGTATGAAATCAAGAAATGTTACGGCAACGAGCCGAAGAGAGTTGATTATCCTGTTAAACGCATTAACATTGACGGCAGGTTAAGGACAGTTTCAGATTTGAAGATTACAGATGTCAATGTTATCCATTACCGTGTAGCAAGACTAGGCATATTTGACAAGACAGAATGTTTTGGAATATCAATGAAATATCAAAGGTGAACTGAAAATGCCAAGAAAATATAATAAAAATATAACCTTAATAAAAATAGTTAATAAGCCAACTAGACTAAAGAAAAACGAATATTATGCATTAATGGTTACTGACTTATATAATAGACATAATAGACCTAAGTCAGATTATTGGGATTTTAGACTAGGTTATTTGGGTTTAGAAAGAACATCAGACGGCGAGATTTATGTGTCAAAAAATTTTTCAGCTAGAAGAAATTTAAGTCGAGGAGAAACTTTTGTTGTAAAGATTACAAAAAAGGCAAAAGTACTAAAATTAACAGAATAAAAGGTTTAGAAAGATGGCAAAGAAGAAACAAATATATGTTCAATTTTTAGGATTTACAACAACAAAAATCAGTCCTAGATTAAAAGAAGTTGAAAAAAAGTATAAAGGTAAAGTTTTTAAGATTGAAAAGTTACCGAAAGGATTTAAATTACAAGGTAGTGCTTTAGGTACTCCTTTTTTAAAATATAGAGGAAACACTTGTTTTAGGATTTATTGGGAAAAAAGGAGAGGTAAATGGTATAATCTGACACATAGTGAATTCAGCACTCCAAAAGAAGCACTAAATGAACATAATAAGTTAATAATTTAAAAATGCCAAGAAAGAAAAACAAGAACAAGTTGATAGCAAGTTCAATTATTATTATCATAATCTTGGCAGGACTTAGTTTCGGCATCTACAAGTATGTAAATGTGCCTCAGACAGCTATTAGTGGTTTTACAGCTATATCTATTGATAAGGTTGAAAAATCAACAAGTAGTTTTGGTCCGTTGCAGGGTCCATTATGGATAATAACTTTTGTTCAGGGAGGTCTTGGAAGTTATGCTTATGGTGAATTTACACCTGAAGATGTTGGTGAAAATAATCCAGGTGATGAACTGCCTAAATATCCTTTTACTATGAGGGTTGACTATGAAAATCAGGAATGTATATATGATATAAGGACATCTTCTGATCCAAACATTTATAATCAAGCAGAGTTGGTTGAATTTTTTGGAACAAGTGCAACAGATTGTAAAAATAGAGGAAATGAAATTTGTGGTTCAAGAGAACCTTTAGTTGGTTACTACTCTTTTTTTCAATGTAATGTCATTTGTGCAACAAGAAGGACAGACAGGATTGGAAATTTAGATTCACCTGATACAAATATTAAGTTCAAGGTAACTGTTGAATCACAAGGCGAAAGTTATTCTAAGGATTTTGAAACATTGGGAGAAGCATCAGGTTTGGTAACTGAAGGTGTTGTTGGTCCAAGCACATATATACAATGGGTTGGTAATCTTAATTCAGGAAAAACCTGTAAGTCAGAATCATTAGCAAAACCTATTTATAGAACAGGATTAGGATGGCAATTGAGTGATCCATCAATTTATGATTCTTATAAAAACCATTTTGAAACAAAAGAAGTAATACCTCTTAATGATGAGTCTTATCAAATTTGGATTGATGAATTAAATAAATTAGGAAGATTAGCATTAAATGACATATCTTTTGGAGATGGTATAAGAGATATAACATCTCTTACTTCTGGAAAAGTTTTTATGGAAATCCAAGATGATATTCAATTTCCAGAAATAACTGCATATATTAAAACAGATTGGATAGGCATTCACACACCAATCGGTATTCCAAAGATAATTTCAGCAGAATTGGACAGTCCATCAATAAGCAATAGGGGTCTTGTCAAAGTAATTGTTGAAAATGAGGGAGATGAGGAAGGACTTTTTGATCTTTATGGAACTTGTCCAAGTCCATTCAGTATAACAGATACACAAAAAGTTTCTTTGGTTTCAGGCCAAAGAAAAACAGAATATTTAGATATAACAGCTTCAGTCCAAGTAGATACTACAAGGACTTGCACAGTTTATTTTAAGAGTCCTGCCAAAACAGTTTCAAAAACATTCACAGTAAAAGGAGTTCCTAGTGAAAGATGCATTCCAAATCACAAACAATGCACAATAGATAATTCAGGGGTGGAAATATGCAATGCTGATTTAAACAAATATGTTCTATTTAAGAATTGTGAATTAGGTTGTGATTATGATGCAAACGGCCAACCATATTGTAAAGAAGATGGAGAGCCAGGCAATGGTGGAAATGGCATTATATGTCCTGTTTGGGTAAACATAGAAAATCCTATTCCTAACCAACCACCTTTAGTCCATTTAGACAGTCCATTATGTTTCCTTATACCTTATTTTAACATAGTTGCGATTGTTGGTGGTGTTATTGGATTCATATCATTATTATTATTTACAGTTGGAAAATTTGCAATCAAGAAAAAAGGCAGGAAAAAGAAGATAGACAGGATATTATTTGGGATATTCTTTTTATTAAGTTTAGGTTTTGGTTTCTTGTTATGGGTTGTTTTAAGTGCATTTCTTGGCTTTTTTATTACACTGATAGGTTTTATTACTTTCATAATAATAATGATTGTAATGTTTATTTTACCTAGTGTGTTAGCAAAATTAAAAGCATTATTGGAGCTGGTTTGAAAATGGCAAAGATAAAAGGATGGACAAAGACAAAAAAATATGAATGGGTAGATAAAGAAAATAGAAGAATAGTATGGATTACCTTAATTCCTAAAAGCAATATAGTTTATGCGAATGCCATCTATCATAATGAGGGTGTTATGATTTTTAACAAAAGATTTAATTCAATAGACAAAGCACTAAAATATATAATGAATTATATGAAAAAACATCCACGAGGTTAAAAATGCCAAGAAAAAAGAAATATCTAATCAAGCCAAGAGAAGCTTTTATAGGGATTTTAGTGTCGGCAACTTTGATACTAGGATTATATTTTTTTGGTATTGTGCCTCAGACGGCATTTACAAGCCATAGGGGAATCTTGGATCTTCAGCACAGTATTAACAAGGCATTATATTTTTCAAATACAGATATAGAAGCAACAACACGGATAACTACATCGATAGACGAAGAAAAAATGAAAGCAATAAATTGGTATTATATTGACGATACATTTATTTCTGGAAAGATTTACACAGTAACGGCAGACAAGAATAATCCAATTAATATAAGGAAAGATTATATTGACATTCCAAGTTCACTTTCTCAAGGAATACATACTTTCACGATCAAGACACAGCTTTTCAATTTTGCAACTGAATTCAGGGGAACGACTTCAGATTTACAGTTTTGTTCAAGCGAGTTAAATACAATTGAAAGAACTACTAGGTTACAGAATTTCAATACAATATATTTATATGAATGGTATCTATTGAACTATCTGCCATGTGATCAAAGAGAAAGAGTGTATTTCAAGACAAGCAATGAGGAAGATTCAGGTTATTATGTAACTTGGAAACCAATCACAGAAGATTATTCAAACAGATTATTCACACAAGCTCCAGGAGAATTGACAACAATATCAACGGATTTAGAGTTTTGTTATGTAACTTGCGATGTTCCTGAAGAAGAACCGATGCCACCAACAGAAGAACCACCTATTGAAGAAGAGCAACCATCACAAATTTTTGATCTAAAACTAATTATAATTCCTGCCGTTGTTTTAAGTATGATCGGCTTGGGATTTGTTGCATATAAAAGAATCAGGAGGAGATAAAAAATGGAAATAACAAAACAGAACATAATCGGTATTGAAATGAAAGCAATGGCTTTGATGAAAGCTGACAACGAAATTTTGAACAGGCACAATTGGATAAGTGGTGGAGATGTTGACAAATTAACCTATTTAAAGGATTTGAAGAGGATCCTGAAAAAGTTAAAGATAAAGAAACTTGAACCGTTGTATTATTTAATATTAGAAGATGCAAATTATCATACTTTAAATGAAGCATTAGTTGATTTAAAGATGTTTCCGACAATGATGCCTTGGACATCACCAAAAGCAGATCGTGATTTCAAGAAATACAAGAGATTAGGTGGAAGGACATGGGAGCTGTAAAAAAATGGTAAAAAAGAAAGGAAAGTTCAGGATATTGCCTTTAAGTTCAAAAAGGAACCCATTATTTTCAGTAACATATTTGAAAGGAAAATATAATGTGTTTTTGGAAACACAAGATTTAGATTTAGGGAATTATTCAAGAAAAGAATTATTAAGTATAGGTTTTAAAAAAACACAGTTAGATAAAGTAAAAAAACAAGGAACTCAAAATTTTATAAAGGTAAACTGAAAATGGCAAAACAATACAAAGAAATTAGATACAAAGAAAGACCAAAAAGGTTTAAATTAAAAAAAGGAGATCAATTATGGTATTTTGATCACAAAGGAAATTATGTATTTGGTTATTACTTGAAATTCGGAAAAGTATTCGCAGATGTAGTTCCTTCATTTGAAGCCCCATCAGGCACTAAAAAAGGAAAAAAATATGTCTGGCTATGGAATCCTAACGAAACAGGTGAAATAGGCAAGGCAAATATTTTCATCCCAAAATCAGAAATTATTAGAGTTAGAAGATTTAATTTTAAAAGGTGAAATAAGACGGTTTAATAAAGGTTGATTGTAAGAATTGGGCTATGATAAGATATGGTGAAAAGAAACAATGGCAGAAAACATAAGTTACTTACAAAAAACCTGTGAGTTAGTAGCAGAGAACTCAGACGCATTATTATTGGACAAGGCAGTAATGGTGTTAAAGACACAATGGTTGCCTTTAGCGATAAGTTTTATTGGCATACCATTGCTCGTGTTCATAATCACGAGTGCAATCATAAACCCTGGCAGAGGCAGGATAAAGTTCAACCAAGTAGTCTGGTCATACCTGATGTCAGGCGTGATCTCAGTCATACTGAGCATAATTGTATACTTGGCATTAATAAATATGTGAAAAGGTTAAAAATGGAACAATGGAAAGAAAGGATTAAAAGAATCCAAAAAGAGAATAAAGAATTATTCAATAAGTTAAAGAGAGAGTATAATAAAATAAAAGGTGTCCGTGTTGGAGATTATGTCAAGGAAAAGAACGGCAACTATACAAGAGTTACATACATTTGGCCAGACGGTCAGGTACAGACAGGCGGTCATAAGTATGGACAGTTTTTTTTGGGAAAAGGATACATTAGTTATTCAGGTAGTTTAGATCACGGATATAATATAAAAGATTTGAAATTGACAAAAGAAAAAAGATCTGGTATGGTTTGGATATGGAGAGAAGGTATGCCAGGAGCAAATCGTGGCGTTGAATATATGATGAAATTCCGAGTTTTTAAGGTGAAATGAAGATGTCAAAAATAAAAAATTGGGTAAAAGTTCAAAGAACAGGAAAGAGAAAAAATAATCCTTTATACAGGAATTATATAAGTTATATTGAAGTTTTAATAACAAAGATAAAAGAGAAAGATGGGAACACTTATTGGGGAGCTTTTAGAGTTAATAAAAGAGTTAGGAGACCTTATGAATCTATTTGGGTTGGAAAATCAAAAATAATGGCAACAAAAAAAGCTATTGAGTGGATGAGAAAGCATCCGAGAGGTTGAAAATGGCAAAGATAAAAGGATGGAAATTAATTTCCAAACACAAATTACAACAAATATGGGAATCTAAATCAAAAGACAAATTAGGGAGACATAATTATGTTATTTACAATAAAAACCCATATTCAAATTGGTATCCTTATTCAGTAGTATATCATAAAAATAAAAGCCAAAAAATTGAAACTTTCAAAACTAAAAAAGAAGCAATTAAATTTGCAAAAAATTGGATGAGAAATCATTCAAGAGGTTAGAGATGGCAATAAAACAACCAAAAATAACAATTAAACAAGATTTAGATTATTTATTAATCAGAAGTCCTGTAGAAAATGATTTTGCTGACTATTTTTGGAATTTTCCAAACGATGCAAAAAGATATGAAAATCATTTAAAAAAACAGAAAAACCCTGTTTTCAAAAAAGTCATAAAAATCAATAAAGAAAGAAAAAAAAGATATGACAGGTTAGTCAAATTAATTAACAAAGATTTTAATGCAATAAACAGGTCTAATTTGTCTAATAATATAAAACGGCAATTTAGGATAAAAATCAATAAAGAAATGAGTAGAACAGCACCAGATGGTGGATTAAGTTTAAATGCAATAATATTTGCTTCAGACATAATAAATGCAATAAGGAATATTGCAAAACAGAGAAATGTTAAAATATCATTGACAAGAAATTCAACATATAATAAATTAATAAATAGTTTAAGAAGTATAAGAAACAATGAAATAACAATAGAAGAAAGAAGATTAATATCTCAATTAATATTTAAGAAAAAGGTGAACTGAAGATGGCATTAGAATTAGCAGTTTTGGTTGTTAGCTTTGTAATAAGTTTATTATTATTATATGTTTGGGGAAATGCTTTAAAGACAGCTATCAAGAAAAAGAAGATGGCTTGGTTTTGGGTTATGCTGTTATTTCCAATAACTTTATTCCTATTTTGGTTAGTAGAGGGAATCAAGTTCAAAAGATAGATCACAAATATCATGCTATCCGTTATTTCAATGAGGGGATAGGGAGTTACAACGAAAATGGCGAAAAAGAAATTCGACCTAATGGGAACCATTTGGATGGCTTTCCTGACAGCAATAGTGTTTTCAGTATTCGGCTTTATACAGGGAGCTTTACTAAGCTTAGTAATCAGTTTGTCAGTCGGCTTTGCGAATGTGTTACAAGCTCTATTCGGAGCTATATGGTTTACAGTCGGTATGATGATTAGAGAAGGCAAAGAAGATATGGTAGAGAGTCTATTGGCATTATCTTATGTGTCAGTAGTTCTAGTGATATTAGCAAGACTACCGTTTGAGCTACCATTCATGGGTATGGTTATTGAGTGGAGCTTAGAGGGTTTGATACTGACTTTAGGAACACTATGGTTATCTCAGGCAGTCGTTAAAATGCTGAAGAAGAGAGTGTTTTAAGGTTGAACATATTTTTTTATTTTTTTTTAATGACCTTAAAAATCACAAGATCAGGTTCACCTCTTTTTCCCTGCATATAAACGCCTGGCATGAGAACTCTTGTCAGGTGGCAGGGTTTATTTAGAGGTATTATTATGTTCAAGAAGGTGAAATGAAAATGTCAAGGAAAAAATTAGTTGTAAAAAGGAAGGCATATACAAGGAAAGCACATACAAGGAAACCTTACACCAGAAAAGATGGAACAAGAGTTAAAGGTAGCAGAGTAAAAAAGACAAAAGTTCCTGCAACAACATACAAGACAAAAGACAGAGGATTGCCAGGCAGAACTCCAAAATCAAGGAGAGTCATACCACCGTTGCAGAAAGGAACATTAGGGATTAGTTTTTCTGATCCAATGCACAAGATCAAGAGAAAGTTAAAATCATTGGCAAAGAAAAGAGGGGAAGTAGCTGTTGCGTCAAAATTAAGGGCGTTAGGTGTCCTGAACAAGAATACAAACCCAAAGCTGAGCAAGAAAGCGTTCAGGTTGGCAAATTGGGTGTCAGGCAGTTTCAAGAACAGGAAATATACAAAATATCCTAAAGGATTTGGCAGAAATAAATAAAACAATGGGCGAGATCAGGAAACGTATACGGATACAGAAAGGAAAGAAAAATATAATTATAAATGCGTTAGTTGATACAGGTTCAACAACATCAGCTATTAACACAAAACTAGCAAAAAGGTTAGGCATGGAAAGTTATGGTTTAAGACTTGGTGAGGCAATAGACGGCAGAGTTGTAAAAGGCAGATTATCCATTGCTATGGTGAGGATTGGGCGAAACACAATACCGACAAAATTCATTATTTTGGACAAACTTCCTGACAAGGTGGTTTTAGGACAGGATTTTTTCCAGGACCACGATATAAAGTTTGATTTCAAGAATGACAAGTTTATCATTCCACAAAGGTTCAGGAAAAGACGGTTAAGGTTGTGAACAATGGGCGAGATAAAAAGAAAAGTAACTTTAATTGGGAATAAAGGCAGAGTAAGGACACAGGCATTGATAGATAGTGGTGCAACAAATTCAGCAATCTCGTTAAAATTGGCAAATAAAGTTGGTCTGCCAAAATTGTCAAGTGTTAAAGTTCAGATGGCAGATGGTCGGTTTATAAAAGGTAATGAAACGACAGCATTGATAATAATACAGAGGTCAAAACTATCAATAAAATTAATAATATTCAAAAAAATGATTGACAATTTAATAATTGGGCAGGATTTTATACAGAATCACGATATAAAAATAGATTTCAGGAATGATATAATGGTAATTCCACAAAGGTTCAGGAAAAGACGGTTGAGGTTGTGAACAATGGCAAAAAAGAAGAAAGGTTTCAGGAAGATATTCAACAAGAAAAACGGAGCTTTGCTACTTATAATCTTGATGACACTAGCTATAAAGATTTTTTATTTGAAAGAGAGCATTGCAGAGGTAATAAGCTCGATAACATCATGGGTTATCATACTAGCATTCGGAACATTATTTGTTTCAATACTATGGGATTGGTTAAGGGTAAAGGTGAAATAAAATGGTATCATGGGATTTGGTTGTTGAATTAGATTATTTAAGTCCGCACATCAAAGAATTGCAGAAAATAGCCAAGCAGGAGAGATTTTCAAACATTGAAAGCTTGGAATATCTTGGCACTTTCAAAGGTAAGGCAAGATACAGGTTATCTGTCAACAACAGAGGGTTAAATCAAAAAAAGTTTAAGATCAAAAAAATAAAATGACAAGAAATGTCAACACGAAATGGAGAAAACTTGACACTTATAATAGTCTTTTTAGTGTTTTAGGATACCATAGTTCATATATTAAAAAAGCGTGGATTAGGAACAAAAACAGAAAAAAATATAGTGAACAACAAGTTATATTGATTAGAAAATATTTTGGAACATATATTGTTGAACTTATAAATATGAGTTTTTTCCCATTTAATTGGAAAATAGACAAGTCAATACAATTTGAAAAGTATAAAGACGCTTTAATATATTCAAAAAAATTGAGATCAAAATGGCAAAAACAAGAAAACTAACAATAAAAGAAAAAGCATTTAGGTTCACTCAAGGTATCAATAAAATCCAAAAAGAATTTCCAGGTGATATTAAGAAACAATCATTTGAAGCAAGTAAATTATTTAGGAAATTAGAACGAAAAAGAGTTAAGAAAAGGTGATTTAATGATGGCAAAAAGAAGCATATATGCTGATATATTAATTGTTTTAGGTATAGCATTTATATCGATGGCATTGCAGGTAGCATTGCTAAAACTTGGGGTTTTAAAGATATTTTTTGATGCACCATTGATAATACTTTTTTTGTTTGATTCAGTATGGGTTGCAGTCAGTATTATGGTTGGTTTCATAGTAACTAAACCAATGTTTAAAGCACAAATATTTTTAGCCATTGTTATGGGATTACTTGCATCAGGATTAGGTATCTTTTTGACAAGCCAAGGTTTATTTGATCTTGTATTGTCTTGGCCAGAATTTTTCCAATACTTGTTTAATGTTGTTTATCTATTCATATTTATGATGGGTAGTGTAAACATATTGGAACAGGTAATCATACCAAACAAGAAAATGTTCAAGTTTTTGAGGTGATCAGATGAGAAAACTACCAAGAGATTTGTCAAGATTAACTACAAAATATTATGGTGTATTTAAAAATATTAAAGGGAAAGGAAAACACATTGTAACTAATGGTAAAGTGTATAAATACACAGAAAAAGACGAGATAAGATTATTGAAAGCAGGATTTAAAGAATATAATACGAGGTTATAAAGAATGGCAAAGAAACAAAAAACAAAATTATTTAGAGTATTTTGGGAAACACCAACAAATTTAGGGTTTGACAAAGTAGCTATAAAACTGTTCAAGACAAGGGCAGGAGCTAACAGATACGCAAAAACATTGCTTAAAGAAGCCAAAGCAGAGAGAGAATCAGTTGAAGAGGACACAGCGATTGTGATTGAAGATGTTCATACAGGTGAAAGGGTAAAGCAATGGATTTTTCGAGAAGATGAGATAGATGAATATTAGATGATCTTATATCAGAAGCTATGGTGTAAAAAAATATTTTTAAGAGGTTATAAAAAATGGCAAAAAGAAAGAAAAAACCGTTAGTGGATCCTAGGTTTGTGAACATAGTTTTCATAATTAGTCTGATACCATTACTTGCTAATGGTCTTGATTTTATGGGAGTTGTAGATTTGCCTTTCAATGTGGACAACTTGATTTATGCGTTATATGGATTAGCGTTCATATTTGAGGCAAGTGGCGTTTTTTTCATAAAGAGAATGTTGAAAGACGGTCTGCAAGGTGAAGAGATAGTCCACATAATAACAATAATGTTTGGGGCTACAATGCTAATTGCAGGTGGTATTGGTATATTCAAAGGCGAGATTCCTGCAAATCTTCAACCTTTTGTTGGTCTAGGACTAATAATAGCAGGTGTATTGGCCGTGATACAATATTTCATAGTGAGAAACAGATAAAAATAATAACAATCCTTAATCGCACAAGGTTTGGCTTAGGGAGTTGCCGAAAACTTGTTTTTATGAAAGCAGAACAAGGTCGTATAGAAAAGAAAAGCCGAAAACCATTCTGCTGAAGAAACAAGAAAAAACTCCCAACTTTAAATTAAAATGCCAAAAAGAAAATTAGTCAAATACAAGGTAATTTACTTACGCAAGTCATTGCTTGATTACGGCAGGAAAAAGACTATTTGGGTTGAAGATGAGGAATTTGCAACATCGTTAAAAGATGCAAAGGAATGGGTTAAGGTATTGGAAAAAGAGAGAAAAAAAGAAAAACAGATAAGAAAAAACTCAATACGAATAATAAAATTACCGAGAAAGGAGTGGTTTTGAGACAATGATCCAAGAGTTTGAAATTGTCAGAAAGAACATGGAGAGTATGTTAAAATATTCACAGATGGAATATGCCAAATTCAACAAGACAAAGAACATAGTATATCTTCAACAGGCAGGTGAAAAGTTATTTAATGCAATTGAAAGCTATATCCAATACAAAAGAAAGGTGAATGTTGATAGTTTCTATGAACTTAAAAATTTAGCAACAAAAAGCCAAAAGAAATTATTATATAAAGGCAGGGAACTGCACAGATTTTTTTACAATGGTTTGAACGAATATGATATAGAAACTGCGGAAAGGAAATATTTAAAACTATATAAACAACTTAAAAACAAGACTAAAAAAAATCCAAGAGGTTAAAAATAACATACTCCAACACAATAAATTATGAGGTATTTTAATGGAACTAAGGAAAACTATAAAGATAAAGTTAGGAGATTTAAGCCATTCTATCAGTGTCAGGAATCTCGTTCAACAGGAAGGAGGTCGTAATTCCGCCCACAGCTAAAGCAGTGGGTAACCTTACGAGAATTTTATGAAAAGAGTAATGTTAATGACGAAAGCTTTAAGAAAGCAGATTCCTAAGCTTGGTGAACAGGCAAATGTAAAGGATCCGATAGTCTATGCAAAGTTTTTCACGCCTGACTCAAATTGGACTTGGTATATCTTGGAATTTGACGGTGTTGACCAAATGTTTGCTTATGTAAAGGGTTTTCATAATGAGCTAGGTTATGTCAGTCTTAAAGAACTATCTTCAGTAAGGGGTCCTATGGGCTTGTATGTTGAGAGAGACAGGTATTTCAAGCCGACAAGTTTATCAAAGATCAAGAGTGGCGAGGTCTATTGAGATGCCAAGGACAAGCAAAAAAGAATTGGAAAGGATAAGATCAGAGATATTGAGACATAATAATTGGCTTAACGGAATGGTTGACTACAGAGATGGTGATTTAATGGCCATAGCAAATGCAGAAGATGATGTTCCAAAGATAATAGAGGTAAAATCATTAAGAGAAGCATATTCAATGTTGAAAAAATATGATAATGCAAGTGTAAAGGTCAAGAAATTAATATTCATGCAACATTGGAACTACGGAACATTTGTATACAGACTGCCAAAACTAAAATCATACATAGAACATTACACTATGTCAGCTATGGACTTTGACAGTTTCTACAGGACATCAAAAGATTTGCTAAATTAATTTTTTCCAAAGTGAATTACCACCTAACAAGTATGTGTATTAATTGATTTCATCTCAGCATTCGCTTTAATTTTCTGGCTTTCTGCACTAAACCTTCTTGGATTATCTCACCATCTTTCATATAACCGACTATCTGCCTATACAAATCTATAGAAATCTTTTTCAGTTCTTTCTTAGAAATCTCTTTTTCTATTGCTTTTTCTTTGGTTTCTTGAAGCTTTTCTGACATATCATTAATATTATCTTGCAGTTCAGAAAGCTTGTTTTTAAGCCATCTCCTTTCATCTAACAGCAAACTGTCAAGTTTCTCTTGCAAGATCTTTTTTTGCACAGGATCTTTTTCTTTGTCAATAGCTACAATTAATAATCTTTTAGAATTAAGATAGGGATTTTCTACATTCATTTTATCAATCTTCCTTTTTCGTCTTTTGGCAATAATTTAAAGTTCATTTGGCATTTTATCAAATTCAAATTCACAATAACTTTCTGTTTGAGTAGGACATTGATATAAATAAACTCTTTTCTGTCCTCCTACTGTGTTGATTATCTTTAAGACCTTTTTGTGTTCTGCAATATATCTCTTACACTTCTTACATTTCATTTCCTTTCCCTTTTTGTCTTTTGGCTTACTTTTTTCAAACAATTTGGGCATATAAGATATTTTGTATCTGTCTTTGTGTTCCAGATTAAGTTTATTGTTGCGTTGCATTTTTTACATTTTATTTTTATCACCTTTTTTTATTCCTCATATAAACCGTATGCTTTGCATTTGTGTTTAGCAAAACCTTTCATAGTTGTAAATAACTTTTTGCAGTCTCCACACATAAAATTCTTTTTTCTTTTCATTTTTCCTCACTTTTTAGCTTAATGTAAATGTCTCACACACTTTAGTAGGACATAAAAAACTTACTAAAACAGATTTATTTCCTACTATTCGTTCTTCAATATGCTCATTAAAATCTTTGCCACACTTATAACATTTTATTGTATTCATCTTTTCATAACCGACTTGTTCATTCATCTTTTCATCACCTAGCTTTGATTTTTTAACAAATTAAGAGTATTTAATTTATTGTCATTTATATATTTTTCTATTATTAACTACTGTTGTGTGGTATAAAGAAAAAAAATTTATAAATAAATATGGAATACGGCTTAATAAAAATGATATTTGATGAGATTTATAATAGCGTAAAAAAATATAATAAAGTAGAGTCTTGGTTTAATTATTTTAGAAATCTTGTAAAAAGACATTATATTGACTGTGCAGTTTGTCGTAAAAATAGAGCAACAATAGTTCACCATATTTATCCTAATTCTAGATCAGAAAAATATCATGATTTAGTTTTGTTATGTGAAAAATGTCATTGGGATATACATTCCAAAAAAATTCCAAGTAACAAACTGAAACAAGAATTGCTAATAAAACAAGCTCAAGATTTGTTCAATGAATAAATTATTTATAGTAAATTATTTAAATTCTAATTTCTTTTGAAATATTGACATCAAGATGGACAATAGTGTGGATTTGACAGCTAAGTATGAAGCTTTCATCGGAAAGAAAGTTTACATAGAATATCGTTCTCGTAATGAAGAATTACTGCGTTATACAGGTGTTGTTTCTGATATTGTAAACAATCAGATGTTTCTCACAGATGTTTTTAATAATCCTGTTTCATTAGAATTAGTCAGGATAAAGACTTGTGTGGTCAAGAATGGTGGTGGGTAATGGCTAAGGCAGAGGGTTATTGTATAGGTTGTCAGGCATTGACAATACTTACAGACGGTGAATATTGCACACCTGAGTGCAGAAAGATATACGAGGAAAATCCACCATTTAATGTGTAAAAAATGATAACAGATGCAGATGGCTTGGAAATGCCTGTAAGGTGTAAGAATTGCAACAAAGAGATAACACATGCACGATATAATGCTTGGGATGGATTCTGTAACCTGCAATGCAGGAAAGAATATTTTAAAAGTTTGTAAAGGTTGATTAGGAATGGATTTGTATAAAAAGCTAGAAAAAGATTACAAGATTGTTATAGACACGCAGAATGCTGTGATATTGACATCAAGGAAATTCATAACAAAATTGCAGGAACAGATCAAGGCCATGCAAGAATTGATAGATTTGCAGAGAGAACTTATAAATGATTATCAGAAAGTCAGGCCAATCATTAAAATCGGATCGTTTGTTATTGGTTTAAGAAAGAAAAGACAAGGTGAATATAATGACACGAAAAATTAAATTAGGTTATGAAATTGGAACAGGTAAGGAAATATCAATATCTCCTAATCATTTAATTGTTACAGGAGTTACACAAAAATCTGGAAAGACAACTTGTTTGGAAGCTTTAATCAAGAGATCAAAGCTAAAAGCTATCATTTTTAGGACAAAAATCGGTGAGAAAGGTTTCATAGAAGGCACAATAATTCCACCCTTTTTCAAGGATAGAAGTGATTGGAGATTCATCCAAAGTCTTATAGAAGCAACTATAAAAGAGAGGTTAAGGAGTTTTGAAAGAGCTAAAATAATCCAAATTTGTAAAAAGTCAGGTGGTAATTCTTTGTTAGAGTTCAAGAAAAAAGTTGACGAAAGATTAGAAGAAAAAATAAACCAATTCGAGAAAGATATTCTGACAAATGTTCAGGCGTATCTGGAGATAGTTCTACCTAAACTACAGACAATGACTTTTTCTAATGAGTTACAATTAGTTGAAGGTATAAATATAATTGATCTTGAACGGTTTTCAAGGGATGATGAAGTCCAATCCTTAATAATAAGAAGCGTTGCTGAGGAAGTCCTTCACAATTTCAAGAATGTTGTCTTGGTCTTGCCTGAAGCTTGGCGTTTTTTACCACAGAAACGAGGGAATCCATGTAAATTAATTGTTGAAGAATTTATCAGGCAGGGAGCTACTAATAATAATTATATATGGATTGATTCACAGGATATGGCAAATGTTGACAAGATACCTTTAAAACAGGTTTCTACATGGATTCTTGGGTATCAATCAGAAATAAATGAAGTTAAGCATACACTAGATCAAATCCCTTTGCCAAAATCTCAAAAACCTAAACCTGAAGATATTATGACTCTAGGCACAGGACAGTTTATCTTGGCAACAAGAGAGCAGACTGTCAAGATTTATGTGCAACCTTTTTGGTTAAATAATGAAAAATCCATACTAATAGCAAAAGGTAAGCTTAAAACAACAGAGATAGACGCTCCTGAAAGGATAGCACCATTCAGGATAGCTATCAAAAAAGAAGAGATAACTCAGCAAGAAAAGATAGATTTCTCAGAAATATCGAAACGCTTCAACAAAGAATTGAACGAGATGTCATCAGATTTTTTCAATAAGATAGAGGATATTCAAAGTCAGATTAATGCGTTATACACCAAACTGTATAAAATTGAGAATCAACCTAGGCAGGAATTGGATGTGGAAACTCTTGTCAGGAAAGTAATCCAAAAAATGCCAATGAACAATTTACATCAACCATCTATATCAATAAATAAGGAAGAAATTGTTCAAGAAATCTTGGCAAGAATACCAAAATCAGTCGGAACAACAGTTTATGAAATTGCACCACTAGAAAAAATCAAAAAAGATTTTCTTGAAGAAGCAAAGAACAAGATTTTAACAGATATAAGTGTGTTGCACCATGACAGCAAGAAAGCATTGAAATATATGGAATCTGTTAACAGAGGTATCAAAACCCACGAGCTAATCACTAAATGTTTTTTAATAAAAGATGGTGGTAGTGCAAGAAACAAAGCGTCTCAGTCATTCAAAGAACTAGATTCAATAGAGGTAATAAGAAGGGATAAAGGTGGAACTAATTATCCAAGGTTAAAAGACAGGATAAAGGAATTGCTGATAAATCACGATGCAACAGAACAGGAAATAGACCAGGTATATAATCATATATTGTATGAACTATTGTAAAAAATGTCTCAGAGCAAGTTGATAAGGTTTTTGAGCAACAATCCTAGAACGGCTTATAGTCCATTGGCTTTGCAGAAATTTTACCTAAAAGATATAAGAAACCATCATAAAAAATTACGGTCTCTTGAAAGATGTGGAATGGTTAACTCAACAGTTGTCAGGATGAACGATTCTGCAATAAGGAATTTCAACATACAACTGCTTAACAAGAAACCAAAGGTGAACACAGTTGTTAACTTTTGGCACATAAGACCTGTCTTTGAGATAGAGAAATTCATATATTGATTGAGAGGGGATCCATAATGGGCTTTTATAGAAAAAGTTTCAAGAACAGATTAATTAAACTAGCTGTCAGCAAAGGTTACACCAAACAGGAAGCCAAGAAATTGGTTGATAAATATGATGAACAGGCAACAAAAGAGTTTGAAAAATGTCTAAAAGAATTCAGCAGGACGATTCAATAATTAAAATAACTTTGTTCAAATGGCAGGACAAGGAATATATTAACGAGATTAGGTATGTTTCTAATTCGTTCATAGAATTCCATAGGATTAACAAGAAAACAGGCAACGAAATAATCAGGTCAAAAAACTTAGCTGTTTTGAAGATCTTTCAAGACGCAATAAACGGAAAAGGAAAAGGCGGTGTTGAATTATGAGTGGAACAATTAAAAGCAAAATAAGATTGTCCAGATCAAAAGACAAAAGGTATAATCTATATCCAGAAATATTCTGGGAAGTTACAGGAGAAGATGGCACAACAACACAATTATCTCCGAGCTACGATGATCTTGTAAGGGCATTGATAGATTTCAGGAGACACGAGTTAAAAGTTGACAAGACAAGACAAAGGAAAAGGTATACATCAACCTTGATTAAGACTTTTGAAAATGCTATTAAGTATTTAAAACAAATGACTTTAGACGAGATTAATTATGATGATATTGAAGATATTTATTTTAAACCTATTAAATTATGTCCTATCTGCGATTGTTATACAATGTTTCTAAATAGATTTTTTTTAACTTATTATTGTCAAAATGAAAACTGCAAACATTCTGAAAAGTTAAAAAAAGGTGGTGGTCATCATTGAAAATTAAGGACATAATTATAAATAAAAGACTAAGAAAACTTAACAATGAAAAAGTTAATCAGTTGGCAGAAAGTATTAAGGAGATTGGTCTTTTAAATCCAATAACTGTTAAAGGAAATGTTTTAGTTGCAGGTCTGCATAGGTTGGAAGCTGTCAAAAAGCTAAACTGGGAAGAGATTCCGACCAGACAACTTGAAAAAGACGATGAACTAAGAACTGAATTAGCGGAGATAGACGAAAACTTAGTTAAAGCAGACCTAACATGGCAGGAAGAAGTCAAGCATTTAAAGAGAAGAAAAGAAATTTATGAGGCACTTTATCCTGAGACTAAAAAAGGAATAGCAGGTGCAATAGCAAAATGGAATTCTGGTATAATGCCGAATGCAACTGACAAAATGTCGTTTGCAGAAAACACAGCACATCAGATAGGAAAGTCTGAACGGACTATCCAGAGAGACATAGAAATTGCAGAAGCAATTGAAGAATATCCTGAGTTAGAGAACCTGAAAACAAAAACAGATGTGTTAAGAGAGATAAGAAAGAAAAAAAGGTTTGAAGAAAGTAAAAAATTAGCACAGGAATTTGATTTAACAGAACACAATAACAAGATCATTCTTTATAATAATGATTTCAGGAAAGTGGATATTAAAGAAAATTCTGTTGACTTAATTTTAACAGACCCGCCATATCCTAAAGAATTTCTAGGTCTTTGGAAAGATTTGTTTCTTTATGCTGAAAAAGTATTGAAACCAAGCGGTTTTTTAGTTTCATATTCTGGACAGTTGCATCTGCCAGACATTTTCAAGTTTGAACATACTTTATTGTATTATTGGATTTTTGCACTATATCACAAAGGAAATACACAAATAATTAATGGCCGTAGTGTGATGTGCAGATGGAAACCAATTCTAATATTCCAAAAACGACCATTTAAGAAACTTAATTTTGTTCCTGAAGATTTGGTTTACAGCAAAAAAAGTGAAAAAACAGAACATAATTGGCAACAATCAGAGTCAGGTTGTAAGGAACTTATAGAAATTTTTTCAAAACCAAACGACTTAATATTAGATCCATTTATGGGTTCTGGAACGACAATTGTAACTGCAATACAAAACAAAAGAAAAGCAATTGGCATAGAAATTAATAATCAAACCTATAACATAGCAAAAGCACGGCTTTACAATATTAAAAATTAAACGATAGTTCGAAAGATAATTCGAAAAAAAATAATAGTTCGAAAAATTAAAATTATGGGTGGGTTTATTGACGAGAAAATACGATAGTTCGAAAGATAGTTCGAAAGATAATTCGAAAAAAAAATAATAGTTCGAAAAATTAAAATTATGGGTGGGTTTATTGACGAGAAAATACGATAGTTCGAAAGATAGTTCGAAAGATAGTTCGAAAAAGTTTTCGAACTATACCATATATTTTATTCTAAAACAACTTTTTTTAAACCCTTCGCAATGTATGAAAGATATTGCTAAAAAGCTTGGGATAAAACCTAATTCTATCGTCTACTACACTAACTTTCTAAAACAATTAAGATTAATAGAAAAAGTAGGAAAAGGGACATGGAATTTGACTGAACAAGCCATTAAAATATTGAAAAAGCCAAATGCAGAAAAATTTATCAAAGTTATAGTCGACAAATACACTGATAGTTCGAAAAAAAGTCTCATTAGAGATGATGAGAGGGGTGATAGGAGGAGAATCCACTTAGTAAAACAAAAAAAAAATATGGATATTCACGCCATACAATTAAAAATACCAATAAAAAAAGGAAAAATAAATCTTAAAAAATATGGTGGTCGTGTAAACAAAGAATTTAGAAATTGGATTCCTGAATATTTAGATATTTATCAACCTTTAAATTTGACTTTAAGGAATAATAATAACAAGAGCATAAGTGTTTTTGTAGGTAGCCACAGGATTTTCAAGTTAAGTGATATATTAACAATTCTTTCACATACACAAATTTTCATTTATCGTTGGTTTTTAGATAGGGGTGTAGAGCTTGATTTATATAGAAGTGCAGTAATTAATACAGATCTATGGAGACAAGACAAGTTTGCAGAGGAAAAGCTTAGGAAAGGAGACAGAATAAAGGTCAAATTTGATAAATTAAGAGCAAAACTAACACCTAATGATCCAAATCAACCAAGCATTGCTATGTTTGACACTTCACCAAGACCTGGAAGAGAAAGCAATGATATTGATTATGCCTATGCAGAATTAAGGATGCCTTTTAACATTGAAAGTATATTAGAGATTCTAAAAGAGCAGAGTTACATTAATCTTCAACAATTAGAAGCCACAAAGTTAGAGATTGAAAACAAAAAATTACACAGACAAGTTTTAGTGGATATTAAGAAATCTGTTGCAGAAAGCACAGAAACAAACAAGAAAACGCTAGAATTTTTAAAGGAGTTATCCAATGCATTGCCACAGAATCGTTTAAAAAACAGCAAATCTGCCTTATTAGAGCTAAAATCTATGATTAAGAAGAAAACTGATGTTTTGAAGTTTTCTGATCTTGTTAATATTTTGACAACAGAAGATAAATATTTGCTTACGGATTGGTTGATAAAAAAATTTGATTAAAATGGGATTAGAACTAAACAAGATATATAATATAGACTGCTTGAAAGGTTTAAAGAAATTGAAAGATAATAGTGTTGACCTTATAATAGCAGATTTTCCTTACAATATATCTAATTATGGAAATGCAATCACCAAAGTTGGTAGTAAGTTCAAAAAAGCAGATTTTGGTGAATGGGATAAATTTAATTTTGAAGAATATTGTAATTGGATCATCACCATAATAAAAGAATTTGACAGAATACTAAAACCAAAAAGACAGGCATATTGTTGGTTTGATAATTATTATTCTGGACATTACACATATCTTATTGAACAGAATACAGGTTTGCAACAGAAATGTCCTATTGTATGTTATAAAAGAAATCCAATACCTCAACTGCACAAAAGAAATTTCAGGAGTAGTTTTGATATGTGTGTTCTTTATACAAAAGATAAAAAAAGAAAATGCGAACCGTTTAATTTTATAGGGCAAAGTGAAATGAAAAATGTGCAGGAATTCAATTTAAAAAAACTAACAAAACACCCAACAGAAAAGAACTTTGAGCTTGTCAAGAGATTCATAAAGATAAGCTCAGATGAAGAGCATTTAGTAGTAGATCCTTTTATGGGCTCTGGCACAACAGCAGTTGCTTGTAAGCAGTTAAATCGTAATTTCATTGGTTTTGAGATTAATAAGGAATATGTTGCTATGGCAAACAAAAGATTGGAACAGGAGAATTTGAACTTATGGAAATAAACAAGATATATTGTGGAGACGCTTTGAAAGTGTTGAAAACTTTTCCTAGCGAAAGCATTGATACTGTTATGACTTCACCGCCTTATTGGGCGTTGAGAGATTACGAGGTTGAAGATCAGATTGGGTTAGAGAGTAATTTTAATAGATATATCAGCAGGTTATGTGATGTGTTTGATGAGGTTAAGAGAGTTTTGAAACCAAGCGGTAGTCTTTGGATTAATTTAGGTGATACATATTCTGGTTTAGGAAAAGGAGCTGGAACTGACATTTCAAAGTCAAAACAAACATGGTCGTTCAAAATTAAGAGGACGAAAATATGTGAATGTTGTGGTAAGGAATTTAAAGGTTTTGCATTCCAGAAATTTTGTAGCTCAGCTTGTGCTGGTGTTGACAATACAAAGCGTGAAGATAAAGGATTAATAAAGAAAAAAAGTCTTTGCATGATACCTGAACGGTTTGCTATTTCTATGCTTGACAGGGGATGGATATTAAGGAATCAGATAATTTGGCATAAACCAAATTCGATGCCATCTTCTGCAATTGACAGATTAACAGTAGATTTTGAGAAAGTTTTCTTTTTCACGAAAAAACCAAAATATTTTTTCAATCCTGTCCGGATCCCGCACAAAGAGATTTCTATTAAGAGGAGTGCAAGGGCAAGGAAATCTGAGAAATTGTTGAAGGGTGAATATTCTGTTAGTTACATGGAAAATTACAAAGGTTACGGTGATCTTAGCTATAAACTTGCTACAGGTCAGTTGCGAGGCGTTAATTCACAAGGAAGAATGATGAGGACAGTTTGGAGTATTAGTCATAAAGGTTTTCCAGGGCAACATTACGCAACTTTTCCTGAGGAATTAGTTGAGATAGTTCTTGAGTTAGGTTGTCCTGAGAAAGTCTGCACTAAATGTGGTAAGCCGAGGCAGAAAATATTCAAGAAAACAGGCAACTTGGTCGGCCAGAAAAAAGATTCAACATCAAAGACAGGTTTGCATATAAATGTTTCTGAATCAAGTTCATTACTAACAAAGAAAATGCAAGAAACAGTTTTCACAGGTTACACGGATTGTGGTTGCAATGCAGGTTACAAGCCAGGCATAGTTTTAGATCCTTTTATAGGTAGTGGCACTACAGGGATTGTAGCGTTGAAAAAAAACAGGAATTTCATTGGCATAGACATTAACAAGGAATATTGTAAGATAGCCGAGAATCGCTTGAAAGGTTGGCTAAATCAGAAGAGGTTGGACAAATGGACATGACAGAAGAGAAAAAGAATTACAAGTGCAGATATTGTAAGGATCAAGGTCTATGCGATATTTGTGGCCAGAACATAAAGCTAAGCAAATTCAGGAAACAGAAGATAGATTATCCAAATTGGATGAAAAAAAGACAGGAATGCACAGACAAGGTTGAAATATATTATTAAAGACAAGACAAGGTGGTGGTATAATATGCCGAGATTAAGGACATTGCATGATGACAGCAGGAATTTTAAACGAATTTTTTGCAAGGACAACAAAAGGATAGTTAACAGCACACCAAAGACAGGATTATTCAAAGTAAAATGTGCAACGCCTGACTGTCCAAACTACATAATAAGTCCGAAACGGAAATGTGATGTTTGTTTGGGTTTAATTAAAAAAATTTAAATATAACCTTTAACTACTGCTTTGTAAAAACAAAGCTAGGATATACAGATCCGAAAGCTAAAAAGGAGATTAAAAATGTGTCAAATGTGTGTGGATATGATAAATGAAATGAATAATTCATTAGACGGAATGGTTGAGAGCAGTCCAAGAACTAATTTAAGAAATTTACAAGGAGTAAGATTATATCGTGAATGCTGTCTGCCTTATGTTGCTAACTGCGAGATAGGAATTAAATGGATTAAGAGATTAGTTGAGCCAGAACCTATTGAAGGCAGAACCAATTACGATTAGTCATAGTCAATAAACAAGCATTTAGACTTGTTTATTACAGGTGAAAAAAATGTATGAAACACCACAATTGTATGAAGGGAATATAGTAGAACCTGCTATTGTGTTAGGCATTCCAACAGAGCAGAGCAGATTATACAAGAAACCGCTTGACGACCACGAGCCAAAACTGAACGAAGAAGTGTTTAATGGAGTAGAGCAATACCAAATGGGTGCAGGAGAAGAAATAAGAAAATCAATAACACATCTGGTTGTCCAGACAGGGTTAGAGATACTGAAAAAGGCAGGTGGCGGTTAAATATGGACAGAATTACCCACATAAAGTATGGAGAAGTGCAGAGAAAAGAGCAACTGCCAATCAGTTGTTCTAATTGTGCTGGTGTGGGTAGTTCTATTTCTTTTAAAAATTCTTATAATTATTTTCAAGATGTTGATGGCACTGTAAGATGTCAAAACTGCGGACATAATTTTGGAGTATTTGAGAAATTCCAAATTATTACGCTTCTTGAAAATAAACGAGATGATAATATTTTACCTTAAAGGTTTGAAATATGGGAAACAAAGGATATAAAAAAATTATAAGATACAAGTGCTTGTCTTGTGGAAAGTTTTCAGGCATTAAACATATCAGTTGTCCGTATTGCGGTAATCCTTGGGTGGAGAATTGAATGATAAATAAAGACAATTATTTTAGTTCAAGAAGATTCGTTTTGCCTTTCATTATTATGATAGTAATTATTCTAACATTTACTGAATTATATATGATGGAGAAGAACATAACTAATCTTGAATGTTATGTTGGCATAATTAGTTGTCCTGATAAACCTGTTTTAGGGCAAGAAAATCCATTATCTGGTTGGACAGAAGAATGTATTGAGAACAAGACAATTGAGAATTGGCAACTTATTGAGCCAGATATGGACTGTGCAACTGTCTGTGAGATAGAAACAAAGTGTAAAGATACAGGTCAAGGCATAACATGTTCTCTTTCAATGTATGGTGATAGGATAAATTGTTTTGAGGAATGCAGGACAGCAGAAAAGCCGTATATAAGGTGGTGGAACGAGACTGTCTGCACAAAAAAGATGTTGGTGAAAGAAATATGATTTTGGAGAAAGACATATACCTGATCAGTTCGTTATTTGCATTTGTTATGAGTTTGATCTTGACTTTTTTCAGAATTCGTATGCGTGTCTACAAGATAATGACACCATTCAGGAAAGCCATATCAAGATATTATCTTGAGGCGTTGAAATATTATTTAAAGAGAGAAGAGTTGATAGAACATGAAACTTGACTGTGGAGATATTTTTATTTTAATGATTTTATTTTTTGTTGATCTTGCTATTATAAAGACATTAGATAATATATCGTTACTAACATTAGGATATTTGACAGCTTTATTGGTTAATTGCAAAATTTAAAAAAATGAAAATAATACCTAATGATGTTGTCCACAGGAAAAAAGTAAAAGGAGCTATTGGAACAAACAAGATGATACTTTATCTTAAAAAAAAAGATTTAGACAAGATAAAGGACATATCGAGATATTTCATAGCAGATGTCTTAATAACAGATATAAAAGCACGAGTAAAAGGCAAACATAATGGTGAGGTGTTGGAAGATTGAATTTTGTATTACAGGTGATAAACCTTTATCTAACAGAAGCATACGCAAGGAAAGAGTTCTTGCAACATTTCTTCTCTTCTGCCTTAGTGGGATCCTTGGCGTTTTGGTCGACTTGGATCATTTTGAGGGGTATATACAGACGCAAACACCTATCGCACTCGATACCTTATCAGATAGACCATATCATATTCCAATTTTGTTTTTTGCAATTGCTATCATGGTCTTTAGTTACACATATTTGTATAGATTTTATATTTTAACATTGAAGAAAGAGAAAATGCCAAAAGCTAATGAAATGATTAAAGTATATGAATTTTGCCTGTTAGGAGAAATGTATGAAAAAAAGCAGGTGATAGATTTAGTCAATAAGGCAGTTAAATTAACAAAAAACGGTTATGATGTCAGGATAACTAAAGAGTAAAAATGACAAAGAAAGGTGAAAAAAATGCCAAAGAAAGAAGAAAAGTTAAAGATGAAAAAAATAATATTGACCGCAATGCTGTTATTTTTAACAGGATGTGGTATTTATGGTCAAGGAAAAACATACGGATATGTTACAACCATAGAAGATGGAATTTTTTTGGACAAGGTATGGATAAGGGCAGAATTAGAGAGTTCACAAACAGATTGTTACATAATAGATGACAATTATCTGAAAAACCAACTGTTTCAAATGGCAGAACAAAAACAAATAAAAATTACAGTTTCTGAAGAAATTGAGAGGATAATAGAGAGAAAAGCAATTAATAAAAGTATTGAAAGCAAAGGGAATCATAAAGAGGTAAAAGATGTCAAGTAAAACAATTTCGGCGACCTCAATTCCTCCCATAAATAAATTTATGGGTATCCTTGAGGTGATTTTATGACAAAATTATTACTTAAATCAGTAAATTCTTTTGATGATTTTAAAAATGAACTGGAAAATTTTAATTCTGAAAATCAAGTAACTTTAATTAATTATTAGTTTTTTACTGTTAAATTTAATTCTAAGGCTCATTTAAAACGAAAGATTTAAATATGACTTCATATAACCTTTACATTATATGTAAAGATATAATCTAAATAGCAACTATATATAATAACAATTGAGGTGTAATGTAATATGGATTTTCCAAATATAATGCCAAAAGAAAAATATCTTGGCATGACAACAAATGATCAAGAAGCGTACATAAAGAAAAAAATTTTAGAAATCCTTGAAATGAACCCCCATGGAATAACTGTTCCAGATATTATAGAAAAAACATATTTTAAAAGTAGACAAACATTAATTAAACATTTAGAAAGATTTATTTCTTCTGGCAGAGCTTATAAAATAAAAAGAAGAAATTTAACAACATATTATCTAAATGGGATACCAGATCATTCACAATTAAATTTAGAAACTACAACAGATTCTGGAAGTAGAATAAAAGGTAAGATTTTAAAAAATGATTTAGGAACTTGTGCATATTTTGAATATGATGACAGCATTATTAAGGGTGGAATTTTGATTAAAGAGAATGATTTAAAAAAGTTCTCTGAAATTGTCACTAAATTGGTGAAGGAGGTTTGAAAATGACAAAATTATTACTTAAATCAGTAAATGTTAAACCAGAAATAAAGAATTTGACAAGAACAGAAATCACATTAATTAATAAGACAAAAACAAAACTGAAGTATTCTCCTTTCTTTGTTTTAAATCCAACAATTAAAAAAGATATGAATCTTCTTTGTGATTACTTGACTTATCTTAAAAAAGAAAATATATCTCTAAAAAATTTGGGTGGATTGAGTTTTAGAGTTTTTGAACATGATTTTTTAGTTAATGAAATAAAAAATAAGAATCAATTGGATTTAAATTTTAAACTATTAAATGAATCTTATTTAAATTTAGAAAAATATTTCTTTAAATTTATAGAACCAGCAACCAGTCTTTATAGGAATAGATATAAAGATTCTATAAAAAAATAATTATTTATAAATAACATATTCTCTAAAATAAAATTATGGTGAGTAAGAAATTCATTTTACTGCTATTTTTATTGCTATTTTCATTAGTATCTGCAATCAACATCACGCCTGATCAACTAGATTTGACATATCAACTCAACGAGATCAATACAGGCCAGATACAGTTTCATTATGAAGGAAACACGACACCGCATTCATTTACAATATACAACATAACTCTTGTTGACATACCTTATCTTAATGTAACTCCGATCTCATCATTGAATGTCAATGAAACAGGCAACATAAATTACTCTTATCAAATTTCAAGTCCTGTTTCAGGATCATTCAATGGCAGGATTATATATAATTATTTAACAAATATCACTAAGGACCCTGTAAACTATACTGCAACCGTAAACGCAACAGGTTTCAATCCTGTAAACAGGACAGTCTTTGTAAATGACAGCGTTATTTGGGAGAATATTGACACTTCTAACCATACAATAACAAATCTCAACAATCCTAGCCAAAGATATGTCTTAACACCAGGAGATAAGTTAGTGATGACATTTTCAAATACAGGCAATTTCAGTTATTATGATGAATACACGAGCATAGGTGGTTTTGTTTACATAGAATCTAATTTAATGGAGATTTTCACGCATACGCCAAGCTACGACATACCGATAACAGCAAATTTCCAATACATTTCTGAGAGTATTGAAGCAGACATAGTTCCTGATTCTTTCACAATGGATTACAATGAGCAGGATGAAGGAGTTTTAAGGTTAAAGACAAACAACACAGTGTTCAATATTCATCTAAGTGGTGATTGGTTTTCTTTTTCAGACAACAACTTTGATCTTGACGGAACTAAGCTGATAACATTCACTATAAAGCCAAAGGATATTGACGAAACAAGTGAAACAGGAAAAAACTATGACAAAACTATTTTAATAACAGGCCAAAATTTATTGAACAAAGAGGTAACAGTTCCAATATTCATAAATTTTTTTAATTTTACAGAAGATGAAAGTGGACCGACATTTATTTTTGAAACATTGAGTGCTGAGGAAACGATTAAATATTGCACAGACAAATACGGAAAGGATAAAAAAGATTGGGAAGGTTTTTGCCAAGATCTGATACAGAACGAGAGCTATCCTGTATATGTAGAACAGAGATTTTATCCTGAGCTTAACGAGAGTGATTTCAAGAAAGCTGTTGACGCTCCAGACATCATAATTGAGGCAACAGATCGGTTACGGACAGATATGGAGAATCAGAACAAAGATCAGAATGACAAGATAAGTTCGTTAGAAAATAAGATAAACAGTTTTGAAGAAAAGCTTACAGGCATGGAAAAACAATTAGGAACAGTTGAAGATTATGTTTTAAATATAAAACAGAACACGAGTATAACTAGCATAATATTTTGGTTATTAGTATTTATAGCTTTATTTATAGTATTGATTTGGAAACTGATAATTTGGATTAAGACAAGGAAAAAAGTGTCAACGGCAATGGGTATATAAGAATGGCAGAAAATAAAAAAGACAAAGGATTTCCGATTTGGACAATCATCATAATAGCGTTCACATATTTTTTATTAGGATTATTTGCATATCTTTTCAAGTTTAACCTGAATTCAACATTATTGAGCTTTTTTTTATTGACGGTATTATACGGTTTTGCATTTGGTCTGCATTTCTTGTTAGTGAAATGGCCAAGCATGAAGAAAGAAAAAAAAGAGCTTTTACAAGAGATCACGCCACAGGAAGCAAAAGAAATGGATTTAGAATATCTTTTAAAAGAATACGGCATTGTTCCTGGCAAGATAGAGATTGACACGCCAAAGTTAGTTGGTGAAGAAGGCCAACCTAAAGATGTTTGGCATTGGCTACGGTTTAAAGACAGGTTTGACGATTTTTCAGTTGACATATTCAGGAATTTGGCAAAAATAGAGCATAGGAGTGTTTTTTTTGACATACCACGCAATCAATCAGTTAAAGAGCTTATTTCTATGGGTAGCGTTATGGCGGAAACAGGCATCCAAATAGAAAAGATTATAGATCCAATTACAGAAAAGGTTGTCAGGATAGTGCAGACGCAGACACCAAGGACAAGGATACAAGCTCCACAACCTATATCTGTTGAAGAAGGGACTGTAACAGGTGGCGAGGAAACTGCTGAGGAATCTTCTAAAGAAAAAGAAAAAGGTGAATAAAAAACAGATTGCTCAGCTTAATACAATTATAAAAGAAAAGGTGATGAAAAATCGGAATATTTAGAAAGAAAAAAGAAATAATAAATCCAGAGATATTTTTAAACTTTCAACCTGATTTGGCACAAGGTCATGCGTTAATGGTTGTTGACAAAGAAACAGGCATTTCTGAAAAGATCAGCACAAACAGGTATGTTATACCTGCATTCCCAAGGGATGTTGACGAGAACGCTGATGATTATGATGAACGGTTAAAACGAAGATATTTCATACCTGTGTCAAAGAACTATTTGTTAAGACTAGACATTGGTGAACACAGGAAATTCATATTTGGTCTGCCAAAGAAGATAGAAGATTTGCCGTTGGGATTACAGCACGGTGTCGGAAGAGACCTTTTTGGAACTTTCATACTATTATTGCAGAAGAAGGAAACTATAGAAAAACTTTTGATGCAGGACATCAAGAACAAAGATGAAATCTTGAAAAAGATAACTAGCCACGAGTTTTATGATGACCTGCTTAAACATCTTGGTGAAATAATGAAATACCACACAGAAACAGTTGTCGGCAGAATGTCAACTGAAACCAGGATACCACAACAACAGTAAAAGGTGATTAATGTGGAAATTAACGGTTTAAAGGTCAAAGGAGTAACATTAAAAGACAAGGAAGATGAAGTCCAGGTCAAGACAACTTTTGAGAAAGGAGATGACAAAATAGTTTTGACACAGTTATTGAACAAGGAATTTGAGAAGATAGAGTTCTATTTTGGTGATGTGATTGACATTAAGATAGATGTTGTCAAGAGAGAGACTGCAAAACAGATGAAATTAAATAACAGGTAAGCACAAACTTTAAATATATCCTCTGATATTACTTACAGTTGCAAGTGTTCTATTTGAGACCATCTCTATAGAACAACGGACTTCTAAACAAGTCCTAGCTTTGAAAAGGGGTGTGGTAATGCCCAATCGCCACCCCCACCTTATATTTACACACAGGTGGTAGAACAAGTAGATAACCAACGAAGGATGGTTTTTTTAACCATCCTTTTTTTCCTTTCTGTTCTTTTTAAGAAATTCCATTGGACACACTAGACATTCTGCCGTGAAATATATAAATAATTTAGTTATACCTCTTATTTATGAAAAAAAAAGACATTCGCAAACTAAAGGAAATAGTTGTCCAGGGAGAAATTGAAATACCTGTTGGTTACTGTCTGATCAAGGAACCGACCAAGATGACAGAGAATGGTGTTGATGTTTTCAAGGCAGTCATAGGATCAGCTTAATTAAGACTGATATTTTTTCCATCGTTCAAGCGTGATTAACGGCTTATGTATGCCTTTTTTTAATTTTCCTTCAAATTCAACCATCCCACAATAGAAAGGATCTTTTCTAATATTGTAATAAGTTTGGGGATGTAATTTATATTTCTGCAAAACAATTTTATAATCAAGGTCAGAAAATATGTCTAATATCATTTGTTTTTCTTTTTCATAAATTATCAATTGTTTATACGGCTTACCATCAATCATAACAGGTTTTTTTGACCATTTATATCCTCTTTTTCTATGATTAGTAACAGGAAGTCCGTGTTTGAACTTAAACTCATAGTTAGCTCTTATTCGTTCTGATGTTTTTTGGCTTTCCTGTTCACTCATCATACCTGTAATCTTTCTTCCTAAAGGATCTTGTGTATCCCTTGCAGGTATCACTTGGACACCCATTATTTTAAAGAATCGAAAGCAAAGCTCTTGAAACGCCAAATCTCTAGCAAACCTATCCCATTTCCAAATACCAAGCTTTTTCAACTTTTTATTTTTTGCATCAAACAACGCTTGTTTAAAAGAAGGTCTGCCATCTATTCTGAACTTAGCAATAAAATATTTATTTGTGATCTCAAAATCTATTTTTTCTGCTGTAACATAAGCAGACTTGCCTTTATCAGCTTCATAGAATTCCTTAAATCCAATCTGTTTCAACTCATATTCTTGTGTTGCAATAGATTCACCTTCTTTTGCTTGTTTAGGTGTTGATACTCTTGTATAACCTTTTTCCATTTTATAAATAAATTAATATCTTTTGTTGAGATTGTTTTTCTTTTAAAAGTTTTTTAACTATTATTGGAACTTCTCTTCCTTGTTCTTTGCACCATTCAAAGACATTTCTATTATTTTTAGAACTATTACATGATTGACAAGCTAAAACAAGATTATGAAAAAGCGTATGACCATTTTTAGTTACAGGAATTATATGATCTAATGTTAATTTTTTTGAAGAACCACAATAAACACACATTTTATCTCTTTGATAAATCATTTGAATTTGTTTTTGTGTAATTATAAATTTACAATTTCTTTTTTTAGCATAATATCTTGTATAAATTTCTTTAAAAAGAAAAGGATTATTTTTTTTATATTTTTTATAATGTTCATATCTTATATCTTGATTTTTTTTGTAATATTGTTTTAAATATAATCTAATTTTCTCTTTATTACTTTCCCTGTATTTCTTGGATCTTTCTTTAATTTTTTCTTTATTCTTTTCATAATATTTTTTGTTATAATTTTTATAATATTCTTTATTCTTTTCTCTATATCTTTTAGATTTTTCAATCAACTTTTCACGATTTTTTAAATAATATTTTCTGTCCCATCTTTTTTTAAGATTTTTATAATGAGAACTTTTTCTATATTCTTTCTTATATTGTTGTTTTTTTATTTTAAGTTCTTCTTTATTCATTTTTGTTACTTGTTAGAGATAACTATTATATAAATATTTCTATCACTCTTTCCAAAACCAATAATAGTGCATTTTCAAAGATCTTTTATCAAATTTAAATATATAATCTTTTTCAGATAGAAAATCACCAGGCATTATTCTTACAGTTGCTCTTTTTACCCAATTTGGGTTATATTTTCTATTGGCAAGACAGCTCCAACCTTTTTTATGTATTGATTTAAGCTTACATTTTTTTTCAAATTTACATTCTTTATTCCGTTTAAGATAGCATTTAAATCTTGGGTTGTAGAATCTATTCTTCCTTAATTTAGACCAACCTAATATGTTTATTTTTTCTCCAAAACCAACATATTTGCGTGTTACGAATGCAAGTTTTTCTTTAGTGTCAATATCTTTCACATCAACCCAAATTCTCAATTTAAATGATTTTGATAATCCATCAGATTTTTTCCTAAACTGTTTTGGTAAGTTCAACCAAGATTCAGGTCTTATAGGTTTAACTTTTTGGAATTCTAACTTAATTCTTGTCTTAGTTCCAGGTAATTCTTTTTCTCTTATCATTTGGATAATAACCTTTGTTTTGTATCCGTTTATTTTTGGCAAAGGGCTTTTCTCATTATACTATTTTTAATTACTTATAGACGGTCTATACATTTTCCCATTTCTAGAGTAATATTACCAATGCTTTTTGTTATATCCATTCAACTTTGAACTCAACATTGAGTATGTATTTATTCTCTATAACTCTTTTTGTATAATTTATTGTTTTTTTCTTTGGAACAATTTTGGTCATTAAATGGATTGACCAAAAATTTTAATTTTTTTTAATAAATTTAATTTGGCTTATATATATTATAGGAAAAAAAATTTTAAAAAATTACCATTGTATCCATTCCCAACATTTTTTTCCCTTTTCGGAAGAAATTTCAAGCCAATTTAGGAGCTTTGCTCACCAAAGATAGCCGATCTTCCATCAATTCATAATATTTTTTAGCAGTTCTATGATGTTTTATACCTGGAACTTTCTCTGCAATCTTTCTCCAGCTCATTTGTGGATTATTTTGTTTCATATCATAAACTTGTTTCATAATCATTTCAAGTTTTTCAAATTTTTCTTCTTTAATTACTGATTTTAATTCTTCAATTTTACCTTCTTTTTTAAGTTCTCTTTTTGCTTTAACTTTCTTTTGTTGTTCATACCATTTCTTTAGCCGATTTGCACTAAGCTGTTCGATTCGTTTCTTATATTTTAACATCCTATTATAAAACTGCCTATTATCTGACATTTTTTCAGGATAATATTTTCTATATTCTTCTATGAACTCTTCTTTTTCTTCAGCGTTTGCAAATGGTGGCACATCAATGAGGATCTTTGAAGAAAGTCTATCCTCTTCATCTTCTTGTTTTTCCCAAAGAACAAACTCTCCAATCTTTAATTCAAGAAGCTTATCTTGATCATCCTTTCTCATTTGGTGATCTTTGATTAATCTTTTTT
>Ga0190334_1000021_pt1 | contig 71176 bp, 63 predicted proteins | sample 48720478_MG_FD_161270 | JGI IMG/M metagenome (GOLD analysis project Ga0190334, IMG submission 161270) | Hydrothermal vent sediment bacterial communities from Southern Trench, Guaymas Basin, Mexico - 4872-04-7-8_MG | ecosystem: Environmental > Aquatic > Marine > Hydrothermal vents > Sediment ... | reverse complement strand
TTCTATCTCCTTCTCTCTCATATGAAGACTATATACATTATTTACTCCTCTTATCCACTTATAAATCCATATTATTCTCATTCTTCTCCTTCTCCTATTTTTTCCCACATGTTTCTGAACTTATGCACACCCTTCATGAGTCTATATAAAAACAAATTCTCATAAAAATATCCTTTTCTATACGCCTTTACATTTGAACTTTCTGTCTTAAGTGTGTAAAAATATTCCTGTGAAAAACGAGCTTTCGCAGATTTTTAAGACAAACATACTTTCCCAACCAACAGTGCAACACAAGCTTATATTCACTATCTCATTAATTGCATTTTTTATCGTCTTTCACAGATTAATCCTCTTTTTACTCAAAAAAAGCGAAAAGGACTCCATGACGAGGTACAAAATAAGGAAGTTTTCTGCATATACATTAAGTTTCATAACAATAATAACTATTCTTTTCGTCTGGGCTGCAAGTTTTTCTCAACTTGCCACAATAATTGGACTTCTCTCAGCAGGTCTTGCAATAGCACTCAAAGACATAATAGTGGACTCGATAGGATGGCTGTTTATAATTCTCAGAAGGCCTTTCTTCCTGGGGGATAGGATAGAAATAGGAGATGCAAAGGGTGACGTTGTGGACATAAGGATGTTCCAGTTTTCCCTGCTTGAGGTAGGTAAATGGGTGGAGGCAGACCAATCTACAGGGAGAATAATACATGTGCCAAACAGATTAATTTTTACGCATCATCTTACAAATTACAATAACGGTTTTGGCTTTATCTGGAATGAGATTCCCGTTCTAATAACATTTGAAAGCAACTGGAAAAAGGCCAAAAGGATTCTTCAGGAAATAGCAAACGAACATTCCTTCAATTTTACCGAGGAGGCTAAAGAAGTTCTGAAGAAAAAGATGGCCAGATTCATGATATATTACAGGCATCTGGACCCGAAAGTGTATACCACAGTAAAAGACAGCGGAGTGCTTCTCACTATAAGATATCTGTGCAGACCCAAAAGAAGAAGAATAAGCGAAGAAGAAATATGGGAAGCAATTCTGGAGGCATTTTCAAAGGAACCTGATATTGAACTTGCTTATCCAACATATAGAGTCTATAGCGATTTTCTGGAAGGCAGGGATGAAACCTGATTTTGAACAATTAATAAACTCTATTATAGGGGAAGAGTGGGGCATATTTTATAGGGATAAACTTATTCTTGGGAAGGAGGTTGAAGGGAAAAAATACAGAATAAAAGGCGGTTATATTGTATGCAAAACTTCACTGAATCTTAAACAGTTAAGTCTTGTCAGACAGATTATGAAAATTTATAAAGAAGCGATAAAACTCAAAAGAGATTCCATATCCCTAGAAAAAATAATGGAAGTAACAGGGAAGCTCACTTCTTCTGTAGGTTGGAAGGAAACCTTGAACGAAGTTCTAAAAACAATCAGGTCAATAATCCCTGGGAAATACTTTGCTATATATCTTGTGGATAGAAAGAAAAAAGAAATACATGCCATCGTTTCTTACGGTTACAAAAAAGAAGAAAGAGAACATCTTTATATGAAGTACGGTATCGGTCTTGTGGGATGGGCAATAAAGCACAAAAAACCCCTTATCATAGAAGACGTCCGAAAAGAACCCAGATATTACAAGGTAAAAGAAGATACTCTTTCTGAAATAGTGGTTCCAATTATAGCAGGCGAAAGAATAATCGGTGCAATAAATATAGAAGATAACAGAATAGGTTCTTTTAAAGAAAGGGAAAGAAGATTAATCGAGGCCTTTGCGTCAATCGCCGGGCTTGTCATAGAAAGGGCAAGGCTTTACTCAAGCTTCGTAGAACATAAATTAACTCTAAAAGAGCTGGAAGTAGCAAGAAGCATTCAGTTTTATTTTCTTCCTAAAAGGGCACCCAGATTGAAAGATTATCTCCTTTATGGAAAAACTATACCTGCAAAGATGGTTGGAGGGGATTATTTTAACTTCTTCAGGAGGGGAAAATCATCCATGTTAACGGTAATAGCTGATGTTTCGGGGAAGGGAATTCCCGCTTCACTTCTCATGTCTTTTCTTCACTCTGCTGTGCTCATACATAGCAAGGAAAAAAATCTTGTGAAGATTGTGAGAACTTTGAACGAATTGCTCTGCTCCCAGACAGAAGCAAATCAGTTCATAACCGGAATTTTGGGAGAACTTAAGAGGCGTGAGGGAATTTTTTCATATATAAATTTTGGGCATAACTATCCTATCGGAATAAAAAATAAAAGGGCGAAAATAATAGAAGGCAGCGACATAGTTCTTGGAGTAATAAAGGATGCAAAATTCACCGTGAGAGAAATAAACATGAACGATTTCGACGCAATCTACCTTTATACAGACGGAGCTGTGGAACAGTCATGTGGAAAAGAGCAATTCGGTATAGAACGGCTGGAGAGGATTGTAGAAGAAAACTGGGAAAAGCCTTCACTTGTAATGAAAAGCCTTCTGGAAGAGATGGATAAAGTTTGCGGGAATGAAAGGGATGACGACATTACGATACTTGCGATTTTAAAAAATGCTGGGAATAGATAGATTTCTGGAAAACAAAAATAGATTTTTGGGAATGACCTTTGCCTTACTTTCAAATCAGGCTTCTTTCACATCAAAATTCATTCCATCCGAAATCGCCATAGCAGATGCTTTTAATCTGGCTGGCATTATTTCTCCTCAGCATGGTTTTTTTCACGAAGCGCAGGCTAACATGATTGAGACTGAACCTATGAAACATCCTCTCCTCGGTATCCCAATTCACCCCTTTTATTCTTCTGAGCCAGTTCTTCCAAATTTTATAGAGGATGTTGACGTGGTTCTCGTAGACATTCAGGACGTTGGAATAAGGGTTTATACATATATATGGAGTCTTTTCAAATTGATGGAACTTTTAAAAGGCACTGACAAAATTATCTTTATCCTTGACAGACCCAATCCTCTCGGTGGCGAACTTGTGGAAGGAGCACCACTTAACCCTGAATTCAAATCCTTCGTTGGACTTGCTTCAATACCAATGATACATGGAATGACAATCGGAGAGCTTGCTCTTATGTTCAACGAAACCGAAAATTTTAGCCTTGAAATAGAGGTTTTCAAAGCTAATTGGAAAAGAAACCTCACCTATGAAATGCTGAAGCTTCCATGGAGAAATCCCTCTCCAAACCTTCCAACAATTGACACAGTAAAAGCTTACGGTGGAAATGTAATATTTGAGGGGACAAATATTTCAGAAGGGAGGGGTACCACGAAGCCTTTTCTTTATGTAGGTGCCCCATTCATAAATGGCTACATGCTTGCAAAGGAACTGGAAGGCATTTCAGGAATAAAATTCCTACCCATCGGATTTTCTCCCACATTTGACAAATACAGGGGAGAGTTATGCCATGGAATTGAGCTATGTTGCTTCGAAAAAGGATTTTCTCCTTTCAAAACAGGGTTAATCATAGCGAAGAAAATATTTTCACTTTACAAACAGGCTGAATTTTTACCTCCTCCCTACGAATATGAATATGAAAAACTACCATTCGACATAATAACCGGGAGCGACAAATACAGGAAATGGATACAAGAAGGAAATTTGTCGGACCTCCATGAACTTCTTGACCCAGGAGAATATCTTAGTTTAAGAGAAGAATTTTTGCTCTATAATTAATTAAACAAATATAAACATTTTTCGTATAAAAACAACGGAGGGAAAAAATGAAGAAATTCTTAATTCTAATTCTTACTATACCTTTGCTCGCAGCAGGAAAATTGCCTCTGAAGAACGTGGTTTTTCAGGCCATGAAGAGTAATCCTGACATCATGGTGTATAAATACTCCCCAATTCAGGCAAAAAGCATGTTCGAAGCGTCCAAATCAATCTTTATTCCTCAATTTCAGCTGAATGCAAGCGCTTCAAGAGACCAGAACAAACCAACCTCAATCTTTGAGGGGCGTGGAGAAGAGGTAAAATCCAACAGGCAATCTGGAAATCTCTCGTTGGTGCAGAATCTCCCCACAGGGGGACAGATCAACTTCGGGATAACTCAGAACAGGAACTACACTACAAACACATTCTACCAGCTCAACCCGAGCTATACCAGCATTTTTCAGCTAACGATATCTCATCCTCTGCTTAAAAATATGGGAGTTTCGGTGACAAAGCAAAACATAATAATTAGTAGAAAAAATTATGAAAAAAGTCTTTTTGATTTTCGAGCACAGGCTTCCAACACTATTTTTTCTGTAATTCAAACCTACTGGAATTATCTTTATTATCTTGAATCATATGGAGTAAAACAAGATTCCTTAAAACTCGCCCAGGACCTTTACCAGCAAAATAAAGAAATGGTAAAAATAGGGACAAAGGCTCCCCTTGATCTTATCGAAGCCGAAGCAGAGGTTGAAAACAGAAGAGCAGAACTTATTGATGCGAGAAATCAACTTGAGAACGCCAGAGAACAGTTAATGCTTCAGACAGGAATCCAAAATATTCCTGAAGACCCATCAATGCTTGAGGTTCCAAAACTAACCAGGGAAGAGATAGAACTTCAAAAAATGATAGAACTTGCACTGAGAGAAAACCCTCAGGTTCTTGCCGCAAAAAAGGAGCTTGAATCCGCAGAATTTCAGATGAAGGTGAAAAAGAATGCTCTTAAACCTAAATTAAATCTTCAGCTGGTAATGGAAACAATCGGTAGGGCTGGAACGAAAAATCTCTACCTTGATAATAACCCCTTTTCAGGAGTAATTATTGGAAAAATAGAGGGAAATGTAGCAGATTCAATAAACGAAGCATTAAAAGGAGCTTATAATTCCATTCAACTCCAGCTTGTTTATACAATGCCTGTAAAAAGACAGAAAGAAGTCAACGAATTCCAGGCAGCTGTTGCCAATTACTATAGAGCCAAAAAGAACTATGAAAAAGTTAGAGCAGAAATAGAATCCCAGGTTCGTTCAGCATGGAGGGATGCAATGGCAGCCTATCAGAGAATAAAAGCAACCCAGAAGGCAAGGAAACTTGCGGAAGAGAAGCTCAGGGCAGAGCAGGAAAAATTCGCCCATGGAAGCTCAACAAATTACATGGTTCTAACCTATCAGAGAGACCTTGCAAATGCCAGGATAAACGAGCTAAGAGCAATTATGGATTACAATATTGCATTATTTAAGCTTAAACAGGCTACAGGAACTCTTCTTTCATATTTTGGGGTAAGCATAAAAGCAGATGAAGATTTCGGGGGCTACAGCCTTATAAAATAAAACTTTGGGGAGCAGACTATAGGGGTTGCTCCCCTCCTTTTTCTTAACACTCATATTTATCCCCTCAAAGCCTCCTTCAAATAAGTGGATGTGTAAGTCCCTGCATTTATAACTTCCTGAGGAGTACCTTCTGCTACTACTTTTCCACCTTTTTCCCCACCCTCAGGGCCAAGGTCAACTATCCAGTGGCATCTTGAAACAAAATCCATGTTATGTTCAATTACAATAAAAGTATTCCCTTCTCCTATAAGCCTGTCTATAGCTATAAGTAATTTTTTCATATCCAGAGGATGGAGTCCTGTTGTGGGTTCATCCATTAGAAACAACGTCCCCCCCTTTCCTTCTTTAAATGCCTGGGCAAGTTTCAGCCTTTGAGCTTCTCCTATTGAAAGCGTGGAAAGGGGCTGGCCTATTTTTAGATATTCAAGCCCAAGCTCTACCAGTGGATACAATCCCTTCAAAACCTCGCCGTTATCCCTGAATAGCTCCATAACTTCAGATACAGTCATATCAAGAACTTCTGCAATATTTTTGCCCTTATACTTCACCTGGAGAACTTCGTCCCTGTATCTTTTTCCACCGCAAAAATCACATTTAACTTCAACATCTTCCATAAAGTACATTTCAACCCTGATCCAGCCGGCTCCTTTACAAACTGGACATCTCCCAAGAGGGGAATTAAAGGAAAAATGTCCAGGGGAAAACCCAAGTCTTTTTGCCTGAGGAAGAGATGCAAAAGCCTTTCTTATCGAATCGAAAGCTTTTATAAAAGTAGCTGGCGTCGCCCTGGGAGACCTGGGGACAGAATGCTGGGAAACCAGCACAGCTTCCCTGAACTCTGAAGGCAATTCCAGATCATTGAATTCTTCTCCCTTTTTTGCTTCTCCTGTTAGCGCTTTATAGAGAACCTCAAAAAGGAGAGTGGATTTTCCCGAGCCTGAAACTCCTGTTAAACAGTTTAAAGCTCCACATTTAAACTTTACATCAATGTTCTTAAGATTGAATTTTCTCGCTCCTTTCAATAGAATCCAGCTGGTAGTATTTACCGACCTTATTTCAGGAATTTTTATTTCTTTTCTCAAAAACTTTCCAGTAGGAGTATCAGTCTTGTCAAGGTCTTTAACCGGACCACTGTAAAGGATATTACCGCCCCTTTCACCTGCGCCAGGACCCAGTTCTACTGCCCAGTCTGAAGATTTGATTATTTGAGGGTCATGTTCCACAAGAATCACAGTATTTCCTATACCTTTTAGCTTTTTTATAGTTTGAATTAGCCTTTCTACATCTTTGGGATGTAGTCCTATGGACGGTTCATCAAGTACATAAATTGCACCTGTTACTGAAGAGGCAAGGGCAGAAGCAAGGGATACCCTTTCCCATTCTCCACCACTCAGGGTAAAGCTCATTCTGTCAAGGGTTATATAATCAAGTCCGACGTGGGTTAGAAATTCCAGTTTCTCCCTGATTTCTTCAACAAGTCTTTTTTCAACCTCGCCTGACGGCTCTAAAGCGGAGAAAAATTTTAACGCTTCTCCTGCACTCAACCCTGTTATATCCCCTATATTTTTACCTCTGTAATAGACGTTAAGAGCAGTACGGTTAAGTCTTTTGCCTTTGCACGCTCTGCACGAAATATATTTCCTGTACCTTGCTATAGTAACCCTTGCCTGTACTTTGTACTTTTTGGTCTCAAGCCACGAAAAAAAACGCTCCACTGAATTTCTAATCCAGGCTTTCTCTCTTTCGGAAAGGTTCCTGTAGGGCACATCTATCCTTATCCCCTCATCCTCGAGCATGTCCATCCAGTAATCATAATTGGTATCTGTATTAAACGGTGCTATTGCCCCTTCTTCCAGGGTAAGAGAAGGATCAGGGACTATTTTATCCCAATCCAGAACCGGCTCCTCACCCATTCCTGAACATACGGGACAGGCTCCTCTGGGAGAGTTAAAAGAAAAAAGATTGGGCTCAAGTTCCGGATATTCTATTTCACAATAGGGACACTCTCTTTTTATTGTAAACCTGAGCTCTTCATTGTTGACGTAAAGATAAGCTCTTCCATCCCCATACTGGAAGGCTGTGGCAAAAGCTTCATCAATTCTTTCTTTCCCTGCTTTGTCCACAACAAATCTATCTGCAAGAATAAGGTCACCAGGAGACAAACCTTTAGCTTCTTCCCAGTATATTATTTCCCTGTTTCTGAAAATTCTTGTAAAACCGAGACGCCTTAATTCATTTTCTTTCAGTGTGGGAGCAAAGCAAAGGATAGCTTTTTTCCCCTTATATGCCTCCAGTTTCTCCCATATATAACCTGGAGTGGCTTCTCTTACCTCTCTTCCACAACTATAGCAAATTTGAACTCCAAGTTTAGCAAACAAAAGCCTTAATAAGTCATATATACCCGTGACAGTAGCCACTGTTGAACGAGGATTTTTGGGGCCCTGCATTTGAGTTATCGCTACAGAAGGAGCAATACCTTCAATAAAATCAGCATCAGGTCTTTCAAGCCTCTCCAGAAATTGTCTTACATAAGAAGAAAGAGTCTCAGCATACCTTCTATACCCTTCAGCGTAGATCGTATCATATGCGAGAGAACTCTTTCCAGAACCGGACACCCCGGTAATAACAATAATTTTTCCATGAGGAAGTGTCAGGTTTATGTTCTTGAGATTGTGAACCCTAACCCCTCTGAGCTCTAAGCTGTCCGCACGCTGCTTTGATTTCATTTCCCTTGCTAAACCTCACAAAAACTGAATATTTCATGCCTCTGAGAATACTAGCAAACTTTTCAACCTTTTCGTAAGAAGGACTTTTCCATGGGAAAAATTCGTTTTCATTATAAGGTATAAGATTAATTTTGACCTTCAATCCTTTGATTAAGTTTCCCAGAGCCAGAGCGTCCTTTTCCGAATCGTTTATACCCTCTATCAAAACGTATTCAATAGTTATTCTATCTCTTCTTTTAATGGGCAATTCTCCAAGGACTTTAATGATACGTTTAATCGGATACTTTTTGTTTATGGGCATAAACTCTGTTCTTTTCTCTTCAGATGCAAAATTAAGCGAAAGTGCTATTCTCAAATTAGGAAATTTTTTAAGTAAAGGCTCCAGTTGATCAACAAGTCCCACTGTTGATAGGGTTATTTTTCTGGGAGAAATTCCCACCCAGTCCCTCATAACTTCTATAGACATAGAAACTTCATCAGGATTATCAAGGGGTTCTCCCATCCCCATAAAAACTATATTTACCCTGTCATCAACATTTTCAAGAAGACGAAGAATCTGACCTGTAATTTCAAAATGTTTAAGATTTCGAACGAATCCAGAAGCACCAGTAGCACAGAATTTACACCCCATTTTACAGCCAATTTGAGAGGATATGCAGAAGGTATAATGCCCTTTTTCTGGTATTAGAACTGACTCCACGGTCTCGCCATCTTCAAGCCTCATTAAGAATTTTGTGGTTCCATCCGGTCCTGTTCTTTTATCTACAACCTCCGGGAGCCGGAATTCGAAATTATCATTTAAATAAGAGCGAAGGCTTAACGGTATATCCGTCATGGAAGAAAAGTCTTTAACCCTTCTGGAATATATCCATCGAAACACATTATCCGCATGGAAACCGGGATATCCCTGCCCCATAATGTGCTTTTTAAACTCCGAATATTTCACTGAATATATGTTTCTCATAATTTTTTAACCAGTCCTTCTTTCATCAATACTTCTCTTATTTTACCTATAAGATAAAGGGAACCACCTACAAATATTTTCCCCTTAGAAATCTCTCGAGATAGCATCAGGGCCTCTTCCGGTTTTTTCCTTACGAAAACCCTGGAAAACCTGGAAGACAGGGGAATGAGCTGTTCTGCAGGCATCTTCCTTGGTGATTCCACTTCTGTAAGCACTATATTTTTGAAAAAGGGAAATAAATTACGTCCCATGCATCTGTAATCCTTATCTCTGAGAATTCCAAAAATCAGTGTATCCCAGCGACCACTACATGACAGAAATTCTTTGATGGAATGTGAAGCATGACAATTGTGCACTCCATCAAGTGTTAGATTTCCTATCTCCTCGAGTCTTCCTGGCCAGAACGCCGATGATATACCGTCTAAAATACTTTCCTTATCCACAAAAAAACCTTCCCTCCTCATCTCTTCAACAGCTGCTATAGAAATGGCTGCATTTATGCCCTGGTGATTCCCTTTTAGTGACGGGATTAATTCATAGGAGTCCTTTCCATGGAAATAGAATTTCCTGCACGGTTCAATAACTTTGAAATTATTACCTTTAAAAACCATTCGTGCCTTTACCCCGGCTGTCTCTGCCCTTTTTTTAAATACTTCCTTTACAGAATTTTTCAATGCCCCTATGACAGATATTCCATTTTTTATTACATAGGCCTTTTCCCTGGCGATTTTCTCCACGGTATCGCCAAGGTGTCCGGTATGGTCCAGATCTATTTCAGTGAGTATGCTCATGTTCTCTTCTGCTATATTTGTAGCATCCAGCCTGCCCCCCATTCCCACTTCGAATATTCCAATGTCCATTCCTTCCTCCTTAAACGCAAGCATTGCTGAAGCGGTTAAGGTTTCAAAGAAAGTAACAGGATGGGGAAACAGGTGATTTATCTTCGAAGATGCTTTCGCAACTTCACCAACATAATATCCAAATTCTTCCATAGAAATGGCTTCCCCATTTATCCTTATCCTTTCCCTGGGACTTACAAGATGAGGAGAAGAATTAAACCCAACTTTATATTTCTTACTCAATATGGAAGAGAGAAACGCACCTACAGAACCTTTTCCATTGGTTCCGGCTATTATTATGTAATAATAGTCTTTCCAGGGATGCCCAAGCACTTTAGAAAGGGCCTTCATCCTTTCAAGACCCAGTTTTACCCTAAATTCTTGAAGATATTCTAAATACCCCAGCGCCTCTTCGTATTTCAATTCTTATTAACTCGGGGAGAGATTCAAAAACAACCGAAGCAATCTTACTATGTTTTCCTTTAGTTCTGTCCTTTTGACCACCATATCCAGCATACCATGTTCGAGAAGGAACTCGGAGCGCTGAAAACCTGGAGGAAGTTTCTGTCTTATTGTCTGCTCAATAACCCTGGGACCGGCAAAACCTATTAAAGCTTTAGGTTCTGCTATATTTACATCCCCCAACATTGCATAACTGGCAGTAACTCCACCGGTTGTAGGGTCAGTCAGTACAGATATATATGGGATCCCTTCTCTGTCAAGCTTTTTTAATGCAGCGGAAATCTTCGCCATCTGCATGAGGGAATAAATTCCCTCCATCATCCTTGCACCACCTGAAGCAGAAACTATTATAAGCGGAAGCTTTTCTTTAAGGGCTACCTCGACTGCTCTGGTAATCTTTTCCCCCACTACAGACCCCATAGAACCTCCTATGAAATAGTACTCCATAACAGCCACGATCACAGGTATACCCTCCATTTTGCCCTTTGCCACAATCACAGCTTCCTTCTCTCCTGTTTTTTCCATGCTTTCCTTTATCCTCTGGGGGTATGGTTTTCTATCAGTAAATCCCAGGGGGTCAAGAGATTCAAGGTCAGCAAATAACTCAATGTACTCACCATTATCCAGCATAAGCTCAAGGCGTTTCCTGGCTGTTAGTCTGAAATGAAAACCACAGTGAGGACAGACATATAAATTATCAATAATATCCTGTTTATAAACTATTCTCTTACACGCATTACACTTCGTCCACATTATATTTCCTTTTTATTTAATTAATGGCTTTAATTATTCCTTTTCTTCTTCCTCTTCAAATTCGTTAGGAACTCCAAGGATTTCTGCAGCGCCATCATAAATTTGTCTTACAGCCTCTTTCTGTTTCTGGAGTTCCGCCATTCTGGCCTTAAACTCGGCAACTTCTTTTTCCATTTCCTTTTCAATCCTTAAAATTTCTTTTTTTGCGTTTTCAAGGGTTTGCTTGTAAAAGCCTTCCTGTTCCTTGGGTAATGCCATTTTTTCACCTCTCTAATATTTTATTGTAATAACAGTCCAGGTACGGACCTTTTTACCCTCTTTTATAGGGGAACTAAATACCCATTTTAAAACTGCCTTCCGGGCAGCCTCATCATATTTCGGATGCAGTCCCCTTATGACTCTCACCTGTTCAACTCTTCCTTCTGGAGAAACCAGCACCATTAGTGTAACAAGTCCACTCTTTTTTAACAAAGGAGGTTTTATCGGAGCAACCTTTTTTAAGGGCTTTGGTTTAACATCCAGGAGATTATATGGAACAAGAGAGCCCTCCTTTATAACAGGTTTGGCAGTTTGCTGGCCCTTCTTTTGAGGCTGCTGTTTACTGATATTCTCAGCTTTCTTTACAGAGGATTCAGTTTTAACAGAAGGAGTGGGTTTTACCTCCTTTGGTTGAACTGGCTGTTTTTCTTCCTTAGGCTTAACCTGAGTCTGAGTCGTGGTTTTCTGTACTTCTACAGAAGGCTGTTTTTGAGTCTCCTTTTTCCTGACAGGAGTTGATGAAGGAATTTGTTTTTGAAGGACCTTTGCTGTTCTTTTTGCACCTGTCTTTTGGGCTGAAGGTAATTTTACGGGAGGCGTGGTCTTCTTTTGAGAACTTATCTGCTTGGGGGATGGCTGAGTGGTAACTCCCGCAGGAACAGAGCCCTGGGATTTAGCTTCTGTGCCGGCCTCAGGTTGTTGGGATTCTTCTCCCGACTGGGGAACTTCCTCTGAAGGCAGTTGATATTCTTCCTTCCCCGCAGGTAGAGTATCCTGCTGAGTTTGTTCCAAAACTGGCTTTTCCTCAGCGGGAGAGGTAATAGACTTACCTCTATTAAAAAACAGAAAGTAATAGACTCCCGCTCCCAGCACAATCACCAGTGCCAGAGCAACTAATATGCCCAGGGAGGATTTTTTGCTTTTCTCTGATTCCTTCTCAACCTCAAACCCAAATTTATGTGGAGTTACTTCTTTTCTTACTTCCTTTGCCTCTTCAGGAAATTTCTTCTCTTCTACCGCCTTTTCTAACTTCTTCTCTTCTTTCTTTTCCTTTACTTCCTCTACAATAACGGGCTCCTTCAATTTTTCTTTAATAATTTCCACTTCTACCCCTGATTCTTTTATTTCATCCATAAAGAGCGAATACATAAAGATGGCTACATCCCGCGCATTGGGAAGTGCCCCGTAATGTGAAAGCAAAAACTTTTCTATGTCATTTCTCATCTCAGAAGCGTTCTGGTATCTCTTTGCTGGTTCAATTTCCATAGCTTTAAGGATAATTTTTTCCACTTCCTCTGGTAGCTCAGGCTTTATCTGTCTTGGAGGAACAAAATCGCCTTTTCGGACTTTATCAAGGATCTCTGCCTCTGAACCACCTAAAAATGCTTTCATTCCTGTTACAAGCTCATAATAAACCGTCCCAAGTGAGAAAATATCGGATCTTCTATCTACATTCTTTCCCCTTGCCTGCTCAGGAGACATATAAAGCAGTTTCCCTTTGAGGGAACCCGTGACAGTCTGGTGAGCTCTTATGGAAGCCTTCGCGACACCAAAATCCACCAATTTAATCTCACCCTCATATGAGATTAAAATGTTCTGGGGGCTAACATCTCTGTGAACAATATTGAGAGGTTTCCCATCTTCCCCAACTTTACGATGTGCATAATCTAAGGCTTCAGCTATCTTCATCACTATATAAGAAGAGATGTTAAGAGGGGGAAGACCTGACTTTTCCTTTTTTATCTTGCTGAGTATAGTTTTCAGATCCTTCCCCAGCACATATTCCATTGCTATAAAATAAGATCCATCTATCTTTCCAAGGTCATAAATCTGAGCAATATTTGGATGATTCAATCTGGAAGCAAGCTTCGCTTCATCTATGAACATCTTTATAAATTCCTCATCTTCAGCAAGATGGGGAAGAATCTTTTTAAGAGCAATCACCTTTTCAAATCCTTCCACTCCCTTCTTTTTTGCCTTATATATTTCCGCCATTCCTCCTGTACTAATTTTTTCAAGAAGAACGTATTCCCCGAGGATATTTTCTTCCTCCAGAGGTCCAAATGGTTCCTCTTCAACGGACAGCTTTTCAGGTTCTTTTTTAATAGTTTTTTCTTTCTTTCCTTTCTCAACCTTCTCTTCCTGTTTGAGTTCCTCCTGAAGGATTTTTTCGGCCTCTTTTAGCTTCTCTTCTCGAGTTGGTTTCCCTTTTGGTTTTTCCATTCCTGAAAGGGTCTCTTCCAGAATTTTATCTATCAGGTTATCCTCCACCTTTCCTTTTTTCCTGGGTTTTTCCGGCTTTGTGGAAAATACTTCTTCCAGTATCTCCTCAGGCTTGAATTCCGGTTCTCTGGGTTTATTTTCCTTTCCTACAGTCGCAACTTTTCCTTTCTCTTCTCCTTTGACAGTTTCCCCGGTTTCTACAATTTCCTCAGGCTCCTGTAAAAGTTCTGGCTCTTCAAAAACCTCCTCATTTTCAGATTCGACCTCTTCTATAATTTCCTCAGGTTCTTCAATAATCTCCTCTTCTTGTTTCTCACCTAAAACCTCTTCAGGTCCTTCTTCCTCAAGGCCATCTTCAACCTCTTTAAGAAGGTCTCCAAATAATTCATCTGTAGTTACAAGATTCTTTTCATTTTCGGCTGGGGTAGGTTCCCCTTTTGCTACAGTTGTATCTTCTTTTAAATTCAGAACATCCATTCTAACCGTATATGCAGGCTCTTCCCTCAAGGGAAGGTATTTCTTAAAAAAAGCCACCAACGCTTCTTCTTCTGCCAATGGGAATTCAAAAAACTCATCAGCCCCATAAACGTGCAGAGCTTCGTATCTATATCTCGGACCTTTATATATAGACGAAATTAACGCAACAGGGAGTTTTGAAAGACCAAGCTCTATTCTTATTTTCTTTGTTAGATCGAAACCATTAATTTCAGGAAGAATTGTAGAGAAAATCCCGAGTTCATACCCTCCTTCTTTTAACTTTTCAAAGGCATTTACTCCTGTATTTACCACATCTACCTCAACATCAAAAGCTCTTAAAAGCTCTGTAATTTTCTTAATATGAGTTTCGTCAAAATCAGCTAATAAGACTTTCTTTTTCATAACAAACCCCTCCTCACTAAATTATAATAATCGCTCTATGTTTTGGCAACCTATATAAAAAATAACTTTTTTTGAGTATAATGAATTTGTGAGTTTAGACCTTATCGCCTTACTGGTTCTGTTCCTTCTTCTCAGCAGTCTATTTTCTTCTTCGGAAACAGCCTTTCTTTCTCTTAATAGATACAGAATAAGCGCAAGGGCAAAAAAGGGGGATAAAAAAGCAAAGGGGATAAAACTTCTCCTGGAAGAAGTGGAAAATTTTCTTTCCACAATTTTAATAGGAAATACCATCTCAAACACCGCTTTTGCTTCAATAGTTACTTTTTTGTTTACAGATTACATTATGAAAAATAGAGGTGAAGATGCTGTTCTATGGGCTACCATTACTTCCACTGTGGTCATATTAATTTTCTCTGAGATGCTTCCTAAAACGATAGCTGCAAATTATCCAGAACAGCTCAGCAACCGTGCTTATCCTTTTATTAAGTTTTTTTATATAATACTAAAACCTTTTACAGCTGGTTTCACCCTCATTATAAGGGGAATAATGAGGGTCTTTAAACTAAAAAGGGGTGTAATCTTTCCCTCACCCACAAGAGAGGAAATAAAGACTCTCGTTTTAACCAACACGCCGGACGAAAAAGATTTTTCAATGCTGAAAAACCTTTTTCTGCTGGAAGAAAAAAGAATTGGTGACATAATGGTTCCCAGGGTCAAAATCGTGGCTTTAAAGGAAGAATCCACTATTGAGGAAATTATGGAAGTTTTTAAAAAGCACCGCTATTCGAGATACCCTATTTACAAAAAAAGACTGGACCAGGTAACGGGAATATTAAATATAAAAGATGTGCTGGGAACTTCCAGCGACAGGAATCTCAGGGCAAAGGATTTTGCAAGGGAGGCCAATTTTCTTCCTGTATATGCAAAACTTTCAGAAGCTTTTCAGGTAATGAGAAGAAAACGCATACACCTTGCCCTGGTTGTTGATGAATTTGGTGCTCTTAGAGGTCTTGTCACCCTGGAAGATATTATAGAGGAGGTAATGGGCGAAATCTGGGATGAACATGAACTTATGGGAAAGGAAAAAAAAGTAGAAAAGATTTCAGACAATCTCTATCTTATTGATGGAGATGCGGATATCTCAGAAGTAGAAAAAGAGCTCAACATATCCCTTCCAAGAGAAGGATATTCCACCTTTGCAGGTTTTGTTTTTACCCTGCTTGAAAGGGTTCCCAGGGAAGGGGAAAATTTCCAGTACGCTGGATGGTACTTCAGGATAAGGAAAATGAATAGAAATACTATTGAACTGATCGAAGCTCGGAGGAAAAATGAAAATAGTGGCGACGAATAGAAAAGCTAAACGGGATTACGAGATACTGGAAACTTATGAGGCAGGAATAGAACTCAAAGGCACAGAGGTAAAATCCATAAGAAACGGACGTATAAACATAAATGACAGCTTCATCAGGGAAAAGAGAGGAGAGCTCTATCTTGTGGGAGCGCATATCAGTCCTTATGAACAGGGAAATATATTCAATCATGACCCTTTAAGGGATAGGAAACTACTTCTTCACAAAAAGGAAATCCACAGAATTATCACTAAAATGAAGGAGAAAAGACTCACAGTTATTCCTTTGAAGGTTTATTTCAACAAAAGAGGAAAGGTCAAGGTAGAAATTGCGGTAGCAAAGGGAAGGAAGGCATACGAAAAGAAACAGAAGATAAAAGAACGAGACATAGAAAGAGAAATGCAGGCAGAACTCAAAAAGTGGAAATATTAACTCAGCCCGGGAAAAATTGTCGAATTCTTAACTAAAAATACTGAAATATTGCGGTTTTTTTATTTATCACATCTGGCATAAAATTTGCGGATATTTAGATGGAGGTGAATGAATGAAAAAAATTTTTGTTTTTATCGCTGTTTTGACATTGGCACTTATGGCTTTCGGACAATCAATTTACAATGTATTGGTAAATCCTTCACAGAATTCTTACAACGTGGGAACACCGGTTCAGATTCAGTGGAATTTTTCCGGAATACCCTCTAATGAGAAGGTAATAATAACACTATGGAGAGAAGGTGGTACTCAAAATATTTGCGATATCGCACGAGACATTCTGATATCGAACCGCTCCTATTCATGGACGATTCCGGAAACTTGTACCAATCCTCATACAGGCCAGGAGGAAAATCTTCTCCAGGGCAGAATAAAAATCAGGGTTCGTTGGACTAATTGGGGAGCCAAAGTTTAGGGAGAAAGCTCTTTCTTTACAATAAAAAGTTCAGGAGACTTCACTAAAATCGGTGGGGTATCAACAAAACCTGATTATTCCAAGTTAAGAACATTACCATCAATATACGATGTTAAGTGGCATCGTGAAGATGCAAACAAAGGGACCTATCTCATAACATGGAGTTATAAAAACCTTGCACCTGGGACTAAAGTCAAAGTTGAACTTACAAAGGGGAATTCCATCTACTGCACCATAAGAACAAATATTCCTGTATCTTCCAACATGATAGAAATAAGGTCTGGGGAAATCTGCAGTGATGGCAGACCACAACCAAAACCAGGGGATAAGTATAAAATACAGGTTTCAGTAATGGACTCCCCCAGGCTGGTTTCCGCAAGATCACCTGAAATTATGATACCGGGTCAGCCTGATCTGGTTGCATGCGTTATAGTGCCCTCTCGGATATATTTAGCAGTGGAAAAAATTAAAACTACCATTGAGCTGGAACTCAGGGGAGACCATGTCCCAGGACCCATAGGTCCCTTTAAGGTAAAGTATTATATAGAAGACTTGGGAACTAAGGAATATACTGTAACCTTTGATCCTCATTCCCGCCAAATTACTCTCAACAGAGATATTCAATTTTTTAAGCCTGTGAATCCGAATGGTGAGGTAAAGAAAATCCAGGTGGAAATCGACCCTTATAATGTTGTAAGGGAAAGCAACGAAAACAATAACGTTATCAGTAAAAACTGGGCTTTTCTACAAGTAGAGCCATGGTACCCAGGGGCTCGCACGTCTTCCACACGTTACTATTATAAGTTTTGTTCCGATGGAAGACTTTATTCTAAAAAGGGAAGGAAAGGAACCTGGAAAGAGGTTCACTAATTTATAAGCTTCATAGCCAGCGATATGGCGATTTTCATGCTGCCCTCGCTGGCTATTCCTTTGCTCGCAATTTCATAGGCTGTACCATGGCAGGGAGAAGTTCTTATCCATGGCAAACCGAAGGTAATTTCCGCCCCATCGTAAAAATGAAGGAGTTTAAAGGGTGCAAGTCCAACATCGTGAAAAAAAGCAATTACCCATTCTCTTTTCAATTCTGCTCGTAAAAAAGCAGTGTCAGATGGGAAAGGGCCTTGAATTGAATTTTTTTTAAGCACTGGTTTTAAAATTTCTGTTTCTTCCTTTCCCATTTCTCCATCTTCCCCTGCATGGGGATTTACAGAAGAACAAATTATATTTTCTCCGGGGAAAAATTTTTCAATTTGTTTCTTTAAATTTTCAAGGAATTTATGAAAATTGTCAATTTTCACCCTGTTCAAGGCCTCCCTGAGGGGAAGATGATGTGTAAAAAGAGCCACTTTCATCCCCTCAGACCAGAATGCCATTATCAAATCACCATATCTGCTTTCAAAATAATGCGTATGTCCCATGTAGTTAAACCCATCATTCACCCAAGCTTTTTTGCTAATAGGCCCTGTTACAAGAGCCTTTGCCCTGTTTCGCTCAAGAAGAGAAATAGCCTCCTTTAAATAAAAAAATGACGCCCTCCCATAAGGCCTCCCGGGAATAAAGGTTTCATCGGGTAAAGGGTCAAATATTTCACTTCTTCTCCATTGCTCCATCCCGAGAAGTTTACCGTAAAATTCAAGCATCTTTTTAGAACCAATAATTAAAACCTTCTTCTTGAGGCTTTCAAGGGCTTTTACAATTATTTCAGGGCCTATTCCCCCTGGGTCTCCCAATGTTACTATTATCACTTTTTACCGGAAACTTCCTCGTCTTTAAGGATATACTTTATGGAGTGTTTAAAAATAACGAGATTTGGTTCGTTATCCCTGTTTACTTTAATTACATCACGGTCGTACCATTCAATTTTCCCCCTTATAATTTCACCATCCATAAGAACTATTATCATGGGGGTTTTCAGCTTCATCTGTTTAAGATAGTAAAAGTTTTCTGCATGCGTTTCGTAGGGAGGCTTAGTTTTGGTGCTCTTTACCTTCTTTTTCTCAGTAATACTAGGGCTTATCAGTTTTCTAGACATAAAACCCTCCTTTCAGATAATTATATTTGGAAGTCCTTGTAAAATCAAATAAAATTCTTCATGTGCTCGAAGTAAAAAATTTATGGGTGGAAACCAGCAAATTTCCAATTTTAAGAGATATAAATTTCAAATCATATAAGGGAAAGATAAAGGTTATAATAGGAGAATCTGGAGCCGGGAAATCAACGCTTGGATTTTTTCTTGCCGGGATTCTAAAGAATGAACTGAAAGCCAGGGGGAAAGTTCTTCTCGATGGAATGGAGGTATTTCCTCCTCTCTCTAAGGAATGGAAAGGGAAAAAAGCAGGGATAATTTTTCAGGACCCCTATTCTTTTTTTGACCCCAGGGAAAGGATTTTTAATTCAATAAAAGAAGGACTCCTTTATCATTTCCACCTGAAGGAAAAGGAAGCTGAGGAAATTACCGAGAGTTGGCTCACCAGAGTGAAGTTTCCGGAGAAATACCGTAGAAATTTCCCACACCAGCTCAGTGGCGGAATGCTTCAGAGAGCCAGTATCGCTTCAGTCCTTTCCCTGAATCCCGAAATTGTAATAGCAGACGAGCCAACCTCTGCTTTAGACCCACCTCTGAGGCGAGGGATTACGGAAATCTTTCGTGAAGTAGCCCGAGAAAGATACATTATCTATATTACACACTTTATAGATGAAGCCCTGGAAATTGGAGACGATTTTCTTGTCCTTTATGGGGGTATGGTGATGGAAGAAACTGACATTAACTTTATACATCCCTATTCAAAATTACTAACCTCCTCAATATTAAAAAAAGGAGAGCCCATAAAACCCTCTGTGGGTTATTCACCTCACCCTTCAAACCTTCCCCCTGGATGCCCTTTTATGGAAAGATGTGAATTAAAAAGCAAAGAATGTAAAAAAATACCGCCGTTGACAAGACATGGAAAAACCATCCTGAGGTGCTGGAATGTTCCTTGAGATGAAGGGAATAACAAAGAGTTTCAAAAAATTCAAGATAAAAGACCTGAGCTTTAAAATGGAAAAAGGGGAAATAGTTGGATTGGTTGGGATCTCCGGTTCAGGAAAAACAACAATAGCATCCATGCTTTTAAAATTGATTTTACCGGATAGCGGGAGTTATCTGATAAACGGAAGAAATGCCCTATCAATAAAAAGAAAGGATTTTTCCAGAATTGTTCAGGGCATTTTTCAAAATCCGGCCAGAGCCTTAAATCCCAGGAAAAAGGTATCGTTTCTCTTAAAAGAGCCATACCTGGCGCACGGAAAGAGCCCTGATGATTTGGAAATCAAGAGACTACTGGAAAGCCTTTCCCTGCCGAAGGAGGTACTAAACGAAACTCCAAACAATCTCAGTGGAGGTCAATTACAAAGAATTGCAATTGCAAGAGCACTTTCACTAAGACCTTCCTTTCTTATAGCAGATGAGCCCACATCTGCCTTGGACCCCACTGTTCAGATTCAAATTATTGACCTTATACTGAAATTGAACCGCAAAGAAAAAATAGGTATTTTCTTTATTTCCCATGACCTTAATCAGGTTTTTTACTTAAGCGAAAAAGTTATTGTTATTTCAGAGGGAATAATTATGGAAATGGGAGACGCCGATGAAATAATGAAAAATCCTCATCCATACACGATGTACCTTATGAAAGGAAAATTTTCTGAGGCTAATAGGGAAAAGGGGAAGTGCCCTTTTTACAGTATTTGCCCTCTTGCAAAGGAAATATGCAGAGATTCAATGCCTGAACTTAAAAAAACAGGGGAAAACCATCTAACCAGGTGTCATTTGCTATAAAAAGTCAGAAGAGAGTTTTTATTCTATTATTTTGTCCAGTTTTGAGATTTCTTCGTTGTAGTATTTTTTAAAAAGTATATCCCATTCTCTACTTCCCTCCTCTATATTCTTTTTCTGTGAGGATATTTTATTTATAACCTTTTCTTCTATTTCCTGGTAAAGTTCAAGCTCTTTCTCTATAGCTTTTTTTATAGTGACCCTGAGGGATGGAGCATCTACTTCAGGAGGAAAATCTACATACTCCAGATTTTCAAGAAGCTCAATTACTATATCTGCCAGCCTGTTTATTTTTGCCCTGGAAAGCTTAACACTCATAATACCACTCCTTTGTCCTTTGCGAGCTTTCTTTTCACCTGTTTGAGGAGTTCATTGTATTCTATGTTAGATCTTCTTATCTCATCAAGATGTTCGCTGAGAATCTTTTTAGCTTCTTCGTCTATCTTATCCTCAAGTAAAAACTCCTCTATAAGAACGTTTTCTATATCCTCCACGAGTCTATTTTTATCATCCACAATAATCTTGCCATCTTCTATAAGCTGCCTAACTATGGTCATTGCAAGATGAGCAATCTGTTTTTTAGAAAGCCTCATATTAAAATTTTAACAGTTTTTGTCGGAAATTCAAGGTCTCAGCTTTCTCTGGAGTGCAGGTATAAAGAAAGGGCAAAACCACCAAAACAGATGAGGAAAATTAACAGCATAAAAATAAGCGCCTCTGTCCTCATTTTCTGTTCCTGTAAATAATATTGAAAATTATAAAAAGACCTGAAGCAACCAGAAACCATTGCAACATCACTGTTGCAAGAGAATATGTGGAAAACGGATCATACCATTTCCCCTTCATTGCAGAGGAAAACCACCAGATCAAAAGCACAACAAATTCAAGGGGAACAATGTATTTGACTACAAAATTGACGTATTTACCAACATTAAATCTTGTTGTATTACTCACATAATCCTTAAATTTCTCCCCGATTTTCCACAAGGCAGCGGAAAAAATCACACCGTTTACCAGAAGAGCAAGACCCCATACCCAATCCTGATTATTCAAAAAGTTCAGGCTGAGTGCTGATGGAATTCCAAAAATGAATCCTATGAATGCCAGGATTAAAACGGCTTTCCTTCTGGTAAGTCCAAAGTCGATCATAACTCTTACTTCCAGTTCTGCAAGTGAAATAAGGGAAGAAAGAGCTGCAAGGAAAAGTGCGGCAAAGAAAATAAATGCAAAAAGCCAGTTCAAAGGCATCTTAGAAAAAAGCTTTGGAATCCAGATAAATGTCAATCCCGTATTTCCCGCCGAGAGTATTCTATCAGCCTGAAGGGGGTCTGGATAAAATGCAAAAATAGTAGAAACAACTGTTATAGCAGCGAGTATGGACGCAGAGTAATCTCCAAAAACCACAACCAGGCTATTGGTAAAACCGTCCTCTTTTTTTCTCGCATAAATGGAATAGGTTAAGATTAAACCCCATCCTGCCCCTGTTGACCAGGCTGCCTGTGTCAGAGCCTCAAGCCATATCCTGTGATGAAAAAGTTTTCCAAAATCGGGATAAAACAGGAAATCAAGACCCTTTATCCCGTGAGGAAGGGTTACTGCTCTTATAGCTGAAAAGACAAGAAGCATAAAAAGGGTGGGAATCATTATCCTCGTGGCTTTTTCTATCCCTCCTGAAACCCCCTTCGAAAGAATGTAGGCAACAGCTAATATGGCAAGAAGGTGAAAAATCAGTGGGTATGGGGAAGATTGAAACCACGACCATAACTTATCAGGAGCTAAAAATCCGGAAGTTTTCAAAATAGAGGAAAGCGTATAAAATAAAGCCCAGCCTGTAACCACTGAATAGTAGAACATTATTCCACCGGTAACAGCCGCCACAAAACCGCCTATCCATCCCTGTCTTTTACTGAAAATGTCCTGGAAAACTGCAACCACTCCTTTCCTGTGCGTTTGTCCAATTGAATATTCAAGGAACACAAGTGGAAGAGCCCACAGAAAAAGGCCCATTATCCACGGAATTACGAACACTCCACCACCATTCTGGGAAACTACGCGGGGGAACCTCCATATATTGCCGGTTCCGATTGCCATACCAAGGCTGGCAAGAATAAATCCCCACTTTGATTTGAATTTATCTTTATTCGCCATTTATTACGATTACAGGTTTTATGCCCAGCTCTCCTTCAAACTTCACAGGTTTGCCAATTCCAATAAAGTTTGACCTGTAATCCATGAGCCTGAAAAAATCATTTCTCTTGCCTCCCTCTTTGCCACCCACCATCTTTAAAGGGATGAAATTGCCATGTTTTGCTCTTTGAACTCCCTGCTCCCTGAGATATACAATGGGAAGCTCACTGAGGACCTTATTCAGAGGGATTATAAGTTCATCTATTTCACCTTTTCTGGCAGCCTCCTTTATTTCTTCAAGGGTATGGGCATCCTCTATGGAAAACTCTCCACTTTTAAGCCTTTTAAGGTATTCCAGAGTTCCACCAACTCCAAGCTTCTGACCAAGGTCATGGGCTATGGACCGAACATAGGTGCCAGCCGAACATTTCATTTCAAAATTCACTATAGGAGGTTCATAAGAAAGGATGGAAAAAAAGTGAATTTCCACCTCAACAGGCTTTGCTTTTACTTTCTCGCCCTTTCTTGCAAGCTCATACATCCTCCTGCCCTTTATCTTTTTAGCTGAAAAAGGAGGAGGCATCTGATTTATTCTTCCCAGAAATTCCTTTGCAACTTCCTTTATTTTTTCTTCCGTTATTCCTGAGATATCCCTTTCCTCTATAACTTTACCATCTATATCATAAGTATCTGTTTCTACTCCAAGGCGTATCCTGCCTGTATAGAGTTTGTTTCCCCTCACAATGTATGGGAATAGCCTTGTGGCTTTCCCAAGGCCTAATATAAGAAGGCCTTCCGCCTGAGGGTCAAGGGTCCCCATATGTCCAACCTTGCGTTGATGTAGAATTTTTCTTATGCTATCCACCACATCATGGGAAGTCATTCCCCTCTTTTTGTTAACCAGAATTATCCCTGTTTTTTCACCCACGGGAACATCTCCTCTATTGTTTTAAAAACAGTGGTTAACGCTTCATCTTTTGAAAGATTTATACTAAAACCTGCAGCCTGGGGATGTCCTCCTCCTCCAAAATATTCTGCAATTTTTCCAACATCAACATTGCTTTTGGAACGCAAACTGACTCTGTATCCATCTTCAAGCTCCTTAAAAAGAAGAACGACTTCAACTTTATCCACTGCCCTTAATATATTCATTATGAACTCGGTTTCTAAATCATGCAAATCAATGGATATTTCTCTGAGAAAATCCCTCATAAGAAACCCTGCAACTATTTTATGTGATTCATTAAATTTCAGGGTATCAAGGATTCTCCTGAGAAGCAATAATTCTTCTTCTTTATGGTTCTCAAGAAGAATTCTGCTAACTTTGTTAGGTTGTGCACCTGCTTCTACAAGAAGAGAGGCATACTTTAAAGCTCTTGGAGTTGTGTTGGAAAATCTGAATCCTCCAGTATCGGAAAAAATTGCTGCATAGAGGCAGGTAGCAATATCTTTGTTAAAAGGAAAATTATTTTCCATCAACAATTCAAAAATCATTTCACCTACCGAAGAACGATCTGCTTCTATCCAGTTCAGGTCTGCAAAACTTTCGGATGTTCTATGGTGATCTATGTGTATCGTAAATGAAGATCCTCTTGTCTGACCACTTCTTTCAAGAGCAGATGTCTCCATAAAAACAATACATTCAAATCCTTCTGGAATTTTGCCTATTTTTATTTCTCCTGCCGCTGGAAGTTTTTTTAGAAATCTGGGGGTGGTATCCACATTAAATACATCTGCTATTTTCCCCATTTCTCTCAAAGAAAGCATAAGCGCAAGCGCTGTTCCTATGCAGTCTCCATCAGGCCTGAGATGGCATGTAATGGCAACGCTTTTACTTTCCTTCAGTTTCTCCGCTATCTTCTTTTTTATCTCTAAGTTTCTCAAAAAGTTCCTCCAGCCTTCTTTGTTTTTCCTCCTCTTCGTCTTTCAAAAACCTAAGTTTTGGAGTATATCTTAAATTTAATTTTCTTGCAAGAAGATAACGAAGATGGCCAGAGTTTTTTTCAAGAATTTCAAGAATTTTATCTTCATTTTCCAGCGCGGAAAAGAAAATTCTAGCTGTTGAAAGGTCATTTGAAAGCAAAACTTTGTTGATTGAAATTATGCTCCCCGAAAGCTCAAGTATATCCCTTATTAAAAGGCTTATTTCCTGCTCTATTAGCTTTTCTATTCTTTCCTTCCTTCTTTCTCTCAAAAGAACTCTATCTCCTCTTTTATTAGTTCAGCATCCAGCCTCTCTGCTTCCTTAATCACCCTTTCAAACGTATCCTCAATTGATTCCCTATGGCTGGATATAGTAACAATTCCCACTCCACTTCTTTGCCACAGTTCCTGAAAGTCTACTTCAGCTACAGCTACGTTATATCTGTGGAGTATTCTGCTTTTAAAGCTGTTTAAAAATTTTCTCTTTTCCTTCAGAGAATGACTCCAGGGAATGTAAAATTCCAGATAAAGATATCCTATTATCATCCAAATTAAACCTGCCTTCTCTCGTAAACTTCTATAATGTCTCCCTTATTAATGTCGTTAAAGCTTTCCAGTCTTATCCCGCATTCACTACCCATTCTTACCTCTTCAACATCGTCTTTGTAATGCTTTAGAGAGGCTATTTTCCCATCAAAAATAATCTCTTCGCCTCTTAATACCCTCGCTCTGAGGTCCTTTCTTATTTTCCCCTCAATTACAGCACATCCTGCTACTACTCCCACTTTGGCTATTCTAAAGGTTTGTTTAACCTCAGCCCTTCCAACAACTGTCTCCTCAAATTTCGGTTGAAGCATTCCCTTCAGGGCTTTCTTTAAATCATCCAAGAGTTCGTATATTACCCTGTAAATTCTAATTTGAACTTTTTCTGACTGAGAAGCCTCAAGCGCTTTCTTTTCGGCTTTTACATTGAATCCAATAATTATCGCCCTTGAAGCTGAAGCAAGTAAAACATCGCTTTCTGTTACAGGACCTGTGGCAGAATGGAGAATTCTTATTTTAACCTCATCGGACGATAATTTCTCAATAGAGTCTCTGAGTGCCTCAAGAGAACCTATAACATCTGCCTTTAATATCAACCTGAGTTCTTTTTCTTCTTCATCTTCAAGTTCCTTAAAAAGTTCTTCAAGAGTTATTTTTCTCTCAAACTTTCTTGATTTTTCCTGAAGCACCTCTTTTCTAAGCTCAACTATGCTTTTTGCCCTTTCAATGTCTCTCACCACAAATAACTTATCTCCTTCCAGAGGAACATCTTCAAATCCTATTATCTCCACAGGGTCTGAAGGACCTGCTTCTTTTATAGGCTTTCCGAATTCATTGAAAAGTCCTCTAACTCTTCCATAGGTTGTCCCTGCAACAAAATTATCTCTCACTCTAAGGGTACCTTTCTGTATCACTGCTGTAACCACCGGTCCCTTCCTCGGATCAAGTTTTGAAATAAGTATTGTCCCCTGAGCAGGAACATCAACAGGAGCTTTTAGTTCTAAAAGTTCGCCCATAAGAGAAACCATTTCCAGAAGTTCATCCACTCCCTTTCCAGTTTTTGCGGAAATTTCCACGGCTACAGTATCACCACCCCATTCTTCAACTATCAAACCCTTTTCAGAGAGCTGCTGTTTTACCCTCATGGGGTCGGCTTCTGGCTTATCAATCTTGTTTATAGCAACAAGAATAGGAACTCCTGCTGCCTTGGCATGATTGATGGCCTCTACTGTCTGAGGCATTACACCATCATCTGCGGCTACCACAAGTATTACAATATCCGTTACCTGGGCACCTCTCGCTCTTAACTTAGTAAAGGCCTCATGGCCAGGGGTATCTATAAAGGTAACAAATTTATCCCCAACTTTTACCTTGTAAGCTCCTATATGCTGAGTTATTCCCCCTGCTTCCCTTTCCGCTACTCTCGTTTTCCTTATATAATCAAGCAGGGTGGTTTTACCATGGTCTACATGCCCCATTACAGTTACTATAGGAGCACGCTCGACGAAAACTTTTCCCTGACCGTGTAATTCCTCAAGACTCTCTTCAAAGCTTTTAAAATTAACGTTTATTTTTAAAATCCTTCCAATCTCATGAGTAAGAGTGGAATCTATTCTATCGTTTGCAGTGATAAAAAGCCCTCCCTTCCTCAATTGTTCCTCAATATGTGAAAGTTTAATTCCCAGCTTCTGCGCCACTTCTTTCAATGTCTCGCCCTCTATAATCTCCACTTCCTTTGGAAACTTTATCTCTTCTTTTTTCTTTATAACGAGAAACCGTTTGGAGGCTGGTTTCTTTTCCTGTTTTTCCTCTTTCTTTGCTGGTTTAGGCTGTTTAATTAACTTCTCCTTCGGTTTTTCCTCCTTTTTTGGTTTCGGTTTAGCCGGAGGTTTCTTTGGCCTGGGTGGTTTCTTAGGAGGAACTTTTTCTTCTTTTTTCTTCTCATCCTTTTTAATCTTCTTTTCCTCTACAGGTTTTTCCTCTTTCTTTGTGGAAATTTTCTTCCCTTTTTTCTTGTATTCCTCAATTTTCTCCTTAATAACTATAAGTTCCTCTTCATTTACCGTACTGCTTGCACTTTTAACCTCAACTCCTATTTCTTTTAGCAGTTCTATAACTTCCTTGCTATCCAGGCCAAATTCTTTCGCAATTTGATAAATCCTGAACTTTGCCATTCTACCTCCTTAGCCTATAACCTCTCACTTCAAGTTCTTCCTTGATCCTGTTCAGGAATTTTCCGGTTATTCCAGGGAGCCTGGAAATTTCCTTAAGGGATAAATCTTTCAGTTGAGACCATGTAAATATTTTTCTTTTTTTTAGGGCAAGGGCAAAAGGTTTAGGAAACTCCTCAAAGGGCAATCTCTCATCTACTTCTTTTAGAATTTCCTCCCTTTTTTCGCTCTCAGCTTTTAAAATAATTTTCCATCTGGTAAGCCATGAAGCCAGCCTAATATTTGTTCCTTTTCTGCCAACGGCAACAGAATAACTGTCATCCGGAACCACTACCTCAGCGATTTTTCTTTCTTTATCCAGTATCTGAACGTTTTTAACTCTTGCAGGACTAAGACTATTGGCTATAAACTTTTCAATATCCTCATCCCACTGAATTATATCTATTCTCTCTCCCGAAAGCTCTTTAGTTACAGATAGAACCCTGTTACCCTTCATCCCAATACATGAACCAAGAGCATCCACATTGGGATCTTCAGAATAAACAGCAACTTTACTCCTGATACCGGGCTCTCTTACAATCTTTTTAATCTTGACCTTACCTTCTTTTAGCTCTGGTATTTCTTTCTCCAGCAATTTGCCCACAAATTCAGGTCTTGACCTTGAAACTATTATCTGAACAGGCTTAGATTCTCTCAGTACTCTCAACACGAGGAATTTCATTTCTTTTCCTGGGTTATACTTTTCTTCAGGAACCTGCTCCTTTTTTGGAAGTAAAGCCTCATCCTTCCCAATAAGCAGGTACACGTCGTCGTCTGTTACTCTGTGAATACGGGCAGAGATAATTTCACCTTCCAGATCTTTGTACTCATTAAATACCCTCTCCTCTTCGGCTTCCTTAACTTTATTAAAAAGAACAGATTTTGCCGCCTGAGCTGCGAGTCTCCCCAGTGTTTCTGGAGGAAGGGAAATTTCCACCTCATCTCCCTCCTTGACATCCCCGAACATCTTCTTTGCCTGTTCTATATGAATTTCTTTTGTAGGGTCTTCCACCCTATTCACCACCCTTTTCTTAACATGGACCTTAATTTCTCCTTTTTCTCTATCAAAATTTGCTTCTATTCTCTCTCCTTCCCCGAAATACTTTTGAGAGGCGGCTTTTAGTGCCTCTTCTATTGCTTCTATTAAATAGTCCCTGTCTATGCCTTTCTCTTTGGCAAGACTCTCGATAGCTTCAATAATATTTTCCTTTTCCATTATTCAAGATTATATCAGAAAAGATATGTTTTTATAAAAGGGGAAAAGGATGTTAGAATAAAAAAGAAATGTTAACAGTAATATTAGTAATATTGATTATAACAAATGTAGTTTTTCTGGGCATAGCTATATATTTTTATTTGAGGTACAGAGAAGCGTTCAAGTTTTACCAAAGGCAGGTAGAAATAATCAAGGAAAGAGGCACTCTTCCAAGGGAGCTCAAGGACAAAAGGACATTTCCCCGAGTGCCCGGACTAACGGAAAAACCCTTAAAACTGAAATTCAAAAGCCCTCCTTTGAAAGATTTTGTAGGAGTGGTAGATAACATTTCCATGGGTGGGGTGGCAATACTTCCAAAATTCCCGATTTCCAGGGTTAAGTTAGACCAGGATGTAAATGACATAGAAATAATATTTCCAGATGGAGCCTATCCTGTAAATTCCGCAAAAGTGGTCAGAATAGCCCACCTTGGAAGTGAACGAATCATTGCCTTTAAATGGTTAGAAATGCCTGGAAGAACAAGGGAAAGAATTAAAGCCTACATTAATGAACACAGAAACAACTAAGATAAAAAGCCTTCTGAAAACTCTTTCGAGAATTCATTCCAGTCTAAACATTGAGGAAGTTCTTGAAAACTCTTTAAGAGAGATTGTAAATCTTATAGGCTCAGAGACCGGGTCAATCTGGGAAATAGACGAGAAAAAACAGGAACTTTTCTTCAGAAGCATAATAGGAACTGCGGCACCTGTCTTAAAAAACAAAAGACTAAAAATAGGTGAAGGGATAGCAGGAATGGTTGCGGCTACCGGCAAGAGCCTCATTATAAATGATGTAAAAAAATCAAAACAATGGAAGGAAGAGTTCGACCGGGAGAGTGATTTTAAAACAAAAAATCTGCTTAACTTCCCGCTGACCTCAGGAGAGAAGGTTATAGGAGTTATTCAACTTCTAAACAAAAAGGAAGGCTTTACAAACCAAGACTTACGGCTTCTCTCCATCCTTGGAGCCCCAATTTCAATTGCTCTGGAAAATGCTAAACTGTACACCCGTATAAAGAAAATATTCAAGGAAACTTCTCTTTCTCTGGCAACAGCTATTGAAAAAAGGGACCCATATACAGGAGGTCACACCAAAAGAGTTTTGACATACTCCAGTATTATCGGAAAGAGCCTGGGATTAGCAGATGCCGAATTGGAACAACTTGAATTATCGGCTATTCTGCATGACATAGGAAAAATAGGCATTCCTGATGCGATTCTCAGGAAAAAAGAGCTTCTCAATGAAGAGGAAAGAAAAATCATAGAAAAACATCCTCTAATAGGGGCAGAAATTGTTATGGAAATAGAAGGGATGGAAAAAATACTGGGAGGCATAAAATATCATCACGAAAGATGTAACGGAAGCGGTTATCCAGAAGGGCTAAGCTGTAACAAAATTCCACTCTTTGCAAAAATAATTGCTGTTGCGGATGTATTTGATGCTCTCACAACTGAAAGACCTTATAAAAAAGCAATGTCTTTTGAAGAGGCTTTAATTTATTTATGGGAAAAGAAAGGGACAGAATTCTGGCCCCCCGCAATTAAAGCTTTAAAAGAAGAGTTAAATTCCCAGGTTCTCCAATATATATAAAAGAGGATTTACAGCTCGGCCGTATACCCTGACCTCGTAATGAAGATGGGGAGCAGTACTTTTACCAGTATTTCCTACAAGACCTATAACATCTCCTCTTTTTACTCTCTGGCCAGGTTTCACAAGAACTCTTGAAAGATGACCATAAACCGTGGTAAAACCAAATCCATGATTTACCATAACATATTTTCCATAGCTTCTGCGCAAATATCCTGTCTTGACAACAATTCCCTTGGCTGTTACATGAACCTTCTGTCCTATTGGAGCTGAAATGTCGATCCCTTTGTGAAAAGCTCTTCTTCCTGTGAACGGATCCCTCCTGTATCCAAAAACAGAAGTAAGATAACCTCTTGTAGGCCATATAGAAGGAGTACACGCAAGAAGTTCTTGCTGTTCTTTGAAGAACTTATAAAGAATGTCAAAATTAATGTCAAGATTTTGGGCTTTTTTCTTAAGCTTCGTCAGTTGCGAGGAAAGTTTACCTATATCAAGCTGAGCGCTTCTGTCTCTGGAAACTGCGGGAGGTGAAATGGTAAATTCACCACCTCCCACTCCACCAACTTCTTTCAGTGCATATGGGGACTCAAGACCAGCTATAGTATTCAATTTTTTTGCGTAATCCTCAAATAGTTTTAACTTTTTCTCAAGTTCCTCTGAATCCTTCTTGATGGCAAGTAATCGGTTCTTCAATTGGCTATTTTCCTGTCTGAGTCTGTCAAGCTCCTTTCTTTTAATCAGAAGTGAAACATAATCACCAAACATAAAGAGTCCTGTCAATAAAACAATTCCAGCTATAGCCAGGGCCCTTTTAAATTTTCTCCTTTCAATTGAAAGAATTTTTGGGGGTGCGTCATCCTTAGGAATTATCCATACACTAAAATAATCTTTCATCTCTATCCTCTTTTAACACATAAACAAAATCGCTGTCAAGCATTATTTTATTTTTTTGTATTAAGGGTTATAATTTCCCACTTATTTTATTATAATTCATTCTGGAGGTAAAAAAATGACTCAAATAGAGAAAGCGAAAAAGGGAAATATAACCCGAGAGATGGAAATAATAGCAAGAGAAGAAAATGTTTCTAAAGATATTTTAATAGAAAGAATTGCAAGAGGTAGAATAGTTGTCCCTGCCAATCCCAACCATAAAAATCTGAAACCAATAGGAATAGGGGAAGGGCTGAAGACAAAGGTCAATGCCAACATAGGAACTTCAATGGATTTTCCTCACATAGAACCTGAACTGGAAAAATTGAAGGTCGCACTTGAAGCCGGAGCAGACACAGTAATGGATCTTTCCACCGGAGGAAATTTAAACAAAAACAGGAAGAAAATTATTGAAAAATCATGGAGACCGGTGGGAACCGTTCCAATCTACCAGGCAGCAATTGTGGCTATTTCCAGAAGAGGTTCAATAGTTGATATGAAACCTGAAGACCTTTTTGAAGTTATAGAAATGCATGGAAAAGACGGAGTTGATTTTATAACTGTTCACGCCGGACTTACTCTCTCTGGCCTCGAGAAAATCAGGAGAAAGGAAAGGATTATGGATATAGTTTCCAGAGGAGGGTCATTTCTTGCAGGATGGATGCTTCACAACGAAAGAGAAAATCCTTTGTATACCCATTTTGACCATTTGCTTGAAATCGCGAGAAAATATGATATGACTTTAAGTCTTGGGGATGGTTTAAGGCCCGGTGCCATAGAAGATGCAACCGATGCTGCTCAGATTGATGAATTAATGGTTCTTGGAGAACTTGTAAAAAGAGCAAGGGAAGCAGGAGTACAGGCAATGGTAGAAGGACCTGGCCATGTTCCTATAGACCAGATCGAAATGAATATAAAGCTACAGAAGAGATTATGTCACGGCGCTCCTTTTTATGTGCTTGGTCCTATAGTAACTGACATTGCTCCTGGATATGACCATATAACTTCTGCTATAGGAGGAGCCATAGCGGCATCTGTGGGTGCAGACTTTCTCTGCTATGTAACACCGGCGGAACATCTTGGTTTACCAGATGTTAAAGCAGTAAAAGAAGGAGTCATAGCATCAAAAATAGCCGCACATGCGGCGGACATCGCGAAAGGAATAAACGGAGCAAGGGAATGGGACAGGAAAATGTCCGAAGCCCGAAGAGCCCTGGACTGGGAAAAGCAAAGAGAGCTCGCCATTGACAGGGAAGAATTTGATAAAATAAGAGCCCAAAGAAAAACCCAGACCGATGCATGTTCCATGTGTGGAGATTACTGCGCTTTAAAAATTGTGGACCAGTTTCTGGGGCTGAAAAGAGATAAATATACCCCCGAATTCTAAGGAGGGAAAATGCATCTGGAAATTTTCGGGGCGAGAGGAAGTTACCCTGTAAGCGGTAGGGAATTTATAGAATACGGGGGAAACACCACTTCCATTTTGATAAATACTGACAATATTTCAGTAATTATCGATGCTGGAACTGGAATTATCAATCTCTCAAAAAGCCAGAAGCTGCGACAAAAAGTTTACATCCTTTTTACACATTATCATTTTGACCATATCATAGGACTTCCTTACGCCAGTTTTATATATTCAAACAAAGTGGACCCGATTATTTATGGGCCATCTATTCTCGATGTGACTGCAGCAGATGTAGTGAATCTAATGTCCTTGCCTGTGTTCTCTCCCTTCAATATTATCGAAAAGGGAATTAATCTGTCTTTCAATGCCATAAAGGATGGAGATACAATAGGTGCGGGGAGTTTAAAAATAACCGCTATACACAGCCCCGCCCATCCCAGAGGTGGTGTTCTTATCTACAAGATAGAAGAGAGGGAAAAATCAGTAGTAGTTGCTACTGACACAGAGGGTTATGTAGGAGGGGATAAGAGGCTGATTGACCTCTCATTTAAGGCTGACATACTAATTCATGACGCACAGTACACAGAAGAAGAGTACCCGAAACATCAGGGGTATGGCCATAGCACACCACGAATGGCTGCGGAGGTAGCTTTAAGTGCTGAAGTAAAAAAACTAATTCTATTTCATCATGACCCTTCACATACTGACACCATAATACGGGAAAAGGAAAAAAGAGCAAGAAAAATATTTCCTGAAACCACAGCAGCATACGAAGGTATGGCCCTGGAGCTCTGAATGATGCTCAAATTTATTTTGAATGGGGACTTTGAGGAAGGGGAATCTTTTAAAATAGAAAGCTTCTCTGGAAAACTACCTATAAAAATATCGTTAGCTAACACAGAAAAATTAGAAAAGGCCATAAACGAGGTAAAATTACCTTCCGGAGAGGACATTTTAACTCTTTTAGAAGAATTACAGGAGATTAAGGGGAACCTTGAAAGGAAAGAACGATTTATAAAAAATCTTGCACGATTTTCCTTTTTCCCCGAACAGGGGGCTAAAGAAGAATTTGAATTGATTGAAAATTTAATAAGGGAAGCAATTTATCTTTATAAAAAATCAAAGGAAAAGGCTTATTCCCTTGAAGAATTTGTCTTCAGAGCACCGGTGGGTAAAATTCTGTGGAAGCCGGCAAACTTTACATTCCCTTCTGAATTTGTAAAATGGTTCCTGGCAGCTTTCCTTTCGGGTAATCACCTTATGATTATCCCAAGACCAGAAGATTATCCTCAGATTTATATAACATTCAAAGAGCTATTCCATCCTTTAAAAGCTACAAAATTTTTATCCGTTCTCCCATTGCAATTTGTACCAAGAGAAGAAATTTTAAAGGGAGCAAATAAAATATACCTCCCTGAAAACGGAATGTATGTTAACCTGCAAATTGAACGGAGGGGAATTTCGGTATTCCTGGTTACAGAAAAGGATAGAATTAAACCTGCAATAAAAAAAGGCCTTAATTCTTTATTAAATTTTTATGGGTTGTCCTTCCTTAACCCTTCCATTTTCGTGGTAAAAGAGGAACTATATTTTGACCTCCTGTCAGAACTTCTACCATCTATAGAAGAACTCAATATAGAAACAAATGAAATCACCCAATCAAGAGCTTTAAAGTTTAGAGAAAAATTGATAGAAAAAGAAGCCAAATTTCTACTTGGAGGACTTGTAGAAAATGGATTTAAATTTCCTGCTGTAGTCTCCGAAGTCCCCTTAGATTTTTATATAAAAGAAGAGATAAATCTTCCTCTTTTGATGATTTATAAATTCAATGAGTTTCAAAAAATTATGGATTTCCTCAAGGAATCCATATCAGTGATGCAGGTATCTATTTTTGGAGAAGAGCTAAAGATAGCAAAGGAGATTTTAAAAAACACAGGTATACAAAGAGTAAGAGTTGGAGACTTTGACGCTATAGAAGAATCCAGAAGGATTAAAGGTAGAGAATGGTTCAATTATCAGAATAGAGATATAGCTTTTCTCATAGAAGAATTCAGTGAGTTAAAAAGTATAAGGTTAAATCAACTCAAAGAGTAGAAAATTGCATTTGCTTCAGCTATGACTCTCTCACCCTCTTTTAGAAAGGCTTCAAGGTTATGAAGATTCCTTCTTGAACTGAGCAATCTTCCATAAACCTTATAAATTTGACCAGGGACCGCTTTTTTTCTGAACTTTACTTTAATCTCCACTGTATAAGCCACCTTACCTTGAAAAAGCATGGCCTTTGCCATGGCTTCATCGAGCACAGTTGTGATTATTCCTCCATGAATTACATCCGGATAGCCTTCGTAATTTTTATGGAAAACAACAGGGGCTGAAGCCCATTCCCCATCATAGGAAAATTTAAGCTTCAAGCCCCATGGATTGGACTGTCCACAGGCAAAGCAATTATCGTATTCGTTCAACCCATTACCTTTCTTATTCTCTCCATTGCCCAATCTATTTCCTCCCTTGTTATAACAAGAGGCGGAGCAAAGCGAATTACGTACTCATGTGTCTCTTTACAAAGCAGGCCTTCTTCCTTGAGTTTTTCTGCATATTCTCTTGCAGGTTTTTTCAGTTCAACTCCTATTAATAAACCACGTCCTCTAACTTCAACAATATCTGGATTTTTTAATTTTTTCAGCTGTTCCATAAAATAATTCCCCAATTCATTGGCTTTGGCGGGCAAGTTTTCCTCTATAAGAACATTGAGAGCCTCTATTGTGACTGCGGCACCTAAAGGATTACCTCCGAAAGTTGAACCGTGATCTCCTGGATTAAAAACGCCCAGCACTTCCTTAGAGGATGCAAAAGCAGATACAGGAAGTATTCCCCCGCTAAGAGCTTTACCAAGGATAATACCATCAGGTTTTGCACCCTCCCATTCCCAGGCAAACATCCGTCCAGTTCTTCCGAGTCCTGTCTGTATCTCGTCCAGAATAAATAGCACTTTTTCTCTTGCTGTTATCTCCCTTACCCTTTTTAAATAACCATCCGGAGGAATAATTATTCCTCCCTCTCCCTGAATAGGTTCTATAAGGACAGCAACAGTATTGGGAGTAATTGCCTCTTCAATAGCTCTGGCATCTCCATAAGGAACCACTTTAAATCCCGGGGTAAATGGGCCAAATCCGTCTCTGTATTGAGGTTCCGTCGAAAAAGATATTATTGTTATAGTTCTGCCATGGAAATTGTTCTCTGCCACAATTATCTCAGCTTTATCCTTTTCAACTCCCTTAACATAGTATCCCCATTTCCTTGCTGCTTTAAGAGCAGTTTCAACTGCTTCCGCGCCGGTATTCATGGGAAGAACCATTTCCATTCCTGTGATTTCTGCAACCTTCTTGAGGAATAAGGGAAGCTTATCGTTATAAAAGGCTCTTGAAGTAAGAGTTAATCTATCCAGCTGTTCATGGGCTACCTTAACGATTCTCGGATGACGATGTCCCTGATTGAGGGCAGAATAGGCTGAAAGCATATCCATGTATTTGTTTCCCTCAACATCCCATACCCATACTCCCTCTCCTTTTGCAATAACGATTGGTAGTGGATGATAGTTATGGGCACCGTACTGCTCGTCAATCTTAATAAGTTCTTCGCTTGTATACATGATCACCTCCTTTATTATTTCCTGATAGAGGAAATTATAAACATCGCACCTTTTATAGTCAATGAAATATAAGAATCCATAGCCTAAATGAAAAAATTATGTCTGAGGCTGAATAAAGAGAGTGTAGGGGTATTGAGTGCTGCAAAAAAGAGCACCTAAACTTACTATATTTCAAAAAAGTATCTCTGGCACCTATGATATCCCGTTTACTTTGTAATCAGAGCATAGGACATCCCGTCTGAATAAATCTCTGTGGGATCTGTGTAAAGAATTTTCTCTTTTTCTAAGAAAGGGATTTTCTTAATATCTCCTGGCAGGGGTAATTCTTCTATATTAAAATCCGAAAGAACATTAACGGTTTCTTCAGGTTCCTGAGTACACACTACATAAAGCACCTTTTCTCCATACCTGAGCACTGATTTTAAAATTCTCTTCTGAAGAACAGAAAGCTCCTTAAGTTTTTCCGGCACTATTCTCCACTTCACCTCAGGCGCCCTGTGGATTATCCCCATGGAAGAACATGGAGAATCTACAAGAATTAAAGGGAATTTCCTTCTTACCGAAGGCCTCAATGCATCCGCGACAAAACTGTGGATTTCAAGGCCCAGCCTTCTAAAGTTTGAAATAGCGAGCCGAAGTCTTGGTAAAGAAATGTCCGATGAAAAAACTTTAAACCCTATTTCCGCAAGATGCGATGACTTTCCACCAGGAGCTGCACAACAATCCCAGACAGTATTCCCTATTTCTGAAGCTATAAACCCAGCAATCTGTGAGGCAATATCCTGCACATAAAAAAGTCCATTTTTAAGTGCGGAGGTAAATCTTGGATTTCCCTTTAAAACTCTAAGGCAAAAAGGCAGATTTTTACATTTATCCACAACAATCCCTTCCCTCTTCAAAAGTCGGATCAAACTTTCGGTAGAGGTCTTTTTTCTATTCACCCTTAAATAAATTGCAGGAGTAGAGTTGTAATAAAGGGCAAGTTTCTCAGACTTTTCTATACCGAAATCCTCAAGCCATCTTAAAGCTTTCCACTCCGGTGTTGAAAGAGTATAGGTTAAGAACATTAAAGGCTCATCCTTCGTGGGATAACGCACCTGTTCCCTTATGAAATTTCTCAGAATACCGTTTACAAACGACCGCCTCCAGGAACCTCTGACAAGATTCACCGTCTCCTTAACCGCAGCATATTCCGGAGTATTCATTTTTTCTATCTCGTAAATTCCCATACGAAGGGCATTTAAAACTTCAGGTTCTATTCTGTTTAATCTTTTATTGGAAAAATAAGAAATAGCATAATCCAGGCGATTTCTCCAGCGCAAAACTCCCATAACAAGTTCTGTTATAAAGGGAGTATTCCTCTTTTTTACCTTCCGCAGAAGACGTTCAAGAACTGCAGAAGAATTCCCCCCTCTCTCTATTTCCATAAGAGCTTTTAAGGCAACTCTTCTCAATATATATAATCTCCAGGCTTCAACCTTGCTCCGTTTGCAAATGCAATCCCGCTTACAGGTTTTTTCCCTGGAAGTTGAACTGAATGTAGTTCAATGATACCTCTCCCTGTTCCAACCAGAAGCTTTTCTCCCTCTTTACCAATTATTTCTCCAGCCTTCCCCTCTCCATGTCTCCATCCGGCTCTTAGCACTATAAGTCTCCCTCCTCTAAAAGGAAACCATGGCTTAAGGTCTGGGTTAAAAGCCCTTATTTTTCTCCATAGATGCTCTGCTGGTTCTTCAAAGGATAGTGCTGCCTGCACCTTGTCAATTTTTGGAGCATAGGAAGGTTCTCCCTCTTGAGGTATCGGGTCTATTTTTCCTTCTGCCCATCTTATAGCTGTATCTACAAAAAAATCCGCTGTTTCCTGAGCTATTCTGTTCATTGCTTCACCGTAATTTTCGTGGTCATATATCTCAAGAGGCATCTGTGAAAGTATAGGGCCTGTATCCATGCCTTTATCTATGAGAAAAACTGTAGCCCCGGTTTTCCTGATCCCTTTAAGTATAGCCCATCTTACAGGAGCGGCACCTCTTAAAGCAGGGAGAAGGGAAAAATGCAAGTTTATAGCTCCCTTAGATGGAATATTGAATATGGAGGGTGGAATTATCTTACCATAGGCAAGCACAGCAAAAAGGTCAGCGTTGTACTCCTTCAATTTTTCTCTTAACCACAGGTTTTTTCTTAATCTTTCAGGTTGCAGCACCTCTATACCAAGTCCCCGTCCAATTCTTTTGGGTTCAGTGGGTTTCAGCCTTTTTCCTCTGCCTGAAGGTGCGTCTGGATTCGTAACAACTGCTGCAACCTCTATACCTTTTTCAATAAATCGAAGCAGCGCAGGGACAGATACTGCATCAGATCCAAAAAAAACTATTTTCATTAAAAGATTGAGAATTTAAAATACTTTTTGGGGTTCTTTCTGATATCAGCTATAAGCCGGTTCAACTCTTCGAGTGTTTTGTCAAGTTCATCCAATGTTTTTCTATCTTTCAAAAGTCTTCCTGCAGTTCCTTGACCTGAATTCAAAGTAGTAAGAGCCTTTCTCAATTCTGCTGAAGTCCTTTTTAATTCATCCAGTGTCTCCTGCATGTTTCTAAGATTCTTCTGCATTTCCTCTACAGTTATTTTTATTCCAGCCCTGTTTTCCTCAGCCAGAGCTCTATATTCATCCGCTGCCTTACCAACCTTCTCCACATTTTCCCTGATTTTTGTATTGGCAACTTCATGGCGAACTGTAACGAGCAATTTTCTTATATTTGATATTATGGAATGAACCTCATTTATAGTGGGTTCAAAATGTTCATCAAGTGGTTTTTTGAGCTTTTCCAGGAGCTTCTGAGCCTGAACCATAATATCCTTGTTCTCTCCTACCATCTCATCTCTATTCTCGTAAAATTCTCTGTAAGGAGGAGATGGCGGGACAATTCTTATAGCCTTTTCCCCAAGGATATTAAGGGCAAAAATTTCAGCCTTTGAGCCCTTTGGAACTCGGTAATTCCTGTTTATATCTGTTCTGACCTTCACCCAATCTTTCTCAAATTCCACTCCTTTTACCCAGCCCACTCTGTAACCCCTCATGTAGACAGGGGACATCCTCTTAAGCCCTGAAACATCCTTAAACTTCATATAAATGATGTAGTCTCTGGTAAAAAATATTCTGCTCTCTGCAAGCCATATTATTGTTACAAAAAAGGCTGTAAAGGCTGCAAAAATTATTGCCCCAAATATTGCTGCCATCTTTTTATACTGCATATTCCTCCTCCAGTTCGTAGAGATAATCCAGGTGTTTTTCCTCCACCTCTTCTTCTAATCCTACAAATATTATTTTACCTTCTTTTAGAAGGGCAACTCTATCTGCCACTGTTTTCATACATTCAATATCATGAGTCACCACTATGGACGTAACCCCATATTTTTCTTTCAATCTATTAATAAGCCTGTTTACGACCCTTGCATTTGTTCTATCTAAGCCGGTGGTTGGTTCATCGTAAAGAATATATTTAGGGGAGGAAATAACAGCCCTGGCAATCGCCACCCTTTTTTTCATTCCACCGCTCAGTTCCTCAGGATACAGGTGCTCTGTTCCGCTCATTCCCACAACCCTGAGAACCTCCTTTACTTTTCTTTCTATTTCATCCTCTTTCATTTTTAGATGCATCCTGAGGTAAAGAGCAAGATTTTCTTTAACATTTAAAAAGTCAAAAAGGGCTCCTCCCTGAAAAACGAATGCGAATTTTTTCCTTATTTCAAAAAGCCTTTTTCTGCTAAGCCGCGTAATGTCAACTCCATCAACTATTATTTCACCACTATCAGGTTTATACAGTCCTATTATGTTTTTTAAAAGCACTGTTTTCCCCTGGCCACTTGGACCAAGAATTACAGTGGTTTTCCCATCCGGAATTTCGAGGTCTATTCCTTTAAGAACTTCCTTACCTTCAAAGTTCTTTCTCAGTCCTCTGATTACTATCAAAGCAACAACTCCCCGAGAAAATAATCAAGAATCACAATTAAGACCGCAGAGACAACAACAGCAGTAGTTGAAGCAACACCAACCCCTTTGGCTCCACCCTTTGCTCTAAGGCCAAAGAAACTGCCAAAAAAAGCAATTATTATACCGAAGATTGCAGGTTTTATTACATTACCAAAATACATTTCAAATACTTTGAACCCCATCTTCATACCCGATACATATTCGCCAGGACTTATCCAGTGAAGAATTGCAGTTGACATAAAAAATGATGAGAAAATTGCAATGATGTTGGCGTATATAGTCATTACAGGAAGCATTATGGTCCCGGCAAGCACCCTTGGCATCACGAGAAAACCCACAGGATCAAGGGAAAGACTTTCAAGGGCGTCTATCTGCTCAGATATTCTCATACTGCCAACTTCCGCTGCCAAGGAGCCACCTATTTTACCTGCAAGAACAAGACTTAAAACTATAGGAGTAAGTTCCAGTATGGCTGATTTAAAGATTACATTTGCAGTAAAATATCTCGGAGTAAGGGCTGAAGTTTGATAAGTCCCCTGAACTGTAGATCCCAGACCTATAAACACAGCAATTATACTGGTAACAGGAAGTGTTGTAACCGCAAGAGAATAAAACTGTTCTGCAATCTGTCTCCTGTAAAAATAAATATTTGTGAGTTGAAGAATCGTTTCCACAAAAAGAACTGCCGCCTCATAGACCAGAACAAAGAATTCAATTCCTTTTGTCCCGATCCTTACAAAAAAATTCTCTTTCCTTATATCTTCCATTTCAGCCCCTGTAACTCTCAAGTAAATATTTTATATAATCTATAATCTTTTGAGTAACTTTTCTTCCCTTTTCTATAATCTCTCTGGCTCTATAATATTCTTTTGAAGAAACATCAGAGGTATCAACATGAATAAAAACATCAGGGGGATGGAGTCTTAATTTTGAAAGCACTATCTGCTCCTCCATTATATCAATGGCTGAAAGGAAAACAGCCAGCATATTGGGAGGGCTTTCTTCCTCCCCTTCTATCAGCTTTCTCAGAGCATTTTTCATCCTTTCAACAAAACCTTCTCCTTCCTCTTCATTTTCTCTAAGCCTTTCCTTTCTTCTTGAAATGGAAATTACATTCACACCGATGACGAAATCAGCGCCAAGACTTCTTGCAAGGCTGACGGGAACTGGATTTACCAGCCCACCGTCAGCCAGAAAACGACCTTTATGTTCCACTACAGGAAAAAAACTGGGAATAGCTGCACTGGCAAGTATAGCCTCAACAATAGGGCCTTTTGTAAGACGAATCTCTTCACCTGTATATATATCGGTTGCCACACATCCAAATTTCAAGGGTAACTCTTCTATCTTTTTTGCGTCCAGAAATTGCTCAAGGAATCTTTTCACTCCTTCATTTGAAACCATACCTTTAAGAGAAAGCTGACGGGGAAGGAGCTGTTTCATATTCTCCTTTTTTATGGAAAGAGCGACTCTTTCAAGTTGTTCCAGACTTATACCTGCGGCATAGGCACCACCCACAACGGCACCCATACTTGTTCCTGCTACCACATCAGGTTTTATCCCATTCTCTTCAAGAACCTGTAGAACTCCTATATGTGCGAGACCTTTTGCACTTCCTGCTCCAAGAGCAACTCCTATCTTCATACTTACCTCTTAAAAGTCAAGTTTTAACGCCACAAAACATATTTTATCATCATTAAAGCTTCCGAACTTCGTATTTCTGTCTCCTGAAACAGAAAATGCACCGGCTTCAATGGTAAGGGCATCCTTTACCCTTAGCTCTACAGAGGGCATGAAAGCATAAGAGGTTCCCTCTCCCATTTCAACAAAACCCCCCAAAGACAGCTTCAGATTGTCCCCGAGCATTTTATACTCGGCCCTTGCTATAATGTAGTTCTCTATTTCTCCAAAAAACTGGCCTCTCTGTAAATTTAGTAGTCTCTCAGCCTCTTTTGAATAGTCTCTTTCGTCAAAGAATCCGTGTACAAACTGAGCATTTAGATAAACCCCATTCCCAACTCCAATTGTGTAGTCAGCTCCAATTACGTATTTAAAATATCCTTTCTCAAAAAGATCAAAACTTAGAGTTGGACCCATTCCCATATTAAGGAAGCCCTCAGTCTTCTCGGGCATGTAATATCCTATTTCACCCCAGAACCCAACAGAGGCAATTTCTCCTGAAAAACTCAGCCCTACCACGTCGAGAGCAGGATAGGAAAAATACATTTCATATCCTGTAACCGGAACTGTATCTCCTGTGGGGACAAAGAACAATTGTTGTTCCGAAATTGAGCTATCTCCGTAAAACACTACTGGCCCAAGCCCATAGAGAACCGGGAAATGGAAATTTCCGTGATACCAGCTCAGAGCTACATCTGTATTTAAAACAACGGTGGAAGCTCTCAGTCCAAAGTTTGTGTTATTCAATGTATTTTTCTCTTTTCTTACGGAATAATAAAAACCTCTCTGTCCGGCCATTAAATAGGAAAAGCCCTGAGGAAGTGGAGAATACTGCCTGGAAATTAGCCAGACTGCCTGTAACTTTGTCTGATTCCCTATGTAATATTCAAAATTAAACGCTGCCTGGGGCCTTCTCTCGTTGAAATAATCAGGGTCAAAGGTAAGAAAATTTGCAAAATCAACGGGATTCAGATTGTCAATCACATTTACTTTATCCGCTGTGCCCCAGCTTATTCTCTGCTTACCCACTGTAAGGTCAAGATTTTTAATCAGGAAATCACTCACTTTAATATAAGCTTCATACAGGTTAATTTCAAAGGGCTCTGTTTTCTCAGGAGAACCCAGGGAACCTGCTTCAGGAAAACTCCATTGATATATTGAATAACCAGAATTTCCTGTAGAAAATATGGCATCAGGACTTGAGAAGGTATCCAGTCTTGCTCCATAGCTAACTTTTTCCGATATATCCCCCTGAAGCTGGAATCTTAATTCTATCCTTTTAAACGCAAACTCCCCGGATTCGTGACTGAAAAATTGGCCATTGACATTATCCGAAAGGAACAAAGATGAAAACATCTTTATTCTTCCGGAAATCTCCGTCTCACCCATGAGTGGAAGCAGTATTATTAAGGCAAGCATCAGCGAAAAAAACTTCCTCATCCCTCACCTCCTTTTCAAAAATCTTTTGGTGAATATGGAAGCTTTCAAACCTTTGTCCAATTCAATGTTGGTCATTTCAAGCACTGTATAAGTACCCTTTTTCACCGATGTCATTTTGATCTTCACCGGAATCCAGTATTTACCGACTTTCTTTACCACCTCCTCTGCCAGCTTAGTAAGCTCTCCTGAATTATCATAAAGCTCCATTTTTACAGGAAGCATGCTCTCCTTTTTAATCCACATTTTAATCTTGCTGTAAGGCTTATCTGCTTCGGGTTTTCTCTTTAGTTCAAGAACATAATACTCAGGAGTTTCATTTATTAGTTTTGCCTCATAGTATTTTGAGAAACCGGAGGTTCCCATGTCTTCATACGAAAAATCTGACCCCATAAAAGATTCCTTCTTGCTATGCGAAGCTATTCGCCTTATTCTGTGAAACTCGGGAAGATAGATGTACATCTGGTCGTCTGCCAGCACGAGGAAACCCACACCTTTAACATCAGCTGGTTTCCTGAATTTCATCACCCTCCAGTCGTCTTTGTCTTTGTTATTCTTCTCCCATGATTCAATTTCCCTTATTTTTTTGTTCCCGTGAGAATCCACAATGGTCATTATCATTGTGGCATGCATATCAACCGGGGCCAAATCTCCTATTAATCTTCTTTCAACCTGCTTTAAGATGGCATTTCCATCCGAAGCAAATAAAGGCACAAGAAGTCCCAGAATTGCAATCACCATTATCTTTTTTCTCATTTTTTACCTCCTTTTGTTCTAATTCTTTAGTATTTTCTCCCGCCATAATTTTTCTGAAAGTTTCTTATATTTTTCATCATACTCTACCATCGCCTTATGATAACTCGGGTCTTCAAGTGCAACTTTCGCATTTTCATCTTCCGGTTTAACCATTGATGCTATGTGCCTTTTAAAATTATCATAATGGTCTCTTATTGAACATGGCATAAACCAATTGCCTGGTTGAGCACCATATTCATAACCATATCTCAGTTGCCATTCCCTACCTTTCTTAAAGAACTCCGAGAAAAGAGCATCGTTTATAGTTTTCCCGGCGGCAAAAATTTCCTTTATATTGTCAACATAGTATGGAACAAAAACGCATGGCATTATATTTCCATTCCAATCTATATACAGATAGCCTCCAGGCCTTCCATAAGCTATACATCCATCTGAAACAATTCCACTATTCCAGAAATCCGCCACGAATCTTCGTTCTTCTTTCAAACATACTTCCCATCTTTCAAGCATTTTTAACCTTTGCTCCGGGGTTGGCATAAGTTGGGTATCTATCCCCCTGCCTATAGGCATATACTGGAATATCCACATATAACTTATGCCCTGTTCGTCAAAATAGAAATCATAAAACTCTGGCTCTATAAGCAGCTCAGCATTATGTCTCGTGGCTGTAATAGAAACACCAAAGGGAACTCCGTATTTCCTTAAATTCTCAAAAGCTTGGAGGACTTTTTTGTAAACACCCTTTCCTCTCCGCTCATCAGTTTCCTTCTCATAACCCTCTACCGAAATAGCCGGTGTTATATTTCCCAACGCTGCCATTCTCCTGGCCTTCTCTTCGTCTATAAGAGTGCCATTGGTATACATAAGGAAGAACATATCCGAAAATTCATTAAAAATGTCCAGAATTGTCTTTCCATCAGACTTATACATCATCGGTTCGCCACCGGATATTACTGCAAATCTTGCTCCCCAAAAATCGTGAATTTCCTGTAATATTCTTTTCACTATCGAATACGAGAGGTTAAATCTTGCCCCTGAGTGAGAAGCTGCATAACAACCTTTACAATGAAGATTACACGCCATGGTAGGAGAAATCACTACAAACGCAGGGGGAGCCGTGCCGTATTGTTCCTTAAATTTTCTATTAGCATCTTCCTGTTCTTTATTGCCAAGAAGGGCCCCATTTACCAGAGTTTGTACTGCTCTTTTTAAGTATTCGTGAGAAATTATGCCTCTGTCTATATTCCTCAGGACAGACCACAGCATACTCATCAACATGAAATATTTATACTCCTGGACTCTCCTGGGCCTTCTTTTAGGATTATTTTCAACAATAGCTCTAAAAAGTTTTTTGTCAAATTCCCTCAGCACAAAATCCCTTGTTTTCCCCTTGCTTTCAAGAATCTTAACAAGGAGTCCTGACAAAACTTCACTTACCATAGCTCACCTCCTTTTGTTTTTATTTGTATCAAGCAAAATCAATAAAAGGGCGGGAAGAAAAGTGAGGGCAGCAAGGGCGGCCAGGAACATTGAACCCATCATTGTTCCCCCGAAATTGTGAAGGGGTTTTAACTTTGAAAAGAGAAGGACTGCGAATCCAAGAATAACGGCTATAGAGTTGGAGAGAATTGCCTTGCCCTTTTCAACATAGGTTATTTCAATAGCTTCTCTTAGACTATAACCTTCTTCCATTTCATGGAAGACCCCATGTATAAAGTGAATCGCATAATCAATTCCCACCCCTATTGATACACCTGCTATAAGCATTGTCGCATAGGTAAGAGGTATGCCAGAAAGTCCAAGAAAGCCATAAATCACTCCAAGGGTAAATATTATCGGTGTTGTGGCTATGGCTCCTATTGAAATGGACTTTCTCAAAATAACCATTAAAATAAATGTTAGAAGCAGAGCAATGAGCAAAGATTGGAGCTGGGATACGTAAAGAAAATGGTCAAGCCGGGTCATTGCAACAGGAAAACCGCTTTGTTCTATTTTCCGTATATCAATCTTTTTCCCTCGGAACGGAAGGGCACCTGTGGGAAGGACTGCAAGCCCATCTGACAGCTCCCAGAGAAGGCCCTTTGCCTTCTTCTGGAAATCAGGGTCGGTGCCCTCAAGGGCAAGTCCTTCCCACGCCCTTTCTATGAATACTGCTGCCCTTGCTTCATCTAATCTATAGAGAAATGCAGAGGCTACATCCCTGGCGATTTCTTCATCCCATTCATTAGAGGAAACATTGGCCTTCAAAATCTCAGTAATTTTTTCTTTTCTTAAATCGCCTCTTTTTACAGAATTTATTATCTCGTTGAGAATTTTCCGGGCCTGTTTTCTGGTTATCTGAAAATCAAAGTCTTCGGAAAAAACTTGTTTTTCAATTTCTGCTCTGAAATGTTTTAAAACTTCCGGGTCATTAACTGCTGGAATTTTATCGGTTATTCCCGCAAAAATTCCTTTTTTTATTTTTACTCCATATCTTTTCCCGAGCCAGCGAAGTTCCTGTTCAATTAATTCCGATTCCTTCTCTCTTATTTGCGTTACTCTTTCGTCTTTGAAATTTGCAAGCTCATAAGCTTCGAAACCCGAACCGTATTTTTTTACAAAATTGACAAGTTGCTGGCTTATTTTTCTCAAAAAACTCGTTCTTGATTCAGGAATTTTTGCAAAGATGAGGCTTTCGCTATAATCAGGGGTTACGATCTGGCTAAGTTCGGGCCTTCCTTCTATAAAGAACCACAGGTTAGCCACCTCCCCAGCTGTGGCAGGAATATGATACCTGCCGTTAAGCTGATAATTCATTTCCTGGATAAAGTCTGCAATGGAAAAAGGAATAGAAGTCCCCTCTATAGAATACAGATAATTTTCATTCATCCTGATTAGCTTAAGAATGCCGGCTTCCTTTACATTATCCGCTTTTATATAAAGGGTTACAGGATAAGCCCCACCAAAATGTTCCTTCACTATATTCAAAGATTTCCTCGGTATGCTATTTTCAGGATAATACTCAGCGAAATTTACTTCTCTGTGAATGCGTGGCACCCATATTACGAAGAACAGGAAAATAAGAAAGAAAACTGCTGTAACCAACCATTTAGAAGACATCACTATCTTTGAAAGAGGCCTTAATAATATGGAATACCCATATTTTTCTTCTCTGAGATCCTCCTTCTTCCTGGAAATAACAGCCATTGCTGGAATTAGAGAAAGGGCTATTGCCATGGAATAAAAAATCCCAATAGCAGAAAAAATCGCCAGATTTACAATCAGGCTGAGTTTGGCAGTAGCAAAGGAAAGGAATCCAACTATAGTGGTTAGACCAGCCATAAGTACGGGAACAAAAACTGAAATTGTGGCTTTCTCCACTGAATCCTCGTGAAAAATTTTGTTCATTACATGGATTCCATATGCAGACCCCAGTGCTATAAGCAAAACCGGGAGAACCGGCGTAAGTATATCCATTGGTATGTGCAGGGACCCCATGGTTCCAAAGGTCCATATTGTAGAAAGAATAACTACAAGAGACGGATAGAAAACCCCCTTCCAGGTTTTAAAGGACAACAAAAGAACAAGAATTATCAGAATCGCAACAAGGGGGGTTAATTTTTTAAGGTCACCAACAGAAAACTCATTGGCAAAATAGGCATCGCATGGCTCTCCAGTGTAATAAATTTCAGCCACATCTCCCAGATACTTTTCTACAGTGGGTTTTACAACTTCGCCAAAATTCTTTATTGGGTCGGATTTTTCATCTGTTCTTAAATAAATGGCCATGGCCAGCCATTTACCATCGGATGAAATTACATTGTTTACAAAAGTCTCCTTTGACAAAATGTATCTTTTCAAAGATTGTAATTCCCGGGGATCTTCAGGAATATCTTCTATAAGGTCTCTCACTTCAATACCACCATCTATATTTCTGATGTCAGGAGAATTGGTAATGGAAGTTACAAGAAAAATTTCTTTTTTCTCCTTGAGAGCTTCCGTCAATTTCTTCACTCTTTCAAGGATTTCAGGAGAAAATGTCTCCCCTTTTTTCGCCTTTATAGCCACCATAACCAGCTCATTTATTCCGAATTTCTCTCCTGTCTCAAGAAATGTCTTCAGAACAGGATCGGATTTCGGCATCCATTCCGTAAACCGGTTCTCAAATCTGAGATTTTTCATTTCATAAACGAAAAATAAACTCAAAAGGATGGTGAATAGGATAATAATCCAGGGTCGTCTTGTTATGAATTTAACCCATGCTCTCATGAGATTCCCTCCTTAATTGAAACTAAATACATGTTGAAGAATTTGAGCATTATTTCTCTGAGGTCTTTGTTCCTGTCGTATATGAAATTCCAGAGGGTAAATGAGGTATCCACTATGCCAAGGTACATAAAGGTAGCTATTTCAAGGTCAAGGTCTGGTTTAAATGCTCCTTCATTTTTTCCATCTTTTATTATCGTTTCAATCCTTTTTGCAAGGGAAAGGGTGAAATCCCGAAATCTGCCGAAAAGGTCTGGCCTTTCTGTATAAAGTTCATCTGAAAAAATAATTCTATAAATTCCCGGAAAATCCTGAAGGAAGTCCCCAATGTAGGAAAGAAGACCTTTTAATTTTTCTTCCGGGCTTCCCTTTAATTCCCTAAATATCCTGGATAAGAGCTCGTCGGCAAGGTCCAGTATCATAAGAAAGATTTCAACCTTACTCCTGACATGACGATAAAGTGACCCTTCAACAACCCCCACCTCTTCTGCAATCCTTTTTGTGGTAATTCCTTTTATCCCGAAACGGTCAGCAAGTTTAAGAACAGCCTCAACTATTTCCGCCTTCCTTTTTTCAAGCTGGTCAAAGAATCTCATTTCACCTCCATGTAAGTGAGCATTCACTTAAAGTGAGTATTCACTCACTATTTTAAAAAATTTTCTCTTTTTGTCAAGAGAAAATTTCAAGTTTTGAAGGTTAAATCTTACTAAGAAATGGAAGATTTCTATCTTTCAGAGAGACTATAGGATTGTCCACTGGCCATGGAATAGCAAGGTCAGGATCATCCCATCTTATCCCGCCTTCGTGCTCAGGAGAATAAAAATTTGAGGCCTTGTAAAGAACATCTGCCTCTTCAGAAAGCACACAGAACCCATGGGCAAATCCTTCAGGGATGAAAAGCATCCTTTTGTTGTTTTCCGATAGTGTAACAGCCACCCATTTACCATAATAAGATGATCCTTTTCTTATATCCACAGCAACATCAAATATTTCCCCTTTTACAACCCTTACAAGCTTCGCCTGAGCCATTTTCCCTTTTTGAAAATGAAGGCCTCTTATAACCCCTTTTTTTGACCTGGAATGGTTATCCTGAACAAAATTGACATTTATCCCAAAGGCTTCGAATTCTTTTAAATTATAAGACTCAAGGAAAAAACCCCGCTGGTCTTCAAAAACAGTTGGCTCGATAAGAATCACATCAGGTATCTCGAGCCTTTTAAATTTAAACTTAGACATCTGGAAGCTCCTTAAGAGCCCTTTCCATTCTTGCAAGAGTTTCTTCTTTCCCTAATATTTCAAGCACATCAAAAATTCCGGGAGAAACCCTTTCACCTAAAAGAGCTATTCTTAATGGATGAATGAGTCTGGCTGCTTTCAATCCCAGCTCCTCCGCAAGTTCTCTTAAAGCTTTTTCTGTAGTAGAAGCATCAAAAACTTCTAATTTTTCAAAAACACTTTTTAATCTTTTAAGGCCTTCTTTAACTCCATCCTTCCAGTATTTTTTAATCGCATCCTCGTTGTAATTAAAATCCCTTCTTACATATCTTCTTGCTGTGGATGCCAGCTCTACGAGATTTCTGGTCCTTTCCTTCACAATGCTTAACATTTTTATTGCCCAATCCATGTTTTTTTCTAAGTCCTCCAGGATACCCTCTTTTTGTAAAAAAGGAACAAGCTCATCCCATATTCTTTCCACAGGAAGCCTGGAGATCATGCGGGCATTCAACCACGAAAGTTTCTCAAAATCGAACACAGGATTGGAATGACGAACTTTATTAAGGTCAAACCTTTCCACGAGTTCATTAATCTCGTAGAACTCTTTGTCCTCTCCTGGAGACCAGCTTAACTGGGCTAAAAAATTGAACATGGCAAGTGAAAGATATCCCCTGTCTCTAAAAGCGAGAAGAGAAGTTTCCCCATGTCTCTTGCTCAACTTTTTTCTGTCAGGACCGAGAATTAAAGGGAGGTGGGCAAAAAGAGGGGGATTCCAACCGAAAGCCTTATAGAGAAGAATCTGTTTGGGTGTATTTGCTATATGGTCTGCACCTCTTATAACATGAGTAATTCCCAATAGATGATCATCAACTACGACTGAAAGATGATATGTTGGATAACCATCGGATTTAAGAAGGACAAAATCCTCTATCTCTTCGTTATCGACAGAAATATCACCGAGGACCAGGTCATGAAATTCCGTTTTCCCCTCAGGGATTATAAATCTAACAGCTCTGGGCCTCCCTTCTTTTTTAAATCTTTCTATCTCATCTTCTTTCAAATTAAGGCATCTTCTATCGTATTTCCAGGATTTTCCCTGTTCCTCCGCTCTTTTCTTTCTCTCTTCTATATCTTCCCTGGTGCAATAGCAGTAATATGCCTTCCCTTCCTTAATCAGCCTCTCTGCCATTCTCTGATAAATTCTCAATCTTCTGCTCTGATAGACCGGACCTTCATCCCAGTCCAGTTTTAACCAGTTAAGGGCGTTTAAAATTTCAAAGCTCATTTCCTTTGACGAACGTTCTACATCGGTGTCCTCGATTCTTAGCACGAATTTCCCGTCATTTTTCCTTGCAAATAACCAGTTAAAAAGCGCAGTCCTTGCTCCACCTACATGCAGGTGTCCGGTAGGTGAAGGAGCAAACCTAACCTTCACCATTTGTACTCTCCTTTCCTATGCCATATTGTCTGATTTTTCTGTGAAGATATGACCGGTCTATACCCAGCACCTCTGCAGTGCGCTTCACGTTCCAGTTGTTCTCCCTGAGCTTCTTCTCAAGAAAGGCCCTCTCAAAAGCTTCCTTTGCTTCCTGCAAAGAATTAAAGGTAAACAAAAAACTCTCCTCTTCTCTCCTTGGTATAAGATGAAGATCGTCAGCTTTTATTAAATTATCATGTTTAAGAATAACCACTCTTTCTACCACGTTCTTTAGCTCACGAACATTTCCAAACCAGGGATATAAAAGAAGAGCATTTTTGGCTCTTTCTGAAAAACGAAGTCCTGGTTTCCCATATTTTTTCCCGAAAAATTCGAGATAATATTCGGCAATGGGTATTATATCCTCCTTTCTTTCCCTCAAAGGAGGGATGTGAATAGGGATTACATTTATTCTGTAATATAGGTCCTCTCTAAACCTACCTTCTTTTATTTCTTTTTCTATCTCCTTATTGGTGGCTGCAATTATCCTTGTATCTATTTCAACTGACTCGGTAGAGCCCAGAGGTTCAAATTTCTGCTCTTCAAGGACTCTGAGCAATTTGGCCTGTGTTTTAAGGCTCATGTCACCAATCTCGTCAAGGAAAAGTGTCCCTCCATCCGCCAGCTGAAGCTTACCCTGTTTGTTCTTGAAAGCATTTGTAAAGGCTCCTTTTACATATCCAAAAAGTTCACTCTCAATAAGCTCATCAGGGATGGCAGCACAATTTATAGGGACAAAACTCCCACCCTTTCTCTTACTCTTTAAATGGATGAGACGCGCAACCAGCTCTTTTCCAGTACCGTTTTCTCCAGTTATAAAAACTGTCCCCTCAGTAGGGGCAACTTCATCTATGAGCCTTCTTATACTTTTCAGCGCAGGACTTTCCCCGATAAGAACCACATTCTCTTCTGCAGTTTTAAGCAACCTATTTTCGTCCTGGAGTCTTTTCTCTCTCACTGCATTTTTTGCTGTCAGGATAATTTTTTCCAGGGAAAGGGGCTTTTCTATAAAATCATATGCGCCGAGCTTAGTGGCTTCCACCGCAGTTTGAATGTTACCATGGCCTGAAATCATAACCACATAAGGAGAAAATTCTCCTTCCCTCATTTTCTTTAACACTTCCAATCCATCTATCCCGGGAAGCCAAATATCCAGGAAAACAAGGTCAAACATCTTACGCCCATTCAAAGTTAGAGCTTCTTCCCCGGATTCTGCTTCTTCCACCTCAAAACCTTCATCTTCAAGTATCTCCCTGAGGACTTTTCTTATATTGTCCTCGTCGTCAACTATCAACACCCTTCCTCTTCTCAAATTGGCACCTCAATAACGAATTTTGCTCCTCGCGGAGAGTTATCCCTGACAAAAATTTTACCATTATGTTCTTTTATTATGTGCATTACTATAGAAAGGCCAAGACCGGAGCCACCTTTCTTTTTTGAAAAATATGGATTGAATATCTTTGGTTTATCCTCATCAGGAATTCCTGGACCTGTATCTGACACTTCCACCCTCCACACACCTTTCTCAAGGTCAATCTCTGCTTTTACTTCAATGGAGTCTCCCTCCCCCACAGCTTCTACTGCATTATTTAATAGATTTCTTACAGCTCTCTTTATCTGGTCAGGATCAAAGTAAAGCACCTCGGGTAAGGAATTATCCACATCAAGGGAAAAATTGATTTGAGGATAAGTGCTTCTGTAAGAATCATAAAGTTCTACGAGAAGTTTTCTAAGAGAATAAGGAATTTTCCTCATCTGGGGCATCCTCGCCATCTGGGAGAAATCCTCAGCCAGAGACTTGATCGTAATTATTTCAGAAAGAATGGTTCTGGCAGCCCTCTCAATTTCCTTAAGGTCAGGAGAAGGGGAATTTACCTTGCTTATAATTCTCTGCGCCGAAAGATTTATTGGAGTTAAAGGATTCTTAATTTCGTGGGCAACTCTGGTTGCAACTTCCCTCCACACTTCCATTTTCTGGGTGTTAACAATAGGCGTTATATCTTCAAGAACAGCAATGTAGCCCTTAATCTCTCCGTCTCCCTGTATGGGGACAAAATTTAAAACCATATGCTTTGCCTCATCTTCTGAGTGTAAGATTATTTCCTTTGATTCTAGTGGTTCTCCTTTTTTTATTCCTTCCTTTATTACTTTCACGAGTTCATCGTGTCTTATTGCCTCCTCAACAGGTTTCCCAATTTCTCCTTTCAGCCCAAGTAGACGCTTCGCAGAGGGATTTGCGGAAATGATTCTGCCATCCGAAGAAATCCCGATTACTCCCGGATTGATAGCATCAAGGAGCACCTCTATGTAATTTTTTCTATCCTCAATTTCTTTTTTCTGCTTCTCAAGTTCTTCAACCATGCGGTTAAATGCTTCTACCAGTTGCCCGATCTCATCACTGCCCTTGTAGTCAATTTTTACAGAGAAATCTCCTCTTGATAGCTTTTCTGTCCCGGCAAGTAGTCTTTCCACTGGCTCTGTGATGTTCCTAGCAAGATGAAGTCCCACCCAGGAAGAAGCGAAAAGCACTAAAAAAGAAAGCAGAAGTAATAGCAAAATATAAGTAGTCTTCATCGGGTCGCTCAGCAATCTCATTTCCCGGTATCTTGCCACTATTGATTTTACAAGAGCCACTCTCTGAGAAACACTCTGGGGAATAAATTTTCCCACCACTACAACATATCTCGAATCTCTGCTGCTTGCGGCTATACATCTTATAATGTCGCCTTTCTCCATTCTATCTATTACACACGTATCTTCACCTATAACACCTTTTTTTAATGCAATGCTGGAGACGTCTCTGTAAGCATGAAGAGGAAGAGATGGATTCAAAAGTGTGAAAATTTCCGTCTCTTCTTCAAATACTCCAACAAGATCAATGTTATATTCAATCATTTTCCTTCTCACTGTGGAAAAAATAGGATTGAATCCCCGCTCATTCTGGATTTCCTTTCTTATCAATTTTGCATAGTGAAGAAGATAAGGCTCCCAGCTTCTATAATATTCATCCGAAAGAGAATCAATTTCCTTTATGACGCTGTCTATGGGAGTTTTAAACCAGCTTTCCACAGAGCGAACTATTATATCTGATGAAAAAATAAAAAACATTATTGTGGGAAAAAGTGAAAACAGGAAGAAAAACATTACGAGCTTTGTTTTGAGTTTTGACCCCACCACCATATTCCTTCTCTCTAAATACAGCTTAAAAAAGGTCCTGCCAAGAACTACCAGAAGGGCAAGGAAAAGAATAATCACTATATTCCATAGGAAAAACAGGAGCAATGTTTCAGAGGGACCGGCAACTGGTGAAATTTTAGAGATATATGTTTCTACTGCAAAAAGCAGGATGAAAATCCCTATTATCCCTGCAGCCGATATTAAAATCCTTCTCCTGAGCACAAGGAAATTATATCATTTTACCCATCCATACTGTTTTTCCTTGTAAAACATCTGGTAAGCAAAAAATATTTTTTAAGAGGAGTATAATTTCAATAAAGGGGGAAAAATGAAAAATAAAATCAAAGCTCTTATGGTATATCCTACTTATCCTGAAGATACCTTCTGGAGCTTTAAATACGCACTAAAATTTATCGGGAAAAGTTCCACTTTTCCACCGCTCGGACTCCTTACTGTGGCTTCTCTTTTACCTTCTGATTGGGAGCTTAAGCTGGTGGATTTAAATATTGAAAATCTCACAGCCAGGGAAATAGACTGGGCTGACTTTGTAATGATAAGCGCAATGGCTGTTCAGAGAAAATCAGTAGAGGAAATAATAAAAAGGGTAAAAAAACGGGGCAAAACTATTATAGCAGGTGGCCCTCTTTTTACTATGCACTTTGATGAATTCACAAGCAGTGTTGACCATCTTGTTCTCGGCGAAGCAGAGGTAACTCTTCCTAAATTCCTCGAGGACCTGGAAAAAGGAAAACCAGAACCTATATACTTTCCGGAAAGGTTCGCAGATATTGAGAAAACACCTGTTCCAAGATTTGATCTTGTAAAAATGAAAAGGTATTCCTCCATGAATGTGCAATTTTCAAGGGGTTGCCCTTATAATTGCGAGTTCTGTGATATACCTCTTCTTTATGGACACAGACCAAGGACTAAATCCTCAAAACAGCTTATAGAAGAACTTGAGTCTTTATATCACCTCGGCTGGGAAGGAGGGGTTTTCTTCGTGGACGATAATTTTATAGGAAATAAAAGAAAGTTGAAGGAAGAAATCCTCCCTGCTCTTATAAACTGGTCCAGATTCAGAAACTATCCTTTCCGGTTTTTCACTGAGGCATCTATAAATCTCGCAGATGACGAAGAACTTATGAAAATGATGGTTGAAGCAGGATTTGACGAGGTCTTTATCGGAATAGAAAGTCCCAATCCTGATAGTTTGAAGGAAGCTCACAAAATGCAAAATTACCGGAGAAACCTGGAAGAAGCTATAAAAATAATCCATCAACACGGGCTTATTGTTCAGGGAGGATTTATTCTGGGATTTGACAATGATACTCCAGGAATTTTCAACTCTATGGTGAAATTCATTCAGAAAACGGGAATAATCACCGCGATGGTAGGGCTTTTACAGGCACCCAAAGGAACAAAGCTTTATGAAAAATTAAAAAAGCAGGGACGTATATTAAAAGACTTTGTGGCAAATAATACAGACTTTTCCATTAATTTCATTCCAAAAATGGACTATAAAGAACTTCTCCGTGGATATAAAGAGGTTGTAGAAAAGCTTTATTCACAAAAGTATCTTTACGAAAGGGTTAAGTCCTTTATCGATATATATAGACCTAAGGTGAGGGCAAAGTACAGGTTAACGGCTAATAGATTCCTTGCCTTCCTGCGTTCTATTTTTGTAATAGGGATTCTGGACAGGGGCAGAATTTATTACTGGAAATCCATTTTCAAAACCCTTTTTAAAAAACCGAAATTACTACCACTTACAATTACCTTCGAAATTTACGGATATCATTTTAGAAAAATTTATAGCAACCAGGCAAAGAAAATAAAAAAGCTTTTATCTTCGTGAATAATTCCAGTACTCCACTCTCCAACCGTTTCTTAGAGCTATTTCCTTCAGTTTTCTGGAGGGATTTACTGCAACAGGATTCCCCAGAAGAGACAGAAAATGGGCATCAGCAGAACTATTACCGTAACCATAGCTTTCTCCAAGCATTATCCCATATTGTTTAGCAAGGTCTTCCACTATTTCTCTTTTTCTCTTGCCGCTGGGATATTCGATAAGTTCACCCGTAAATTTACCATCCTTTTCCTCTACTACACTGGCAACTATTTTCTCAAACCCAAGCACTTTGAAATTTTCAGCTATAAAATCAGGAGCTCCTGTAAGAAGAACAAGAAATGCTCCTTCCTTTCTCCTCTCCTCTATTTCCCTTAGTGCATCTGGAAAAATTATCCTTCTTATCCTTTGAGGAGAAAAGTATTCCTTTGCATAAGCCCTTATTTTTTTGGAGTCATACCCCCTGTAATAAAGCTTTGTTGAGAAAAAATCTCTATCCTTTAAGGACCTCCAGATATAAGGAATCACTCTAAATGGATTAAACCTCAAATTAACTACAAGCCATGGAATAAACCTTCTCTCTCCTGAAAGGCTGAACAGTGTCCCATCAAGGTCAAATATAGCTGCCTTCATTTTGTGTATTCTTTAGCATCAATAATCACAGGTAGACCTCTTAAAATACATATTAAAACCACAAGGAAAGCAAGGATAGACACTGATATATCAATATAACCCAGATACGGAAAATCAGGAACCTTCTTTCTGAGGAACAGGTCAATACCCATCAAGGAGAACGCCACTGCCTTGGCTACAGCATAGGAAGTTCTCATCCATGCCGACGTGACGAGAAATCTGGCAATTTTGCTGGTATGAATATCATAAGGCTTTTTCCCTTTTCTGAAAGCAGCGGTCCTCAGGGTATTAACTATTTCTCCCCTTGCTATAACTATTATTGCATACCAGAAACTTGTTATATGAACTACTGAAAAATATATCCAGTAAATATACTCTACAATTCTATCTCCTGTAATATCGTACAAAGCTCCAAAATCTGTCTGAATGCCGAGCTTTCTTGCCACGAAACCATCAAGAAAATCAAGAAACACCACGAAAATTATCAAAAATACTGCAACAATCAGGGTATAGTAATTTTCGATTCTCAAAAGAAGGACAGTTACAAATGCCAGTATAATTCTTAATGAAGTTATTACGTTGGCAATATTATATTTAATTCTCATTGTTCACCATACATTCCAGCAACTTTAAGCTTATTTTAACAATTTTATTAATATCCTTTTTCCTCGTGTAATATCCCCGTCCTTTATTTGTTTCCTGTCTAATAATAATAACATCCACTTCAGGATTTCGTTCCTTCCTGATAATTATTCCTCTGTGTTCAATCCCGCATCTCTCTTTCGCAAATTTCGCCGGAGAAGAGTCAGCAGAAAGTTTAGAGGTTATTTTATCCAGGTAGTTCTTTTTAATAACAATTACCCCGTATAAATAAGGGTACTTTTTGTTCTGAACGCTGTTTACTGATACCTGAAACTGCAATCCTATAAACCAATCAGGAGAATTGCTGAGCCTTACGAACAGTTTGGCATCAATAGGAATCATCTTGCCATTTTTTCTTTTCCCCACGAGAAACTGGGGTATTATCTCATATCCCGGCTCTTCCTTCATTGAGTTATAAGAATATAGAATTGAATCAAGCTTAATGTCTATATCCTGAGGTATCCATATATTTCTTGTCCCTGAAAGAAAGACTATGGAAAAAATCACCAAGGAATCAAAAATAAGATAAAAGAGAGGGGTCTTCGGGAAAATTCCTGCAGTTAAGAAAGCGCCAAGGAATATTAAAATCATTATTACAAAGACAAGCTTTGATATAAAAGAAGTAGTAGAGAGCTTCTTTGCCTTTTTTGCCTTGGATGCGGCTCGCAAAAATTCTCTCAGGGTGACATTTTTCCATTCCTTTGTTTCATAATACGTATAACCTTCCACACTAACTCCTTTCACCCACAAAAAGAAGGCGGAAAGAAGAAGAACAGGAAACCAGAAGATAGCAGACATTCCGGAATTTTGCATTGTGAAGGCAAGAAATGCGAGAAGAAAGCTGATCAATATCCTGAGTCTTATATCCAGCTTAAACATTTTCTATTTCCTCTGTTCCCCATGCTTTCCAGTAAAGAGGACATGCTCCTGCGCATATCTCTTTAAAAGCACAATGCTTGCACCTTTCTGGCAGGTATCCCATATTTCGAAATTCCATTGCTTCCTCTGAAAACCATACTTTATCAAAACCATGTTCAAGAATATTTCCCACCTTCAGCGGATAACTTGAACATGGAAGCACATTTCCCTGGGGGTCCACCGAAAGAAGACCATGACATGCAGCACAACTTTTTGCCCCCAGACCTTTTGCAACGGGATTATAAATACAATAAGGAAGGGGAGAATACCACACGAATTCCACTCCGTATTGACTGGACCGCACTTTCATTTCTTCCAGGAAATCCCCTATTTCCTGGTATCTGATCCAGAGGTTCCTGTGTTTTTTTGCCTCCCCCACAGGTATTATCAAATTTGCAGAGAATTTTTTTATTCCCATTGAACTTACGAACCTGGGGTATTCAAGCATCGATTCCATATTCCTTTTGTTTATGGTGGTATTTGTATGAACATATATCCCCTCCGAGAGGAGATTCTTTATACCATTCACAGTGCTTTCCCAGCTTCCTTTTACCCTGGTAAGCTCGTCATGGATTTCAGGGAAAGGAGATTCAAGGCTTATCTGCGCAGAGCCAAGCCCTGCTTTTTTCAGTTTTTTAGCCACCGAACTATTAATAAGGGTACCATTGGAAATCAAATTAACTTTTAGCCCTATACTTCTTGCATATTTGATAAGTTTAAAAATATCTTTTCTCAGCAAAGGTTCCCCACCGGTAAAACTTATGAATGGCAATTTTGCCTGGTTTTTAATCATCCAGATGACCCTTTTAGCCTCTAAAGTGGTAAGTTCAGGACTATGTTTCCAGCTTCTGTAGCAGAATTTACAGTCAAGATTACAGCTCCATGTAACACTAAATTCAGAAAGGACAGGATATGAATAAAAATTTTTCTTATAGGCTTCGAATTCAGTGGCGTGAACATTATCCTCCCTGAACTGGCCCTCTACAATTTCTTTCAGATCCTTTAAAAAAGAAATTATATCCTCAGAGACCTGTTTTCCTCCTGTTTCTATTATTCTACTCAGACTTCCTCCTTCAAATAGAAATTTCAAAAGTTTCACCGCTGTCTCATTCAGTGAATAAACCTGATTGGGTGGAATAATAAGAACCCTGTCTTCTTCTCTAAAAAAGACAATCTCTTTAAGTTTGCTTGAGAACTCATCTATCCAGGCAGGGATCAATGTGCACCTCCAGACACACAGGCAGAATGGCAGGCTGAGTGGCAGGCACTATGGCAGGCCGAGTGGCAGGCACTATGGCAGGCCGAGTGGCAGGCACTGTGGCAGGCATCGTGTGAAAAACAGGCGCTGTGGCAGGCATCTGAATTTATGAAACTTGCGTAATCTGTGCTCACTGCATAGCCTGAAGTTGAATTTCTCCAAAAACTGTAATTAGAATGGGTGGAATATGTTCTGACAAAGAAGGAATCGGGATTATCTCCTGCGAAATAAAGCTTCCTGTAATATTTCTTTGTAGCTTCAAGGTCACAATCCCAGCTTTTCTCCGAAATTCTATCCGCCATGTCCCTTAGTAGAAATTCCACTCCCTTTTTGTCAAGGGCTCCATTGGGTCTCAGGGCAGAAAGGAAATCTTTTTCATAATAAAGCAACCCTGAAGGAGATATAGGAGCTGGGGCTAACTTTGGAGGTTGTTTTGACAAAACTCCTATTGCTCCCTTATCTTCAAGCGATAGGGCTATAGCGGTAAGTATATTGTTCACGGAAGCTCCAAGCAAAAACATCGCTTCAATCCTGTCCAATTTTGCAATTTTGCCTTTTTTTCTGAAGGTTTGTGCCACTATTTTCGGAGGGACCCAGTCTTCCCTGACCCATGAAAGCTCATCCTTCTGAGAAAGAACCAACCGTCTTTTGTATTCCTTCCTGGTGGCCGTAAAAGCTGCAAGCGCAAAGATAAACAGAAATATAATATAAAAAGGCAACCTTTCTTTAAATCCTGTTTTCTTTCCCCTGACTTTTTCCACAGGTCTCCCATGCTCTATCAGATTAAAATATCTGGCAGGCAGGTAAACCTGTATTAACATTCCTTCTCTGGGATGCAAATTCTCCTTGTGGAACAGAACAGAAAAATAATATTTGTCTCTGAACTTCTGGCCGAAATAATCAATTTTATAATTTTGATTCACCCATTTTTCAGTGAGAAATCCAATACGATTTGCATCCTCTATTGTAAGTTTTTGTTTAGAAACCCCAATCGGAAAATGGATATACACTGTTTCATGTGAAAGAGAGTATTCCCATTCAGTTGGAGACCAGTGAAACACTACGAGTCTTCCATGTTGATCGCTTGTGGTATAGGCAAGATATCCTTCCTTTACAAAATCTTCCGCAAAATTTACTATAAAAAAATACTCTCCTGGAGGAACTCCAGAAGGATTATATATGTCATACTTATACCTGCTGAGCCTTTTTACATTTAAAGGAATTTTCCGTCCTCTGTTGTCCTGTATAAAACATCCACTGAGATTAAAATGGGGTTCTTCCCCTATCCCTTCCATATAGAATCCTTGCATAACACCCTCATTCACCTTCCATCGCGTAATGTAAGTAATAGAGGCCTTGCCGGCTCTGGTAAGAGAAACATGCACCTCAACCCACTGAAGCTCTGTGTTAAGAGCAAGAACCGGAAGGGCTAAAAATATTAATAAGAGCTTCCTCACTCCTCTTTTTCTGCCTCCACCCTTGCAAGTAGAAGGTCAGCCTGAGAAGAGACAAAATTGGCAAAGTAAGATTTTGCTTCTGCCCATTCAATTTCGTCAGGAAAATTAAGAACAATTCCTTTCCATACCATTTTATAAGCCTTCAGCAACTTTTCCTCACAATTGTCAGAAATGCAGCGGAAAAAGGCCACTACTGGAACAGGAGTGAATGTTATTCTCGGACCTGTAACTATTTCAGTTTCTATACCGAGAAATTCAACTCCCATTTCCTCAAGCACATCAAGATGCTCTCTTATTCCCGCAATTACTGTTGCCACTGAATAATCAGCAGAAGAAAATTTCATTTTTAAAATGCCGTTTTCAATTTCCCCAAAAGGTAATTTCATTTTTTACCTCCTTATTTTTATACCTAAAACAAAATATCTTGGCTGATTGAAAACCCTTGGAGAAAGAAAATCTGGAATAGTAATATCTTCATATTCTTCAATTGCTATTTTATTATTTGTCAGGTTATAAACGAAAGCGTTTAATTCAAGGGCAAATTTACCAAAATAGAAGGTTCGCGATAGCCCCAGATCAATCCTCCACCAGGTGGGAAGGCGAAATTCTCCCATTGGCGCTACATAATTCTGGGGATAATCGTATAAACCAGACCTTAAAATGCTTGTATCTATATAATAAACAGGAATTATATATCCATCCCTTGCTCTAAAAGAGAAATAAAGTGAGAGGTCTTTTTTTACCCTCCATGCAGAATTAAACAGCATTGACCAGCGAGAATTGATATAAGGAGAGAAAAATTTCCCTTTTGCAGGATAGCCATAGTAATAATTGTATGTGAAAATAGCCTCTCCCGGATCAAAAGGCGAAATAGATGGATCCATTTTGAGCTTCAGGCTTCTTCTTATAAATTCAAATCTGAATGAAAACCTGCCCTCCCGCTGAAGGTTAAATCTCCATTCAATATACTTTCTATCGTATTTATCTCTATTCGCTGTCTGCGTATAACCCTTGAAATATTCATCCCTTACCAGTCTGTACCAGGAAACTCCTCCAAACTGATATGGAAACTCCCCACCTTTTATCCAGTCTGAAGCTGAAAATATCCTCCAGCCCTGAAGAGTCTCAATATACCAGAATTCAGAATAAAGTCTTGTATTCTGTCTGTACAAAAAGTCAAAATCAGCAGTTATACCTGCTGGAAGATCTGAAGACACTCCAATCCCAAAATCATAATTCCTCTCAGGCTCAAGGTATGAAGAAAAAGGCTTAAGCTCTTCCATTGAGGACTGCGCTAAATGAGTATAGAGAAGATCAAACTCTCCTTCTTCGGGCATACCGTCACCATCGTCTGCCCACAGATACTTTGAATAACCAAGTGTTGAAGCTGCCTTTTGAACTGCAGACTCAGGAAGGGGTGCCATCCTGAAAGCTGTATAAAGCCTTAAGACCAAAAAGCCGTTCCTGAATCCATCATAAGCTAAGCCAGCTCTTCCTGAAAAAAGATGAAGCATTTTTGTCTGGGGATTTGAAATTGTGACTGATGGAATTGCCCCGGCTGGAGAAAGAGAAAAACTTGCGAAAGGAGAACTCACCTCACCTATTCTAAACCACTCCCCTTCATATCCGAGAGAAGCAGTAAAGTTCACATTACCACTTGTTATACTGTCCTCAATCCAGAAATTTGCCCTGTAAATGGAATATTTCATATTTTCCTGACTTCTTAGTATTGCGAAAGAAGGTTCTCCGTGGTAAAAGAGAAACTCCTGTGGATATTCTATTGAAATTTCAGTTCCTTTTCTAACGAATTCACCTCCAACAGAAATAAAATTATTAGTCCCAAGAAAACTTCTGGTAAAAAAAACTGAAGAGAAATTCAAGTAATCAAGGGACCTTTTATCATTTTCCTTCCTATTTCCTCCCCACCACCTATCATATGTAACATCATAATAGGAAGAGGAAAAGCTTGAAGGATTGTAATCTTCATCAAGACTGGAATGAGCTGCTGAAATAGAAAATCCATCAGTTGAAAGCGTTACTCCATAACTTAAAAATTTTCTTTCTCCGGACCATGAGGATTCCAGAGGAGCATTTAAATTTTCTCTAAGCCCGGAAAATTTTTCCCTTCCGCCAATAAAGAAAGCCTCAGCAAAGTTAAGTCTTACTCTGGCATAAAATCTGGAGAGGTCATTCTCACAATTTTCAGGGAAACTAAAATTATCCTTTCTTTTACCTGCGGAAAAGTAGCCACCATAATCTCCTCTAAAATAAGAAAATTTAGCATTTGTATCGTAGGAAGGATTGAGGCTCAAAGATGAACTCCTATTCTGAGTCCTCAGGAAAAAACCTTCCAGTTCAAAACCCGCAAAATCTTCCGGGACAAGGGAAATCCTCACCTTTCCTGCAGGGAATCCGTGTTCTATCTTCGTCTCAGAAATTGAAGAAAAGGGAGCAAAATCAAGAATTTCTGGAAAAGTTCTAATGCCATCAAAATAATATCTTGCGCCCGGGGGAAAATGTGAATAAGTTAATTTCTCTGCATAATGGTCTACATTCCCAGCCATGTAAAGCGATTCTCTGAGGCTCCTTTTTTCAGGTATGGCCTTTTCTCTACGCATAAATGTTCTGCTTCTTGAAATGTAAACTTCCTTCTCAGCGCCATAAATCCATAGTCCTATGTCTTCTCCGTTTACCTCTATTTCCTGATATTCTTCCCCATCCACATAAACCATGTATTTACCTGGTGTGACATTTTTTATCCAGAATATCCCGTCTTTCTTTGTAGTGGATTCATATCTACCCACGGCTATTCTTTTTCCTTGAGGATTCTCTCCTTCTGCAGGAATGTAATTTCCAATTATGTTAGCAGGAAAAAGTGGAAGAATTAAAAATAGAAAAGCTATCCACCTCATTTTTCACCTCTCAAATATTGAATTAGAAGTCTTACGCCAAACCCTGTTCCCCCTTCAGGCATATAATAAAAAGGTTTACTAAGCATAGCCGGGCCGGCTATGTCAAGATGAACCCATCTTTCAAGCTCAATAAATTCGCCAAGGAAAAGAGCTGCCATGATTGAACCTCCGCTCCTTCCATAACCGGCATTTTTTATGTCCGCCCTTTTTGATTTCAGCTCTTCTTTATAATCCTCAAAAAGCGGCATCCTCCACACATATTCCCCTGTCCTTTTCGATGCCATTTCGAATTCTCTCGCATCTTTTTCTTCTCTCGAATAAAGCGCAGCCACCAGCTCTCCAAGTGCTACAACAGCAGCACCCGTGAGGGTGGCAAGGTCAACAACCAGATCAGGATTCTCCTTTTCAGAATAAATAAGAGCATCTGCAAGTAATAGTCGACCTTCAGCATCAGTGTTATCAACTTCCACTGTTTTTCCATTGGCCATCTCCACAACATCAGAGGGTTTGTAAGATTTGGAAGAAGGCAGGTTTTCTGCAAGGGGCATTATTCCCACTATTTCATATTTGAATTTTATATGTTCAATTGCTTTAGCAATACCAAGGACTGCTGCTGCACCGGACATGTCCATGTGCATTCCTTTAATTGACTTGGCAGGCTTGAGATGAAGACCCCCGCTGTCGAAGGTTACTCCCTTGCCAACAAGGACAATCTTGCCTGCTGGTTTATCGGGTTTATATCGATAAATCACCACCCTGGGAGGTTTACTTGAACCTTTACCCACAGCAATTGTCCCGTTAAATCCATTTTCCTTAAGCCATTTTTCATCTCCAACAAATACATCAACCCCCTTTAAGGATTTTGCGATTTCGCTGAAAGATTCAGGATTAATATTTTCAGGAGAATCGTTAATAATATCCCTTACGAAATAAACAACCTCACCTATTTTCAATGCAGTATCCAAACCTTCTCTTTCATCCACATATAGGACAACTTCTCTGGATTCTTCTTCTTTTTTTCTGTATTTGTCAAAGGTATAATCCGCCAGTATAGCACCCTCAAAAAATGCTTCTCTCATTTCCGTGGACAACCCCGCAAGTTTGATATTCCCTTCGCCCGCCTTAAGTTTTTTTAGAACAGAAATAGCTTCAGCTCCTTTTCTTCTTGCATCCTCAACTGATAAAGGTTCCTTTAGGAAATAAATCCCATTCCTAAAACCCTCTTTCCCGAAATCAAACTTAAGGCCTTTCTCTTTGTATTGTTCTATTCTCATCGTACTCTCCTTTTTTCTCATTCAATCTTATCATTTACTGGGAAGGAGTAAAAATTAAATTCAGGGTTAGAGTGTCAACTTTACACCGAGAGAAACCAACATGGATGCGGCTTTTTCGATCTGGGAATTTCTCAAATATTCCAGAAATTCCCCTGGTTTTATCCATGGGATTAAACTCTTTTCAGGATTTAACAGTTCGTGCAGTTCAAAAGATTGCGGTTTTTCGTATTTAACGATAGGATATTCTACGCCATTTTTTCTCACAACAGCTCTGTAAACTATCTTATCCCTGCATTTAAGGAGGGCCCTTTTGTAAGATGGGGTGTAGGGATATGGAATAAGGAACGGGGAATTAGGAAGAAGATGAAAACTTTTATATTTCCTCACGAGTGAAGCAACAAAGGAGAACTCCTCCGCGAACTCATCGAGTGTGGAAAGACAGTCAGAGAGAATCCAGTAATGATAGTTCCTTACACCAATAGAATCAAGCTTTTTTACGACTCTTTCAATTTCATCTTCTTTAGCCTTCTTTGCAAGTCTCTTCGCCCTTGAAGAAATAAAAACATCTGTGCCTATCCATACTACTGGCTCCGAAACAAAAGGCGCTTCCATTATTGCATAAAAAGCATCTTCCCTGAGCAGGCTATCCATAGAAGTCTGAATTCCCCAGATAGAAAAGCCTTCCTGCTTTAAAACAGAAAAAACCTTTTTAGCATATTCAGGATAGAGTAGGATATCGTCATCGGCAAGGTTCACCAAAGTTTTGCCGCCTGAATCTTTAAATCTTTGAAGCCAGTTCTTTATCCTTTCTGGTGGAGTTTGCCTCTGTATTCTGCCATGGACATGGGTACAGAATATACAGCTCCTGGGACAGCCTCTTGAAACAACAAGTTCAAGACCCTTTTGCAAAAATTCTTCAGAAAAAACTGAAAAAGATATGGGAGTTAAAGAAAGGTCTTCTCTTATCACGCCTTTTCGAAAATAGATTTTATTTCCCAGCCTCAATCCCCACGGACCATCTAATATTTCTCCTTTTCTTAAAGCATCCAACAGTGTCGGGAAAGCACGTTCCCCCTCTCCGGCAAAAACCACATTGGCCCTCTCTATTATTTTGAAAGTTTCCATAGGAGCCATGGTAGGAGTTATTCCGCCAAGAGCCACAAGAATTTCGGAAGGCAACTTTGACACAAATTCACTTATTTCCAGAAAAAAATCATCAAAGACTGTAATTCCTATAACCTGATAATCAGAAATTTTCCTGGAGGGAGAAAGCTTTAATGAAGGGATTTCAAGATAGGAAAAATCTACAGAAAAACCTTTCCTCTCCAGTCCACCTACCAAGAAAAGTATAGAAGGAGGAAAGGAAAAATTTTCCCATCTCTTTTCTGTTTTTCTGGGGAAAAGAAGAAGGACCTTTTCTATCCTTAAAGGATTCAATCAACTACCCCTTCTAAAAAATGCCTCCAGCCTCTCCCTATCCCAGGTATTTATAATCCTATCGGGTGATAAAGCAGCTTTCCTTGCCACCTTAATTCCATAATTTCTTAGTGTCTCAAGTGTTGTGGTGGAATGTGCATCGGTTCCAATAGCAAAGTTTATTCTGTATTTTTTAGCCTTTTCTATTAACCAGTAAGGAAGGTCAAGTCTATCAGGTTGACAGTTTATTTCAATTGCAATATTTTTTTCTTCTGCTTTCTGAAAAATTTTTTCCCAATCAACTTCAGCAGGGGGTCTTTTCCCTATAAGCCGGCCTGTTGGATGGCCAAGTATTCTGACATAGGGATTATCAAGGGCACGAAGAAGCCTTTTCGTCATTTCGTCTTTTCCCATATCCAACTTTAAATGAGGAGATGCTACAACATAATCGAGCCTGGAAAGAATAAGGTCAGGATAATCCAGCCTTCCATCTTCGAGAATGTCCACTTCACAGCCAGCAAAAACCTTTATTGGAAAAGTCTTATTTTTTATTTCTTTAGCCTGCTCAAGAATTCTTTCTGAAGAAAGACCTCCAGCGATTCTGGAAGAGGCGGAGTGGTCGGTAATACCTATATAGTCATAACCAAGAGAAGTAGCCTTTTCAACCATCCTTTCCAGTGTATCTCTCCCATCTGTCCAGTCTGTGTGCATATGAAGGTCTCCTCTGAGATCTCTCAATTCCACAAGAGGTATCTCACTCTCAGGATTTAAATGTCTTATCTCTGGAGGTATCCAGGGCAAAGAAAGAGCATTGTAAATTTCCTCTTCTGAGTCATAAAAAGCCTTACCGTTGATAAAAAGACCTTCTTCTTTTAGTTCACCGCCAAGTGATTTTGCTCTTTCCTTTAGAAAATCTATATGATTTGAAGGTCCGGTAAGCAGAAGAGACCAAATCCCCCTTTTCCTCCTTTCAAAAAAATCTACCGGTATGCCGGAGGGAAAGAAGAATCTTATCTTTTTTTCGAAATTCCGTTTAGGCCATGGAAACTTTAATGGTTTTCCAAAATAAAGTATGTCCACATCCTCGAAGATTTCATCCCAGCGCCTGTAGCTTCCCACCGGAAGAGCGCCTTCCACTTCCTCTGTGGCAAGAACCACTGCCTCTTCGGCTTCTTCTATTGTAAATTTACCCAGATAACCTTTTATCTTCTCCATAGACCTGAGAATTTTCTCTATTTTTTTCTGTCCAAGTTTGGGAATTTCCCTGGCCCTTTCGGATTGAAGAAATTCTCTGAGCTCTTCAACATTCTTTACACCATATGAATAATAAAGAACCCCTACTGTTTTTGGACCGAGATTCGGAATTCTGAGAAGGGAAAGAAGTGAATAAGGCATCTCCGAAATTAACCTTCTGTGTAAATTGCAATCCCCTGTCTCGAGGATTTCATGTATCTTCTTTGCTATGGCTTCACCTATTCCTTCTATCTTCTTGAGGTCTCCTCCTTCCTTTACATAATCCTCGATTCTTATGGGAAAATTTCTTATAATTCTCGAAACATTCCTGTAGGAACGAATTTTAAAGGGATTTTCTCCTTTTATTTCCAGAAAGTCTGCGATTTCATCAAAAATCCTCGCAATTGTTCTGTTTTGCATTTTTAAAGCTCCCCATTTTCCTCAACCTTTATAAAGTGAGCACCAAGGCTCTTTTCATTTCTAATTGCTGCTTTAACAACCAGGAGAGCGGAGACTATCCCATTTCTGAGCCCAATTATCTCATCGTTTACCCTGGCGGTCCTGTAAAACTCTTCTATCCTTTTGTGAAGGTATTCCAGGTCAGAAAGAGCTCTTCCAAGTCTCCTTTTTGTCCTTATAATACCTGCATAATTCCACATAGTGTGTTTTATATTAACCCAGTCCTGAACTATAAGTGCCGGGTCTACCTTTACTTCTCTCTTTGGTCTAATCCACGGGGGTATTTCGTGAAATGGAAGTGCATCCTCATCTTTTGAAGCCATATCTATTGCAGCTCTCCATCCCCATGTAAGCCCTTCCAGCAAAGATGTAGAAGCAAGCCTATTAGCCCCATGGACACCGGTACAGCTTATTTCACCCACAGCATAAAGTCTATCCAGAGAAGACCTTCCCCATGTATCAACGAACACACCACCGATTGTATAATGAGCCGCAGGAACCACAGGGATGGGTTCTCTGGTAATGTCTATCCCGAGCTCTTTACATTTTTTATAAATTCCAGGAAACCTCGAAGGAATGTCAAATTTTGCATAGGAAGCAAGGTCAAGAAGAACATAGCTATCTCCTCGCCTGTGCATCTCTTCATAAATGGCTCTTGAGACCACATCCCTTGGAGCAAGCTCTCCTTGGGGCGCATATTTATACATAAAAGGCTCACCATTTCGAGTAAGAAGCTTTGCACCCTCCCCCCTGACTGCTTCGGAAATCAAGAAACCATCTGCGTCTCTGTGAAAAAGGCTTGTGGGATGGAACTGTATATATTCCATATGGATAACCCTTGCTCCTGCTCTGGAAGCCATAGCAAAACCGTCACCTCTTGCACCCGGAGGATTTGTTGTATGAAGATATATCCTTCCCAATCCTCCAGTGGCAAGGGCGGTAAATCTTGCAAAAAATCTTTTTATTTCACCTGTATATCGGTCAAGAACATACGCGCCCATACAAATAGGCTTCCTGTAAATTTCCTGAGGATTGGTTGAATGGTGAGTATTCGTAATTAGGTCCACAGCAGTATGACCTGTGTAAACTTTTATATTAGGGTGAGATAGAACTGCTCTTTCAAGAAGTTCCATAATGGCTTTCCCTGTCTGGTCTCCAACATAAAGGATTCTCCTCCTGGAATGTGCTGCCTCCTTCCCGAACTTGAACTTCCCATTTTCCGACTCAAAGGGGACCTTTAACTTCTTTATCAGAAATTCCTCCACTATTTTTGGCCCCTCCTCTGAAATAACTTTCACTGCCTCTAAATTGTTTATTCCGCCCCCTGCTTTAATTATGTCTCGAGCGAGAAGCTCAGGACTATCATCTTCTCCAAGAGATACAATTCCTCCCTGCGCATAATAAGTATTGTTTTCATGAAGCTTTTCCCCTTTTGTTAAAACTGCTACTTTTAATCCCTGTTCGGCAGCTTTCCATGCAAGGGTTGCCCCGGCAATACCAGTTCCTATAACAAGGACATCGGAAATTATTTCTTCACTCATAGTTATGCCTCTAAAATCAAACTTATATCCGAAGAAGTAAATGAGTGGGTAAGATAGCCCACAGAAATCATGTCCACTCCGGTTTCTGCTATCTGCCTTACATTTTCAAGCCTCACTCCTCCGGAGACCTCAATCTCAATCTTCCCCTTTGCTATTTCTACAGCTTTTTTTATTTCCTCCAAGGAGAAGTTGTCCAGCATAACCCTGGATACTCCTTCTTCCAGTGCGATTTTCAATTCATCTATGTTTTTTACCTCAACTTCTATAAATTTCTCGCTTTTCTTAGCCCTTCTTATCGTTTCTCTTAGGGACCCCACTGCAAAAATGTGGTTTTCCTTTATAAGAACCATTTCCTCAAGGTCAAACCTGTGGTTTTCCCCACCGCCAGCTCTTACCGCATATTTTTCAAGGGTTCTCAAAAGAGGGGTTGTTTTTCTCGTGTCCATAATTTTGACACCAGTTCCTTTTACTTTTTCCACAAACCTTGAAGTGGTGGTGGCAATTCCACACATTCTCTGGAGGAAGTTAAGGGCAACCCTTTCAGCCCTTAAAATTGCAGAGATTCTTCCTTCCACAGTAAAAAGGATATCTCCCTTTTTAAACCTGCCACTCTCCCCCACAAGCTGTTCAAAGACCAATTCCGGATCAATGGTAAAAAACACCTTTTCGGCAACCCAGCCGCCAGCCATAACACCCTCTGATTTGGCAAGAGCTTTTGCTTTCCCTTTTTTCTGGGGGTCTACAACAAAGGAGGTGGTAACATCATTGAATGCCCTGTCTTCTTCAAGAGCATTTTTAACAATATCATCTAAGCTTAGCATATGAGAATTATATTAAAAAAAGGACTTTTTTTCATTAAATCTGTGTTTGTAACCTCCAGAGAATGTCAGGTTAATTATTCTCTTCATGTCTTTTCTCACCACCTAAAGATATATTTTAATATTCAGGGATATTTGAGACTTCTTGCTTCGTTTCTTTCATTCTCCGGACTAAAGGACGGAAAAAGTAATTTGTCTGCTCCTTTCTGAGTCAGAAGGGAAAACAAATTCTTATCCTGGCTGGGTGCGTCATCTTTCTTGCTATGAATCAAAACCCCTTACAGAATAGCTCCACTTAGATTTTAAAGTTGAACCTGCAACCAAAAAAGCGTAAAAGTCCTTAGCTGAAAATTCATATACATCTGTACCCGAAATTAATTCAATCTAAACTTTGGTCAGCGCTGAGATGGTCGCCTTGCTAAAAGGGTATAAATAGCCAAGAATTCTTATTCAAAAATGTCAAATATGGGATTGCAGTCGTCAATAAGAAGATCGGGATTATAAAATGAAGATAAAAAAATGCCCCTTCCAGAAGGGAAGGGGCTCTTGAAAAACACTTAAAAATTACTCTGGCATTGGGAATGGTGGTGGGGAAGCCTCAGGTTCTTCCGGGATTGGAGGGATCATAATTCTCTTAGCAAAATCTTCTGGTTTAATTTTGCCCTGAGCATATTTTTTAACATCTTTTACCTTTACTTTTACAACAAGCCCGGGAAGATAAACA
>Ga0190334_1000020_pt1 | contig 72300 bp, 74 predicted proteins | sample 48720478_MG_FD_161270 | JGI IMG/M metagenome (GOLD analysis project Ga0190334, IMG submission 161270) | Hydrothermal vent sediment bacterial communities from Southern Trench, Guaymas Basin, Mexico - 4872-04-7-8_MG | ecosystem: Environmental > Aquatic > Marine > Hydrothermal vents > Sediment ... | reverse complement strand
GGAGGGAGAAAATGAAAAAAGGATGTCCGTTTGGAACACATAGAGTAATAGAACCGAAAGGATTATTGCCTCAAGCAGCTAAAAAAATAGATAACACGATGAAAATATACTCAAATGAGTTATTAATTGATGTAATTACACTGAATATAGATTCAGCAAGTTTTACTCAAATAAAAGAAGCATGTAATCACGATGTTGAAAAAATGGAGAAAATGATCCTTGACATAGTAAATGAAAGAGGCAAAATGCAAAATCCAATTACAGGATCTGGAGGAATGTTGATAGGTACTGTAAAAGAAATAGGGCCTGATTTTCCAGATAAAGCACTAAAAGTAGGAGATAAAATTGCCACGTTAGTATCATTATCTTTAACACCTTTAAAGATAGAAAAAATAAAAAAGATCAACATTGAAAATGATCAAGTTGACATTGAAGGTCAAGCAATCTTATTTGAAACAGGTATTTACGCAAAATTGCCAGATGATATACCTGAAAAATTAGCATTAGCTGCATTAGATGTTGCAGGAGCTCCTGCACAGGTGGCAAAATTAATTAAAGAAGGAGATACGGTTTGTATCATAGGAGGCGGTGGAAAATCAGGAATATTATGTTCATATCAAGCTATGAAAAAAGCAGGAAATTCAGGTAAGGTTATAGTTGTTGAATATTCAAAGGAAAATGCTAAAAGAATAAAAGAAATGAATTTAGCTCATGAAGTAATTGTAGCAGATGCTACTAAACCTGTTGAAGTATATAAAAAGGTTTTAGAAAAAACAGGTGGAAAATATTGTGATATAACTATAAACAATGTAAATGTACCTGATACGGAAATGTCATCTATTTTAATCACAAAAGATGAAGGAATCGTTTACTTCTTCTCAATGGCAACATCATTTACAAAAGCGGCGTTAGGTGCTGAAGGTGTTGGAAAAGACATTACTATGATCATAGGAAATGGATATACAAAAGGGCATGCAGATTTAACTTTACAAATATTAAGAGAATCAGAAGAAATAAGAGAATTATTTGAAAAATTATATATATAATCAGGGGTGAAATCAATGACAAAAAGAAGGCATTACACAGAAATACCATTATGGAAAAATGTCACAGAAGAACAATGGAATGACTGGAAGTGGCAATTAAGAAATAGAATAACAGATGTTGATACATTAAAACAAGTGATTAATCTCACACCAGATGAAGAAGAAGGAATTAGAAATGCTTTGAAAACATTAAGAATGGCTATAACGCCATATTATGCTTCGTTGATGGATCCAGATAATCCAAAATGTCCAATAAGAAGACAGGCAGTTCCAACATCAAAAGAATTAATAAAAGGACCTTGGGACATGGTTGATCCATTACATGAAGATGAAGATTCACCTGTACCAGGTTTAACACATAGATATCCTGATAGAGTCTTATTCTTAATAACAGATATGTGTTCAATGTATTGTAGACATTGTACAAGAAGAAGGTTTGCAGGTCAAACTGATTCACATAAAAGTATGAGAGAAATAAATGCAGCAATTGAATATATAAGAAACACACCACAAGTTAGGGATGTATTGTTATCTGGTGGAGATGCATTAATGGTTGGTGTTCAGATGCTTGAATATATAATTAAGGAATTAAGAAAAATTCCACATGTTGAAATTATTAGAATTGGTACAAGAACACCTGTTGTGTTTCCACAACTCATAACAGATGAATTGGTAAACATGTTAAAGAAATATCATCCAATATGGTTAAATACACACTTCAATCATCCCAAAGAAATTACGCCAGAATCTACAGAAGCATGTAGGAAATTAGCAGATGCAGGCATACCTCTTGGTAATCAGACTGTATTATTAAGAGGTGTAAATGATAGTAAATATATTATGATGGAATTAATGCATCAATTAGTAAAAATAAGGGTGAGACCATATTATATCTATCAATGTGACTTATCAATTGGTATAGAACACTTCAGAACATCTATATCAAAAGGTCTAGAAATAATGGAATCATTAATTGGACATACATCTGGATTAGCGGTTCCAACATTTGTAGTAGATGCACCAGGTGGTGGTGGGAAAATAAGATTAATGCCAAATTACTTAATAGCAAGAAACGAGCATACAGTTATACTCAGAAATTATGAAGGTGTAATAACAACATATCATGAACCAGAAGATACAACATCAGACGTAGATGATAGTGAATATAGGGAAAAATATAAGTGGTATGGTGTGGCAGGATTATTTGATAATAAAGAGAAAATTTCAATAGAACCTAGCCATTTAGAAAGGCAAGAAAGAGCAAAATTTAAAGAAAAATATAACCATTTAATGGAGGAGAAAAAATGAAATATGAAGATATAAAATTGAATCAAACATATGAAGTAAAAAGGAAAATTACTGCCCATATGGTTGAAACATTTGCCGAAATAACTGGCGATAAAAATCCTGTTCATTTAGACGAAGAATATGCATCAAAAACAATATTCAAAAAAAGAATAGCTCATGGTATTTTAAGCGTAGGATTAATATCGGCAGTATTAGGAATGGAATTCCCGGGACCAGGAACAATATACATGAAACAGAATACAAAGTTTTTAAAGCCAATATACCTTGATGAAGAAATAACAATAAAAATAACAGTAAAAGAAAAAATAGATGAAAAATCAAGATTAGTATTAACTACACAGATAATAAAAGAAGATGGGAAATTAGCAGTGGATGGAGAAGCTTTAGTATTATTCAAAGGAGAATAAAAAGTGCAATTTGAAAGTATATCAGTAGTAGGTCTTGAAAAAAACGCAGGAAAAACGGAAACATTGAATTACATAATAAAAAAACTAGATAAAAAGATGGGAGTAACTTCAATAGGAATAGATGGTGAATCTATAGATCAGGTAACATCTATGCCAAAGCCTGAAATAGAAATAAAAGAAGGGACAATATTTGCAACTGCAGAGAAATTTTACAGGCAAAAAAGGCTTACTGCAGAAATATTATCTATAGAAGATAGCTTAAGAACATCATTGGGTAGGATAGTCATAGCAAGAGCTCTAGATAGAGGAAAAGTAATATTGGCCGGGCCACAATCAACAGTAAAAATAAGAAAATTAATAGAAAAAATAAAAAGTTTTGGAGCAGAAGTAGTATTAATAGACGGGGCTTTATCAAGATTAAGTCCCGCTTCTCCTGTTATAACAGATGCAATGATTTTGGCAACGGGAGCCGCTTTAACAATAAATATGAATGAACTAGTAAAAAAAACAAAACATATAGTAAATCTTATTCAATTGGATGAATATGAGAATAATCATGAATTATCAAAACTTGAAGATGGTATATATATAATTTCCGATAAAATTAAAAAACTTCCCATAAAATCATTACTGACATTTAAATCTTTGGAAAAACATATATTGGAATATGGAAACAAAATATATTTAACAGGTGCTTTGACAGATAATTTTATTAAATACCTTAATAAGCAAAAATCCCTTAAAGAAGTAGAAATAATAGTAAAAGATTTCACAAAAATATTTATATCTCCTGAAACGTACACTTTATTTACTAAAAAAGGAGGGAAAATAAAAGTTTTGAAAACGACAAAACTAATAGCTATAACAATTAATCCATATTCACCTTATGGATATATGTTGAATTCTGATGAAATCAAAAAAAGGTTAAAAGAGGTAATAGACATACCAATACTAAATGTAAGGGAAGATGAATTATGTTTGAAATAGATCATTTATTAAATAAATTGGAGATAATAACCCCATTAGGTCAAAAGAGAATTAAAAACTTGATTTTTTTTACCAAAGAAAATCAAATATCCACCGAGTTGGATAAAATAGCTGAGACAATAGAAAAAATTCAAAAAGAAAAAGAAAAAATTGAAAAAATAAAAACCAACTTGATGTATATAAAGGATATAAGCAAAACAGTAGAAAGGTTAAAAGGCGATTATATACTGGATGATATTGAATTATATGAGATTAAATACTTTTCATTATACTATGAAGAAATAAGGAAAATAATGACATTTTCTTATCTTAAACAACCAGCTCTGGAAAAAGTAATAGAAATACTGGATCCAGATGGAAATAAATTACCTACATTCTATATATATGATTCATATTCAGAAGAACTTGCAAAGATACGAAAGATGAAAAAAACAGCCTGTGAACAGGAAAAAAAAGAATTATTTTTAAAAGAAACAGAAATAGAAGAAAAAATTAGAAAAGTATTAACAACAAAATTAAAAAAATATATGGATAACCTTGAACAGGCATTGAAGGATGTAGAAGAGTTGGATTTTGTACTAGCAAAAGCCAAGCAAGCAATAGATTATGGATTTACAAGACCAGAAATTTCAGATTATATAAGTTATCAAGGATTATTTAATCCTGTAATAAAAGAAAGGTTGGAAAAAGAAGGTAAAAAATATCAGCCAATAGACATAAAGTTATATGAAGGTGTTACCTTAATCACTGGTGCAAATATGACAGGTAAAACGGTAATATTAAGGACATTAGCCTTATCACAATATTTATTCCAATATGGATTTTATGTACCGGCAAAATCTGCAAAAATAAAAGTATTGAAAAAAATATTCTTAATTTCAGGCGATTACCAATCAGCATTAAACGGTTTATCTTCATATGCAGCTGAGATGTTGAAATTGAATGAAATATTAAAATACTTAAAAGAAAGTGAGCAAGTAATGATTTTACTAGATGAATTGGCAAGAAATACAAACCCTCATGAAGGAAAATTAATAGTAAAAGCTGTGACAAGAATATTAAATGAATTAAGTTCCATATCTTTAATAACAACGCATTTTAATAATGTAGCAGATAAAAAAATAAGAAAACTAAGAATAAGAGGTATAAAGAAAGAGAAATTAACAGACAAAATATCTCCAGAAAATATAACAGAAATTATAGATTATTCGTTAGTTGAAGAAAAAGAAGAAATAGTTCCAGAAGAAGCATTGACGATAGCGAAATTATTAAACATAGACAATAAATTGATAGACACAATAGAGAAGCTAAAAAAGGAGGAAAACTTTCATGAGTAAATTAGGCTTAGACTTTAAAAAAGTAAAATATGCAAGAAGTTTAGCAAAAAAAATTGCAGATGATGTACAGAGTTTTGTCGATAAAAGATCCACAGTATCAGTAGAAAGAACTATATGTAGATTATTAGGAATAGATGGAATAGATGAAAATGAAGTACCATTACCAAATATAGTGGTTGATCACATAAAAGAAAAAGGATTGTTGGAACAAGGTGCAGCATTTCTATTAGGAAATGCAATAATTGAAACAGGATTAACACCTCAGGAAATTGCAGAAAAAATATCAAAAGGAGATTTAGATTTATCAAGAGTAAAAGTATATTCTAGAGAAAAAGCCGAAGAAGCTTTGGAACCTTTTGTGGATGATATGATTAAAAGAATTCAAGATAATCGAAGAAAAAGAAATGAATATTTAGAAAAGCTTGGTGAAGGACCACAACCATATCTATATGTAATAGTTGCAACAGGTAATATATATGAAGATGTTGTTCAAGCACAAGCTGCAGCAAGACAAGGTGCAGATATTATAGCGGTTATAAGGACAACAGGGCAAAGCTTATTGGATTATGTTCCATATGGTCCTACAACGGAAGGCTTTGGTGGAACAATGGCTACGCAAGAAAATTTCAGAATAATGAGAAAGGCTCTCGATGAAGTTGGAGAAGAAGTAGGAAGATATATAAGATTAGTTAACTATGCATCAGGATTATGTATGCCTGAAATAGCAGCCATGGGTGCAATGGAAAGGCTTGATGTAATGCTAAACGATGCATTATACGGAATATTATTTAGAGATATAAACATGAAAAGAACAATAATAGATCAATATTTTTCGAGGGTTATAAATGGTTTTGCGGGAATTATCATTAATACAGGTGAAGATAATTATTTAACTACAGCAGATGCATATGAAGAAGCTCATACAGTGCTTACTTCGAATTTTATAAACGAACAATTAGCTCTAATAGCAGGTATTCCTGAAGAACAGATGGGATTAGGTCATGCATTTGAAATGAACCCAGATCTCACAAATGGATTTTTATACGAATTGGCTCAAGCCCAAATGTTAAGAGAGATATTCCCTAAAGCACCGTTAAAATATATGCCGCCAACAAAATATATGACAGGAAACATATTTAAAGGTCATGTGCAAGATGCATTATTTAATGTTGTATCAATTTGGACACATCAGGGAATACAATTATTGGGAATGCTTACAGAAGCAATACATACACCATTTATGTCAGATAGATATTTATCAATAGAAAACGCAAGATATATTTTCAATAATCTAAAGGACATAGGTGATGAAGTGGAATTTAAAAAAGATGGAATAATACAAAAAAGAGCACAACAAGTATTGGATGAATCCATACAATTATTGGAAAAAATGGTTCAAGATGGACTCTTTGTGTCATTATCAAAAGGAACATTTGCAAATATTAAAAGACCAATTGATGGTGGAAAAGGGTTAGATGGAGTGTTTGAAAAAGGTAAAAATTACTTTAATCCATTCGTTAAAAGGATGTTGGAGGATGAAAGACCATGAGTAAAGGACTATATTCAACAGACAAAAAGAATTTTGATAAAACATTGAATTTAAAAGCTATTAAACCATATGGTGACACAATGAATGATGGCAAAACTCAGCTAAGTTTTACATTGCCTGTACCAGATGGCGAAGAAGCTGTGGAAGCAGCAAAACAGCTAATGAAAAAAATGGGATTTGATGATCCAATGATTGTATATCATAAAGAATTAACCAAAGGATTTACATTTTTTATAGCCTATGGAAGCTGTACACATACAGTTGATTATACAGCTATTCATGTTCCTAAAGTTAAATCAACAACATGGTCAATGGAAGAAACAGATGAGTTTATAAAGAAAAATATAGGAAGAAAAATAAGAGTAATAGGTGCAACCACTGGAACAGATGCTCATACCGTTGGTATTGATGCCATAATGAACATGAAAGGATATGCCGGGCATTATGGTCTTGAAAGATATAAAATGTTTGAAACATTAAATATGGGAAGTCAGGTACCAAATGAAGAGTTTGTAGCTAAAGCAATAGAATTTCAAGCAGATGCATTGCTCGTGTCTCAAACAGTAACTCAAAAAAACATCCATATTAAAAATCTTACTGAATTAGTTGAAATATTAGAAGCAGAAGGCATTAGAGATAAAGTAATATTAATAGCTGGTGGGCCAAGGATTACTCACGAATTGGCAAAAGAACTTGGATACGATGCTGGGTTTGGAGCAAATACATATGCAGAGGATGTAGCTTCATATATAGCTCAAGAATTATATAGAAGAATACAAGAAAAAAACAAAAATACAGGAGGGAAAGAAGAATGAGATTGGAAGGAAAAGTATGTATAGTGACTGGGGGAGCAAGAGGAATAGGAAGAGCAATGGTAGAAAAATTCGCACTAGAAGGAGCAAAAATGGTATATGCATGTGATTTAAACGAAGAAGCATTAAAAGAATTAGAAAAAAAATACGACAACGTAAAAGGATACAAATTAGATGTAACAGATAGACCAGCAATAGCAAAATTCAAAGAAAAGGTAATGACAGAAGAAGGAAAAGTAGACGTATTAGTAAACAACGCGGGGATAACAAGGGATGCATTAATACAAAAGATGAGTGAAGAAGATTGGGATATAGTAATAAATGTAAATCTAAAAGGTGTATTTAATATGACACAACAATTTGGGCCAGAAATGATGAAAGCAGGAAAAGGGTCAATAATAAATATATCATCAGTAGTAGGAATATATGGAAACATAGGGCAAACGAATTATGCAGCAACAAAAGGTGGGGTAATTGCGATGACAAAGACATGGGCAAAAGAATTTGCAAGAAAAGGAGCTCAAGTAAGAGTAAATGCAATAGCACCAGGATTTATAAAAACACCAATGACAAAAGACTTACCAGAAAAAGTGATAAACCTAGTAATAAGCAAAACAGTATTGCAAAGAATGGGAGAACCAGAAGAAATAGCAAATGCAGCATTATTCTTAGCAAGTGATGAAAGTAGTTTCATAACGGGACAAGTAATAAGTGTAGATGGTGGTTTAGTACTATAAGTTTAATATTATAAAAAGGTAAAAATAAAAAACAAATGGAAAAAGGAGTGAGATGAAAATGGAAAAAGTATATATAGTAGGCGCAAAAAGAACAGCAATAGGAGCATTTGGTGGAACATTAAAAGACATACCAGCAGCAAAATTAGGAGCAGAAGCAATAAAAGCAGCATTAGAACAAGCAGGAGTAACCCCTGAACAAGTAGATCAAACAATAGTAGGGAACGTATTAATGGCAGGTCAAGGAATGGGGCCAGCAAGGCAGGCAGCAATATATGCAGGAATACCAGTAGAAAAACCAGCATATACAGTAAATATGGTGTGTGGTAGTGGGATGAAGGCAATAATGTTAGGAGCAAATGAAATAAAATTAGGAAATGCAGAAATTATAGTAGCAGCAGGAATGGAAAATATGTCTAATGCCCCCATGCTTTTACCTGCAAAATCAAGATTTGGATTAAAATTTGGAAATATAGAAATGGTAGATCACATGGTATATGATGGATTAACAGACGTATTTAATCAATATCACATGGGAATAACCGCAGAAAACATAGTAGAAAAATATGGAATTTCAAGAGAAGAACAAGATGAATTTGCAGCAATAAGTCAACAAAGAGCAGAGAAAGCAATAAAAGAAGGAAGATTTAAAGATGAAATAGTACCAATAGAAGTAAAGACAAGAAAAGAAACAAAAATATTTGACACAGATGAATATCCAAGATTTGGAACGACAAAAGAAACATTAGCAAGACTCAGACCAGCATTCAAAAAAGATGGAACAGTAACAGCGGGAAACTCATCTGGAATAAATGATGGGGCAAGTGCAATGATATTAGCATCAGAAAGTGCAGTAAAGAAATATGGATTAAAACCATTAGCAGAAATAATAGCATATGAACAAGGTGGAGTAGATCCAAGTATAATGGGTTTGGGACCAGTAGTTGCAATAAAAAACTTAGTAGAAAAGAAAGGTGTTAAATTAGAGCAAATGGAATTATTAGAATTAAATGAAGCATTTGCAGCACAATCATTAGGAGTAATAAGAGAATTAAGTAAGCAATACGGATTAACAAAAGACTGGTTTATGGAAAGGACAAATGTAAATGGTGGAGCAATAGCACTAGGACATCCAATAGGAGCATCAGGAAACAGAATAACAGTAACATTATTGTATGAAATGAAAAAGAGAAATCTAGAGTATGGAATGGCTTCATTGTGTATCGGTGGAGGTATGGGGACTGCTATTGTTATTAAAAACTTATAGAATATAAATAACCAGGGCTTTTTAGCCCTGGTTTTTTCATATAAAAATTATTAATATGCAAAATTAATTTTTAATTTCTCAAAATCCAAGTTTAGTTAAATTATTAGTATTTATACGATTTAATATTTCTTGTTTAGAGATATTATTTTGTAGAGAAAGTATTTCAATGGCTTTAAATATGTCATAATTGGCCTCTTTTATAGCTTTCGAAACTTTTTCATAACCAAATAAATTAATTAATGGAGTAAGATTGGAAGTTGATTTTTCTAAATTTTCTTTACATTTTTCTTCATTTGCTTTTATTTTGCTAATATAACTTGCGAGTGATGAGCATCCGTTTATAAGAAATTTAATTGATTTTAGAGTATAATGTACTATTATTGGAGCAAATTGATTAAGTTCTAAATTTCCTTGTGAACAAGCATGATTAACAAGACTATCATGAGAAAAAACTACCAAAGAAAGCTGCATTACATATTCAGGGATTATTGGATTAATTTTGCCAGGCATAATAGAACTTCCAATTTGTATTGGGTGTAAAACTAGTTCACCTATACCGGCATTTGGTCCGCTAGCTAAAATCCTAATATCATTTGAAATTTTATATAAGTTGACTGCTAGAGATTTTAATAATCCATGAACTTCTGCAAAAACATCCAAATTTTGAGTTGCGTCAATTAAATTTTCAGCTTTTGCTATTTTAATTTTTGTAAATTCTCTTACAACCTCAACAATTTTTAAAATATATTCTTTTGGAGCCCCAATACCTGTGCCAATCGCAGTACCACCAATATTTACTGATCTAATTCTTTCTTCAACTTTATTTAATCTCCATCTATCTCTTGAGAGTGCTTCTGCCCAAGCGCCAAATTCTTGTCCAAGCATTATAGGTGGTCCATCCATTAGTTGAGTTCTTCCAGTTTTTCTTATTTTATAATATTTATGTTCTTTTTGTTGGATTATATCTTGAAGATATATAACCTCTTCTATTAATTCTCTTAACCTGGCAATTGTGGCAATTTTTCCAGCTGTAACAAAAGTATCATTAGTGGATTGATGCATATTAACATGTTCAATAGGTTTAACAAACCCAAAATCTTTTCCAAGTATCTGAGAAGCCCTATTTGCTATCACTTCGTTTATATTCATGTTAACGGAAGTACCTGCACCACCTGATAAAGGGTCAACAATAATATAGTCTTTAAGTTTTTCCCATTCATCAGCAGCGGAAATGATTGCATTTCCTATATTTCTGTCTAAATATCCCAATTCTTTATTAAGAAAAGCTGCAGCTTTTTTAATCATAAAATATGCCCAAATAAATTTTTCATCAGAAATTTCACCAGTTTTTGGAAAAATCTCTGTAGCTCGAATTGAACTGATACCATAAAGATAATTATTTGGAATTTCTTTTTCACCTAAAAAATCTTTTTCAATTCTCATTTGACCACTTCCTTTAGATTAAAGGTTTAATAGCCCTTTCTAACACGCCATGAAGATACGAAATGACAACTCCATAATTAGTCATTGGAATTCCTAATCTTTTAAACATTCTAACCCTTCTCATCATTGAATTTCTATTCATTACGCAACCACCACAATGAATTATGAGCTTTGCATTTTCAATATCAGAGAAATCAGGCATATCAACTCCAGCCCAAACTTTAAATTCCAAGGAAGCTCCAGTATGATTTATTAACCATCTTGGAATTTTTACTCTACCTATATCTTCTGTTAAAGGTCTATGAGTACAACCTTCCATAATAATAACTTCATCACCATCTTTCAAGCTTTCGATAGTTTTAACACTTTCAATAAAATAATGTAAATCGCCTCTGTATCTGGATTCTAAAATGGAAAAAGTTGTTAGATTGACATTTTTAGGAACATCTGAAACAACTTTCATGACGCTTTGCGAGTCGGTAACAACAAGCTTTGGTTTCATCTCGATATTTTCAATAGCGTATCTTAATTCACGTTCTTTAACAACAAGTACAAGCGCTTCACTATCAAGTCCCTCACGGATAGCATGAACTTGAGGCATTATTAATCGTCCTTTTGGAGCTCCTAGATCAATAGGAACAACAAGGATAACTAAATCTCCACCTGTAATTAAATCAGATAAAAAGGGAATTTCCTCATCACTAGGAATTATTTTATTCAATTCTTTTCCAATTATTTCAAATCCTGTTTTTTGTTTTGAAGAAACTGCCAAAATAGGTGCATTAAACTTTTTATAAGACTTTTCAATTTCATCAACTTTGTCATTTAATATATCTGTTTTGTTTATTATTATAAGAAAAGGAATTTCAAGCTTAGTGAAAATTTTAACAATATTCTCTTCAAAAATAGAAGGTTTTGAATCAACTATTAAAATTCCGGCATCTGCTCTGTACAACACCTTTTTGGCCTTTTCAATTCTTTTTAACCCTAATTCACCCACATCATCCAAACCAGGAGTATCAATGAATGTTATGGGCCCAACAGGATTTAATTCCATGGTTTTAAATACTGGATCTGTAGTTGTTCCAGCCGTGCTACTTACAATAGAGACGTTTTGGCCAATTAAAGTATTTAAAAAAGATGATTTTCCAACGTTTCTTCTCCCAGCAATTACAACATATTTTCTAAAACCAGAATTTGGTATCATTGTGTCACCTCAAAAATTATATTTTTAAACATTATAACATAACGTTTTTTAATATGCATAGATATTTAAAAGAAAAGACCGAAAATTAATTTCACTACTTTAATTTTATAACTTCAAAATCGTTATAGAAAATATCAAAGAATAATATTTTATTTATTAGTGAATTTTCAAAATCTTTGTTAAGTATTTTAAGAGCTTCTGATACTAAAAGAGAGCCGGTAATAAAAACAGTAGGTGGTAGTACTTGTGGATTTTTTGGAGAAGAATAACCGAGAAATAATTCTCTTAAAGATTTAGTTTTACCAGGATATATTACAGTTATTTGCCCTCTATATTCCTGAACAGCACCATGTATCAAAGGAATATTCAATCTGTGGGCAAATTCATCAAGGATGAATCTAGTTTCTATATTATCAACACAGTCAAAGATTAAGTCTATTTTTCCATTAAATTTTGTGTTTTTGGTAATTTTTTCTTCAAAAACTTTAATATTACACAATGGATTAATTTTCAAAAGTTTTTTTCTTGCAACTAAAGTTTTCTTTTTACCGATATCCTTTGAGTCGTATAAAATTTGTCTATTGAGATCTGGGGGATCTATTTCTTTATGGTCATAAATGATTATGTTTTTAAAACCAAGACGAACCAAATTTTGAAGAACAACAGATCCTAAACCTCCCGCACCTGCAACGAAAATGTGAGAATTATTTAATTTGTCAGATAATTTTTTATATAAATCAATATGTCTTGAAATATCTAACATTATCCACCACCTACTGGCATAATTATAGATAATTCACCATTTTCAAGTTTTTCTTTTTTTAAAATATTTTCACCATTATTATGTATTACTACAGAAAATTTCATCTCTTTTCCGTTTTCATTTAAAATTAAAAATGATTTATTAGTTTCTTTTTCAAGAGTGTAATTAATTTTTTTTCCTAATTTTTTACTAATTGACTCAAAGATTCCATCTAATGAGCCGAATTCAACTTCAAGTTCTTTTATTCCAATTAGATATCTAATTCCACCTATAAATTTAACTTTCATACTTTCACCTCAATAAAATGATTTTATCGGTTATTTGTGCCAACTCTCTTTAAGAAATTATATCATAGGATTTTTAATAAGATATAACATTTATTTCTTAGAAATAAATTTTAATGTTATAATAAATTTGAAAATTGATTGAGGAGGGTAATTATGGAAAGAAGTGAATTGATAAATAGAATCGTAGAAGAAAAAGGTTCAAAAGCTATACCTGATTTGATTAAACTTTTAGAAGATGAGGATTCTGAAGTTAGGGAAATTGCTTCTGAAGCTCTTTTTAAACTAGGAGATGATGCAAAAACTGCTCTTTTAAAAGAATTTCATCGTAGACTTGGAGAAAGAAATAAGAACGATATCACTCTACTTTATATTATAGATTTATTAGCAGATTTTGGAGAAAAAAGTATATTAAATTCTTTGTACAAAATATTATCTCTTTATAGTTGGGAAGAAGCGGAATTGATTATTTATGAAGCACTTGCAAAACTTGGTGAAGGTGATAAAGTTTATGAAATTTTGAGGTATTTTTTATTAGAAGATGAAGAAAGAAAAAAATTGGGTGTTCAAGCTGCTATGGCATTATCTTATATTGATAGACCAGAAGTTGTAAAGGATTTGGTTCGAGCAATTGAAAGTAAAGATTTTGAAGGCGAAGATCTTGAAATTATAAAAAAGGCTTTGTCACAGGTAGTAATGAAAAATTCTATGTATTATGAAATATTAAAGAATCTAGTCGGTGAAAATGTTAATGACTATTTAGGGTGATTCTATGAGTTTTGAAAAATTTAAAGAAATGCATTTGGAAAAAATAAATTCTCACATACAAAGGATTTTTGATGAGCAATTGAGAAATATCGATGTGGAAATAAAAGACTTGATTGTAAAAACTAAATCTTTTGCCTTAAGGCCTGGAAAAAGAATAAGACCGCTTTTGTTCATTTTAGGTTATGAAGCATACAAAGAAAAAAATGTTATTCCGTATGATGACTTGTATCTAATTGCAGCTTCACTTGAGATTATGCACGCATTTCTTTTAATTCATGATGATATTATGGATCGTTCGACATTAAGAAGAGGTAAACCTACATTACATGTCCTTCTTAACGAAGAATATTCGAAGTTTGTTAATAATGAGAAAATAGGAGAAGATTTATCAATTGTTTCAGGAGATATTTTGATCTTTTATGTATTAAAAACGCTTTCATCAATTAAAATTCCTAATTTTCAACTGTTTTTGAATGAATTTTCTGAATGTTATATTAATACAGCATATGGTCAAATACTTGACAGCTTATACTCCTCAAGAAAAGAATATCCACCAAAAAATATTTCCTTTAAAATAGCCGAATTAAAAACTGCTTATTATTCATTTTATTATCCTTTTTATTTAGGATATTTAATTTCTAACGCCTCAATCCAAAATGAAAAAGAAAAAATAAGAAATGCAATAATCCCTGCAGGTATAGCATTTCAAATAAGGGATGATATTGTCAGTACTTTTGATGAAAAATCTGGCAAAACACACACTTCTGATTTAAAGGAAGGTAAATTCACTTCGTTAATTGATTTAGGTGAATTTGATGAAAATTTTTATAGTTTATTAAAAAAGAAAGATAAGAATGAGAAAGAATTAAATATTTTAATCAATTTGCTTAGAAAAAGCGGTGCAATAGAAAAAGCTATCGAAAAAATGAATTCACTTTTTGCTGAGTCATTATCAAATGTAGAATTTTTAGGAATGAAGTCTGAATATAAGAAACTGATTAAAGATATGATAGAAAGTTTAAGGAGTATTTAAAGTGCCAAATTTCAATACTCATGTTAATTTTGCAGTATTATTTTATCCTCTAATAGTTATTTTTTATGAATTTTTTTCTAAAGTTTTGAATTATCCTCTACCAACAAAGGAAATTATCGGATTAGGATTTTTGTTTTTTTGGATTTCTGCGGATTTACCGGATATAGATCATATTCATTCTACTTTACGTAAAATTATCAAATATCTTATTATTTCAATTATCATTTATTTTGAGTTTAACAGAGGATATATAATACGACTTTTTAAGCTAGAGACTGTCTTTTATTCTTATTCTATGAAAATTTTGGAATCAACATTTATTGGAATTTTAGTTGGTAGATTAATTGAATATGTTATCCCCAAACACAGAGGACCTCTTCATACAATTTGGAGCGCTTTTATTTATGGGTTAGTTGTTTTTTCGGGGTATTATTTTTTGTTTCTTATTATGAAAAATGCCCTTTTTCTTGGTATAATATCAGCAATAGGGTATTTGTTGCATTTAATTCTCGATAAATTTTATTATGAGAAAAATGGTAATTTAAGATTGAAAAATAGGAGGTAAAAATGTTTGTAATTGGTATAGGTGGTGGCACGGGTTCAGGAAAAACAACAGTTGCAAACAAGATCAATGAAATCATTGGTAAAGAAAATTGTGTAATATTGCCAATGGATAATTATTATAGGGACATGAGTCACGTACCGCTAGAAGAAAGAAAAAAATATAATTATGATCATCCTGATATGATTGAGCATTCTTTAATGGTTAAACATTTAGAAGATTTAATTAATCATAAAAGTATTCAACTTCCTGAATATGATTTTGCTCAGTATACAAGAACTGGAAATTTTCTTGTATTGAATCCTAAACCAGTAATAATTGTTGAGGGAATTTTTGCATTATATTATGAAGAATTAAGAAAATATTATGATTTATCTATTTTTGTTGATGCAGAAAATGATGTGAGGTTTATAAGAAGATTGGAACGTGATATAAAAGAAAGAGGTCGTACAATTGAAAGTGTTATAGATCAATACTTAAATCTTGTTAAACCAATGCACGATGCTTATGTAGAACCAACGAAAAAATATGCAGATTTAATTATTCCCAGAGGGGGATTTAATGAAAAAGCCATTGATGTAGTTGTTGAATTCATTTTCAAAAAAATGGCTGAAGGTAATTAGAAAAGGGAGTGAAAATATGTATTATAAAGTTTCCAGAGATCCTATTCATTCTGAAATTTTCATGTATCCATTAGAGATTTTAGCGTCAGATACAAAAGCAATGCAAAGGCTCAGGTATTTGTCTCAACTCGTTGGAGCTGAGTACGTTTATCCTGGAGCGACTCATACTAGATTTTCTCATTCTCTTGGTGTTATGCATATAGCAGGAATGTATGCAGAACATCTTTTTGATTCTCCCGAACGTATTAGGATCTTAAGATTAGCTGGATTATTACATGATATTGGGCATGGACCATTTAGTCACCAATTTGATGAAGTTGTATATAAAAGGATAGGGCTTGAAGAAGGACACGATGAATATAGAGAAAAAATTTTGTTAGAATACATGCCTCAAAAGATGTATGAAATTTATGAAAGATCTCCCAGTAATCTTAAGAAAGCAGTTTGCGATGATTTAGAGATGGTTCTAGGTGAGTGTACGGATAATTTGGTTGAAGACTTTAAAGAAGTAATGAAAAGAGTGGTAGATATTTTTAATGGTGAAGATGAGGGGACAATAGATTTTGCTATTATTCAAGGTCCTTTAGGTGCTGATAGGATGGACTTTGTTTTAAGAGATTCATACTTTGCTGGAACTAGAGGATTTGGGACTGGTTCATTAGATAGATTAATAAGGAATTCTTTAATAGTAAACAAAAATGGAACAGATTATTTGGCATATAACATCAAAGTAGTTGATGAAATATACACAATTCTCTTTGGAAGATTTATGATGTACAAAAATGTTTATTTCCATAAAACTTCACGTGCTGCTGATTTAATGATACAGGAATTGCTGGATTTAGTTTACAAACCATTAAAATTAAAAGAAAGAGTTGAAAATCTGGATACATTTATGGAACTTACAGATCAAAAAATTATTAGTGAAGTTGAGATTATGTTTAATCAAATAGTAAATGAATATTCTATTGATTCTTTTGAATTAACAAAGAAGGATATTTTGGATTACAAGATAGATTTGCAACCATTAGAATTAGATATTGTTATGGCTTATGAAATAGTGGAAAGGCTAAAAAAGAGAGACTTATGGAAGTCAATTCTAGAGACCCCCTTTTCTGTTGAAGGGATTGATCCTTCTGTTGCAAGTCAAGGTTTTGCTATGGATATTCTTCAAAAAATAAGATTTAGACTTGAACGAGCTATTGATAGATGTGAAGAAAAAGATAGAGAAAAGTTATCAATGATTTTATCAAATTTCGATGAAATTTTTAAAGTAGATACTCCATACAAACTTTCACTTGTACATCCTGAAGAATTTTTGAGAAGTAACATTTTTATTTATGATACATGGAAAAATAATGTGCTAGCTTTTGATGAGTATGTTAAGCAATATCCTGCGTATAATTTAATGAGCAATAATTTAATCCAGATTGTAAGAGTATACGTTACAGAAGATATTAGAGAATTATTGAAAAAATATGAAATCCTTCCTAAAGTTGAAACTTTGTTAACAACGAGGTGGTAATTTGTATTTATTATTGGATGTTGGTAATACCCATACAACAGTAGCTTTAACACATGATGGAAAAAATTTTGATACTAAGAGAATTTCAACAAAATTACTACAAACCGAAGATGAACTTTTTGTGTTTTTGAAGAATTTATATGATTTTTCATTTAAAAAAATAATTGTTTCATCAGTGGTGCCGAATATTAATCATATTTTAAGTTTTTTTGCAAAAAAATACGTTGGATGTGAAGCAATATTTGTTGAAGCTTCTAAGTTTTCAAAAATAAAATGGAATGTAAAAATCCCACAAGAAATTGGTGCAGATAGGGTAGCCAATGCTATAGCGGCTTTTTTTGATTATGGTAAAAGTGCACTAATAATAGATTTTGGCACAGCAATTACTATAGAAGTTTTAAAAAATGGGATATACGAAGGAGGGGTTATAATTCCTGGTTTTTCTATGTTAGTTAGCTCACTTTATAAAGGTACCGCTAAACTTCCATTGGTTGAAATAAAACTTTCTGATACATTTGTTGGGAAAGATACGGAAAGTAATATAAGGATAGGCACAATTAACGGAACTTTGGGTGGGATAAAGTATTTAATAGAAAACATAAAAGAAGAAATGCAAATTGAAAAAGTGCCTATAATATTTACAGGAGGTCAAGCAAGACTTATAGAAAATCAAACTGTTTTTGACGATATTATTTTTGATTATAACCTTGGACTTAGGGGGATTTATTATTTCTATGAAAGCCTTACTAGTTAATCCTTGGATTGAGGATTTTGCAGCATATGATTTCTGGTTGAAACCATTGGGATTGTTGTATGTAGGAGCGTATTTAAAGCAGTTGGGATTTGAAGTTTTTTTAATAGATCTTATGAATCGTCATGATGAAGAAATAAAGAGATATATTGATGTTCCAAAGGATAAATTTTTTAAGACAGGCAAATTTCCGAGTATAAAAATAAAAAAACCGGATGTCTTATCATTTGTACCTAGAAATTTTAAAAGATATGGCGCTTCTGAAGAATTCTTTGAAAAAAAATTAAAAGAAATTGGAAATGTTGATGCAGTTTTTGTTACTTCAACTTTGACTTATTGGTATCCAGGATACTGGGATACAATAAGGTTTCTAAGAAAGTTTTATGGTGAAAAAGTTCCAATTATTTTCGGAGGATTTTATGTTCGGAATCTCCCTTCTCATGCAAAACAAACAAATACATTTATATTTAGTGGTAGTGAATTAAACAAATTACCAAAATTTCTTGGAAGTATTTTTGAAAAAAATTTTGAAACAAAAGACATAAATTGGTTTGAAATTCTTGATCCCGCGTATGATTTATATAATAATTTGGGATATCTTGTTTTTATAACAACTTTGGGCTGTCCTTTCAAGTGTTCTTATTGTATTGCTCATAGGATATGGAATGGAATGAGATTTAGAACCCCAAGAAAAGTTGTTGATTCAATAGAAAAATATGTTGAGAAGTTTAAAGTAAAGGATGTTATTTTTTTTGATGATGCTATTTTAGTTAATTCAAAAAAACATTTTCATGTTATATTGAAAGAAATAATTATGAGAGGTTTAAAATTGAATTTCCATCTTCCTAATGGAATTCACGCAAGATTAATAACGGAAGAAACTGCCGAACTTATGAAAGAAGCGAACTTTAAAACAATTAAACTTGGATATGAAACTTCTGGTGAACTTCAGATAAAAACCGGTGGGAAAGTTCAAGATAAAGATTTAGTTAGAGCCTCAAGAATTTTGAGAAAATATGGTTTTACTGAAAATGAAGTTTCAGCTTATATTATGTTAAACATCCCCGGTCAAAAACCTCGTGATGTTATTGAAGCTATGAAAGTTTGCAAAAATGAAGGAATTGGTTTTTCGCTTAACGAATTCACACCAATTATTGGTACTGATGATTGGATTGAACTTGTTAACAACGGAAAATTAACTGGAAGAGAAGATCCAGTAATACTTAACAATACTGTTCTTCCATTTTGGTGGAAATATGGAATGAATAGTAATTTAATCCAAGAATTAAAACATATAGCTCGGAAAATTAAAGAAGGTGAGTTTATTGACACCGTTAATGAAGATTTTAGTTAATGTTACAACTGGATTTTTAGCTGTTATTTTGGTTGTTTCTCCAAGAGAATATTTGAAAGCTTATCTTATTACGAAGCTTGGAGATTTAACACCTAAAAAGCTGGGTAGACTTTCTTTGAATCCTTTTGTTCATCTTGATCCAATTGGCACAATTACTTTTATACTCTTTGATTTTGGTTGGTCACGCCCTGTTCCAACTACATTAATTAAATCACAGAAATCAAGAAAAAAATTATTATTTGTTTCAATAATTGGACCTATTTTTGGTATAATATTGTTTGTAATTTATGGTATAATCAGTAGGTATTTAAAAGAAACTTACTTATATCTGATTTTTTACAAGGCAACTAAATGGAGTTTAACTTACGCTATTTTTTCAATGTTTCCTATTCCACCTTTAGATGGTTCACGTTTTTTGGGAGCACTTTTACCTGATGAATACGTACAATGGTATGTAAAGTATGAAGTTTATGGTATACTTTTTATGTTAGGTTTGTTATTAGTTTGGATTTTACCGTTAATTATGAGTCCATTTGTGAGTTTTATTGAAAATTTAACCTATTTTATTATAAATGGAGGGGGATAACATGGAAGAAAAAATTAGAGAGTTGGAAAATGTTATTGAAGAATTATTAAGAAAATACGAGGAGTTAAAAAAAGAAAATAAGGAATTATGGAAAGAATTAAATGCTACAATTGAAAGAGCTAATCAATTGGAGCAAGACAAGAGAGAGCTGGAAGAACTTTTGAAGCAAAATGAAGGCACTATTGAGAATTTATTGGGAAAGGTAAAAAATCTATTAGGTACAGTTTCTGAGATAAATAATGGCGAAGAAAATATTTAATTTAGGTTTACGTAAATTTGTTGTTGAGAGTGACAGCAGTAATGAGGTTTTAGATTTTATAGAAAAAAGGCTTATCCAATTAAATAATAAATATAGTTATCTTTCATCAATTGATGAAAGATTTCTTGCTATTATTTGCGAAATATTGGAAAATGAATATAAAAATAAAGCTTTAGTTGAACATTTATTGGAAAAGGTAAAAAGTCTTGCTTCTGGAGGAAACGAAATTGAAGATAGGCCTATTTGATTCTGGAATTGGTGGTATTTCTGTTTTAAAAAAGCTCACATATTTAAATGGAGCTCACTATATTTATATTGCAGATACTAATAGAGCTCCTTACGGCATTAAAACTCCTGACATGTTGGAGAATTTTGTTTTTCAATTTATGAAATTTTTTGAATATAAAAATGTTGATGAAGTTTTTGCAGCTTGTAATACTACTGATTCTATAATTATTGAAAGAAGAATAAGATTTGATGTGAAATATCATAGTATTGTTAAAGCCGGAATTAGTGCGAGTAAATCCTTAAATGTGGGAGTAATTGGCACAAATGTTACAATAAAAAATGAAACATACAAGAAACAACTTGAAAAACTCAATAAAAATGTTTATCAAAAATCTACTCAACTTTTCGTTTCTCTAGTGGAAGAGGGTATTTTTTATGGAAGAATGGTTGAAGCAATTGCAAATTTTTATTTAAATTCATTTAGAAAAACAAATATTGAAGAATTGATATTGGGATGCACTCACTTTCCTTTTTTAAAAGGGATTATTTCAAGAGTACTTAATAATGTAAAAATCATTGATCCAGCCGAAGAGTTATCAAAAGAAATAGAAATAGACAAAAGTCGAAAACCATTTGTTGAATTTTATGTTACTGGTGATATTAAAGACTTTGAGAGAAAATTGAAAAGGATTAATTTTAGAGTTCCTCATGTTGTTCATAAATTAAAAATCGATAATTTAAAGGTGGTAAGTAGTGAAAAAACTAATATTATTAACTGGAATGTCAGGAGCGGGTAAATCTACTGCTCTTGGTTTATTGGAAGATCTGGGATTTTATTGTATAGATAACTTTCCGCCGGCATTAATTAGTAAATTATTGCCGGTTTTGTCTATTAATATTGACAACTTGGCTTTAGTGATTGATATTAGAAGTGGAGAATTGAATAAATTAGAGGATGTTGTTAATTTCTTGAAAAAAAAGTATTCTAAAATATTACAAATTATTTTTCTTACAGCAAAGAAAGATGTTTTAATTAAAAGATTTGCTCTTACAAGGAGAAACCATCCTCTTTCAAAAGAAAATTTATCTTTGGAAAAAGCAATTGATGAAGAAAGAAAGCAATTGGCACCCATTTTAGAAAATTCTGATGTAGTTATAGATACTTCAAATTTAAATCCTCATCAATTGAGAGAAAAATTAAAAACAATTTTAGAGGGACTAACGTACAACTTTTCTCTTAGAATTGTAAGTTTTGGATTTAAATATGGTATTCCACTGGACGTTGATTTTGTTTTTGATGTAAGGTTTTTTCCTAATCCATTTTATGTGAGGAATTTGAGAAATAAAACAGGAAAAGATAAAGAGGTAAAAGATTTTATGTATAATACTGAAGGTGTTAAAGATTTTATGGATTTACTGGAAAAGATTATTGAATTTTCAATTAAGAGATACGAAACTGAAGGAAGAATGGAGTTAAGCATAGGAATAGGATGTACAGGCGGTCAGCATAGGTCAGTATTTTTTGCTGAGGAATTAGGTAAACAATTTTCGGGTAAATATATTGTTAATATAGAGCATCGGGATGTGGTTTAAGTGAATATTGTAGCAGTAGGTGGTGGAACAGGAATTTCCACACTACTACGCGGATTAAAGTTTTTTGACGAAATAGATATTAGTGCTATTGTTACTGTAACAGATGAAGGAGGAAGTTCAGGAATTTTAAGGGAAGAATATCTAGTTCCTCCACCAGGAGATGTAAGAAATAATTTAGTTGCATTAGCTAGAGATGAAAAGATTTTAGGGAATCTTTTTAATTTTAGATTTTCAGAGGGATTTCTTTCAGGTCATACTGTTGGAAATATAATTTTAACTGCTTTAACAAAAATTACTGGAAGTTTTGCAAAAGCAATTGAATATGCTTCTCAAGTTTTAGCAATAAAAGGAAAGGTAATTCCTGTTTCAGAAGATTTGATAAGAATAGTTGCGGTCTATGAAGATGGTAGGAAAGCAATTGGCGAAAATCAAATTCAAAAAATAGTTGGTAAAAAAATTGAAAAATTTTACTTAAATAAAAATGATGTTATAATATTTGATGATGCTAAGAAGGCTTTGCAAAAAGCAGATGTAATTATTTTTGGGCCTGGTAGTTTATATACAAGTATAGTTTCAAATATCTTGGTTCAAGGATTTATTGAGACTGTGGAAAAAAACGAAAGTGCTATATTAATATATGTTTCTAATATTATGACTCAAGCTAGTGAGTCATATAAGTTTTTGTTATCAGATCATATTAAAGTTATCGAAAAATACCTTGGACAAAAGTTGCATTATATAATAGCGAATCAAAGAATTTTGCCAGAAGAAATTTTGGAAAGTTATAAAAAAGAAATGTCCGAACCTGTAAGAATAGATATCGAAGATGAAAGGATTATAAGAGATGATCTGGTAGAGATAATTATAGATAAAGATGGAAGAAAGAAAGTCAGACATGATCCTTTAAAATTGGCTAGTTTAATAATGAATTTGGTTAGGTGAGAAAATGCTATATACTTTTTCAGAAGATGTGAAAGGTGAATTGTGCCAACTTGATATTGGTTCAACTGATGAAGCTAGATCTGAGATATCTGGATTTTTGAAAGCAAGAGGTATTATAACTAGAACATCAAATGATATATTTATAAATCTTGAAGTAGGTTTTATCCCGGCTGCTAGAAGAATAATGAACCTTTTAAGTACAATAGGTGTCGATAAAAAGAGATTAACAATGATAAGGAATAGATTAAAAAGAAAAAGAGTTCAAATTTTTATTCCTATTTCTATATTAGAAAAACTTTCGATTTCACCTATTGAAATACCTAATTATATTTTTAGTGATATTAGTTTTTTTTCTAGTTTTTTAAGGGGTGTTTTTGTTGCAAGTGGTTCTTTAACTGATCCTATTAAAAGTTATCATTTGGAAATAGTATCTCATAGTGAAGAGTTGCTAAAAGTAATCGATAAACAACTAGTAGAGATTTTAGGTATAAATGGGAGAATTGTAAAACTTAATTACAATTACAGATATTACATAAAAAAGTCTAAAGACATTATTGAAATACTTTATTTTATGGGAGCTCAGCGTGCAGCTGATAAAATGGAAAAAATAGTTAGTGCCAGGGAAATTAAAGGTGATTTTAATCGTTCAATGAACTTTTTGAGTGCAAATGCTAAAAAAGTTGGAGAAAGTAATGCTAAACAAATAAAATTAATTAAAAGAATTATTGAGAAATATGGTTTGGAAATTCTTCCTGAAGATTTGAAAAATATTGCTATTGCAAGATTGGAAAATGAAGATTTAAGTTTATCAGATTTAGGGAAATTATTTGATCCACCTTTAAGTAAAACAATGGTATATAATCGTTTAAAAAAGATAAGAAAAATCTTTGAAAATCTTGAAATGAATCGGAGTGAAAAATCATGAAGTGTCCATTTTGTGGTTTTGGAGAAACAAGGGTTCTTGATTCTAGAGTTGATTCGTCTGGTTTTACTGTTAGAAGAAGAAGAGAATGCCTAAAATGTAAGGGAAGATTTACAACTTATGAAAGATATGAATTTGGTCCCATTTTTGTAGTGAAAAAAGATGGTCGAAGAGAAAAATTTAACAGAGAAAAAATATTGAATGGAATTATGAAAGCTTGTGAGAAAACTCCTGTGACCTTAGATGAAATGGAAAAAGCAGTTGATAATATTGTTGATACATTGCAAAAATCTGGAAATCTAGAAATATCAAGTGTAGAAATAGGAAAGTTAGTAATGGACCAGTTGAAAAGATTAAACGAAGTTGCTTATGTTAGATTTGCATCTGTATATAAAGATTTTAGAGAAATTGATCAGTTTCTTGAAGTTGTTAAAGAGTTGAAAAGTAATAAATAAAATAGAAGTTGGAGGTGCTGGAATGGCAAAAGAAACAATTTTTTTAACCAAAGAAGGTTATGAAAAATTAAAAAAAGAATTAGAAACATTGAAGCAAAAGCTCATGTTTGAAATTGCAGAAAGAATCAAGGAAGCAAGGGAGCTTGGAGATTTATCAGAAAATTCAGAATATCAGGAAGCAAAAAACGAACAGGGAAGGATAGCTGCAAGAGTAAATGAGCTTGAAAATATGTTGTCTAAAGCAGAAGTGATTGAGGATTTGGGAACTAATTCTGTTAATATTGGAAATTGGGTAATAATAAAAAATTTGGTTACAGGTGAAGAGAAAAAAATACAAATTGTATCGCCACATGAAGCAGATGTTTTTCAGAATAAAATTAGCATTGAATCTCCTTTGGGACGAGCTTTAGTTGGTAAAAAGGCTGGAGAAATTGTGAAAATTAAAGCACCTAATGGAGCTTTTAAGTATGAAATACTGGGAATACAGATTTAGCAGGAGGGATGAAATTGTTAAAAGAATTTAGAGAACAGAGGATTCAAGAAATAAAAAAACTTAGAGAATTAGGTATCAATCCTTATCCTTATTCATTTGATAAAACTCATAGCAGTAAAAAAGTTAAAGAAGAATTTTCTGATCTACAACCAGGCGAAGTGAATGAAGAAGCTTTTGTTTCAGTTGCTGGTAGGATAATGTCTTTAAGAGAGCATGGTAAGAGTGCATTTTTTCATATCAAGGATTTTGAAGGTAGGATTCAGGCATATATCAGAAAAGATATAGTTGGCGATGAAAATTATAAATTCTTTAAGGATTTCATATCAATTGGTGATATTGTTGGAATAAAAGGAAATATTTTTAAGAGTAAAACTGGTGAAATTACTATTTTAGTTAAAGAAATTAATCTTTTAAATAAACCTTTGAGACCAATGCCTGAAAAATGGCATGGTATAAAAGATAAAGAAGTTTTATATAGGCAAAGATATGTTGATATGATTGCAAATGATAAAACTCTAGAAAGGTTTAAGATAAGGTTTGAAATTATTAAGTTAATTAGAGAATTTTTAAACTCAAGAGGTTTTATTGAAGTAGAAACTCCTATTCTAGAATATGTCACAGGTGGAGCTTCTGCTAGACCTTTTATTACTCATTTAAATGTATTTGATATTGATATGTATTTAAGAATTGCAACTGAATTGTATTTAAAGAGATTTATTGTAGGTGGATTTGAAAAAGTTTATGAACTTGGTAAAAATTTTAGAAATGAAGGATTATCTTATAAACATCACCCAGAGTTTACTTCAATTGAGATTTATCAAGCTTATGCCGATTATAAGGATATGATGAATTTAACTGAAGAGTTAATTACTTTCATTGTTGAAAAACTATATGGTACAACAAAAATTACTTATCAAGACCAGGAAATTGATTTTACACGTCCTTGGAAAAGGGTGAAAATGAGAGATTTTATTTTAGAAAATCTTGGAGTAGACATTTTGGAAGATTCTGATGAAAAGATGATGGAAGTTTTGAAAAATCATGAAGTAGATGTGGAAATTAAAGATAGAGGACATTTGATTGAAAAGTTGTGGGATCTTGTTGAAGATAAAATTTTACAACCAACATTCTTACTTGAACATCCAGTCGAAATATCTCCATTAGCCAAGAAACATAGAAAAGATCCCAGAGTTACAGAAAGATTTGAATTAATTATTTTTGGTAGAGAAATGGCCAATGCATTCAGTGAATTGAATGATCCCATTGATCAGTATGAAAGATTTTTAAAGCAAGTGGAATTAAGAGAAGCAGGTGATGAAGAAGCACAAATGATGGATAGAGATTTTATAAGAGCATTAGAATATGGAATGCCTCCAACTGGAGGTTTAGGAATTGGTATTGATAGATTGGTAATGTTATTAACTGATTCACCAACAATTAGGGACGTTATTGCATTTCCTTTAGTAAGACAAATACCTTTTGAAGAAGAAGAAATGGAAAGTGAAAGGGGAGTTGATGAGAAATGAGAAAATGGTTTGAAAAAGCGCATGGAGCTATTATTTGGACTATAGCTATTGCTTTTGTAGTTGGTATTGTTATTTGGTCAGTTTCATCGTATGTTTCTGGAAGGAGTTCTTCTAAAACTGCAAATTATACTCTTAGTGATACAGTGGCATATTTAACAAAAGATGGTACAGCTTTAAATTCAGATTATTGGATTTTTCCATGGGATGTAGAAAATTCATATAGTCAGGCTTTATCGTACTATCAAATTACAGAAGTTGATCCAATCTTTGAAGAACCTATGCTAAAGGCTTCGATACTTGGGGATTTAATTAAAAATAAAGAAATACTTTACTATGCAGAAGTAAATGATATTACACCCACAAAAGATGAAATTCAGGCAGAATTGAGCAAACAGGAAGAAAGCATAAATTCTAATGAACAGGCTTTAAATTATATTAAGCAAAAATATGGTAGCGTTCAAAAATACTTAGATACGATAAAACCTGAAATTGAAAAATATCTAATTATTTCTAAAGTAAGGGAGAAGTTAGGTTCAGTTAGTGAAGAAGAAATGAAGAATTATTATATTGAAAATAAGGAATCTCTACAAAATCAGTATGATTCTGCTAATGTTGATTACGTTTATTTTACAGATTCTTCGAGTGCTAATGAGTTTATTAACCAAGCTATGCAAAAAGGTTTTTATCAAGCTGCAACTGATGCCAGTTTGAATGTTCAAAACGTTGCAGAATTAAAGAGGGGTATGTTGGAAAAAGATGTTGAAGATACAATTTTTGAAAGTTCCAATACCATGGTTGGTCCTATTCCAATTGGAACTAGCTTTTTTGTTTTTAATGTAAAAGATATAAAGACTGTAGATACTTATGAAAAATTCACTCTTTCTAGTGGATATCAAGAAGTTTTGTCTACACTTCAGGACAAAAAATTCAATGAAGCTTTGAATGAATTTATTGAAAATAACAATGTCTCATTTGAGATAGTTGATCCTGTATATAAAGCTTGGTATAAAGTTCTAAATAATTCCGGAAAAGATTTAATTCAAGTTTATAAAGAATTAAATGAGACGGTATTTGATTCAAATGGAGAGATAGGAATAGATGTTCCAGTTGAAATTAAAACAGCATTTGTTACATTAGTTGAAAAGATGAAGAGTGCAACAGATATTACCACAGATTCAAATTACAATATGGTTTTGAGTGATGCTGAAAAAGAATCTAATATGGTTGTAGAAAACATATATAGTGAATATCCAGATTCATTTGCAGCTGTTCAAAAAATGAAAACACTACATCCTGAGAGGACAGATGTTAATTTCAGGTATTATACTACTTTATATTCTAAATTGAAACCCTATTTAGAATATGGTATGCTTCAAAATGTCATTAACGAATTTATAGACCTTTATCAAGGGCTAAGTAATTTGTCTGAGGCCACAGAGTTAACATTAGATATGAAAGCAGAAGTTTTGTATGATTTATATGAAATTAATAAGATTTTAAATGATGCTACCACTGCTTCTCAATATTTAGAGATGTTAAAAGAAGCAACACCTGATTACATGGATTATGATGCGGCTTTTTCTGAACTTCAAGATATGATTACTAATCAATCAACTTCAAGTACAAATAACTAAAATAGTTTTTTTAAAATTGAAAGGTGGTCTTTAAAGACCACCTTTTTGTTTAGCATAACAAACAAATTATGTTATAATTTTTTTGAGGTGAGATAATGAGACTAGATAAATTTTTAAAACAAACAAGAATTATAAAAAGGAGAACTATTGCACAAGAACTTGCCATGAATAAAAGAATTTTTCGGAATGGTTTTCCATTAAAACCCTCAACTGATGTAAAAAATGGGGATGAGATTGAAATATTTTATGGTAATAAATATTTGAAAATAAGAATAATTGATGATAAAAATTATGAAATTCTAGAAGACAAAAAAGTCCGGAGGGATGATTATGAGAAACTTGATTGAAAATCATGTTGAAGATTTTGCGGAGATTTTAAGATATGACAAATCAAATTGGGATGATTTTTGGAAATCATTAAAAAAGAGATTTTTTCCAATTTTGAATAATATAGAAAAAAAGGTTGGAAAAATTTCTTTTGAAAAAGAGGAAAGAAGAAATTTAGATAGATTTGTACAAGAGTTTCGAAAAATTTTAAAGATGAAAAAAGAAAAAATAACTGAAAAAATTAGAAAGAATTCTAAGGAATTTGAACTTTCTAAAGAAGATTTTATAATTTTTATTGCTTTTGTTCCAAATGATTTTGATTGGATTGTAGTACGAGGTAATAGAGAAAATATATTATTTTTAAATGTGTATTCATTTTGGAAGAAGGGTTTTTTAGAAAAATTAGAAGATGCTGTTTATCAGTCGGTGATACATTATAGACATGGCGAAGAAAAAGGAAATTTTTATGATAAAGAAACCTTGTTTGATAAGCTGTATGATCAGATTTTGTCATTGGATAAAAGTGAGATACGTAAATTTATGAAAGGAATATGTGAATTATTATATAATAATGTTCCATATTATGATTGGGTAGGATTTTATATGTTAAATAGCAAAAATTTACTTGAGCTATGGGAGTTTGTTGGTGAGCCAACTGAACATACTGAAATACCAGTTGGCAAAGGGATTTGTGGCCAGGCTGCCAAAAAGAAGGCAATTTTTGTCGTTCAAGATGTTTCTAAAGAAACAAATTATCTTTCGTGTAGCCCTAAGGTAAAAAGTGAGATAGTTGTTCCTATTTTTAAAAATGGACAAATATTAGGAGAACTAGATGTAGACAGTCATTTTATTGCACCTTTTGACGAAAGAGATAAGAATTTTTTAGAAAAAATTTGTTTGAAGATTTCAAAAATTTATGAATAATAATTAAAGGAGAGATTTAATGAAACTACTATTCAGACTTTTAAAATATGCAAAACCATACACTATATTGTTCATAATTGCTATAGCAATTGTATTATCTTTAACATTTGTTACCTTACTTCCTCCTCAAATTGTAAGAACAGCGATTAACCAGTATATAACAAATGAAAATTTGCCGCTTAATGAAAGATTTAATGGAATTTTTAAAATGGCAATTTATTTTTTGTTGTCAACTAGTGCTATTTTTGTTCTAGAATATTTTTCTATTTTCCTCACTACATACATTGGTGGCAAAATAGTATATGATATCAGGAATGATTTGTTTAAACATGTTTTAAGACTTCCCATGTCTTTTTTTGATAAACATCCAAGCGGTCAAATTACAACCAGAATTGCTAATGATACTCAAAATGTAATGGAATTTTTTACTTCTGTGATAACAAGCATTATTAATGATGTTTTTTTGTTGGCCGGAGTTATTTTTATGATGCTCAAAGTTAGTACAAGTTTATTTGTAAACATCTCTTTTGTTTTTCCTGTTTTAATTGCTGCAATATTAATTTTCAGATATTTTGATTTGAAAGCTTATAGAGCTGTTAGAACAAATATATCAAGAGTAAATGCTTATCTTGCTGAACATATTGCAGGGATGCCTATTGTAAAACTCTTTAATGCTGAAGATTTCGAAAGGAAGGGTTTTGATAAAGTTAATAAGAACTTATATAAATCAAGAATTCAACAAATGTACGTTTTTGCAATTTTTAGACCTACGGTAAGTACTTTATATAGACTTGCTATTGCTGCAATAGTTTGGATGGGGGCAAAATATATTGCTAGTAAAAGTTTAAATTTTGGTGATTTATATGCGTTTGTTGCTTATTTAGATTTATTTATGAGACCACTTGAAGATTTGTCTGAAAAGTATGATATTATTCAGAATACTACAGCAAGTGCTGAAAAGATTTTTACGTTAATGGATGAATCAGAAGAACATTACGGAGATGAAAAAGGTGAAACTGAGATTAAAGAAGGAGTAGTCGAATTTAAAAATGTTTGGTTTAGATATACAGAAGATAGATGGATTTTAAAAGATATTAATGTTAAATTTCAACCTGGTGAGTTAGTGGCAATTGTTGGTGAAACTGGGGCTGGTAAAACTTCAATTATGAACTTGATTAATGGAATGTATCGACCTCAAAAAGGTGGAATTTTAATTGATAATTTGGAACTTGAAAAATATAACATCCATGAACTTCGAAAACAAATTTCTGCAGTTCCTCAGGATGTTGTTTTGTTTTCAGGAACTTTGTTGGATAATGTTCGTTTATTTCACGATGAAATTAACGAAGAAGAGGTTAAGAAAGCTTTAGAGAAAGTTTATGTATGGGATATGATTGAAAGGCTGCCAGAGAAATTGTATACAAAAATAATAGAAAGAGGAAAAGGAATATCAGCTGGAGAAAGACAATTAATTGCACTTGCAAGATCTGTACTTTTTGACGCAAAAATTTTTATTTTGGATGAAGCCACAAGCAACATTGATGTACAAACTGAAGAAAGAATTCAAAATGCAGTTCGTGAGCTTTCTAGGGATAAAACAGTAATAATGATCGCACATAGATTGGCAACAGTAGTGAACGCTGATAGAATTGTTGTAGTTCATCATGGAGAAATCGTTGAAGAAGGTACACACAAGGAATTAATGCAAAAGAAAGGCGTTTATTACAAGCTTTATGAAATTCAATTTGCGAAATAAATGGTGCCGTGCACCCCTGCTTCGATCAATTGGGACCTGAGCGTACTTTTGATTAAGGCTCCAGCTGGGCACCCCTACGGCACACACTTGCCTGCTTAGGGCTGCTTCCTTCCGGACCTGACCCGGTTCACAGGTAGTTGTTGCGTAGGACCCAGCTTTCAACACCCAATCAAAAACCGTTTTCAGACCCCAAAGACCTTAGCAGAGGAATTAAGCCCCGCTCGGTGGGTTTCGGGTTCAGGGGACCACCAACCCCCCGCTTAGCACGGCACCATTTCTTATTTTACCATTCTTAAAATTAAAAGTCAAAGTATTGTTTTAAAAATTTATTCAATTTTGGTATAATTAATAGGGGTGAAATATTGAGAAATTGGTTTTTAATATTTGTTATAACTGCTTTAATATTGGTAATGTTGTTCTTAAATTTTAATTTTCCAAAGAAAATTTATATTAAAGGAGACAGTTATTCAATTTCAAAGTTTATAGATTATTTAAATAAAAATGGAGTTAATTTCAAATTAGTTGACAAAAATGTTGCAAAATATATAATTGATTTTGATAAATTGAAAATCAATTTGTATAACGGCTTGTCTTTCGAACTATATTGGAATGATGAAGATTTATTAAGATGTTTGGAAAATTTAGATATATTTGAGGGTTGTAAGATTTTAAGGAATGCTGACAATTTTTACTTATATAATATACATTTTTACAAACACTTTACATTTAATCTTTCTTGTGGTATAAATATTATAGTTAGTCCTGTGCCTTTGGAATCTTTAGAATACTTCGTTTATCGAACTTTTGTTGAGATTATTAAAGGTGATTATAGTAAATTTGAAAATGGATATCTTGTTACAAATATGTATATTTACTTGTATAAAGATACCCCAGAGTTAATAGGCATTTATGATCCAATTTTAGATATAATGAATACAGCGATTAAAGAAAATATTCAGTAAGAGAGGTGAAACCTTTTGGAACCTATTTTATCAGTAAAAAATCTCAGCACTTGGTTTTATATGGAGGAAGGCGTAGTTAAAGCAGTAAATGATGTAAATTTAGAACTTCATGAAAATGAAGTTGTGGGAATAGTTGGTGAAACGGGTTCTGGTAAAAGTGTTACTGTCCGTTCTATAATGAGGCTTATTCATAAACCTGGCAAAATAGTTAGCGGTAAAGTTATTTATAGAGGAAGAGGGAAAGAAGAAGATATTTTAAGTTTGCCTGAAGATGAAATGACATCTATTCGTGGTAAAGAGATAAGTATGGTTTTTCAGGATCCTCTTACTTCTTTAAATCCATTGTATACAATTGGTGATCAACTTACTGAAACCATAATTCAACACCAAGATGTTGATAGAAAAACAGCTTGGGAAATTGGTATTGAAATGTTGAAAAAAGTTCAAATTCCCGAAGCGGAAAAAAGAATGATGTCTTACCCTTTTGAATTTAGTGGAGGGATGAGACAAAGAGCAGTCATTGCAATAGCTTTGTCTTGCAATCCTAAAGTTTTGATAGCTGATGAACCTACAACAGCACTCGATGTTACTATACAAGCTCAGATATTGGATTTGATGAAAGAGCTACAAAAAGAATTTAAAACTGGAATGTTGTTTATCACACATGATTTGGGAGTTATTGCATCTATGGCGGATAAAATAATCGTGATGTATGGTAGTAGACAAATGGAAGTTGCAAGTGCAGAAGATATTTTCTATAGGCCTTTACATCCATATACTCATATGTTATTAAGAGCAATTCCTCGTTTAGATAAAAAACAAGACAAATTAGAAGCAATCCCGGGTCAACCTCCGAGAATGATTGAGGTTCCTAATGTATGTCCATTTGCACCAAGATGTCCTAGGAGATTGGATAAATGTACTAAAGAGCTTCCAGAGTTAGTTGAAATTGAACCAGAACATTTTGTTAGATGTTTTAATCCTGTATTAGAAACAAAGAATTCGGAGGCGATTCCCAATGAATGAACCAGTAATCAGAGTTCAGAATCTAAAAAAATTTTTCCCAATTACAAAGGGTTTTTTAGTAAAGAAGAAAGTTGGGGATGTAAAAGCAGTAGATGACGTTTCTTTTGAAGTGTACAAAAAAGAAACATTCGCTTTAGTTGGTGAATCAGGCTGTGGTAAAACAACTACTGCAAGAACAATGTTACGATTAATAGATCCTACTGATGGAAAAATAGAAATTTTTGGAAAAGACATTTCACATTTAAATAGAGAAAAACTTCTTCCATTTAGAAGAAAGATGCAAATTGTTTTCCAAAATCCAATCGGTTCTCTAAATCCAAGAATGACAATTGGTCAAATTTTGATTGAGCCTCTTTTGTTTCACAAAATTGTTGATACAAAACAAGAAGCATACGACAAGGCAATTGAATTGTTAAGAATGGTTGGACTTAAACCTTATCATATGGATAGATATCCACACCAATTTAGTGGAGGGCAAAAACAAAGAATTGCAATAGCAAGGGCTTTATCAGTGGATCCTGAGATAATTTTCTTAGATGAACCTACCTCTGCATTGGATGTTTCAGTCCAAGCACAAATTATAAATCTATTTATGAAATTTCAGGATGAACTTAATTTGACTTATATTTTTATATCTCACGACTTATCTCTAGTTAGATTTATAAGTGATAAGGTTGCTGTTATGTACCTTGGTAGAATAGTGGAAATAGGAGATGTAGATGAGATTTTTGAAAATCCAATTCATCCTTACACAAAAGCACTACTTTCAGCTTCTCCAATTCCCGATCCAAAAATTGAGAAACAAAGAAAACGTATTATTTTAACTGGCAGTGTGCCTAGTCCTATAGCAAGACCAAGTGGATGTTTCTTCCATCCAAGATGTCCTTTTAAAACTGAAAAGTGTGAGAAAGAATATCCAAATATGTATAAAGTTTCTGAAAATCACCAGGTATCATGTTACCTGGTAGAAAAAGAGGGGGTGTGAGTTTATGAAGAAACTCTCAGTACTTTTGATTGTTTTAGTAGTAGCATTTAGCTTTGCTGCTCTTCCATACATCGGGGCAGATGCAAACGGTAAACCAGGTGGTCAGTTTGTTTTGGGGACTTTAAGTGGTCCAAAAACTTTAAATGATGTAGTGGCAAAAGAAACAAGTTCAACTGATGTTATTGATATGTTTATGGCTTATGGAGGAACACTTATTGAAAGACATGGCGTTGATATGAAATTTTATCCAGCTATAGCTGAAAGTTGGGATGGCCCAAGACTAACTTCCGATGGCGGAATGGAAATTATCTGGCATATTAGAGAAGGTGTTAAATTTAGTGATGGGCATCCATTAACAGCAGATGATGTTGTGTTTACTTTGAATGATATTTACACAAATCCTGACATTCCGAGCTCAATGCAAGATGTTTTAATGAGTACAAATGGTTATTTACCAAAAGCAGAAAAAATTGATGATTATACGGTAAGAATGTATTATCCAGAACCTTTCAGACTTGCATTCAGATATCTTGGTGGAATGTACATTTATCCAAAACACATAGCAGAAGAATATGTAAAAAACGGTAATTTTGAAGAATTCTGGACAGTGGATGCAATAAATGATGGTAAAATTGTAGGACTTGGTCCATACATTCCAGTAGAATATGTACCTGATCAATATGTAAGATTTGAAAAGAACCCATATTACTGGAAGAAAGATGCTAATGGGCAACAACTACCATACTTTGATGAAGTTGTTTTTAAGATTATTTCCAATCAGGATGCAATGAGACTTGCATTTGAAAATGGAGAAATTGACGTTTATGCACCAAGGGGAACAGAATTTGCAGAATTAAAGGAAAAAGAAAAAGATCTTAATATAGTAGTTACCACAGCAGGTCCTGCATATGGAACAACATGGATTTCTTTCAATTGGAACACACCAGATCCAGTTAAGAGAAAATGGTTCAGAAATGAACACTTTAGAAAAGCTGTTGCACATTCAATCGATAAAGAATCAATTATAGACACACTATACAATGGACTTGGAATACCACAATGGTCGCCTGTTTCAATGAGTTCACCATATTTCAATGAAGAAGTAGTAGTAAAATATGAATTTGATCTTGATCTTGCAAGGGCAGAATTGGAACTAGGTGGATTTACATGGGATGAAAATGGCCAACTCTTAGATGAAGATGGAAATCCAGTTAAATTTTTATTAACAACTAATGCAGGAAATAGAGTTAGAGAAGGTGTAGCAAATATTATAGCTGATGCTTTGAAACAACTAGGTATGGACGTAACATTTACACCAATTGATTTCAATACACTTGTTCAAAAACTTTTAAATACAGGTGATTGGGAAGCAATAATATTAGGTTTAACCGGTTCAGATGAACCACAAGGTGGTGCAAATGTATGGAGAACAGATGGCTCGCTTCATTTCTGGAACTATTCACCTGAAGTTGCTGATTTTGTAGATCCTAACGATTATTACTTACCAGATTGGGAAAAAGAAATTGATAAAATTTTCAGGGAAAATGTTAGAATCCTTGATGAAAATGTAGTATACGACTATTTCTCAAGATTCCAGCAATTGGCATCAGAATACATACCAATGATTTACACAGTTAATTCCTTAAGAATGTATGCATACAAAGCAACAATGAAAAATGTTAAGATAGGACCACTTGGTGGAACAGCATGGAATATTTATGAAGAGTGGAAAGAAGAGTAATATTGGTTAGTTTCTAAGCGGGCGTAATCCCGCCCGCTTTTTTCAAATTTATGAAGTGAGGTGAATGAATTGCTAAGATATATAGCACGGAGATTGATAATATTGGTTCCTGAGCTCTTCATAATAACACTGCTAGTATTTTTAATAATGCAAGCAGCTCCTGGTGATTTTTTAGATCAATACAGACTAGACCCAAGTGTTTCTAAAGACTTTTTGCAAGCTTTAGAAAAACAGTACGGGTTGGATCAACCTATAATGGTCCAATATATCAAATGGTTGAAAGGACTTGTGACAGGCGATTTAGGTTATTCGTTTTATTATAGAAGGCCAGTAAGTGATTTAATTGGTGAAAGAGTTTTAAATACATTAATACTTTCTTTATATTCGTTTGTAATCTCGTGGATTGTTGGAATTATTTTAGGTGTGATTTCTGCCTTAAAAAAATATTCCTTCTGGGATAAATTTTTGACTGTTATTGCCTTTACAGGAATCGCTATTCCTGGATTTTTCTTAGCACTATTATTATTGTATTTTGCAGCGAAAACTGGAACATTCCCAGTTGCTGGAATGTACAGTGTTAATCATGGGAAAATGGATGTTTGGGAAGGTTTTAAAGATATTTTTTGGCATTTACAATTGCCTGCTTTTACTTTAACCTTTGGTGGATTTGCTGGTTTAATGAGATATATGAGAGGAAGTTTGCTTGACGTGCTTAATGAAGATTATGTTGAATTTGCTAGAGCAAAAGGTATGCCAGAAAGAGTTGTTATTTTCAAACATGCGATGAGAAATGCAATTAATCCTCTTATTACAATGTTTGGTTTTAGTTTATCTTCGTTATTGGGTGGTGCTGTAATTACTGAAACAATTTTTTCATGGCCAGGTTTAGGAAGACTAGTTTATCAAGCGCTAGTACAACAGGATATTTATGTTGTTATGGCCAGTACTGTCATTAGTGTTATTATGTTAATTGCAGGAAATTTAGTAGGTGATATTCTCTTAGCTGCAGTAGATCCAAGAATTAGGTTGGAATAGGAGGTAGTAGTGGATGGCTAAAAAGAAAAATGAATTAAAGAAAAAAAATAATGTTAATAATGAAAATATAGATTTTGAAGAAGTGTATTTAACACGCGGACAATTAATGTGGCGTGCATTTAAGAAAAATAAGCTTGCTATGTTAGGATTCTGGGTGTTAATCATTATGTATATTATTATGTTTGCCGCTGATTTTTTGGCACCTTACAATCCTTTTGAACAAAGTTTGAAACATTCGTATGCTCCTCCTACTGATGTTAGTAGTGTATATAAAGTGGGAGATTTTGAACAAAAAGTTGGTTTGCATGTTTTACCTTATTCAAGTTATGTAGATAAACTTGATTATACAAGAAAAACAAGGCAATTGTTATTTCCAAGTCGTTTAACTTTAGAGTATAAAGGTGATTTAATAACTTTAGTTTTAAATGATGCAAAATATCTTCCAAGACAGGATTTCCCGGGTGATGTTATTAAAACAGATAAAATTCAATTCAGTTTAAAAAAAGAAGAATATGCAATGATAGAAGGAGAATGGGTTAAAGTTTCTTCAACTAGTGAGAAAACAGATTATTTAGTTTTTGGGGTCAATGATTCAATACTTACAGAAGGTGAAGCTTTTATAGAAAATGATACTAGAACGGCAAAGAATGTTATTTTTGGAAAATATTCTTTTAAGTTAGGTGTTAATTCTGAAGATGAAATTGAAAAGGTTGGTTTAAAATATTACATCAATTATATTAAATATATTGATGAAAACGGAAAAACTAAAATATTAATGGGTAAAGATTTAAGGGTTGTTAACTACGATTATAAATATTATCCTATAAAGTGGCTTGTCAAATCCTGGGGTCCAAAACATAAAGATTATGGTAGGGTTGGTTATGTTTTTTGGATAATTCCTTTACATTATCATTTATTTGGAGTAGATAACTACGATAACAATCCTTTTGTAAGATTGTATATTTTTGGATCTGATGAATTTGGTAGAGATGTTTGGAGTAGGATTATATTTGCTTCAAGGATTTCGTTGTCCATAGGATTTATCGGTCTTGCTATAACTTTAACTTTATCTCTTTTCTTCGGAGGGATTGCTGGATATTACGGTGGAATAGCTGATGAGTTGTTAATGAGATTTACCGAAATTATTATGTCGATTCCAGGTTTTTATTTATTGATTTTGCTTAGATCTTTATTACCGCTTGATATTCCATCATCACAAGTTTATATTTTGTTAGTTTTTATTTTGTCATTCATAGGTTGGGCTGGAAGAGCAAGGATTATTAGAGGAATGGTTCTTTCAATTAAAAGAAATGAATTTGTTGAAGCGGCCGTTGCTTTGGGTTATCCAGATAGAAAAATTCTTTGGAGACATGTTATTCCTAATACAATGACATATATGATTGTTACATCTACATTAGCAATTCCAGGCTATATTTTGGGTGAAGCTGGTTTGTCTTTCTTAGGCTTAGGAATTAGGGAACCATCTGCATCTTGGGGATTAATGATGGCACGTGCACAAGATATATATGTTCTCCAAAGTGCACCATGGCTTCTTATACCTGGTATCTTTATATTTGTAACAGTTCTAGCTTTTAACTTTGTTGGTGATGGTTTAAGAGATGCATTTGATCCAAGGGCTTTAGGATAAGGATATACAATTTACAATGAATATTTAAATAGTTTTAAGTAGGTTCCAGAGTATTTGATGGTTATTTAACCACACTCTGGAACCTTTTTTATTTTTTATAATCTATCAATCTTATTTTCCATGATTTAATGTTATATTTTATCATTGGATTTCGATATTTTATAATGATTCATGTTCCATTATTTATTGGCAAAATTGATTATCAATATCTTTTTTAATTCTAATAAGGTTTTGGAGAAATACTAGCTACCTTTTAAATTCTGCAGCCTCCTGAACATGATTTTCTGAAACGTCTCCATTATCTGAAAAGTTTATCCATAAAAAATATACTCATATCATTTGTAGATAATTTTGAGGCAGAATAATCAGATTCAAAGCTCAGGTTTTACTCATTGAACAGTTGTATCAACTGTTAATGTTATTGCTAAAGTAATTGCTATGATAATTAAAATAAAAATTAAATAGATTAAATTTAATGAAAGAAAAAGTAGTTAAATTAAGATGGTAAAGAATGATTAATAATTGAAAAATAAAAAAATAAGGGCTTAAAAGCCCTTATTTGGCGGAGGCGGTGGGACTCGAACCCACACGGGGGTGTAACCCCCACCGGTTTTCAAGACCGGCCCCTTAGCCAATTCGGAACACGCCTCCGATAAAGATTATATCATAACTTTTAATATTTTCAAGAGTAATCTTTCTAAAAATCTTAGGAATTTTGTGATTAGGAATTCTTTGGAAGTATCAATCGGTTCAACCTTAATAATGTAAGCATTTAAAAGTTTACCTAAAAGCATATCGGTAAATATTTGATCACCTATAACTACCAGTTTTTCTTTATCAAGATTTTTTGATTTTAAAAATTTTTTAATTTTGAATGTTAAAGGTTTTTTTGCAAGCCAAAGAGCTTCAATCTTATAATTTAATTTTCGTGGTTTTCCATTGGAAATTATAAAAACTTTAGCATTTTTTTTCTTGATATCTTCGAAAAGTTTTATTGTTTTTTCATCAATTGTTGAATGTTTCCATTTATTTAAAGTGTTATCGAAGTCAAATATAAATACTCTATAACCATTCTGGATTAATTTGTCATAATCAATTTCAAAGATATTGTTTTTTATTTCCATCTTTAGTCCTCACTATCTATTAATATCAAGTATATTAAATTCATTAAATTTTATTTTTACTGTTTCTGTACTCTCATCAGTTAAAAAAACTATTTCTTCAAAGCCATTTTCATTGAGAGTAACATTGATTTTGGTAGGTTCAAGACCTAATCTTTTTAAAAAGAGATAACCAGTTGGCAAGAAAACCAACCCATTCTTAGTTTCGGAGACAGTAAAAGCAGATGAGGATAAAAATCCAGAAGCAGTTTTAAAAATTTCATAGATTTTGTCTAAAGTTAGATTGCTTACCTCTGAATTAGTGTAACCATCATATTTATATACAGAAATGTTGTTGATAGAATTATAGCTAATCTGAATGTTTTTTAAAAAATCAGGTTTTAAAAATCTAATTTCAAAATTTTCAAGATTAATTATTGTAGCTTCTAGAGAAATTTCAGTTTTGAAATTATTTTTTTGATTATCTATAACATCAAATGTTATATCAGTTTTAATATAAAAATCTCTTTTCCCCGAAATGTTTTGGACAAAATTAAAAATTAAAGGTTCCGAAAAAATGGAAGATGATAAAAACAAAAGTATAAGAATTGTTAAAAATAAAAATTTCTTTATAATTATCACCCCTTCGGATTCTAAAGTAATTCTTTAACTACTAAATATATTATAGCAATAAAAAAAGAAAAAGAAAGAGGAATTATGATTGTTTTAAGATATTCAAAGAAATTTATATGTTTTTGCTGATGTTTTTCAAGAAGTGAAAGTCCAACAATGTTCGAAGCAGCACCGACAGGGGTTAAATTTCCACCAAATCCGGCCCCTAGTGCAATAGCCCACCAAAGATTGTAAGATAATCCATTAAATATAAGTTTTTGAACAACAGGAATCAAAATCATAGTTGAAGGTACTGCTCCAACAAATCCAGAAAGAAAAAAAGAAATTATAAAAATAAAAATTACAATAGATACTTCTGAAAGATTAGAATATAAAAACTGGTTAGCAATAAAATTAGTTAAGCCAATAATTTCAAGTGCGTATGTTATTGAAAACAGACCAATAAAGAAAAAAATAGTATCCCATTCTATATCTTTACTAATAGTTTCAAAATTTTTGTTTGAAAGTAAAAGCAAGAAAGCTGCTCCGGTTAATGCTATCAATGATAATTCATAATCAACATATTCATGTATAACAAAGCCAGTTACAACTATAGCGAAAGTTAAAATACTTTTCTTCATTAGTTTTTTATCAGTAATTAAAGTACTTGGTTCGATTTGAATAAAATCATTAAGTTTAGAATTAACGTGCTTAGGGAATTTAATTCTTTTAATAATAAAGAATGAAATTAGTAAAAATGCTATGATCGATGGTAAGAACATGTTTTTTATAAATTCAATAAAACTTATTTTTGCGGCACTTCCAATTAGAATATTCGGAGGGTCTCCTATCAAAGTTGAAAGTCCTCCAATGTTTGATGAAATTATAGCAAGGAATATGATAGGTTTTGGGTCAATTTCTGCAGAATCGCAGATAAGTAAAATTATTGGGGTAAAGAGAATAATGGTTGTGACGTTATCAAGAAAAGCTGAAAAAAGAAAAATTATTGAATATAGAAAGAATAATAGCTTGTATATGTTGGATCTGCTAATTTTAACGATCTTAATCGCAACAAACTGGAAAAAACCGGTCGATTTTAAAATGGAAACTATTATCATCATTCCAATAAGAAGAGAAATGGTGTTAAAATCTATAAATTCAGAAGCATTTTCAATTTTCAGATTTCCTATTTTTAATAGTCCAATCATTAATCCAATAAGAAAAGTAGTTACGGAGGCTTTTTCTTTTTTGAATATTATAAAATAATAAGCAATGAAAAAGAGAATAATTGCTAACCACTCTGACATATAAGAGACCTCTCTTATAAAATATTGAAAAACTTAAGTGCCTTTTTGAAGATCAATCAAAGCTAAGAAATCATCGTTGGATTTGGTTGCCTGGAGTTTTGAAAGAATTAATTTTAAACCTTCTTCTTCAGACATTGAAGAAAGCATTTTTCTTAAAATCCAAACTTTTCTTAATGTATCATCATCAAGTAATAATTCTTCTTTCCTAGTTCCTGAAAGAATCAAATTTATTGCCGGGAATATTCTTTTATTTGCTAACTGTCTTGATAATGCAAGCTCCATATTTCCAGTTCCTTTGAATTCTTCAAAAATTACTTCATCCATTTTTGAACCAGTTTCAATTAATGCTGTAGCTATAATTGTTAAACTTCCACCTTCTTTAGTATTTCTAGCAGCTCCAAAGAAATGTTTTGGTTTGTACAAAGCAGCTGGATCAACTCCACCTGTTAACAATTTTCCACTGGGAGGTACATTTATATTATAAACTCTTGCAAGTCTTGTTAAACTGTCAAGAAGTATTACTACATCATAACCATATTCTACCAACCTTTTTGCCATTTCCAATGTCAGTTCTGCTTTTTTTATTTGTTTTTCAGGTGGCATATCAAATGGAGCAGCAATAACACGGGCATCTACAGATTCTTGTATATCGGTTACTTCTTCAGGGCGTTCATCAATCAAAAGTATCAAACGGATAGTATCTGGGTGGTTTTTAGCTATTCCATTAGCAATGTCTTTTAAAATTGTTGTTTTTCCGGCTTTAGGAGGAGCTACAATCATTCCTCTTTGACCTTTACCAATTGGTGAGAATAAATCAATTAATCTTGTTGATATAGTGTTTTTTCCAGTTTCTAAAACAAATTTTGAATTAGGATATGTTGGGGTAAGATTTTCAAAATTTACCCTTTCATTTGCTAAATCAGGTGATTTATAATTTATTGCCTCAATTTTTATCATTGCAAAAAATCTTTCTCCTTCTTTAGGAGGACGTATTACTCCAGAAATAATATCTCCTGTATTCAGATTAAATTTTCTTATTTGAGAATTTGAAAGATAAATATCCTTAGAACTTGGAAGCATGCTTTCAAGACTTCTTAAAAAACCAAATCCATCAGGATGTACTTCAAGTACACCTTCACCAAAAAAATAACCCTCAGATTCTGCTTTTGCTTCTAAAATAGCAAAAATCAAATCCTGCTTTCTCAAAGAAGTATATCTTGGAATATCATATTGTTTTGCAAGTTTGTAAAGTTCCTTAATTGTCATTTTCTCTAAATTATTAATATTAAAAGTATCGGTTTTCAAAATAATTCCTCCTTATTTAGTTCTAAAAAGTCTATCTCCAGCATCGCCTAATCCTGGAAGAATATACCCTTTATTATTAAGTTCCCTATCAAGCGAAGCGGTATAAATCATTACATCAGGATGATGCTTATTAACATAATAGACGCCTTCAGGTGAGGAAATTAAGGTGACTAGAACGATATTTTTTCCTCCATGTTCTTTGATAATATCGATTGCCTTTACGGAAGACACACCAGTTGCAAGCATTGGATCAAGAACGAAAATAAGAGATGAATCAGTTAATTTTGGTAATTTTGCATAATATTCTACTGCTTTTAATGTTTTTGGATCTCTATAAATTCCTATATGTCCTACAGATGCGTTTGGTAAAAGTTGTAAAATACCATCTGACATACCTAATCCGGCTCTTAAAATTGGAACGATTACTACATCTTTATCATTAAAAAAATATCCTTTAGTCTTTTCAAGAGGTGTTTCAATTTCTGTTTCATATAATTTTATGTGCCTGGTTGCTTCATATGCTATTAGTAAAGTAATTTCTTTAAGTAATTCTCTAAATTCTTTTGGACCGGTATCTACTTTTCTCATTATTGTCAACTTGTGTTTTATTAAAGGATGTTCAACAATTTTAATGTTCATTTTCTACTCCTCCTTTTAAAATTGATTCAAGTTGTTCTAGCATATCAATTCTCATGAGCCTTGTAATAAATTCATCTAATTCCCCATCCAAGATGGCTTGAAGATTGTATGAGGTATAATTAATTCTATGATCTGTAACTCTATTTTGTGGAAAATTGTAAGTTCTTATTTTTTCACTTCTTTCCCCTGTTCCTATTTGCGATTTCCTGTTAGCGCTTATCTTTTTTGCCTGTTCTTCAAGTTTTAATTTATACAATCTTGCTCTTAAAACATTTAAAGCTTGTTCTTTGTTTTGAAGTTGTGATCTTTCAGATTGACATGTGACAACAATTCCTGTTGGAATATGTGTAATTCTGACAGCAGATTCAGTTTTGTTAACATATTGTCCCCCAGCACCTGATGCTCTGTAAGTGTCAATTTTTAATTCTGAAGGATTAATTTCAATATCTACATTGCTAGCTTCTGGAAGAACAGCAACAGTAGCAGTTGAAGTATGAATCCTTCCACCTGATTCGGTAGAAGGAACTCTTTGAACTCTGTGAACTCCACTCTCATATTTGAGGTAGTTTCCAACGTTTTTTCCTTTTATTCTAACAATAACTTCTTTGTATCCTCCTAAATCAGTTTTGTTTTCATCAATAATTTCGGCTTTAAACCCTTTTTTTTCAACATATCTTAAATACATTCTTAACAAATCAGCAGCAAAAAGTGCTGCTTCTTCTCCTCCAGTTCCTGCTCTAATTTCTAAAAATACATTTTTTCCACTATACTCATTTTCAGGTATTACAAGAGAAATAAGTTCTTGCATAATTTTCTCTTTTTCCTTCTCAAGTTTTTCTACTTCATGTTCATAATTTTCTGGCATTTCTTCTTTCCAAAGTTGTATTTCATCTTCTAATTCTAAATATTTATGAGCTAAGGAGTTGATTTCTTTCATCTTAGAATATTCACCAGAAAATTTTTTAATTTCTTCTGGTGATAATGGATTGGAAAGTTTCTTTTCCAAATTTTTTATTGCTTTATCACTCCATTTTTTAATTTGTATTACAATATCTAAATTCTCCATCCTAACCTTTTTTGCACCTCCTGAGGATTTCTGATGTTTTCAATCAGAGTTTCCTTTGTTATTTTTCCTTGCAAAAATGTAGTGATTAATGCTTCATCATATAAGATATTTCCTTGATTTTTACTAGCTTGCATAACGCCTTCTATTTGATGTAATTTCCCCTCACGTATTAAATTTCTGATTGCAGGTGTTGCAACCATTATTTCGGCAACTGGAACTATACCAAAATCTTTTTTTGGAATTAATCTTTGAAAAATAACAGCTACTAAAGTATTAGCCAATTGCAGAGAAACTTGTTTTTGTTGATGGGCAGGAAATACATCAACAATTCTTTCAGGAGCTGATGCTGCAGAATTTGTGTGTACGGTTGCAAAGACTAAATGTCCAGTTTCAGCAGAGGTTAATGCTAAAGCCATTGTTTCTAAATCTCTCATCTCTCCTACTAAAATTACATCGGGATCTTGTCGAAGAGCATATTTTAAACCATCAGCAAAACTTTCTGTATCAGTTCCAACTTCACGTTGATGAATAAGAGATCTATTAGTTTCAAAAACATATTCAATTGGGTCTTCAATGGTTATAACATGCTTAGCATATCTATTATTAATATGGTCAATAAGTGCTGCTAGGGTTGTTGATTTACCACTACCGGTTGGTCCAGCAACCAAGACTAATCCATGATCCTTTTCTGCGAAAGTTTTAAGAATTTGAGGGAGGCCCAATTCATCAATAGTTCTAATTTTTTTAGTGATTAATCTTAGTGCAAGAGCTGGATTTCTACGTTCAGAGTAGAAGTTGGCTCTTATCCTTAAATCTTCTAAGGGAAAGGAGAAGTCAATTTCTTTTGCTTTTCTTTTTATCCCATATTCAGCAAAAATGCTTTCTACAGCTTCCATTAAATCGTGAGCATCAACAGGTAAAAACCCAGGAATTTTAACTAATTTGCCATCAACTCTGGCAATTGGTGCTAATCCTACAGTTAAGTGTATATCGGAAGCCCTCATTTGTTTACCTTTTAAAATGATTTTTTTCAAATCAAGCATTTAAATCACTCCTCTATAGTAAAGTTATTTCCAAATAAAGTTTTTAATTTTGTTAAGATAGCATCTTCGTTCTCATTTTCAATTTTTACAATAAATTCTTTTTTGATTCCAGCTTTATTTAAATAAAGTTTTTCTAAATGATCTAACTTTGACTTTACGATTTCAGATTGAATTTTTTTATCAGGTGGAAAAGTAATAACAATATCCCTATTAGTTTCTACTATCTTAGCAAAGGAAAGTCCAATATAAAGAGATAAATCTCCCTTGATTTTTAATTCCTCCATAAGTTCATCTATAACATTTTTATTATTAGTCTCAGTACTATCAGAGAGATTTGAAGAGAACTTCATAAAAGGTTCTCCAACATTTTTTAAGGAAAGTTGATTCTGACTTTCAAAATTTTCAGATTTAGTTTTCTTGTTTTCCGAATTGTTCATAGTTTTTTCATTTAAGAATTTTCTGGTTAATTCTATTAAACCAAGTTTTGTTAATAGTAATTTTTCTTCGGAATATTTTATATCTTTTAAAATAGTTGAAATTGGTTTCAAAAAATCTATATAATCATATTCGTTCAGTTCGATCTTTGTAACAATGAAATCCAAACTCTGATTTAAAAATAATTCAATATCTTTTCCTGAAAAGTATATTTCTTCAATAATATTAAGAACTTTTTGAATATCTCCTTTTTTAATAGAATTTAAAAGGGTTTTAATTACATCAATTGAAACAAGGCCAAGTGCATCTTGAATAGTATCAATAACTATTTCACCTTCAGAATATCTAACAACTTGTTCTAAAATAGTTAAGGCGTCTCTTAAACCTCCATTGGCCCTTTTAGCAATTTCAGTTAATGCTTCATCAGTTATTTTAAAACCTTCTTTTTCAGATACATATTTTAGTCTTTCTATTATTTTATCTAATTCAATGTTTTTGAAATCAATTACCTGACAACGTGAGATTATAGTAGGTGGAATTTTTTCAGGATTAGTTGTAGCCAAAATAAAAACAACATTTTTTGGAGGTTCTTCCAAAGTTTTTAATAAAGCATTGAAAGCTTCTTTGGTTAGCATGTGAACTTCATCAATTATGTAAACTTTGTATTTTCCTTGAGCCGTATGATAACCTACAGCTTCACGAATTTTTCTAATTTCATCTATCCCTCTATTGGAAGCTGCATCAATTTCATATACATCCATAAAGTTCCCCTTATCAATAGAAACACATGCAGAACATTGATTACAAGGTTCTACACCTTTTCTATTTTCACAATTTAGAGATTTTGCAAGAATTCTAGCGACTGTTGTTTTTCCAGTTCCTCGTGGGCCAGCGAAAATATAAGCGTGAGAAATAAAATTATTTTCCAAAGAATTAATAAATATTTTTTTAACGTGTTCTTGATTTACAATTTCAGAAAAAGTTTTTGGTCTATATTTTCTATACAGTGTTTCCATTTTCATTCACCTTCTCTAGCTTCAATTATAATTTTTTCTAAAAATTTAAGTGATTCTTTTCTGGGAATTTCTGAAAGATTTATCCATTTAGCATTTTTATATCTTCTTAACCAGATAATTTGTCTTCTTGCAAACCTTCTTGTATTTCTTTTTATCAAATGGATTGCGGTTTTTAAATCATACTTTCCCTTAAAATAAAGAATTAATTCTTTATAACCAATTGTTTGAAAAGCATTTAAATCTTCAGGGTAGTTATTCAACAAATATTTTACCTCTTCAATAAGGCCATTTTTAATCATTACATCAACTCTTTTGTTGATTCTTTCATGTAATTCATCACGGTTTCTATTTAAAACAATAATTATATAATCATTTGAGAGAGATTTTTGATTTTGAAGTTGAGAAATTCTTTTCCCAGTTTTTAAAAATACCTCTAAAGCACGAATAGTTCTTTTAATATCTGCTGGATGAATTCTTGAAGCTGATTCTGGATCGTATTTTTCTAGCATTGTTCTTAGTATTCCTGGTTCTTTTTTTTCAAGTTCACTTAATTCTTTTCTTAAATTTTCGTCTCTAGCAACTCCTTCGAACATTCCTCTAACTAATGCATCAATATATAAACCTGTCCCCCCTACAAAGACTGGATAAATACTTTCTTTGATTAAATTATTTTTAACTTTCAAAGCATCTTGTCTATATTGAAAGGCATTGTAATACTGATCAGGATTTATAATATCTATCATATGATGTTTAATGAGTTTTTGTTCTTCTTTTGTGGGTTTAGCTGTTCCTATGTCCATGTATTTGTAAATTTGTCGTGAGTCAACCGATATTACCTGCATATTTAATTTTTGACCTAAATCCAATATCAAATCGGTTTTTCCAACAGCGGTTGGCCCCGAAACTATAATATACTTCATAATTATTCCACCACAATCTCTACCTGAACTTTTTCAGCTTTCATATTGTTACTTTCAGTGTCAAGAGTAATTTTTTCTGCTATTAATTTAATATTTTTATCATTATCAATTAATTCAACATCTTTATTTAGAACAATTATACCCTTATTTTTATCATAGGTGAATTCATAGGAATATGCAGTTATATTACCTTTGATAATAGTAATTTTTTTAGAGACAGATTTTCCTTCAAAATAATCGTTATTTAGATCGAAGGTTAACGATTCACAAATCACCAAAATTGTTTCAGAACTTTTCGAATCTAAAATTGTCAAAGAAGCTTCGTTGATATTTCCATATTGGGTTTCAATGTTATAATTCAGGTTTTCTCCTATTAATTTTCCATCATTAAAAGAAATTTCAACAACTCCAGTTGCATTCAGAATAATCCATTTATTATTCTGTTTTTCAATTTGCATCTGGTTAGTTTTTAGTTCCAAATTATCAGATTCAATAAATACTAATACAGAGCCCTCATATGTTATTAAATTACTGGTTGGTTCAACGTAATCAGACGAAATATGTACTGTTTTAGCAAATGAGATGGATATCAATATTAATACAAAAATGAAAATTAGATATTTTTTCATAACTTACCTCCAATATATTTTTCAGAAATTTCATAAAGTTTCGCTGAAAGATAAAAAGGGTTAGAAGAATTTGTTTGAAGTCTTAACTTGTGTTTTGCATCATTAAACCTTTTTTCCATTATTTTAAATGTTCTAGCATAAGTCGAATAAATCATAAAATCAACAGCATTTTTTAAATCAAAGTTGAATATTTTATTAATTAAAAGTACAAAATCACCTTCAGGGACACCATAAACCCAAGAACCAGAAACATAATCATTATAAGGTTCAAATTCCAAGGGAAAAGAAAGAGTCTTAATCATTGCTTCTTGAAGAGTATCATGTTCTAAAATTTCATCATTAAAGGTTTTAAGATTAAAGGCGTGTATTTTCAACTTTTTCGGAATTTTTTCATCCTCAAAATGACGATTGACATATTTTATCAAAGCTCTTTGACTTTTAAATCCTTTAAGTGTTCTTGAAGCTTTGTAAAGAGTTCTAATTTGTTCAACTATACTTGTAAAATTAAATCCAAACGCGAAATGAAAATTTTTCAATGTTTCATCATATATTGAACGTAAATACATATAACTTTGATTTGAGGAATTAGTTTTTAGATAAAAATATGCAGGAATACATGAAAAACCAACACAGTGTATTTCGTCAAATTCAACTTCATATTTTTCACATGCTTTAAAAAATGCTGGTAATGAGAAATAAAGGATTGAATTACCTCCAGTAGCGAGGATCAAATTCTTCTCTCCTTTCATTTATATAGGAAAGAGCAGATTGATATATTTCATTATAATTTTGGAATTCATGCCATTCATAAGGAATCCTATAATATATTACCATATTTGCTTTATCTAAATCAATATATTCAATCTCAACATCTTTCCATGCATCAATGTAGAACATTAATTCCATTTGATCTTTCGGATAATCTAATGGTTTACGAGAAAAAGTACTTGCAATAACAAATTCGGCACCCAGCTGAATAGCTTCATTTACTGGTACTGGTGATAAAACACCACCATCAGTATTTAAAGTTCCAGCGATCCATAAAGGTGAAAAAACACCTGGAACTGATGCACTTGCCATTACCGCGTCTACTAAAAAACCTTCAGTAATCAACAAAGAAGTTCTAGCACTATTATCAAAAGTCACAATTCCAATTTGATATTTACAATCGCTAAATTTTTTCTTTCCAAAAAGATATCTAAAAAAGGGATAATAATCTTCAATTGGAACTAATGAACGTTGCAAAATTCCCCATGAACCAGCTGATTTGTTCAATTTTTTTGTATATTTATTAAATGAAGGAAGGAATTTTTCTACAGCGTTTGAAAATTTGTCATATACTTTTTTACTATTGCCATATAAACCATATAATCCAGCTATAATTGCTCCTGCAGATGATCCAGTTATAATATCCGGCTTTATATTATATTCTTCAAGTAACTTAAGCGTTGCAATATGAGCAAACCCTTTAACTCCACCAGCTGCAAGGGCAAGACCAATTTTCATTTAGATCACTCCTATTATTTCTTTAACTTTAGAAATGTCTTGCTTATGTATTTCATTATCTCCAGGTGTTTCAAGAATCCAAGGTTTTGTCAAAATAATCTCATGAGTTAAAAATTTTCTTAAACCTTCTTCTCCTATTACTCCTTTTCCGATGTTTTCATGTCTGTCTTTGTTAGAACCAAGTTCATTTTTAGAATCATTAAGATGAATAAATTTTAACTTTTCTAAGCCAATTAGCTTATCTATTGTATCTAAAAATTCATCCAATTTATTAACAATATCATATCCGGCATCCCAAGCATGACATGTATCAATTGTTATACCTAATCTTTCTGGTTGTTTAACTTTGTCTATAATAAATTTTAAATGTTCAATTTTATATCCAATATTTCCACCTTTTTGTGTAACATTTTCAAGAAGAATAAAAGTATTTTTTTCAGATTCAAGTGCAATATTAAGTGCTTTTACTATTTTTTTTATTCCTTTGTCTTCGCCAGCTCCTAAATGGCTCCCAGGATGAATATTTAAATATTTTATTCCTAAAATACTACAAATTTCCATTTCTTTAATCAATAAATCTAAAGATTTTTTCCAATTATCTTCTTTAGGGCTTGCAATATTAATTAGGTATCCGCTGTGACTTAACATTGAATCAGTTTCTATATTATATTTTTTTATTCTATTCCTAAATTCTAATACATCATCTTCTTTGGGGAATCCCGCCTTCCATTGCCTAGGATTATGAGGGAAAATTTGAAAAGCATTTCCTCCTATTTCAATTGTTTCCTTTGGAACCCTTTTAAATCCTCCACCTATGGGCATGTGAGCTCCGATTCTTATCATTAATACCACCACCAAATTTTATATTAATTACCATTCTTTGTATTTATTTGTAGTAGGCATTCTTCTATCTTTTCCAAAGGATCTTTCTGTAATTTTTATTCCCGGTGCGCCTTGTTTTCTTTTGTATTCGCTTTTATCCACTAATCTTGCAACAAATTTTACTGTTTCAAGCTCATAACCTTCTTCAGATATTTCATTTACTGATTTCTCTTTTTCAATATATTGTTTTAAAATTTCATCTAATATTTCGTATTTTGGAAGAAAATCTTCATCTTTTTGATTAGGTTTAAGTTCTGCACTAGGAGCTTTTACAAAAACATTTTCAGGAATAATTTCTTTGCCTTTGCTTTTATTATACCACCTTGCTATTTTATATACTTCTGTTTTATAAACATCTTTAATTGGAGATAGTCCACCGACCATATCTCCATACAAAGTAGCGTACCCAGTTGCCACTTCACTTTTATTACCAGTTGCCAAAACTAAATATCCAAACTTATTTGAAAGTGCCATTAAAATATTTCCTCTAATCCTTGCCTGTAAATTTTCTTCAGTGGTATCTTCTTTTAAGCCTTTAAAAACCTCAGAAAAGGCATTTTGATATGAATGAAAAATATTATTTATAGGAATTATATAATATTTTATTTTTAAATTTTCAGCCAATTTTACAGCGTCTTCAATGCTTGATTTAGAACTGTACATAGAAGGCATCAAAACTCCAATGACATTTTCGGAACCTAACGCTTCAACAGCAATTGCAGCAACTAAAGAAGAGTCCATTCCACCACTTAATCCAATTATAACTTTTGAAAAATTATTTTTAATTGTGTAATCCTTTAATCCCAGTGCTAAAGCTTTAAAAATTTCTTCTTCTTTTTCAAGATTATATTCTTGGTTTTTTCTTTCAATTTTTTCCTTTTTTTCAATTTCTGATTTTATGGAGATTTCAACAATTTTTTGATTTTCAATAACTTCAATGTACCTTCTTCTAGGATCATGCAAATTTGTTCTCAAATTTTCTTCGATAGGTATATCTACAACTGAGATTTCCTCTTCAAAAGGTTTTCCTTCAAAAATGATTTTTCCTTCAGAATTAGTAACAATGCTACCACCATCAAAAATAACTTCATCTTGCCCTCCTACTAAATTGCAATAAACAATTGGACAATGGTAATCATATGATTTTTTAGATAAATAATTTTTTCTCAATTCTCTTTTACCAACAAAATAAGGTGAGGCAGAAAGATTTAATATTAGTTGTGCGCCATTTGTTACTTGATAATGCAACGGTCCCAATGGGCTCCAGATATCTTCACATATATTAATCCCAATTTTAATATTGTTATAATTGATCAAAATTATCTTTTTGCCAGGTTTAAAATAACGTCTTTCATCAAAGACACTATAATTTGGCAAAAGGTGTTTGTGATATTTTCCAAGTATTTTTCCATTATGGATAATAGAAGCGGAATTAAAGGCATCGTCTTCTACGTCTATAAAACCAACCAAAATAACAACATTTTTTCCTTTAGAATAATCTACTATATAATTTAAATATTCAACGTTTTTTTTCAAAAATGATGTACGTAGAACTAGATCTTCGGGTGGATAACCTGTTAAAAATAATTCTGGAAATATAACAAAGTCAGAATTGTTTTTTTCAGCAAGGTCAACAGTTTTTAATATTTTTTCAACGTTTTTTTCAAAGTCGCCAAGAATGGAGTTTAATTGCCCTAAAGTAACGCGAATAAACATAAATTTCGCCTCCTTTAATGAGATTATAACATAATTTATGTTATAATCTTTATCGAAAGGAGTGAAACGGTGATAAAAATTGATAATTTGAAATTTTTTGAACCATCACCTTATTTCAGAAAAATGTTAATTTTAGAAATGATATTTGAGAATGAAAATATAACACAGAAACAATTATCTCTAAAAGTAGGAATAGTTCCTTCTTTGATTAATAAATATTTATCGGAATTGAAAAGCGAAGGAATGGTTTCTATTTCAAAAGTTGGTAAAAGAGCGAAATATAATCTCACCTCCGAAGGTATTTCAGAATTAAATTTGATGAGATTGGAATTTTTTAATGACATAGTATCTTTATCTAATAAGATAGATTCACATTTAGAAAATATACTTTTAAAATTAAAAGGAAAAAAACATATTGCTATTTACGGTGCAGGTTTAGTAGGAAAAACATTATGTCAGTTATTAGTTAATAAAGGGTTTGATATATCAGTTTTTATTGATGACGATATTTCGAAAGTTAATTCTCGAATTGAAGGAATTCCTGTTGTAAGTTTGGATACACCGGTTAATTATGATGCACTGGTTGTAGCTTCATTTAAAAATGCTTTAAAAATGGCAAAAAAGGCTTTAGAATCTGGATTTAGGGACATTTATGTTTTTAAAACGGAGGATTTTAGATTGATATGGTATGGATAAAGGTTATTAAATACAGTTCGATCGTCCTTTTATTTTTTCTTTTACTTTTCACATTATTTGAGAATTCTAATTATTCAATAGATTTTTCAATGTTGGGTAATGTTGATAATTATGTTACTGAAATATATTTAAAGAATAGAGTTTATGATACAATATTCGAAGTTCTGATATTTTCATTAGCTGCTTTGGGCGTATTAATATTCAATTTTTCGATTGAACTTAAAAGTATAATTCTTCATGAAAATCACGTTAGAATTTTATTGAGATTTTTAAGTTATTTTGTAATGTTAAGTTCATTTTACCTTGCATTTTCAGGGCATGTTTCTCCAGGCGGGGGATTTTCTGCTGGGGTAGCTGGTGGAACTGCCCTTCTTTTGTATGCTTTAAGTACTACTGTGAGCGAGTTTGAATATCTTTTTCGCCAATTAAGAGTGAAATTGTTAGAAAAACTTCTCTTATTGTTTATTTACATTTTTTCTATTTTTGTTTTGTTGGGTTATTTAAAAACCCTTGGTACAAATAATATAGTGGTTTTAAATGTTTTAATATTTTTTAAGGTTATGTTTGGTACTTGGATAATTTTATACAGTTTTATAAAGCACAGGGGTATTATCTAAAGGAGAGATGTAAATGAAAAAGAAATTACTTTGGTTTTTGTTGATAGTTCTTGTAGTAATTTTTGTGGGGATTTTTTTATCAAAAGTCTTTAATGGCCAGATAATTGTTAAAAGATACATCTTTAAAAAAGGTCCTTTTGAAATGAGATGGTATAGCACTTTAATTGTTAGTGGCATTGTTTTAGGATATATCCTTGTGAGAAGACGTTTGAAAATTTGCAAAATCAATCCTGAGCATCTTGATGAAGCACTGTTTTGGGGTATCATTTCTGGAATACTAGGTGCAAGAATATATTATGTTATTTTTATGTGGAAGGATTTTTATTCGAAATATCCATCCGAAATATTTAAGATTTGGCATGGAGGATTGGCTATTCATGGAGCAATTATTGGAGCAATTATTTCAACATATTTATATACAAGACTAAGAAAAGATTGTTCTTTTAGCTTTTTACAAGGTTTGGATCTATTCTCAAGTGTTTTACCTCTAGGACAAGCTTTGGGAAGATGGGGAAACTTTTTTAATTATGAAGCATATGGTAGACCTACAAATTTGCCGTGGGGTATGTATGTTCCACCTTCAAATAGAATGCCTGGTTATGAAAGCTTTTCAAAGTTTCATCCTACTTTTTTGTACGAAAGTATTATTGATTTTTTAATTTTTTTAATTCTTTATAATTATGATTTGAAAAAGAAAAACCACGGAGAAACCACAGCTCTTTACTTTATTTTATATTCGATAAATAGATTTTGGATTGAATCTTTAAGAACTGATAGTTTATATTTAGGAAAAATTCGCGTTGCCCAACTAGTAAGTATCATTTTACTCATTTTTGGGATAATAATGTTTTTGTATATTAGATTTCGAAAAAATAAAGAGGAGGTGTAAAAATGTTTGATAGACAAGAATTTTTAAAAGATTTAATATCACCAAATAATTCTAAAATAGTAATGTTAGTTATGGATGGAATTGGTGATATTCCAAACGAGGATGGTTTAACTCCTTTGCAAAAGGCAAATACTCCTAATTTAGACGCTTTAGCGAAAGAAAGTGATTTAGGACAAACAATACCAGTTTTACCTGGAGTTACTCCTGGTAGTGGTCCAGGTCATTTAGGAATTTTTGGCTATGATCCAATAAAATATCAAATTGGAAGAGGTATCTTAGAAGCTTTAGGAATTGATGTGGAAGTTGGTGAAAAAGATGTTGTTGCAAGAGGAAATTTTGCTACAATTAAAGAGGATATCATTGTTGACAGGCGTGCTGGTAGACCATCTTCAGAAGAAAGTGCCCAAATTGTTTCATTGTTAAATGATAAGATTAAACAAATAGAGGATGTGAAAATAACATTTTATCCAGGAAAAGAACACCGTTTTGTTTTGAAATTAACAGGAGATAACCTTGGAGACAAGCTGGAAGATGCAGATCCTCAAAAAGAAGGAAAACCAATAAAATATACACAAGCATTGGATGAAAGTTCTGAAAAGACAGCAAGAATAGTTAACAAATTATTAGATGAAATAAAAAATGTTTTAAAAGATGAGTCAAAAATGAATTTTGCACTTTTTAGAGGATTTTCTAAATATCCAGACATTCCTAATTTTGAAAATGTTTTTAAACTTAAAGCCGCAGCAATAGCTGTTTATCCTATGTATAGAGGACTAGCAAAGCTAGTAGGGATGAATGTTGTAAAAACAGGGCAAACAGTTGAAGATGAATTTAAGACATTAAAAGAAAAATGGAATGATTTTGATTTCTTTTATGTTCATGTGAAAAAAACCGATTCCTATGGTGAAGATGGTAATTTTGATAATAAAGTTAAGGTTATTGAAGAGGTTGATAAAGCTCTTCCATTACTCTTGGAATTAAATCCCGATGTTTTAATTGTAACTGGAGATCATTCAACGCCATGTCTAATGAAAGGCCATTCTTTCCATCCTGTTCCATTAATGATTAAAGCTAAATTTACTAGAAAAGGCTTGTCAAAAACATATAATGAATTTGAATGCGCAAGAGGAACTCTTGGAACTATTTACGCTATTGATGTTATGCCATTAGCTTTGGCTTATTCAGGAAGGTTAGAAAAATACGGAGCATAAATGATTGTTTTATGGTTCTTTTTAACAATTTTAGGGGCTTTAATTGCCCCTATTTTTTCCATTCCAAGATTTTTACTTTTACTACCTTTAGTGTTTTATAAAAAACCACTTATGTTCCTGGGATTATCAGTTGTATTAATTGTCAATTACATCGGTGGAATAACTGTATCAGGCGAATTTGAGTTTGTTGGCCGTGTTATTCAAACAAAGGATAACTATTCACTTGTAAGTGGGAAAATATTTTATAACAATAAATGGAGAACATTAGGTTTATCAGTAGGTATTTATGATGAGATTCCAATTGGAGATATTGTTTATTATTATGGCAAAATAACAACTAGGAATTTTGAATATCCAAAAGTAATTTTAGATAAAAGCGGGTTGATGTGTTCACCTGCATTTCCTAATTTATTTAGAAAAATTTACTTATTGGCAGAAGGTTTTAGAAATTCTTTTTTAAAAGATAATGAAGTATTATATGGTTTATTTGGAGGGAAAATAAAAAAGGATTATTTTTATAATAGTGGTTTATATCATTTTTTTAGCATATCAGGTGCACATGTTTCATTATTATTTAGTTTTTCGTTGCTGTTATTTTCAATTTTAGGTTTTAGCAAAAAAGTTGGTAACATAAGTTCATTAATAATTCCGTTGCTTTTTATTGTTGGAACTGGTTTAAATTTACCAGCTTTAAGAGCTTTTACTTACCTTTTTGCTCTTGTAATTTTAGAATCAATAGGGTTAAAGTTTTCTAAAATAGATGTTTTAAGTGCGATAGGTATTTTGTTTTTGATTTTTGATGCTTCGTTAGTTTTTTCGCTCTCTTTTTATATGAGTTTTTTTAGTACACTTGGTATTGTAAGTGTGAACAATAAATATTTAAAACCAATTGCTGCCTTTTTGGGAAGCGCTCCATATTTATCTTTATTTTCTGCGGTAAATATTTTCTCAATTATAGGTAGTGTCATAGCAATTATGCCAATTCAAATCTTGTTGATTTTAATATCAACGGCGTTTTTATTCTATTTATTGAATCTTCATTTTATTACAGAATTTATATTGTTTATTTCTGTACCATTTACTGTAATAATCGATAAAATAACATATTTCTTTTCATTATTTCCACATTTACCTAGTGGTATAATTTCTTACTTTTTATTTTCAATCCTTTTCTTTGTTTTTTTATTACATTTTGGACATATACCATATATTTTAAAATCGAAATCTTCAAATACAAATCCTTGATTTTCTAATTCTTTTTTTAGAATATCAAGATGTTTTTCTTCAATTTCATAAATTTTTCCGCAAATTTTACATATAAAATGATGATGCATTTTATTTTTTTTAGCAAGTTCATACCTGTAAATTCCTTCTCCAAAATCTAATTTTCTCAGAAAACCAAAATCAACTAAAAGTTCGATTGTTCTATATACAGTTGCTTTACTTACAGAATGTTTATTAGAAAATAGTATTCTATAGACATCTTCAGCTCCAAGATGATCATTTTCATTGTCTATAAAAACTTTTAAAACAAGTTCTCTCTGAGGTGTCATTCTATATTTTTTATCTTTTAATTCCTTTTTAAGTGCTTCAATATACACTGTTTATCCTCCTTAAATATTCATGATAGGTTTAATATCAATTTTCCAACCTGTTAATTTGGCAGCCAGTCTTGCATTTTGTCCACCTTTGCCAATAGCTAATGATAATTGGTTTGGGGGTACAATTACACGAGAAGCTTTATTTTCAAAATCTAAAATTTCCACTTCAATTACATTTGCAGGCTGTAAAGCTGCTGCTATAAATTCTTTTGGATCTTCTGACCACTTTATTATATCAAGTTTTTCACCTTTAAGTTCTTTTAAAACGGCTGCAATTCTAACGCCTTCCTCTCCGATACATGCTCCAACTGGGTCAACTTTTGAATTATTGGATTTTACAGCTACCTTTGTTCTGATCCCTGGTTCTCTAACAATTTTAACTATTTCCACAATACCATTTTCAATTTCAGGGACTTCAAGTTCTAATAACCCTTTTACAAATTCTTCGCAAACTCTTGAAACCATTATTCTTGGCCCTTTTTTATCTTTTTTTACGTCCTTTATATAAACTTTTATTAGCGAAGAGGGTTCAATTTCTTCTCCTGGTATCCATTCTTTTTTAGGAAGCCTAGTTTCAAGTTTTCCTATTCTTATATCTGCCCAGTCAGGTGTAACTCTAATAACTTCAGCAGTAGTAATTTTTCCAATTAATTCAGAATATTTTTCAAATTGCTTTTCTTTTTCAATTTCTCTTATTTTCTGAATTAAAACCTGTTTAGCAGTTTGTGCGGCAATTCTACCGAATTTTTTAATATTCAGTCTTTTTTTAACAATATCTCCTACAAAAGTATCTGGTTTTATTTTCAAAGCTTCTTCTAATGAAATTTGCTTTTTTTCATCTTCAACCTTATCAACTACTTCTAAAAGTTGGTAAACTTCAATTTCACCAGTTTGTCTATTGATTATTATTTCAACATTTTTTTCACCACCATGATCTTTTCTATATGCACTAACAAGAGCTTTTTCAATTGCTGGTAAAATTTCATCTACTTTAATACCTTTTTCTTCTTCCAATTGCTCCAAAGCTCTTAAAAAATCTAAATTCATTCAAATCCCTCCTAAAATTCAATTTCTAAATTTGCCTTTTTAATACTTTGAAAATTAATTTTTTCATTGTTCCCATTTTCTAAGATAATAATTATTTCTTCACCACGAATATCCATAATTTGTCCAATAATCATTTTGTTATCTATAGTAATAATTTTTGCTTTATGACCTTTAAATCTTTTAAAATCATCTAAGTTTCTTAAAGGTCTATCCAAACCTGGTGAAGAAACAGTTAAATAGTATCTTTTAGGTATAATATTTAGAGCATCTAACTCAATTTCAATTTCTCTAGAAACTTTTTCACAATCTACAGTACTTACATAATCATATGGATTATCAATAACAATCTCTAAGATCCATTTACCAGATTGGTTATAATATTTTACATCAAATAAATCCAAGTTAAATTTTTTGACAACGTTTTTTGCTAAATCATATACTTTTTCAATAATTTGTTTGTTGATCATAATTTCACCTCGTTAATAAACATTAAACCGGGACTGCTGTCCCGGTAATTGTTTTTCTGGCGGAGAGGGTGGGATTTGAACCCACGGACGCCTTGCGGGCGTCACACGCTCTCCAGGCGTGCGCCTTAGACCGCTCGGCCACCTCTCCTAAATCCGTATTTCATTTTACCATAAAAATTGATTTTTGCAACTTTAAATTTACTTGAAAATAGTTTTAAGTTATACTATTAAAGGAGGTGATTTATTTGTTCAGATATATTTTAGGAGGCATATTAATGGGATTAGCGAATTTGGTTCCTGGTATTAGTGGAGGAACAATGGCTGTTATTGCAGGCATCTACAATGATTTAATAATATCAATTACTCAGCTGTTTAAGCTTAAAAAAGAAGGATTGAGAGTATTGTTGTTTGTTGGTTTGGGGATTTTAATTTCAATTTTCTCTGGAGCAAAAGCTTTTGAATTTGGGCTTGAAAACTATCCTTTTTATATGTACTCTTTGTTTTTTGGACTTATTTTGGCTTCAATTTTTTATTTAAAGAATAAAATCAAATTTAAGCTTCTGCCTTCTTTAATGGGGATAATTTTAGTTTTAATTCCTAACTTTCTTCCTCATAGTACTACAGTTTCGGATTTTAAAATTTTCTTTGGTGGTTTTTTAGGTGGTGCAGCTATGATTGTGCCAGGTTTAAGTGGTTCTTTGATGTTATTGATTTTGGGAATTTATGATAAGGCAATTTCAGCAGTAAGTAATTTTGATATTAAAGTTCTATTAATTCTTGGCTCAGGTGTTATAGTTGGTATTTATTTTATTGCTCGCTTAATTAAATGGGCTTTGCATAAAAATAAAGATTTTATCGATAATTTTGTGTTTGGATTGATTATTGGTTCATTGTATCCTATATTTCCTTTCTTCCATGGTGAAGGTAATATATTTTTGGGAATATTAGTTGCAATTTTTGGATATTTTTTATCTTTATTAATAGAAAAAATTGATAATAATATGCTATAATTATTTTGGAGGTGTTTTTTTATGAAAATTAAAATTATTAAGCCATCAGATAATGATTTAGAAGAGTTAGGTGTAAAAAATTGGCCTATATGGACAAAAGAAATTTCAGAATTTGACTGGTTTTATGATGAAAAAGAAACTTGTTATTTTATTGAAGGTGAAGTTGAAGTTGAAACAGAAGATGGAGAGGTATACAAAATTAAAAAAGGAGATTTAGTTGTATTTCCAAGAGGATTAAAATGTAAATGGAAAGTAAAATCTCCAGTGAAAAAGCACTATAAATTTGGTGAGTAAGGGGTGATAAAATGGATATAAAAAATATGACTCTTAAAGAGTTTTGTGATAAAGTTGCTGAAAAGAGTCCGGTACCTGGTGGAGGTGCCGTTGGTGCAGTTGTAGCAGCTTTAGCAGCTTCTTTAAACCAAATGGTTGCAAATTTAACTATAGGAAAGAAAAAATATTCTGATTATCAAGAAATCATGGAAGAAGTTTTGGAAAATATGGAATATTCGAGAAATAAACTACAAGAAATTGCTGAAAAAGACATAGCAGCTTTTGATAAAGTAATGAAAGCTTTTAAATTACCTAAAGATGACCCAAAAAGAGAGGAACTTGTTCAATCATCTTTGAAAGAAGCTGCTGATGTTCCTTTTGAACTTGCAAGAGAGGCAAGGAATATTTTGAAATATTGCCGAATTACCAGTAAGTGGGGTAATAAAAACGCTATTTCTGATGCATATTCCGCAAGTGAACTTGCGAAAGCTGCCTTTAGAATCTCAATGTATAACGTCTTGATTAATTTGAAATCCATCAAAGATAAGGAATTTGTTGAAAAATATATTACAGAGCTACAAGAATTAAAAAATGAAGTAAAAGGATTGTACTCAGAAATCAGGGAGTGGATTAAAGAAAATGAGTTTGAGATTTGAAGTTTTAAAAGTCTCTGGAAAAGCTAGAAGAGGTAGGATACATTTACCGCACGGGGTGGTTGAAACCCCTACTTTTATGCCAGTAGGGACAAATGCAAATGTGAAACTAATGACTCCAAGAGATCTAGAAGAAGTAGGTGCTCAAATTATTTTAGGCAATGCTTTTCATTTGTATTTAAAGCCTGGTTTGGATGTTTTAAAATTTCATGAGGGAATTCACAATTTTATTAATTGGAAAAAACCGGTTTTAACTGATAGTGGTGGCTTTCAAGTTTTTAGTTTAAGAGAAGGAAGAAAAATAACAGAAGATGGTGTTTTTATTAGATCTCCACTAGATGGAAGTAAACACTTTATAACTCCAGAGTTGTCAATGGAAATTCAACATGCAATTGCTTCTGACATTGTAATGGCTTTTGATTACTGTGCAGAACCCGGGATTGATTATGATAATGCTGTTAAAGCTTTGGAATTAACTACAAAATGGGCTGAAAGAAGTTTAAAGAAAATCCGACAACTTTCTGATCAAGCAATTTTTGGGATTGTTCAAGGTGCATTTTTCTACGATTTACGCGAAAGAAGCGCAAAAGAAATAACAAGTATGGCTTTTGATGGTTTTGCAATAGGGGGACTAAGTGTTGGTGAAGAATATGATATTACTTTGAAAATGACTGAATTTACAGCACCATTATTGCCAGAAAACAAACCAAGGTATTTTATGGGAGCAGGTTCTCCCAAACTTATCGTAGATTTAGTTCATAATGGAATTGATATTTTTGATAGTGTGCTTCCAACAAGAGTGGCTAGGCATGGACAAGCATTAACATGGAATGGGAAAATGAATGTTAGAGCCGCTAAGTTTAAATTTGATAAAACTCCAATTGAGGATGGCTGTTCATGTTATACGTGTAAAAATTTTTCACGATCTTATATAAGGCACTTATTTGATCGGGGGGAAGTTTTAGGACAAATTTTGTTAACTATTCATAATTTACATTTTATGATGGACTTAAGTAAAAAGATAAGAGAATCTATTGAGAATGATAGTTTTGAAAAATTGAGAGGGGAGGTTTTGAAAAATTATGCTTAAAAAACTTGTTATTATTTGTTTATTAGTTTTAACCATTTTTGCTTTTAGTATGAGATATGTTTCCAATCCTGCATTTTCTTTAGATCAAAACAATGTTTTCGGCGCTCAATATGGAACTTATTTTGGGGGAATCTATGGTTGGGTTACAAATTTTGGTTTGTATTATAATGAAGTTCAAGATAATATGACAGGAAGATTTTATTTATTGGCTTCAAAAGATAGCACCCAAAACATTAATGAAGTTGGTTATGCAATAAGCAGTGGTAATGATACAAATTATTGGGGTGGGGATTTTAAATTAGTTAATTATTCTGATTCTGCAACAAGTATGTTTTTAATTAATGTTGGACTAGGATTTGGTGGAAAAATATTTGATAATGTAATTTTAGGAGCTTTCTTAGAAGATTTTTCTGTATATTCTCAATATCCCGGCCAATTATTTAAGGGGAATGTTGGTGTTGATTTAACTGCTGATTTTAATGTTTTTGATTTTTATTCTAGTTTTAACTATATCAAACAAGAATATTTTAAATTTGATTTAGGCGGTTCTTTTGATTTTGATTTTATTTCTTTTGGAGGGTATTGGTCTCCAGAGTATTATAATAAAGTGGGTGCATTTATAAATAAAGTTAGAGGATTTGTATTATTAAAAATAGGAGCCTTCAAAGTTAATGTAAGAGGTTTTTATTCTTTTGATAATGTAAGTAGCTCAATTTCAAATTTAATAATGAACTATGAAAATCATCCATATGGCTATGATGTTATAATAGAGGTGAAATTTTAGTGATAAAGATTCTTGATGAAAGTGACATTAGAAGATCTTTAATTCGTATTTCCCATGAAATCCTTGAAAAAAACAAGGGCACTCAGGATTTAGTTATAGTTGGAATTTTAACAAGAGGGTATTATCTTGCAAAAAGGATCGTAGAGAATATTGAATTTTTTGAAAAAGTTAAAATTCCATATGGTAGTTTGGATGTTGGTCCTTTTAGAGATGATGCTAAAAAAAGTATTGATGATAGAAGTGATATAAGTTTTGATTTAAACAATAAGAAAGTTATATTGGTTGATGATGTTTTATTTACCGGCAGAACTGTTAGAGCTGCTATGGATGCAATCACAAATCGAGGAAGACCAAGTTCTATTCAATTAGCTGTTTTGGTTGATAGAGGGCACCGTGAACTCCCTATTCGTCCAGATTATGTTGGGAAAAATATACCCAGTTCGAAATATAAAGAGGTCATAAAAGTTAAAGTTTATGAAATTGATGGTGAAGATGCTGTTTATATTCAAAAAATTAGGGAGGATTGATTAATGAATTTATTTGGAACAGATGGAATAAGAGGGATGGTTAATGAATTTTTAACTCCGGAATTAGCTTTTCGATTGGGAAATGCACTTGGTAAATTTGTTGATAAAAAGGTATTTATAGCAAAAGATACTAGAAATTCATGTGATATGCTTGAAGCTGCTTTGATTGCCGGTTTAACTTCCTCAGGTTTAGATGTTTATAGATGTGGTGTTATGTCAACCCCAGCTTTGGCATTGATTACAAAACTGGAAGATTCAGCAGGAATAATGATATCAGCTTCTCATAATCCTCCGGAATATAACGGTTTAAAAGTAATTTTGAAGGGTTATAAACTTCCAGATGAAATTGAAGAAAAAATTGAAAAGGAAATGAAAGACATAAAATATTTAGACTACAAGAAAATTGGAAAAGTATTTGAATATAAATTAGCGGTTGAAGAGTATATAAATTACATTCATGATTTATATCCTAATTTAGATTTGAGTGGTATAAAATTAGTAGTTGATGTAGCTAATGGTGCAACTTTTAAATTGAATCCAATGGTATTAGAAAGTTTTGGAGCAAAAGTGGAAGTTGTAAATAATAAACCAGATGGTTTTAACATTAACCGAAATTGCGGTTCAACTCATCCGGAAAATGCAAAAAAATACATGAAAAAAGATAGAATTGCTGTTTTGTACGATGGAGATGGAGACAGGTGTATTTTTTTAGATGAAACTGGTGAAGAGGTACACGGTGATAAAATTTTGGGAATTACGGCATTTGAAATGAAAAAACAAGATAGATTGTTGAAAGATACTGTAGTTCTTACTATCCTTTCAAATATGGGGCTTGAAGATTATTTGAAGAGTAAAGGAATACAAATAGTTAGAACAAAAGTAGGTGATAGATATATTTTGCATGAAATGTTGAAAAATGGGTATGTTTTAGGTGGTGAAAAAAGTGGGCATATTATATTTCTTGATCGTTCAACAACAGGTGATGGTTTGATTACAACTTTGGAAGTTTTAAAAGTTTTGGTTGAATCGGGTAAATCATTATTTGAACTTTCAAGCCAAATCCCTGATTATCCTCAAGTTATGTTAAACATTAAAGTAAGTAATAAAAATGTTTATAAAAATGAAAGAATTTTCGAAAAGATGAAAAAAATAAAAGATTATAGAGTTATAATTCGACCGTCTGGAACAGAACCGGTCATTAGAATTTTAGTTGAAGGTCCTGATTTTGAAAAGTCAAATGCTATTGCTAGAGAATTTTACAGAGAAATTGAAATATTAGCTCGAGAGGAGTGAGTTGATGGAGAAATTAACAAAGGAAATGGTATGGAATAAGTTGAAAGAGGTTATTGATTTTGAAATAGGATTAGATGTGGTAACGTTAGGACTTGTTTACGATGTGCAGGTTGATGAAAAAGGTAACGTCAATGTTTTAATGACAATGACTACTCCTATGTGTCCATTGGCGGGAATGATTTTGCAGGAAGCAGAAACAAAGGTTAAAGAAATTGAAGGAGTTAATGATGTTAAAGTTGAATTAACATTTGATCCTCCTTGGACACCCGATAGAATTGATCCAGATGTTAGAGCACAACTGGGAATATGAGGATTAAAGAAGCAATTGAAATATCAAGACAACTTGGGCTTCCTGATTTGGAAGCCCATATTATTATTCAGTTCATTTCTGGAAAGACAAAGGAATTTATAATTGCACATCCTAATTTTGAAATTGATGATGAAAAATTTATGGAGTTAATTGAAAAACGCAAGACCGGTTATCCCATTCAATATATTGTTAAGGGGAAAGAATTTTACAAGAATTGGTTTTATATTGAAGAAGGTGTATTGATTCCAAGGCAAGAAACGGAATTATTGGTAGAAATTGCTATTCAATACATTAAAAAGTACAGATTAGAAAAAATTGCCGAAATTGGAGTTGGAAGTGGAGCAATAATAATAAGCATACTTTTAGAAACACAAACAATAGGGTATGGAACGGATATTTTGGAAAAAGCTCTCGAAATTACAAAATTAAATGCCAAAAGGTTAAATGTGGAAGATAGGTTGTATCTTAGAAAAGGTTCTTTTTTAGAACCATTTAAAGATATTTATTACGATTTAGAATTAATTGTATCAAACCCTCCATATGTGAAGAATAATGCAATTCTTCCACCAGAAGTTTGTTGGGAGCCAAAAGAAGCATTATATGGTGGAAAAGATGGCTTAGAATTTTACAGAAACTTCTTAAATAAGTATGATTTATCTGGTAAAATTGTGATGTTGGAAATAGGTCATGATCAGGGTGGTTTTTTCAGAAAATTAGGTTGGAATGTTGAAAAAGATTATAGTGGTAATGATAGAATAGTGATTTTTAATGGACGGAGGTGAGAAAATGAAAGTAGTTTTGCTTAAAGATGTCTCTAAAATTGGCAAAAAAGGAGAAATCAAAAATGTTTCAGATGGTTATGCCAGAAATTTTTTAATTCCAAGAAGATTAGCGCTAGTTGCTACACCCGAAGTATTGAAAAAAATAGAAAAGGAAAATCAATTAAAAGCAGAAAAGGAAAAACAAATCAAAGAGGAAAGTCAAAAATTATTGAAAGAACTTCAAAAACAATTGTATAAAATAACGGTTAAAGCTGGAGGAAGTGGAAAATTATTTGGCGCTTTAACTTCGGCGGATATTGCAAAATTAATTTCAGAAACAACTGGAAATAAAATTGATAAGAAATGGGTGATTTTGGAAAAACCAATAAAAGAATTAGGTTTATATGATATCAAATTAAAATTACCTGGAGGAATTTCTGGTATTGTTAAATTGGAAGTAGTTCAGGAGGGTTAAAATTGAACATAATTGGTTATTCAAAAGCTTTATATACGACTTGGATTTATTATTCACCAGAAAGAATATTATTTGATGCTGGTGAATGTGTCTCAACTTTAATGAATAACAAAGTATATGCAATAAAACACATTTTTTTATCTCATGGGCATGTGGATCACATATCAGGGCTTTGGTCTTTAATTAATACAAGGAACAATGCAATGGGGGATCGAGGTAAAGATTTAAATATTTACTATCCAAAAGGAAATAAAGGTATAGAAGAGTACTTAAGGTTTATACAAAAAGTCAATTCAGATTTGAGATTTAATTTAAAAATTTTTCCAGTTGAAGATGGAGAAGAGGTTGTCTTGAGGAATTCTAAACAAAATAAAAAGTTTGTAAAAGCATTTCGAGTTAAGCATACTCAAAATGAAAAAAGTTTAGGATTTCATATATTTGAAGAAAGAAAGAGGTTGAAGGAAAAATTTAAAAATCTTTCGCAGGAAGAAATAACTGAATTGGCTAGAACCAAAGGAAGTGATTTCATTACAACAAAGTATTACAGTAAAATTTTAACTTTTTCAGGTGATACATATCTTTTGAAAAAATCAGATATTGAAGATACAGAAATTCTTTTTCATGAATGTACATTTTTGAATAAAGAAGATAGAAAATATAATAACCACGCAACTATTGAGGATATAGTGGAGTTAGTAAAAGGAACAAAAATAAAAAAATTAATTCTTTACCACATTTCTGGAAGATACGCAAGAAAAATTGATAGGGTTATGGCAGAATATAAAAATCAAATAGAAGAAATTGAGCTTTATTATATTAAGCCTGACAAATTATTTAAATTGTAGGTGGAGTATGAAAAGATATTTATTTTTAAGTGATTTACATATTGGGGATGGTAGTGCTAAAGATGATTTTAAATATGATGATGCTTTTGAAAAAACTATTAATGATTTTTCATTGTTTAATGATATAGAATTATTTATTGTTGGTGATGGTTTTGAATTATTAGAATCAACAAAAGTATCTCAATTTGGATTAATTGATTTTGAAGAATTGGTAAAAAAACTTGATGTGGACTTAATTTTAGAAATAGAAAAAAGACATCCTAAAGTTTTTAATTCTTTAAGAAAATTCGGTAAGTATAACAAAATTCATTATGTAATTGGAAATCATGATTATTATCTATTAAAAAATTCAAAGCTTCAGGAAAAATTGAAGGAATTAATACCAAACTTGGAAATAGAGCCCTATTATTATGATGAATATTTAAATCTACTTGTGATTCACGGGAATCAATTTGATCCTGTTAATAAATTTACTATTAACAATAAAAGTGGTGAGATTATCCCTCCACTCGGAGATTACATTGTAAGATATATGATGATAAATTTTGATAAAAAGCTTGAAGAATATGTTCCTGATTACGTAATAAGTGATTATGATAATGTCAGACCAACAGTTGATTTGTTTCATTGGTTTGATTTAATTGTGAAAACATATGATTTAAGTATAGATTTACTTGAGACTTGGTTAACAGAATTTCTGAAGATGATGAGAAGCTTTGAAGCAAAAGAATGGATGAAAAGTAATTATCCTTTTTTGAGTATTTTTTCTAGATTATTTTTAAATAAAATTGGTGGAATAAAGTTTGGTGAACTTCTGGTGAGATTAACTATGAATGTACGAAAATTTAAAAATACTGATTATCTTTTAAGAAAGGCTAATAGAATTCTTTCAGGAAGCATTAATGTTAAAGATCACATAGTTGGATACGAATCTGAAAAAGAAATTGGCAATGTGGATGGAGTTATAATGGGACATATTCACAAAAACAATTTTAAAATTTTCAACGTTAAAAATAAACCAAAATACTATATAAATTGTGGTTCATGGAAACCGGTAGTGGAAAAATTGAGAAAAAATGTTTTTCAAAGAAAAAATGAATTATTTTATGCCCTTCTTACAGTTGACGGTGACATTGAAATTACAACTGCTACAATTAATAGCTTAAGAAGGCGGGAAGTGATAATTTGAATGTTGTAACTACTCATAAAAATCCAGATTTTGATGGATTTGCTGCAGCTTTTGCTTTTAAAAAGTTAAACCCAGATTTTGAAATTGTGGTTAGTGGAAAATTTCAGAAAAATCTTGAAGAATATTTAAGACTTTTTGAGTTCAAATTTTTAAAAGAAAATGAACTAATTGAAAATATAGAAAAATTGGTTATTGTTGATAATTCTTCTCTTAAAAGAGTAGGGGAAAGAATCTTGGAATTTTCAAAAAATGCTGATGTTATAGTTTACGATCATCATCCAGATATTAAAAATTCAAGCAAGGAAATAAAAACAAATAGTTTTAAAATAGGAGCAATCACATCTTATTTTGTTAATGAGATAGCTAAGAAAAACATTTCACTAACCCCTGAAGAAGCTACATTACTTGCAATTGCAATATATGAAGATACCGGCAATTTTTTATACAATACAACAACTCCTTTAGATTTAACTGCGGCTAAGTTTTTATTAGAAAAAGGTGCAAATTTAGATTTGATCCATGAATTTACTACACTTGAATTGAATGCTGAGCAAAATAGTTTACTGAGAACATTGCAAGAAAATTTAGAAACATTTTATGTTCGAGACTATGAAATAGCAATTTCAAAGACTGAAATAGAAAAATTTATTGGTGGTTTGAATGTTATCACAAGTAAGCTTTGGGACTTTATTAATGCCGACACTCTAATAATTGTAACAAGAATGGGTAAAAAAACGTATATTGTTGGAAGAACCAGGAATCCAGATGTAAACATAAGAAAATTAGTTGAATTTTTTAATGGGTCTGGCCATGAAAGAGCAGCTTCAGCAACACTGGAAAATGTTTCAATTGATGAAGTCATATATAAATTAAAAGAAAAACTTCCTGAATGTATTACTCCATCATTGAGAGCAAGAGATATTATGTCTTATCCAGTTCGAACAATCTTGGCTAATGAAACGATAAAAAAAGCATATGAAATAATGCAAATTACAGGACACGGTGGATTACCAGTTGTTGAAAAAAACAAACTTGTTGGAATTGTTACAAGAAAAGCTGTAGATAAAGCGATAAATCATAATTTAGGTAATAGGCCAGTAAAATCCATTATGAACAGTAAATTAATCACCGTAAATGAAGATGATTCAATTCAGATAGTAAAAGAGATTATGCTTGAAAACGATATTGGAAGAATCCCAGTGTTAGACAAAAATAATATTCTAATTGGAATTATTACTCGATCTGATCTTTTACGTGCGACAAATTCTGAGAGAAGAATAAGATTTGTATCTAAAAAAGAAGACACTGAAGATGTAAAAAAAATAATGTTGGAACGTTTGCCCAGAAAGCTCATAAACCTATTAAGATTATTGGGTGAATATGGAGAAGAATTAAATATGCCGGTTTACGTTGTTGGGGGATTTGTTCGAGATCTTTTATTAGGAATTAAGAATTTTGATATAGATATTGTTGTAGAAGGAGATGGACTCGAATATGCAAAGTTTGTTAAAGAACAGTTAGATGCTACAATGGTTTCATATGAGAAATTTTTAACTGCATCGATTTTTTTTAAGGATGGTTATAGAATAGATATAGCAACAGCAAGAACTGAATATTATGAACGACCAGCCGATTTACCTATTGTTGATATTAGTACAATAAAAAAAGATTTGTATAGACGTGATTTTACAATTAATGCTATGGCAATAAAATTAAATCTAGGAAATTTCGGAATTCTGTATGATTTCTTTGGTTCAAGAAATGATTTAAGAAATGGTATAATACGTGTTCTTCACAAACTAAGTTTTATTGAAGATCCAACAAGGATAATAAGAGCAGTTCGATTTGAACAAAGATTTGGATTTAAAATAGAAGAAGAAACTCTTTACCTACTACAAAAAACACTTGAAGAAGGTTATCTCGAAAAGGTTACTGGTCAAAGAATAAGACAAGAATTAGAGAAGATTTTGGAAGAAAAAAAGCCATTGAAAGCAATTAAAAGACTTGCTGAATTAAAAATACTAAATCATATTTTTCCTAAGACTTATTATACGAAAATAATGGAGAAAAAGCTAGAAAGAATGTATAATTTTTTACCTTATTTGGAAAAAATATATGAAAAAATAAATAAGTTTTATTGTATTTTGAGAGTATTACTAGAGTTTTATGATGAAAAAACATTAATAAAAGTTGCAAGTAAATATGGTATACCTAAAAAATTCATTGATGATTTAAAAACGACTGAAAAAAGAGTTTCTTTAATTAAAGATTTAGTGAAAAAGAAAGCAAAGTTTTCAGAGTTATATAAATTTTTGGGAAAACCAACTTCTGAAACAGCTGCTCATATGTCTGCATATCTTGATTTTGAAGAACAAAAATATTTTTATGATTATTTACATAGAGTCTTTAATGTAAAACTTGAAAAAGTATCTGGAAAAATGGTTATAGAAAAGTATAATTTAAACGCAAGTCCAGTAATTGGTAGGATTATGAATGAATTATTTTGTAAAAAACTTGATTATCCTGAAATAGATGAAATTGACGAACTGGAAAAATTAATTAGGAAACATATGGAGGTGTAATTAAATGAAAAAAATTTTAATTCTTTTTTTGCTTTTGCTTTTTGTAAGTTTGTTTCCAAATGATTTGAATGAGATATATTCTGTTGGTGTGATTACTTCTATTGGAACGGGAACTGAAATGGTTTTTGAAGACGCGAAAAAATTAATTGATGAAACTATAGAAAATGGAAAGATTCTATTTCTAAAATCTGCTACGGAAGCTACATGTAATGAATATGTTAACCTTTATTTATCGTATAATTCTACTGATAATGTATATAAAGCAACGTATGAAGATGGAGATTATCTTGTTAGTTCTATTTATTCACCCGAAGGTTATAAGCCATATAAGACATTTTTAATGGAGATTATTTATTATCCTTTAGAAAAGTTAGCATTTCATAAATTAAAAACACGTGATTTTTCGGGTTATTTAAGATTAACATATCATCCAGGTATTGATGAGTACGGTGATTATTTAAATGGAATGTTTTTATTTATCTCTGATAGATTGGGGGGAAATAGAAATATAGCTTATATTGACATTGATGTTCAAAAAATAAATATTATTCCAGTTTTTGGAAGTAGCGAATATTATCCTAAATTCTCTCCAAATGGAGAACAAATAGCTTTTCAGGGTTCACTACATGGTTATTGGAATATCTATATTATGCCATTTAATGATCCAGAATACTCAAGAAAAATCAAGCGTATTTCAGACAGTAATATGCCAGCTTATACACCTGATTGGTATAATGAAGATAATATTGTGTATATTCAAGACACAGAAAAAAGCAATATGATGATTAAGAAGAATGTTAAAACAGGTTTAAAAGAAACAATTAATACCGTTGGTTCAATGGTATTTACACCTAATGTTCAAAATGGAGAAATTTACTATACATCACTTCAAGGTGCAAATTTTGGTATATTTAAAAACGTAAATGGTGAAAATTATGCTGTTGAAGACACTTTTTATAACGAACATGATCCATTACTTTTGGATGCAACTCACTTAATTTT
>Ga0190334_1000019_pt1 | contig 72317 bp, 68 predicted proteins | sample 48720478_MG_FD_161270 | JGI IMG/M metagenome (GOLD analysis project Ga0190334, IMG submission 161270) | Hydrothermal vent sediment bacterial communities from Southern Trench, Guaymas Basin, Mexico - 4872-04-7-8_MG | ecosystem: Environmental > Aquatic > Marine > Hydrothermal vents > Sediment ... | reverse complement strand
ACAAAATTCCTGTTGAGAACTTTTCTAAAAATTCTGAAGAAATTAAAAAAGAAGTTGTTAAAGTTGTGTCTCAAAAATTTAATGTTCCACTTGAAAGGGTGAAGGTTGATTGCCAAGAACAAGATGGTTACGTAATAATAGTTACAAATATAAATTTCAAATAGTGCTTGTTTTACTTATTTTCTTTGTATTATCTGGCTGTGGTTTGATAATTAATAATATTTTAGAAGGTACTGCAGATATTATTGAATTTCAAATTATTTATCAAGGATTTTATTATGAAAATAATTCAACAAAGATTTTTGGGGACGAATTTAAATTTAATGATCTGGTAACTGTTACTGTAAATTCAACATGTAATTATAATAATTATAATAACAAAACTTATTATTTTTCAAATGATATATATTCTCGAAATGAAAACTTTTTCGAAAATGATATTACTCCACCTGGACTTAACATAATTACTAAACAAAGTACTTTGAATTTAACTTTAGACTTAGAAGTAACAATAACATGTGAAGCTACTAATGCTGAAGGCGATCTTGAATCCACAGATTTAACTTTTAACATTAACGAAAATATTTCTACAGATACTTCTAATGTTTCAAAGTTAAAATTAATTATAGGTCTTGATGCTTCTGGAAATTTGGTATATGATTTATTAAAAGATAATGATTTTAATTATACTATTGCTAGAGATGAAAACGATGGAATTTACTATGTATTTGATAAGTCTTTTAGTAGATTTTATTCTACTTTAGTCTTAAATGGAGCAACTTCAATAATATATTACCCGAGTTCTTGGGGAAAGTTTGATGTTCCTTTGCCATACTGATAATTTAGGAGGTTTTATATGAGAACTTTTAAAAAGAAGAAGAAAGTACCTTTGTTTGTTTATTCCGCAGTTGTAGTAGTTTTATCACTCCTTTTATTTGTAACCTTGATAAGCTCAGTTATAAGATATAATTTAAATTTGAAAGAGGTTAAAAAATTAGAAGCAAAATACAATGAATTAAAATTTGAGTATGATAAAAAATTAGAATTATACAATGCTTTAAAAAAGTTTAGTGAAAGTAGTGATAAGAAGCAATGAAGTATGTTGTCACGACATCATATCATCCAACAAAAGAAATGGTTGAACTTGCCAAGAAATTAGCAAAAGAATATAACGTAAGATATATTAATAGAAGGCATTTGTCTGAAAAATTGAAAAAAAAAGAAATTGATTTTTATTATGTAGTTGATAAGGATTTAATGCTTTCAATTAAATGGGGTAATAATGAATTTTTTTTCCATCAGGGAATTGCAAAAATAAGAATGGAAAATGTGAATCATGGAGAAAAAGATTATTTAATAGAATCAATAAAACCATCCATGGATTCTATAGTTTATGATGCAACTTGCGGTTTGGCTTCAGAGGCATTATTACTTGCCTACTTCTCTAAGAAAGTTATAGCAACTGAAGGATCTGTTCATGTATATAGAATAGTTAAATGGGGTCTAGAAAGATATACTTCAAATGTTGAATGGATAAATGAAGCTAAAAATAAGATTGAATTAATTCACGCAAATTATAAAGAATATATTAGAAAGATAAATGATAATTTTTTTGAAAGTGTTTATTGTGATCCAATGTTTGAAAATCCGATTTACCAGAGTAATAGTATAAATCCTTTAAGAAATTTTGCAGTATATGAAAATTTAAATATTGATGATATTGAAGAAATGATTAGAATTGCTAAAAAAAGAGTTGTAATTAAAACAAATATTAAAGATTCATTATACAAGAACATAAAATTTTTGTTTGATGAAGAATATCTTTCAAAAAAATCTGGAGTAGTTTATGGAGTAATTAAGAAGAAGTAGTGGAGGTGCTTTTAGTGGGATTTTTTAGAAAATTTAAAGAAGGTTTGAAAAAAACTAGAGAGACTTTTTTTGGAAAAATTAAAAATATACTTAAAGGTCAAAAATTAAGTGAAGAAATTCGGGAAGAAATAGAAGAATTACTTATTTTATCTGATGTTGGCTTTGAAGCAACCGAATATATATTGGAAAAAATAGAAGAATTAGATGAAGAGGATTCTTATGAAGCATTAAAAAAGGTTTTAATTGAAATTTTATCAGATGAAAATAATTTAAGAATTCCTGCCAACCCTCCTTTTGTTATTAGTTTGGTTGGAGTGAATGGTTCTGGAAAGACTACGACAGCCGGAAAATTAGCTGAATACTTTAAAAGTTCTGGAAAATCAGTTGTTTTAGCTGCTTGTGATACTTTTAGAGCAGCTGCAATAGATCAACTTAAAATATGGGCAGAAAGAACTAATTCAACATTTATTGCTCATCAGGAAGGCTCTGATTCTGCAGCAGTTGCTTTTGATGCTGTAAGTCATGCAATTGCCAAACAAAAAGACGTAGTTATTTTAGATACTGCTGGCAGATTACATACAAAGACGAATTTAATGGAAGAATTGAGGAAAATTAACAGGGTAATTAAGAAAAAAGTTCCTGATGCTCCACATGAGGTTTTATTAGTAATTGATGCTGTAACTGGGCAAAATGGATTGCAACAAACAAAAGTTTTTAAAGATTTTGTTGATGTAACAGGTATTGTTTTAACCAAGTTGGATGGTACTGCTAAAGGTGGAATTGCAATTGCAATTGCTAAGGAATTAGGAATTCCTATAAAATTTGTTGGATTGGGAGAAAAAATAGATGATTTAAAACCATTCGATCCAGAAGATTTTGTCAATGCTTTGTTGGAGGGTTAAAATGAAAATATACTTGAATGTTGTTGTTTTGTTTTTGCTTTTAATATTTGTATTTTCATGTAACTATGTTTCTTATAATGATTTCAACCAGTTAGAATTAAAAGTTGATTCATTGGAAAAAATCGTTAATGATCATGAGGTGCGTTTAAAAAATTTAGAAGAAGGAGTTGAATCATTAAATGTTTCTATTTCAAAAAAAATTAGTAATTTAAATAAAAAGATCTCTGAATTGGAAAAAAACAGTAATTATGATTATTTAGAAGATTATGTAAAACAAATTGCTTTAGAAGTTTCCAACCTTCAAAATCAATTAAATAAAGTAACAGCCGAGTTAACCGCTTACAGTTTGAAAACAATAATTTATAGATTGAATGAGGTAGAAGCTTTATCAAGAAGTTTAGATCTAGATGAAATAAAGCAAATGGTTAACGAAGCTGTAATTAAATTTGAAAATGGATATGAGGAAATTTCTAAAATAGAGGAAAAAATTTCTGAATTAGAATTGTCTATATCAGCGTTAAAAACCACTGTTCAAGAAATTGAAACAGTTAAAGAAGCAACTAATGTAAATTATGTCATTTCATCCAATCAGATTACGGTTAATTATGAAAAATTGGAATCAATTGAAAAAAATTTAAACTTTTTAAGTCAGAAAATTGATTCTTTGACCAGTGAAGAAACGTTGCAAAGAGATTTATCTTTAATTAGACAAATAAATGAAGAGTTAAGCTTTTTAAAGCAAAGGTTTAATGAAGGAGATATCACAGAACTTCTGAAGTTAAGGACAGGTTATATTAATTATATTGTTAGACCTGGAGATACTTTGTATAAAATAAGTATTGAATACAAATTAGGCAATGATGGGGTTCAAAAGTTGATTAGTTTTAATAATATAAAAGATCCTAAAAAAATAGTATCAGGTCAAGTAATAAAAATTCCTATAGATAATCCGGAAAGTTATGTTAAAGTTCCTTTGAAAGAAATAGACCCAGAAGATATTTTAGCTTATTTTGGAGATTCTGTTGATGGTATAACGAATTTGGGGATAGATATTAATGCCTCTGGAAAGGATGTTTATCCTATATTACCTGGTCGTGTAACGGTTAAAGGTAATAACGTTTTATATATAGACCATGGTAATGGAATTCTAGGGATTTATAAGGGAATAGATGCAGATTTAGATGAAGGCGATTGGGTTTCAACTGATGAGGAAATTGGAAAAGTTATTAGTGTATTTCATTTTGAATTGTGGATAAATGGTGAACCTAAAGATCCTTTTAGATTACTATTTCCTTTAAAAGGTAGTTTTAAGGTTACATTTTATACTCCATGGGATGATGGTAAAATACCGTATCATCCTACATTCAAGCTGACAAGAAGTGGTAAGATAGCAAGAGAATGGGTTACTGCTGCTGTGGATCCATCTATAATTCCACTTGGATCTTATATTTACATTCCTGCATTAAAAAAAATATTTATTGCAGAAGATACTGGAAGTTCAATAAAAGGTAAAAGGATTGATATATACATTGAAGATGTTTATACTGCAAGAAAAAATAGTATTAAAATTTTTGATATTTATGTTTTAAAAAATGGAGGAATTAAAGATGGCTATAACGATGAAAAGTGATTATGCTTTAAGGTTGTTGCTGCTTCTTTCAATTGAAGGAGGAAGATTGAGTACTAGTGAACTAGTTAAAAAATGTAGAACCCAAATACCATATGATTTTGCACAGAAGATATTATCTCAATTAGCTTCAAGTGGTATTTTGAAATCATATAAAGGAAAATTTGGAGGTTATACATTAGCAAAACATCCTAAAGATATAACAATTTATGATGTAGTTAGAGCAGTGGATGATATGAAAACAACTATAACATGCTTTGTTGAATATTCAGATGAATTCTTTCCTGAAATTTGTACAATTAATGAAGTATGGGAAATTGTTATGAATAAATTTGAAGAATCACTTAAGTCAGTAACTTTGGAAGAATTAAAAACGTCTTTTTTAAAAAAATGTGAGGAATTTGAGAGGAGGAAGTCAAAATAAAGGTTGGAATAGGTTTAAGTGGAGGCGTTGATAGTGCTGTTGCTTTGTATTTGTTATTAAAGAATGGATATGAAGTTGTCGCTTATCATATGAAAACAGTACCTGATGATATATTTATTACAAAACAAGTAAATCACAAAGTTTGTTGTAGTCCTTCTGATACATTTGATGCTAAGAAAATTGCAAATTTTTTTGGTGTTCAATTTAAAGTGATTCATATCGAAGATGAGTTTAGAAGAACAATAATAAAGTATTTTGTGGAAGAATATAAAAAAGGTAGAACTCCAAATCCTTGTTATTTTTGCAACGATTGGATAAAATTTGGTATATTGTTTGAAATTATGCTTCGGGATGGAATGGATTATGTGTCATCTGGACATTATGCAAGAATAAGGGATGGGAAGTTATATAAAGCAAAAAGTGTGGAAAAAGATCAATCTTACTTTTTAGCATCAATAAAAAAAGAAAAGTTAAACAAAATTTTATTACCTAATGGTGACTATACAAAGAAAGAAATAAGAGAAATAGCAAAAGAGATTGGGTTGCATGTTCATTCTAAAAAAGAATCTCAAGATTTATGTTTCATTCCAGATAGCAATATCTCTGGATTTTTAAAAGAAAATGGAATTCATAAAAACAGTGGATTAATAATTGATACAAAGGGAAATGTTATAGGAACTCATAAAGGTTTATATAATTACACAATTGGTCAAAGAAAAATAGGGATTGCTACTGGTAATAGAATGTATGTTAAAACTAAAAATGTTGAAAAAAATTTATTAATTGTTGGGAAAAAAGAAGAACTTTATTCAACAAAATTCATTGTATCAAATTTGAATTTTCTTCAAGATATACCGGAAGAAGTTAATGGTTATGTAAAAGTAAGAAAGAAATTCAAAGAGGTTCCATGTAAAATTTACTTTAAAAATGATAAGATGTATGTAGAATCTTTCGAACCAATATTTGCAATTACTCCTGGACAAATTGCTGTAGTTTATGATAAAGAAGGTGCTGTAATGGTCTCAGGCGAAATTGATAAGGAGGGGTGGAATTGAATATAAAAACTTTAATAAGTGAAGAGCAGCTTCAGAAAAGGATAAAAAATTTAGCAAAGGAAATTAAAGAATATTACAAAGATAAAACTGATACAATACATGCGGTATGTGTATTAAAGGGTGCAATTCATTTTTTTACTGATTTGGTAAAACATATAGATCTTAATGTTGAATATTCTTTCATACATGTATCAAGTTATTCTGGAACAGAATCCACAGGAAAAATAAGAGTTAAAAGTTGGATAGATGAACCAATTGAAAAAAAATATGTTTTAGTTATTGATGATATTTTAGATACTGGTTTGACTTTGTCATATATATTGGGCTATTTAAAGCGTTATAATCCTGCAGATTTAAAAGTTGCCACCTTATTAAGAAAACAAGGAAGAAATCCTGCGGTATCTGCGGATTTTGTGGGATTTGATATTGAAGATAAATTTGTCATTGGTTATGGGCTTGATTTTGATGAAAAATTTAGAAATATTCCTTATATAGGGTATTTAGAATGAAAAGAGTAATTTTTTTACTTTTAATTTCTGTGTTAGTTGGATTTTTTGCTGTTTCAATATTTTTTTTACCGTGGATAAAAATTTTATATTCAGTTGTTTTTTCGCCTCTACCCGAGGAGACTAATTTTTTAATCTTGGGTCTTGATAAAGATATTCAGGGTACAAGACGAACAGATGTTATTTTATTTGTTAATGTTAATTTAAAAGAAGGCTATATAAAAATTAGTAATATACCTAGAGATCTAATTGTTGATAATAGAAAAATTAATTCTTATTATCAAACGGAAGGTTTTGAAAAGCTTAAAGATTTGATTGAAGAGTTTACCGGTCAAAAGATTGAAAAATATGCCATTGTTGATTATGATGTAATTAAATATCTTGGCGATAGTTTGGGACCTATTGAAATATATGTTGATCAGCCTATGAAATATTCAGATTATTCTCAAGGTTTATTTATAGATTTTGAGCCCGGCCTTCACTATTTAAATGGAGAACAGCTTCTTGCATATCTTAGATTTAGAAAGGATTCAATGGGGGATATAGGAAGAATTGAAAGAGAAAAATACGTTATTGAAAAATTAGCAAAAGCTGCTTTGAGAAAAAATATTTTTGATTTGGCTAATATATATAAAAATGTTTTTGAAATGATCGATACTAATGTGAAAACTTCTGAACTAATCTATCTAGCAACAAAATTAAAAAATTCTTTTCAATTGATTAGTGTTTCTTTCCCTTTAAAATATGATTCCAATGGTAATATATACCCTGGGAATTTGGAAGATTATAAGAAGAGTTTTGTAGAAAGTTTTGAGGAAGTGAACAAAACTTTCCGATTTTATATCTTAAATAACACAAAAAATCAAACAAGAACATATAATGTAAATTTATATTATATGTGGCATGCTTCGGGTTTTGATCCTATTGAAATTTTTGATTTGGATAAAATGAATTTTGAAAAAGACACAGTTTATATTTTAAATGATAAAATTGATATTGAAAATGTTCAAGAAATATTAAAAATAGTGCATCCAAAAAGAACTTTTGAAATAAGATTTGCAAAAGATGATTTGGAAAAATACTATCTATTAGTAGATACTCTTTCTTCTGAAAGAAAATATTTTGAATTTCCTGTAGATTTTATAATAATTTTAACCGGTTAAATATTCTTTTTTTAGTTTTTGAGAAAAAATGTGAGCTAATCTTGTTGGTTCGGGTATTCTATATTTATTGGTAAACATTTTTGTCAACTTTAAACTGCTTTGTAAATCAATTAGATGTCCAGGTGATATAAAAATTGGTTTTACATTGTCCCTGCTTCTATATACAATTCCGATTTTTTCATCTTTATATATCAGATATGTAAAACTCCCTTTTTTTCTCAAAGGTTCTTTATATTGACCAACCAGTTTACTTTTTGCAATACCTATAGTGGGTTTCTCAATAAACAATCCCATATGGCTAGCAATTCCAAGTTTTCTAGGATGAGCAATTCCTTGACCATCAAAAAATACAACATCTACGTTGGTCTTGACCTTTTTCCACGCTTGAAGAAATATTGGTCCTTCCCTAAAAGCTAGTAAACCAGGAATGTAAGGCATTTTAACTTCTTCTAAAAAATGAGCAACTTCAACAATTTTAAAATGTTTATCAATTATAACTATAACTGCTAAGCCCAGCTTTCCTATAAAGGAGAGATCAGCACCTGCTACAAAATGTACTTCTCTATCAAAAGGTTTAAATTTTAGAAGTTTTTGCAACTTATTTTGAATTTTAATTGCTTCTTTTGGGTTTATAAACCATTCATGCAGATTTTTGTATTCCATAATACACACCCTGATCTAAATAATTTTATTCTAATAAAGACTTTAATCTTAAAGCATCCTTAATGGCAAAACCATTGAAGTCATTGTTAAAATAAATATAAGATTCACAATTAAATAGCTTAATTTTTTTAGAAAAATCTTTTAATTGTTCACCATATTCAGATGCATAAAGATTTTTAGGCCCATGAAATCTAATATATACAAAATCAGCTGTTTTTATCCAAAGGCTTTTATATCTTGAAGAATCACTTATGCAAAAAGCTATATTGTTTTGTTCCAAGATATCAAACAATTCATCATCGAACCATGTAATATTCCGAAACTCAATGGCATGTTTATAATTTATTGGAAGGATTTTTATAAAATTTTCAAGCAGAGGAATATCTTTTTTCAAAGAAGGTGGTAATTGCCAGAGGATTACTTTCAATTTTCCATTTAGCAAGGATACTCTTTCAATAAACTTTTTTAGATATTCGTCTACTCCATTTAATTTCATCCTATGGGTTATTACTTTTGCCCCTTTAATAGCAAAGAAGAAATTTTCAGGAGTTTTTTTATACCAACTTTTTACAATATTTTCATAAGGGAGTTTATAGAAAGTTGAGTTGACTTCAACAGTATTAAAATAGTTTGAATAAAAATTAAGCCATTTATTTTTTTCGAGTTTTTCAGGATAAAATATATTTACCCAATGATTATAACTCCATCCAGATGTGCCTATGAAAAACACTATAATCACTTCTTTTCAAATTTTTTTGTTTTAGGTGTAAACCAATTTAAAAAGTATTTTCCTTGATAAGTGTTTTTTTCTTTTAATCTTTTTTCAATCATATTAATTATTTGGATTTTTGGTTTGTTCCAGTTACCAAAAAGTGTACCTTTTCTTGGAGGATCAGCAACTAACCTGTGGATCACTACATTTGGAGATAAGTATTCAAGAAATCTTATAACACGTTCAATGTAATCATTTAATGTGGATATTTTTATTTTTCCTTCATTGTACATTTTTCCTAACAAGGTATTTTCTACTATATACAAGGAATGAATTTTAACACCATCAATCCCCAAAATTGAAATAATTTTGGCAGTTTCAATAACATCTAAAGTATTATCTTCGGGAAAATTTAGTATAACATGAGATATAAGTTCAAAATTCCTTTTTTTAATTTCAATAGCAGCTTTTATGTATTCAGCAAGTGTGTGTCCTCGGTTCATTTTTACTAGTGTATGATAATTTGCAGTTTGTAGTCCCATCTCAATTGATACATCTATGTGAGATCTGATTTCTTCTAATAAATCAAGAATTTCTTTAGAAATACAATCAGGTCGAGTTGAAATTGATATTTGAACAATATCTTCATCAATTGCTTGATAGTATAATTTTCTTAACTTTTCAATAGGTGCGTATGTATTAGAAAAATTTTGAAAATAGGCAATAAATTTTTTTGCACCCTTTTTAATATATCTTTTTTTCATTTCATTTATTTGTGATTTAATATCAATATCTTTAAATGTTGTAAAACCACTTCCAGTTTCGTCACAAAAAAGGCATCCAGGAAGACCGTTTTCACGATTTGGACATGTTAAACCAGCATTTATTGGTAATCTATAAACTTTTGTACCATACTTTTTTTTAAGTTCTTCACTTAATTTTCTATACCTAAAACCTTTTTGTAAGAATTCGTAAATTGTTTATATACCTCCTCAGAATCTATAGTTGGAAATTTACCGTCTAGGTAAATAAACTCTCCATTTACCATAGTTGCATAAACCTTTGGAGTTGAATGAATTAAGTGTTTTTTCATATTTTGCTGAGGAAAAAAAGAAGGATTGTTAAGGTCAAAAACTGTTAAATCGGCACTTTTACCTTCTTTTATTTCACCTCCGTCTAATTTTAAAGCCTTGTATCCATTAAATGTAAGCATTTTAAGAACCTCATCGATTTTCATATTTTGAGGTTTATCTTTTTTATTCAAAAGGGTTGATAGTCTGGCTTCAAACAAAACATTTTGAGAATTATTACTTGCAGGGCCATCAGTTCCAAAAGAAACAGGAATGTTGTAATTTAACATTTTTAGGACTGGTGCAATTCCATTTCCAAGTTTCAAATTACTGCTTGGATTGTGAGAAACAAAAATATTATGCTCAGATAATAGTTTTAAATCGTTGTTATCTAAATGAACACAATGAACAGCCAATAAGTGATTATCCGCAATTCCTGTATCTAAAATTTCTTTTAAATTATATTTTTCTTTTTCCCAGAAATTTTCAAACAAATGCATAGTAATGATTAAATCACTATTTTTAGAAAGATTTGCAATTTCTTTTAGATAATTAGAAGAACAACTATAGGGAGCATGTGGACCTAGACCTATATAAATTCTGTCTTGATATCCATGCCAGTTTTCAATTAAATCTAGATTTTCTTTAAGACGTTCTTTTCCTTTGCCATCTACATCTACTAAACCTCTTGTTAAAACTGCCTTAATTCCAAATTCTGAAACTGCTTTAGCCACAGAATTTTCAAACATATACATGTCACAAAAAGCTACTATACCATTTGATGCCATTTCCATTAAGGATAATAAAGTTGCCCAATATACAATGTCTTTATTTAATCTTGACTCGAGAGGTTCTATTTTTTTAAATAGCCAATCGTTAAAAGATAAGTCTTCAGCAATACCTCTAAATATTGACATTGCAACATGAGCATGTGTATTAACAAGACCAGGTGTAATCAATTTATTATTAAAATAATAGATTTCATCATCATTTTCAGAAATATTTTCATTGATTTTTACTATCTTACCTTTAGATATTTTTATATCAAGTTTTTGTGGTTCGCTGGAATAATTTTTTAAAATATAAGCACCTTTAATTATCATTATCTTTTCCCCTTGATTCTTTTAGCATCGATCCAGAGACCTTCAAGGTCATAAAAGTCCCTTCCCTGCTCAGTAAAAATGTGAATAACTATATCACCAGCATCTATTATTAGCCAGTCATAATTATCTCCTTTATCATAATAAATAATTTCTTTTCCAGATTCATGTAGTAAATCTAACATAGCTTCTCTTAAACTTTTCATATGGGGAGTGCTATTGGCTGTAAGAATTACAAAAAAATCTGTTGGTACATTTGTGGATGACATATCTAGAATTATGGGTTCAACTGCTTCTTTTTCTATTAATTTTTCCCAAATTCTTTCAATAATATCCATTTTTATATTTTTCACCTCCGCATAATTTCCCATTCATCACTTACTTTTCCTTTATCAAGATAATCGCGAACATATCCAACAAGATAAAAAGAACCTGCAACTATTTTTAAATCCACTTCAATATTTCTAATTTTTTCTAAAGCTTCAATAGGATCGTTTATGAAAATTACATTTTTCGAATATTTTTTCGCAATCTCGAATGTTTCCAAGGAGTTAGTAGCTCTGTGAGAAGGTGGTGCGGTAATAATAACTTTATCTAATAAAGGACAAATTTTAGATAAAATCAATTCTTTATCTTTGTCATCTAAAATGCCAATTATTCCAATTTTTGATTTATCTTTAAAGTAAATATTAAGATTTTCAACAAATTTTTCAGTAGCTTGAGGATTATGAGAACCTTCTAAAAGAAAGCCTTTAAACATTTCAAAACGTCCAGGAATAAAAGCATTTTTAAAAGCAATTTTTAAATTGTTTTCATCCAATTTTTTATTAAAAATTTCAAAAATTTTCAAAGCAATAGCAGCATTAATTGGTTGATGAATTCCATTGAGTTTAATTTCCACATTTTTATATGTATTTTCTCCGTAGTAATTAATAATATTTTTGTTGAATTTTAAATCAACAATTTCAAAGTCAAAATCCTTGTATAATTCGTATATTTTAGCGTTTTTTTGAATTGCTATTTCATAAATTACATTTTTGGCTGGTTCAGGTACATTGCCAATTACAACAGGTGTTTCCTTTTTAATAATACCAGCTTTTTCATAAGCAATTTTTTCGATAGTATCTCCTAAGATTTTTGTATGTTCTAATGAAACAGTTACTATTGAGGAAACAACAGGTTGTATAACATTTGTTGCATCAAATCTTCCTCCCAATCCAACTTCTACAGCAGCTGAATCTACATTTTCATCTTTGCCAATTTGAAATGCCAGAGCAGTTGCAAATTCAAAGAAGCTTGGTGAAAAATCTGACCCTTTTTTATCCATATTTTCTGCTTCTTTTTTAACTTTTTTAAAGCTATTTAAAAATCTTTCTTTAGATACTAATTTTCCATTAATAGGAAACCTTTCAAGTATGGTAGATAAATGTGGTGAAATATATCCACCGGTTTTAGAATTATGTTCTTTCATCAAAAAGTGGGTAAATGTTGTAACACTACCCTTCCCATTTGAACCTGTTATGTGTACACTTTTAAAAGTTTTTTCAGGATTATTTAGCCTTTTTAAAAGTTCTTCTATTCTATATAATCCAAGTTTAATTTTTCCATATGGTCTATTAAAATACAAGTATCTTAAAGCTTCAATAAATTCCATTTTCATCCCTCTTAAACTATCTTAATGAATTAATAATAACATTTATTTTGTCTATTTTCTCTTCAATATTTTTTAATTTTTCTTTTGTCTCATTGATAATCTCTTCAGGAGCTCCTTCTAAGAATTTTTCGTTAGACAATTTTTTTCTAAATTTATCTGCGTCACTCTCGAGCTTTTTTATTTTTTTAGAAAGTCTTTCAATTTCAGAATCGATGTTTATAAGTTCACCGAGTTCCACATAGACTTCAATTTCACGATCTATATACGCACTAGCACTTTTTTCAGGCTTAAAATCGGAAATGTTGATTTTTTCGACATTTGCAAGTGTTCGAATGTATAATTTTTCTTCGTCTGTAATGTTTTTGTTTATTGAGATATTTACTTTCTTACTTTGTGGAATATTTACTTCAGCTTTAATATTTCTGATACCTCTAATTATATTCATTAAAAGGTTGAAATGTTTTTCTGAATCTTCGTTAATGAATTTTTCTTCTACCTTTGGCCATTCAGAAATAGTAATTGATTCATTAGATACGGGTAATTTTTGCCAAAGTTCTTCAGTAATAAATGGCATGAAAGGATGTAAAAGTTTTAAACTTTTATCAAGAACATAAACAAGAATGCTTTGCACAAGATGTCTTTCATTTGTTTTCAATCTTGGTTTAGCAATTTCAATATACCAATCACAAAGCTCATCCCAGAAAAAGGTATAGATTTCCTTTGCAGCAATATTAAATTCGTAGTTTTCAATAGCATCAGTAACATTTTTGGTTGTTTTTTGAATTCTTGAAAGAATCCACTTATCAGAAAGTTTAAGATTTTCAAGAGGAACTTCTTTGAAATCATCGAGATTCAAAATAACAAACCTTGTAGCATTCCAAATTTTATTGGCAAATTTCTTATTATTTTCGATATAATTAATGTCAAGGTTTATATCTCTACCTTGAGCTGCCATTAAAGCTAGAGTAAATCGCATGGGGTCTGATCCGTATTTATCAATAATTTCTATTGGATCGATACCATTTCCAAGTGATTTACTCATTTTACGTCCATATTTATCACGGACTAATTGGTGAATATATACATCACCGAAGGGCTTTTCGTTCATAAATTCATAGCCCATCATTATCATTCTAGCTACCCAGAAGAAGATGATATCAAATCCTGTGACTAAAACGTCTGTAGGATAAAAAGTCTTTAAGTCTTCAGTTTGTTCTGGCCATCCAAGTGTGCTAAAAGGCCAAAGTGCAGATGAAAACCATGTATCTAGAACATCTTCATCTTGTTTAAGATTTGTACTTCCACATTTTTCACATTTTTTAATCTCTGTTTCTGATACATTGATATGTCCGCAATCTTGACAATACCATATTGGGATTCTATGACCCCACCAAAGTTGTCTACTTATACACCAATCTCTAATTTCATACATCCAATTTAAATAAACTTTTTTCCATCTATTAGGATAAAATGTTATTTCGCCTTCTTCCACAGCTTTAATTGCTTTTTCGGCTAGTGATTTCATACTGACAAACCATTGATCCATTAACAAGGGTTCAATAACTGTGTCACATCTATAACAATGTCCTACAGAATGTTTTATGTTTTCTATTTTTAAAAGATATCCTTCTTTTTCCAAATCATCGACTATAACCTTCCTTGCTTCAAATCTATCTAAACCTTGGTATTTTCCACCATTTTCATTTATTGTCATATCTTCGTTAAAGATATTTATAACTTCCAAATTATGCCTTTGTCCAATAAGAAAATCATTTGGATCATGAGCAGGTGTAACTTTAAGAGCTCCTGTTCCAAATTTTGGATCTGCATGGACATCACCTATGATTTTTATTTTTCTACCAACAAGTGGTAATATTACTTCTTTACCAATTAAATCTTTATATCTTTCATCAGATGGATGAACAGCAACGGCTGTGTCACCTAGCATAGTTTCAGGTCTGGTAGTGGCGATTACTATCTCGCCAGTACCATCAGCGAATGGATATTTTATATAATAAAGTTTTCCGTCGTGTTCGTGATATTCTACTTCTTCGTCTGATAAAACAGTTTTACATCGAGGACACCAATTTACTATATATTTTCCTTTATAAATTAACCCTTTTTTGTATAATTTAACAAAAACCTTTCTCACAGCTTTGGAGAGACCTTCATCTAAGGTAAATCTTTCTCTAGACCAATCAACAGAAGCACCAATAGCCATTATTTGTTTTTTAATTGTTTCTCTATAAGTATTAGCCCAATCCCAAACGATTTCTAAAAATTTTTCTCTTCCTAATTTTTCTCTTTTTTGACCTTTTTTTTCTAAAAATTTTTCAACAGCAGTTTGTGTTGCAATACCAGCATGATCTTCACCAGGAATCCAAAGGGTATTATAACCATTCATTCGTTTAAATCTAACTAATATGTCTTGTAATGTAATATTCAAAGCATGTCCCATATGGATTTTTCCAGTAATATTTGGTGGTGGTATTACAATCGAAAATTTTGGGCCATCTTCATCTTTTTTAGGTGTAAAATAACCTTTTTCAAGCCAAAATTTATACCACTTTGTTTCAATGTTTTGTGGGTCATAGCGTGTACCAATTTCATTTTTCATTAAATTAGCACCTCCTGGTGATTTATTTTTAAATTTTTAAAATTAGTTGTTTATCAAGATTTATATTTGACTGATTTTATAAAAATTATATCATAAAAATAAAAACGCTAAAAGTATAGTTTTGTTGTACTTTTGTGTTATAATTTTTTTCGGTATTTGTTTTCAATTATTATTTTTGAATTGATAGGAGGTGTAATAATTGAAATTGGCTACATTTAAAGGAGGAGTTCATCCTCCAGAAAGAAAAGAACTAACTAAAGATTCTCCAATACAAAGGGCTCCTATTCCTGAAAAAGTTGTAGTTTTTATGCAGCAGCACGCGGGAGCTCCAGCAAAACCTATTGTTGAGGCTGGCCAAAAAGTTAAAACAGGTCAGATAATTGGCGAACCTGGTGGATTTATTTCTGCTTATGTACATTCTCCAGTAACTGGAACAGTTGTTGAAATAAAGAAATTATCTAATATAATTTTTGGTAGAGCGGTTGATGCTGTTGTCATTCAAAGAGAAGGTGAAGATGATTGGGAGCTTTTACCGCATGGAGATTTTGAAAAGTTCAGTAAAGATGAATTATTAGAAAACATTAAAAAAGCTGGAATTGTAGGCCTTGGTGGGGCTATGTTCCCAACACATGTTAAATTAAATCCACCACAAGATAAAAAAATAGATACTTTAATAATTAATGGTGCAGAATGTGAACCTTATTTAACAATTGATCATAGAATGATGCTTGAAAAAAACGAAGAAATTCTTGTAGGAATTAAAATTGTAAAGAAGATTTTAGGTGTTCAAAATGTGTATATTGGTATAGAAGAAAATAAAAAAGATGCAATAGAATTTCTTAAGGAAAAATGGAAAGGTCAAGTAATAGTAGTGCCATTAAAAACAAAATATCCTCAAGGTGCTGAGAAACAATTAATTTATGCAGTAACTCAGAGAAAAGTCCCACGAGGTGGCTTACCTATGGACGTAGGAGTGGTTGTTCAAAATGTGAGTACAATGTACGCAATAAAAGAAGCAATTATTGATGGGAAACCTTTAATTGAACGTGGGCTAACAATTACAGGTGAGGCGATTAATAAACCAGGTAATTGGTGGGTTAGAATTGGAACACCTATTTCTTGGATTATTGAAAACCTCGGGCAGGGATTTAAGAATGGAATTGAAAATGTGAAAATTCTTATGGGTGGACCAATGATGGGAATTCCAATCAATAATATCGATACTCCAATAGTGAAGGGTAATAATGGAATTACTACTTTGATTCCAGAAGAACTAAGAGGGACCTTCTGTATAAGATGTTCCTATTGTGTATACGTTTGTCCTATGGGATTGCAGCCTTATCTTTTAGATTTACTTGGAAAGAAAAAAAGATATGATGAGGCAGCTCAAATTGGTTTATTGGATTGTATTGAATGCGGTTCTTGTACATATATATGTCCTGCAAAAGTAGAACATGTAAAAACTATAAAATTGGCTAAAAAAGTTTATAGAGCCCTGAGAGGGGGGAAAAAATAATGAAGCTTATAACAGGTAATGCACCACATTTGAGAAGTAAGGATACAACTTCAAAAATAATGACTGATGTAATTATTGCTTTAATTCCGGCCCTCATAGGTGCCTGGTACTTTTTTGGTTTTTATGCATTTTTCTTAGCTATTTTGGGTGCTTTAGTTGGAGAACTGTTTGAACTTTTTATAATGAGATACTTAAGAAAAGATAAAAATTTTGTTCCCAATGGGAGCGCAGCCGTAACTGGTATTTTACTTGCTATGAATGTAAGTCCAGCAACACCATGGTGGATTATGATCATAGGTTTAATTTTCGCTCTTGGTATAGCCAAACATGCTTTCGGTGGGTTAGGCATGAACATTTTTAATCCAGCACTTGCCGGAAGAGCGTTTTTGCTTGTTTCTTTTCCAGTTCATATGACTACTTGGTATAAACCAGCTTTAAGTTTTTCAAAGTGGGTTGATATTCAAACAACGGCAACACCACTTGCTATACTTAAGGAGAAAGGTTTTTCTCATATTAACGTTAGTTATGGAGACTTATTTTTTGGTAACAGAGCTGGTTCAATAGGTGAAACCAGTGTTCTATTATTGTTAATTGGTTTTATTTATCTAGTGGTAAAAGGAAGAATTAAATTAATAATTCCGATCTCATATATTGGAACTGTTTTCCTGATGTCTAGTATTTTTTATTTTGCAAATCCTGAGAGATTTGGTACTCCTCTTTTCCACATTTTGAGTGGTGGATTAATGCTTGGAGCTCTTTTCATGGCTACGGATATGGTAACAAGCCCTATGACACCAAGAGGTCAAGCTATTTTTGGAGTTGGATGTGGGGTAATGACTCTACTTATAAGGTATTTTGCTGGTTATCCAGAAGGGGTATCTTTATCTATTTTATTGATGAATGGATTTGTTCCATTAATTGATAGATTTACTCAACCTCGTATTTTTGGTGAGGTGAAATCATGAAAGAAATTTTAAAAACTGGTATGACATTAATGATTTTTACTTTAGTAGCTGGATTAGCATTAGGTTTAATTTTTAAAGTTACTGAACAACCTATTAAAAATGCTGAACTTCAAAATATTTTAAATGCAATCGAGTTTGTTCTTACAGATAATGGTAAACTAATGGTGGAAAAGAGTTTAATAAATGAAAAAATAAATGAAACCATTAATGATACAGAAAAAGAGATTTTTAAAACAGATAAAGCTGCAGTTCTTAGTCCTGTTTTGGAGTTTAAATTAGATGGAAAAACAATTTACGTATTAAAAGCATATGGAATAGGTTATGGTGGCAAGGTAGTAACTGTTGCCTCATTTATAATTCAGAATGGTAGAATAGATCTTCACGCAATTAAAGTAATAGAATATTCGCAAGAAACACCAGGATTAGGTGCAAAAATTGCAGAAGAAAAATCCCAGCAAAGATTTTATCCAATTCCATATGAAGGGTTGAAGAATGGGGTTAAAGTCGATAAAGATGCTGGTAAATCAAACTTAGATCCTGAAGAAGCTAAAAAGATAGGTGTTGTAAAAATAAGCGATGTGATGACAGGAGCAACTATTACTCCAAGAGCTGTTGCAAATTCTATTCAAGCAATGTTCAAATATTTAAGAACGGAGGTGGTAAAAGATGTCCAGTAGATCTTGGAAGGAATTTTCAAAAGGTTTTGTTCTTGAAAATCCAACATTCGTTCAAGCCCTAGGAATGTGCCCTACTTTAGCAACTACTACAAATGCAAAAAATGGTTTTGGAATGGGGCTTGCTGCTACAGCTGTTCTTGTTATGTCTAATGTTGTTATTTCATTAATAAGAAAAACAGTTCCCGAAAAAATAAGAATTCCTATTTTTATCACTATAATTGCTTCATTCGTTACTATTGTAGATCTTCTCATGCATGCGTATGTATATGATTTATGGAAAACCCTTGGTTTGTTTATTCCTTTAATAGTTGTTAATTGTATAATAATGGGGCGAGCAGAAGCATTCGCTTCAAAAAATAACGTATGGCACTCTTTTTTAGATGGATTAGGAATGGGTTTAGGGTTTACGGCCAGTTTGACATTATTAGGTTCTATTAGAGAGCTTTTAGGAAATGGTTCTTTATTCGATATAACAATTTGGGGTAAAGCTTTTAATGTTTTTATTATGATACTTCCTCCTGGTGCTTATCTTACTCTTGGATTACTTGCAGCACTTTTTGCTTTTATTGGAATGAAGAGGAAAGAGAGGGGGAATAATAAATGAAAATATTTCTAATATTATTGTCAGCAATGTTGGTCAATAATTATGTATTTAATAGATTTTTGGGAATCTGCCCCTTTTTGGGTGTGTCCAAAAAGACTGATACGGCTGTTGGAATGGGTTTAGCAGTAACATTTGTGCTTGTTATGTCTTCAACAATTTCATGGTTAATAGACCGATTGTTGATTTCTATAGGTTTAGAATTTTTAAGAACAATTGCTTTTATACTTGTTATTGCTTCTTTTGTACAATTTGTAGAATTGTTTTTGAAAAAGAATAATCCAAATTTGTATGAATCATTGGGAATTTTCTTGCCATTAATTACTACAAATTGTATTATTTTAGGTGTCGCAATTATTAATAGTATGAGTAATTACAATCTTTTGGAAGCTATTTTTAATGCTTTAGGTGCCGGCTTGGGCTTTTTGTTAGCCTTGATTATATTCAGTGCTATTCGTGAAAAATTAGAATTGTATGATTTACCCAAACCTTTTGAGGGATTGCCAATTGCTCTGATTGTTGCATCATTATTGTCGTTAGCATTTATGGGATTCCAAGGAATGATTAAATTATAATCTTGAATTGATTTAAGGCATCTGATATAATAATAGTGATTTTTGGCGGGCGTAGCTCAGTTGGTAGAGCATCAGCTTCCCAAGCTGAGGGCCGCGGGTTCGAGTCCCGTCGCCCGCTCCAGTTGAGGGCTAAAAAGCCCGTTTTTTTTAATAGGGGGTATTTTTTTGTCAATAGATGCCATAATAGCTTTAATTGTTTTTGTAATTGTATATTATTTAATAATTTCTGAAAAAATTCATAGATCAATTGCTGTTGTTGTAGGAGCATTTGTTTTAACATTTTTTGGAGTTTTTGAAGATCCAGATTATTTGTTTAAAAATTATGTAGATTTTGACACGATATTTCTTTTAATTGGAATGATGTTATTAGTTTCAACTATTAAAGATATAGGTTTTTTTCATTATGTGGCTTTTAGAATTATTAAATTTTCTAAAAATTCTTTATTAAAAATATTTATTTTGTTGAATATTTTTGTAGGTTTATTTTCTGCTTTTATTGATAATGTTACTACCATTATGATTTTTATCCCAATTACTCTTGCAATTGCCGACGCTGCAGAAATTTCTCCGATTCCGCTTGTTTTTTCAGAGGTATTAAGTTCAAATATTGGTGGTACCGCAACCTTAATTGGTGATCCTCCCAATATTTTAATAGGTAATGCCGCAAGATTTACTTTTAATGATTTTATTTTAAACACATCCTTACCTTCTATTTTGACGATTTTTCTAATTTTAGGATACTTGATAATTACTAAAAGGAAGTTATTTTTTAAAAAATTAGAATTTTCATTTGAGGAAATTTCTATTTCAAAAAATAATCTTATTAAATCTCTTTTTATATTGATTTCTGTGTTACTTTTATTTGTTTTTCAAGAGAAGTTAGGAATACATAGTTCAGTAATTGCTTTTGGAATGGGATTTATTTCTATTTTGATAATTGATCCTAGAAACATTGAAAAACATTTTACAGAGGTAGAGTGGGGAACAATTTTCTTTTTTATAGGGCTTTTTATTATAACTGGTGCTTTAGAAGATACTGGAATTTTAAAACAGGTTGCGGTTTTTTTCAGTAAAGAATTTGGTAGTTCTCCTAGAGTGTTTGGTATGGTGTTGATAATAATGTCGTTTTTTGTTAGTGGCTTTTTTGATAACATTCCATTTACTGCTACCATGATACCTGTTATAAAAATGCTTCCAACTATTAATCCTTCTTTAGTAAACTTAACTCCTTTTTGGTGGTCTCTTTCTCTAGGTGTATGTTTTGGAGGTAATTTAACTCCTATTGGAGCATCAGCAAATATTGTTGCAATAACCATGCTTTTAAAATATTCAAATAAAAAAGTATCTTTTGTTGATTATATGAAATTTTCTTTTGTCCCATCTATTATTTCTCTTGTAATAGCAATTCTATACGTTGAAATAAGATATTTTTAATCTATTAATTGTCTGCTTTTCTGGGGTGATTATATGATTTTGATTATTGTTGGTATTGTTGTAGGTTTATTTCTTTTATTAAAGGGTGCTGATTGGCTGGTTGATGGTTCTGTATCAATAGCACTAAATTTAGGTGTTTCTAAATTGATAGTAGGTCTTTCAGTAGTGGCTTTTGGGACTTCTGTACCCGAGTTAGTGGCTTCTTTGGTTTCCGTATTAAATGGACATTCTAGTGTTTCAATTTCAAATGTTGTAGGAAGTAATATTGCTAATATTGCATTATGTTTAGCGTTAGCTTCATTGTTTTTAAGTATTAATGTTAAAGAACAAACAATAAAAGTTGAAATGCCTTTTATGATACTTTCCACAGTAGTTTTCACAGCTTTACTATTAAGGGATAATTTTTATACATTAAAATGGAACGATGGAATAGTCTTTTTATCACTGATGATAATATTCATTTACTATTTAGTTTCCAATGCAAAAGATATTCTTGAAGAAGAGTTTGAGAGTGAAATAAAGGGAAAGCACAAAACTTCTGTATCAGTTTTTTTGGTTATTATTGGAATCTTTGCAGTTTCGTTGGGTGGAGAATTAACAATAAGAAATGTTGTTGAACTGGCTAAAATTTTCAACTTAAGTGAAACATTAGTTGGTTTAACAATTGTTGCAATTGGAACCTCGCTTCCAGAGTTAGTTGTAAGTGTTACTTCTGCTATAAAAGGTGAAGGAGAAATTTTGGTGGGGAATATTGTAGGGAGTAACATTTTTAATATTTTATTAATTTTAGGAATTAGCTCGCTGTTGGGAAATCTTACGGTTGATGTTTCGAGCTATATGATTGATTTGTTAACTGTAAATCTTGTAGCATTTATGCTGTTATTAATCTCAATATTTAAGAAGAAATTGACGAGGATCGATGGTATTTTATTTCTTGTCATATATGCAGTATACATTAGTTTTGCCATGATACGAAGATAGGTATTTTAGGAATAACTAAATGCTAAAGAAAAGGAAGTGTGTTGAATTATTCAGTTTTTTAGTAAGGAATAATAGGTTAAAATGTGAGTTTTTCAACAAGATTAAACATAAGGGGTGTTATTATGAAAGAAGCTTTAACTTTTGATGATGTACTTTTAGTTCCAAGGTATAGCGAGGTAATACCATCTGAAGTTGATGTTAGTACGCGACTAACAAAACAAATTGAGCTAAAAATTCCTTTAATTAGTGCAGCAATGGACACTGTAACTGAAGCTGAACTTGCAAAAGCAATAGCCAGAGAAGGTGGAATAGGTATAATACATAAAAACATGTCTATAGATGAGCAAGTATATCAGGTAAAAATTGTTAAAAGAACAGAAAACGGAATCATAGATGATCCTGTCACGATTTCACCTGAAATTAGTGTAGGGGAAGCTGAGAAAATAATGTCAGAATATAAAATTGGTGGATTACCAGTGGTAGATGAAGAAGGTAGGTTATTAGGACTTGTAACCAACAGAGATATTAGATTTGAAAGGAATCTAAAGAAACCTGTCAATGAATTAATGACTCCATTTGAAAAATTAATTTTTGCCGAAGAAGGAATTTCATTAGAAGAAGCAAGAGATATTTTACATAAAAATAAAATTGAAAAATTACCTATTATTAAAAAGAATAGGATATTAACAGGTTTAATAACTATTAAAGATATTAAAAGTGTTGTTGAACATCCGAATGCATCACGTGATAAAAAAGGGCGTTTGCTTGTTGGGGCTGCTGTAGGGACAAGTGATGAAACTTTTGAAAGGGTTGAAAAATTAATTAATGCAGGCGTTGATGTAATAGTTGTTGATACAGCACATGGTCATTCAAAAAAAGTTATTGATATAGTAAAAATGATTAAATCAAAGTTTCATGAAATTCCGGTAATTGCTGGAAATGTTGCAACTTCTGAAGCTACCGAAGCTTTAATTAAAGTCGGAGCTGATGCTGTCAAAGTCGGAATTGGGCCTGGTTCTATTTGTACTACAAGAATTGTTGCTGGTGTTGGTGTTCCGCAGTTAACAGCAATATTTGATTGTGTAGAAGTAGCTAAAAAATATGATATTCCAATAATAGCAGATGGTGGTATTAGGTTTTCAGGTGATATAGTAAAAGCCTTAGCTGCTGGTGCTGAAAGTGTAATGATGGGAAGTATCTTTGCAGGTACTGAAGAGGCTCCTGGAGAAGCGATATTATATCAGGGGAGAAAATATAAAGCATATAGAGGGATGGGTTCATTAGGAGCAATGAATAAAGGAAGTGCAGATAGGTATTTTCAAAAAAACTATCAAAAATTTATTCCAGAAGGTGTTGAAGGAATGGTTCCTTACAAAGGAAAAGTGAAAGATGTGGTATATCAGCTAATTGGTGGTTTGAAATCCGGTATGGGATATATCGGTGCAGCCAATCTAGAACAGTTAAGGGAAAAAGCTATTTTTGTTAAAATTTCTTCTGCTTCCATAAAAGAAAATCATCCACATGACGTTATAATTACTAAAGAACCTCCAAACTATTGGTCAAACGAGGTTTAAATAAGGGGGAAAGTATGATATGATAAATAATTTCCCACTTCCAAGTTGGGTTTATGACACTGTTATATATGAGATTTTTCCTGATAGATTTTTTGTTGGTAAAGGTAAAACAGTGAATGAAAAAAGAGATTTATATGAAAAACGTAATGGTAAAATTGAAAAATGGAATGTAGTGCCCAAAAGATTAAATAATCATGATCATGTTAACGTTTTTTATGGAGGAGATTTATGGGGTATTGCTGAAAAAATTGATTATTTGAAAAATTTAGGGATAAATGCTATTTATTTAACCCCAATATTTTTGGCAAGTTCAAATCACAAATATGATACGATTGATTATTTTAAAGTAGATCCACAATTTGGAGGTCTTCCAGCATTAAAAAATCTTATAAAAGTTGTTCATAGAAACCAGATAAAAATTATTCTTGATGGGGTGTTTAACCATGTCGGAAAGGATCATATTCTTTTCAAAAAGGCTTTAAAGGGTGATAAAAAATACAAGAACATGTTTATTTTTTATGAAAATTATTACAGAGGATGGTGGGGAACTTCCTCTCTTCCAGAACTTCATTTAGAAGAAGTAAAAGTAAAAGAATACATAACTTCAGTTTTAAGAAGATATTTGGATTTAGGTATTGACGGTTGGAGATTGGATTGTGGGCAGGATCTTGGCCCAGAAATAAATAGATTTATAAATGCTAAAGTAAAAGAATATTCAACTGAAAAATATTTAGTAAGTGAGATTTGGACTTATCCTGCTGGTTGGGATATGGTAGATGGCATTATGAATTATCATTTCCGAGAAACTGTTATTGATTTTCTCTTAGATAAAAATCCAAATGCTGGGTATGTTTTACAAAAAGCTTATGATGAAACTTCAAATATCTTTGGTTGCTGGAATATGCTTGATAGTCACGATACAAAAAGACTTGCAAATGTTTTGAATGATAAGTTTCTTCGAAAGGCTGCGATTCTATTACAATTTACATATCCAGGAGTTCCTGTTATTTACTATGGAACCGAAATAGGACTTACTGGAGGAGATGATCCTGAATGCAGAAAGACAATGGAATGGGATTCGAGTAAATGGGATACTGAATTATTTAATTATTACAAAAAATTAATTTATTTGCGAAAAAATGAACCGGCTTTAAGATATGGAAGTTTTGAGTTATTATCAAATGATCCGCTGATTTTTATGAGGAAATCACCTTTTGTCCTTGATCAAATTATTGTTTATTTAAACAAACATGAAGAAACTGAAATATCGGTTTCTTTGCCTGATAATAGATTGCTTAATGGTACTTCTTTTGTTGATTTATTATCAGAAAATGAATTTTTTGTCATGGGTGGGACTTTAAAATTAAAATTGCCAGCTCGATCTTTTGGGATTTTAAAAGTTAGAAAAAAAATTGTAAGAGAATACGACCAGTATAAAAGGATAAGTTAGGTGAAAGTGTGAAGTCGTATCAGTATTACGATAAAATTGCGCATTTGTATGATCAAATGTATGAAGACTTGCTTTGGAAAACACTTAGGAAGGCAGTAGAATTTTATATTGAAGAAACTTTGAAAAACAAAAACTTTAAAACAGTTTTGGACGTAGGTACTGGAACGGGTTATTGGATTAATTTTTTTCTAAAAAAAGGCTATGAAATTGCAGCTGTTGAACCTTCAAAAAATATGATTGATATTGCTAAAAGAAAGTTTAAAGAAGAAGTAGAATTTTTTAATATGGAAATTGAAGAATTTCCAGAATTTAAAAAGTTTGATGTTATAAATATTCAGGGTGATGTTTTGAGTTACGTTCAAGATCTTGAAAATGTTGTAAAAAAATTAAATAGGTTATTAGTTGAAAAGGGAGTTATTTTTGCAACTGTTGATAGTTTTTACTTTATGAGAAAATTAGTAAAAAAATATGGGACATATTTTGAACTTGAAAAATTTGACAAAAACCATGTTACAACAGTTGGATCTCAATACGGTCAATTTGAATCCAGATGTTTTTCGATTGAAGATATTAAAAGATTAGAAGAATTTGGTTTTAAAGTTTTAGAAATTAGAGGTTGTGGAATTTCTGAAAACTTTGACGAAGAAATAGAAAATTCAAAAATCAAAGTAAAAGAAGCTGAACATATTTATTTTTCTCTAGAAAAGCGATAATTAAAGTAATTTACTCCCCATACACCAAATATAATGAATAACATTCCTATAACATGATTTAAAGAGATTGTTTCTTTCCTAAATAATGCACCTGCAACTACTGAAACAACTGTTGTGAGATTTGCAAATATAGCTGATTGAACAGGTGATACTTTAGACAACATGTAATTTACTAGGAAAAAGGCAACAGAAGATGATAAGATTCCAAGGTAAATTGCAGAGGTGAAAACATGGAGGTTCAATAAAGCCTTATAATTAAGTTCATTTCTAACAAGAGCAAGTAGATTAAAAAAAATCGCTCCAACTATCATCATAAAAAACGTGATTTCTTCTGGTTTAAATTCCGAAGAGGACTTTCTAGAAGAAAAATTATAGAAAACAGCCGACATAACTGCTCCCAATATTAATAAATCTCCTTTAATATTTCCCTTAAGACTGTTAAAACCTAAAATCAATAAAACTCCTAAGAAGCTAAGGAAAACAAACAGTAAATTGATTTTTGGTGTTTTTTCTTTTAAAATTAATGGTGATAAAAAAGTTATAAAAATTGGTATTGTTGCAATTAAGATTCCAGCTTCTGAAGAAGGGACGAATACTAATCCTGAGGTTTCAAAAATAAAATATAAAATAGGTTGGAAAAAAGCAACTATGAATAGTTTTAGATAATTTTTTCTTTCAAGAGTGAAAACTTTAAGAAAATAAAGGATTATCATAAATATACTGGCAATTGTGAATCTTAAAGCTATGAAGTTCATTGGACAAGTATAATCTAAAGCGTTTTTTGTAAAGAGAAAAGATAGTCCAAAAATTAAAGACATCAAAATACCTGAGATGATTACTTTTACTATATAAATCCCTCCAGTAAAGTATATTTTAACCTTTTAAAAAGTTTTATTTACTAAGGAATTCTTTTAGCCATAAAGCACTTTTTTTAAGATATCTTTTTTGAGTTTTATAATCTACGTATACTATTCCAAATCTTTTAGAATAACCTTCAGCCCATTCAAAATTATCCATCAGTGTCCATATGAAATATCCTTTTAAATTTACCCCATTTTTAATTGCCAATAAAGCCTGCTGGAAATGTTTTTCTAAATAATCTATTCTGTAATGATCATTTACAATGTTGTTAATCAATTTATCTGGCCCAGCCATTCCATTTTCGGTTATATAAAGTGGTAAACCATATCTTTGATGTAATTTTTTAAGCATATCATATAATCCTTTGGGGTAAATTTCCCATCCCATTTCAGTTTTTGGGAGTTCTCCTTCAACGTGTTTATACATCAAGGGATTATATGGATCATATTTAATCAATTGTCTAGAATAATAATTGACACCAAAAAAGTCAATAGGTTGGGAAATAATATCCATATCATCTTCAGGTATTTTTAAACCAAGTTGTTTTAATAACCCCTTTGCATTTTCAGGATATTTACCAAATACAACAGGATCATGAAACCAGCCATTAACAAATTCATCTACTAAAATAGCCACTTGGAAATCTTCTTCATTTTCTTGAGCAGGTTCTATTTTTGAAACAACGTTAGTAATTCCAATTTTTCCATCTTTGACAATTTCTCTAAAGACTTTTACTGCATGACCATGAGCCTTTAAGAGATTATGGGCAGCAATAAAAGCTTCATTAATATTTTTATGTCCCGGAGCATGAGTCCCCATGAAATAGCCTAAAAAGGATGAACACCAAGGCTCATTTAATGTAATCCAATTTTTAACTCTGTCACCTAGGGTTTCAAAAATTAGCGCTGCATAATCCTGAAAATATAATGCAATATCTGGATTTAACCATCCTCCTTTTTCATAAAGGTAATAAGGAAGATCCCAGTGATAAAGAGTAATAAAAGGTGTAATGTTGTTTTTCAATAATTCATCTACCAATCGGTTATAAAAATCTAAGCCTTTTTCGTTTTTGATTTTTCCTTTTGATAATACTCTAGACCATGAAATTGAGAATCGATATGCATCAAGACCAATTTCTTTCATTATTTCAATATCTTCTATATATCTATGATAATGATCACAAGCTATATCACCGTTTTCCATGTTTTTAACTTTGCCAGGTGTATGAGAAAAAACATCCCAAATCGAAGGTTCACGACCATCTTCATTGACAGCACCTTCAATTTGGTAAGCTGCTGTTGCAGTACCAAATATGAAATCTTCAGGAAAGTCACTGCGTTTTATTGCCATAAAAATCCCTCCTTTGTTTTACCTGGAAAATATTATATCATTAAAACATGATGTTTTGTAGATATAAAAAGTTTACTTGACTTAAAAAAGTTAAATTGATATAATTTTTAAGAAAACATCATGGAGGTGATTAAATGAGAAGAGTTGTTATTACTGGCATGGGTACTATAAATCCGATTGCGAAAAATATAATAGAATTTGAAGAATCATTAAAGAACATGAAGATTGGAATTGATAGAATTTCAAATTTTAATCCTGAAAAGTTACCAGTACAAATAGCTGGAGAAGTAAGAGATTTTAAGCCTGAAGAATATATTGATAGGAAACTTTCTAAAAGAATTGATAGATATACGCAATTTGCTTTAGTAGCAGCTAAAGAAGCTATTGAAAATTCAGGAATAAATTTTGAGGGTTTAGAAAAAAGAGTAGCAGTGATATTTGCCTCAGGAATGGGAGGATATTTAACGATTAAGGAACAAGATGAAGTTTTAAGAGAAAAAGGTCCATCACGAGTAAGTCCGTTTATGATTCCTATGCTTTTAGCAAATATGGCTAGTGGTGTGATTTCTATAATTTATGGTTTAAAAGGCCCTAATTTTACTCCAGTAAGTGCTTGTGCTAGTTCTGTTCATGCCATTGCAATTGGAACCATGTTGATAAGGCATGGATATGCTGATGTTGCAATTGTTGGTGGCAGTGAAGCTACAATTGCACCGCTCCCTATTGCTGGATTTGCATCCATGAGAGCACTTTCAACAAGAAATGACACTCCAAAAGAAGCATCTCGTCCTTTTGACGTTGATAGAGATGGATTTGTAATGGCAGAAGGAGCGGGCGCGTTAGTGTTAGAATTGGACGAAATTGCTAAGAATAGGAATGCAAACATCTATGCTGAAGTTAAAGGTTTTGGAATGAATGATGATGCGTATCATTTTAGTGCTCCAGATCCAGAAGCGAAAGGTTCTATCGATGTTATGAAAATGGCGTTGGATGATTCGAAGTTAACACCTGATGATATTGATTTGATAAGTTGTCATGCTACAAGTACACCAGTAGGAGACGAACTTGAAGCAAAGGCTATTTTAAATGTTTTTAGAGGGAAAAATGTATTAGTTAACTCTACAAAGTCTTTAACTGGGCACTTATTAGGTGCAGCTGGAGCTGTTGAAACAATAGCGGCTATAATTGAAATGAATAAAAACTTTGTACATGGAATGCCTAATTTGAATAAACCAGATGAATTTGCTTCAAAATTAAATTTAGTTAAAGAAACTAGAGAAGTAAAAATTGATAATTTTGTGAAAAATTCATTTGGATTTGGGGGGCATAATGCAAGTTTAGTAATCGGGAGGTATGAATAACATGAATAAAGAAGAAATAAAGAAAATATTGCCGCATCGTGATCCAATCCTTTTGGTTGATAGAGTAATAGAAAAGGGCAATGATTATATTATTGCCGAAAAAGAGATTACTTCAGATAATCCAATATTTAAAGGACATTTTCCAAACTATCCTATTTATCCTGGAGTTTATATAATTGAAGGAATGGCTCAAGCTGCAGGTCTTATGCTGTTAAAAGGTGAAGAAATACCGTTATTTTTGGGAATTGACTATGCACGATTTAAGGCAGAAGTAAAACCAAATTGTGTGTTAAGATATGAAATTAAATTAAAAGAAAAGAAGCAAAATATAGTATTCGTAGATGCCAAGGCTTACGTTGATAAAAAATTAGTTGCAAAAGCTCAATTAATGCTTGGTGTAAAGGGGTGAAGGAATGAATAGGATCTGTGAATTATTTGGGATTAAATATCCAATAATTATGGGAGGGATGTCTTGGGCTGGTACTCCAAAACTAGCTGCAGCTGTTTCTGAAGCAGGTGGTTTGGGGATAATTGGGGCAGGTCCAATGAGAAAAAACGATCTTCAAAAAGCAATTGATGAAATTAGGAATTTAACAGATAAACCATTTGGTGTAAATATTATACTTGTTTCTCCATATGCTGATGAATTAGTTGAAACTGTGTTAGAAAATAATGTGCCAATAGTTACTTTTGGAGCGGGAAATCCAACAAAATATATTAAAAGTTTAAAAAATAACGGAATTAAGGTTGTACCAGTTGTGGCTTCAGATAGCTTAGCCAGAATGGTTGAAAGAAGCGGTGCTGATGCAATTGTAGCTGAAGGAATGGAATCAGGTGGTCATATAGGTGAAGTAACAACTTTTGTTTTAGTTAATGCGGTTTCAAGAAAAGTAAAAATTCCTGTAATTGCAGCAGGTGGAATTGTAGATGGTAGAGGAATGGCAGCCGCCTTTGCTTTGGGAGCTGAAGGTGTTCAAATGGGCACAAGATTTATAGCAAGTAAAGAAGCTGATATTCACGAGAATTTTAAGCAATTAATAATTAAATCTGGAATACGTGATACAGTTGTTACTGGTGCTTCTTTGGGTCATTCAGCTAGAGTAATAAAAACAAAATTTGCAAAGAAAGTAAAGAATTTAGAAGTTTCTAGCCCTGAAGAAGCTGAAAATATTTTAGTTGGAAGTTTGAGAAAAGCAGTTTTAGATGGTAATTTAGATGAAGGTTCCTTTATGGCTGGTCAAACCACTGGTTTAATAAATGAGATAAAATCAGTAAAAGAAATAATAAAAGATATATTAAATGAATTTAATGATGTTATAAAAAATTTAAGGGAGAGACATTTGTGAAACATAAAGATTTAGCAATGATTGCATTGTTTGTTACTTTAACAATTGTTGGAGCACAGATTTCTATACCAATTGCAACAGTTCCAATTACTTTGCAAGTTTTGATGATATTTTTAACAGGTTATTTTTTGAGACCGTATCATGCATTTCTAGCTCAAGCAATTTATTTGCTTTTAGGAATTCTAGGTTTACCAGTATTTTCAGGATTTTCTGGAGGTTTTGCTAGTATTTTAGGACCTACGGGTGGGTATCTAATTTCTTTTCCAATTGCGGCATTAGTAGTTTCTTTTTCAAAAAAAGATTATTTTTCAATGTTCATTTATGGAATTCTTGGGATTTGTATTATTTATTTTTTTGGTGTCTTAGTTTTGACATATCACTTAAAGGATTTTACAAAAGCAATTATGATTGGCTTAGTACCCTTTATTGGAATTGATTTTGTGAAGATGTTTTTAGCTATAATAATTGCAAAAAGAGTTTTAAAGGTGGTGGAAGTATGAGAGCGTTTCTCTTTCCGGGTCAAGGTTCTCAATATTCTGGAATGGCTAATGATTTTTCAATATATCCAGATTGGGAAAAATATAGTGAAAAAGCACAAAAAATCTTAAATTTAGATTTGATAAATATTATGAATGGTAATGAAGAAATTTTAAAATTAACTGAAAATGCTCAACCGGCTATATTTTTAGCTAGTTATGTAGCTTTTAAATATTTAGAAAGTAATGGAATCACTCCAGATATAATTGCAGGACATAGTTTGGGTGAGTATACTGCTTTTGCTGCAGCGGGAGTATATGATTTTGATACGGGAATATATTTAGTCAGAAAAAGAGGTGAATATATTTCTGAAGCAATTGAACCTGGTAAAGGTAGTATGGCAGCTGTGTTAAAAATGAAACCTGAAGAGGTGGAAAAAATGGTATCTAAATACGAAGGTTTATATGTAGCAAATTATAATTCCTCAACACAAACAGTAATAAGTGGTTTAAAATCTTCAATTTTAAGGTTTATTGATGAATGTAAAAGGAAAGGTATTAGAGCAACTGAATTAGTTGTTTCCGGACCTTTTCACACACCATATTTGGAAAGTGCTAAGGAAAAAATGTATGCTGAAGTTGAGCATATAAAATTTAAAGTGCCTAGAATTCCAATAGTATTGAATAGTACAGGAAAAGAAACTAAAGATCCTATGGAATTAAAACATTATTTACTTGAACAAATTTCTGGGCCAGTTTATTGGTATCAGTCAATCAAAAGAATGGTTGATTTAGGTGTAACGAGTTTTGTTGAAGTTGGTCCTAAAAATGTGCTTTCAAATATGTTAAAAAGAGAAGGCTTAAATATACAACATTTTACACGTTTTCAAGTAGAAAAGGTAATTTAAATTTAATTTATATTCTCAAATTCACCACCCTTCTAAGGGTGGTTTTTTAATTTTTAGATAAGTTTGTTCTTAATTTTCCTTATTTCTATTGATTAAATTTCCAAATTATGGTAAAAGTTAATTGAAAAAGAAATTTTAATGTAAGAGGTGGTATTATAAAATTATTGGATATTACAGTAATTAGTTTTATTTTTTCTTCTGTAATTGGAAATATATTTTATTTTATCAACATCACAATTTCAGATATTTTTATAAGTTTATCTGTGATTTTATTTAACTTACTAATTTTTTTATATTCATTTTATCTGAAAAAATTGAAAATTGCTAATTTATATTCAATTTTCTTTGCAATTTTGATAATAAATTTGTTTTCTTTGCTTCCACTTTACTTGACAAATTCTTATTTAACCTGGGCTTTAGCACAAATTTTTTCTTTTGTTTTAACTTTGTTTTATTTAAGATTATTAATAATAATTATTGGTTCAAAAAAGTCAATTTTAAAAATGCTTTTGTTTTCATTATTAACCTTAGGTATATATTCGTTATACTTTTTTTATTCTCTAACTCAAGAATTTAAAAATTATTATGTTAGTAAAAAAGGTGGAAAATGAAGATAGAAAGGGAAAAAAAATATGTAATTCCTGATAATTTTGCTGAAAAATTAAAAAAAGTTAGTTTATTGAAAATTGGAGTAATCCAATGGTATATAGATGATCAAAAATTTATAGATGATGACAGATTAAAGAGATATAAAAAATATAGATTACGTTTAGTTATTGATAATAAATTCAACGAAAACTGGGTTATAGCCATTAAAAGAGATTTAGGAGATTTTAAAAGAGAAGAAATCGAGTTTGGGATAGAAAAATCAAAGGTCAAAATTTCAAAATTAAAAAATTTCAAATTAACTGCGAAAATAAGATATTTTTTAACAAAACCTCATTCTGATCCTGAAATAGTCTTAGATGAATTTCTAAATACTTGTAATGTAAATTTTGATGTAAATTTTCTGGTAGAAGTAGAAACTGAAAAAATTTTTGAAAAAATTGAAAAAGAATATGGTTTGAGAAATTTTGAAGTTGTAGATTTTAGCATGTATACAAATGAAAAATTAGCAAAAAGATTTAATATTGAATCAAAAGACTTAATAAGATGTGTTTATGAAGAACTTATTAAAAAATAATGGGAATAACAGAAAAACTGCTAGATATTTTTTGTTATTAAGATTTTTCGTATATATGCTATTATATAAGTATAAAAGTTGTCATTTCTAACTTTACAAATTAAATTACGAAATTAATCAAAAGATTTATATATAAGGAGGAGTTTAAATGAAAAAAATTGCCGTTATGACTAGTGGAGGAGATGCTCCTGGAATGAACGCTGCAATAAGGGCAGTTGTTAGATATGCAGTAAATAATGATATGAAAGTTTTAGGTATTAGAAGAGGTTATGCAGGTCTTTTAGATGAAGATTTTATTGAAATGGATTTTGCGTCAGTTGGAGGAATCATGGAAAAGGGAGGTACTATTTTAAGAAGTAGTAGATGCCCTGAATTTGTTAGAAAAGAGACTCGTGCAGAAGCAGCAAAAATTTTAGTAAAACATGGTGTTGAAGGACTGGTAGTCATCGGAGGTGAAGGGAGTTTACATGGTGCAATGTTTTTAGAGGAAGAACAAAAAGTTCCCGTGGTTGGAATTCCTGGGACCATTGATAATGATATTGCCTTAACTGACATGAGCATTGGAGTAGACACATGTTTGAATACAGTAGTTGATGCAATTCAAAAACTTAAAGATACAGCTTCATCTCATGAAAGGGCATTTATTGTTGAAGTTATGGGACGTTCTTCTGGGTACATTGCTACCGTTTCCGGTTTAGTTACTGGTGCTGAAGCAATTGTAATACCTGAAATTCCAGTTAATTATGAGGCTCTGGGGAATAAAATTTTAAGAGAAAGAGAAAGAGGGAAAATAAATTGTATTGTGGTTGTAGCTGAGGGTGCAGCAAGTGCGTATACTGTTGCAAGACATCTTGAACATAGAATCGGATATGAGACAAGAATAACTATTTTAGGTCATATACAAAGAGGAGGTTCTCCTACAGCATTTGATAGACTTTTAGCTTCTCGTATGGGGGTTGCTGCTGTTGAATTTTTGAAAAGAGGAACTAGTTATGTAATGACATCTCTTCAAGGAGGAAAGATTGTCCCAGCAAAACTTGATGAAGTTTTAAAGCAAAAAAAGTCTTTAAATATGGAGTTAGTTGAATTAACTTCACTTCTATCATGATTATAAAAAACGCATATATTTGGACAAATGGCAAATTTATCAAAAAAGATTTATATGTTAAAAAAGGCGAATTTGTAAATGAGCCTCCAATAAATTCAAAAACAATAAACCTGGAAGAAAAATACATACTTCCAGGTTTCTCTGATTCTCATGCTCATGTATTAGGAGTAGGTATAAAGTGTATGTCTATAAATTTAGAGCAGTTCTCTTTTGAACCTTTGTTTAATGCTAAGGATGAAATAGTTTTGGGAAGAGGTTGGGAAGAAATTCCAGAAAATATACACATTTTAGATGAAATACAAAAACCTATAATTTTAATTAGAAAATGTGGGCATGTAGCATGGCTCAACGAAACAGCTCAAAAATACTTAAAATTTAAGGATCATCTGATTTATGAACAAGAAATTGAAAGGATTTGGACTTTACTTCCTAATGATTTTTACATAAAAGCATTTAAAAAAGGTGAAGAAGAATTTCTTAAGTATGGAATTACGAGTGTTCATTCTGACGATTTTCATGGAATTAATTTTGAAGTTCTGCAGAATCTTCTTAGAGAAAGTAAATTGAGAATATTTGAAAAGCTAAATACTGCAGAACCTTGGATTTATAACTTTGGAAATTACGGAATAAGTAAAATTTTTGGAATTAAATTATTTGCAGATGGTTCTTTGGGCGGGGGAACTGCTTATTTGTCAAGACCATATAAGAGTACCAATACGTATGGTAAATTTGTCCTTCCAAAAAACTTTTCAGAAATTGTTAATTTTGCCAATAAAAATAACTTGCAAGTTTGTGTGCATACAATAGGGGATGAAGCTTTAACAAGGGTGTTAGATTTATTTGAAAGAAATTTTGGTCATAGAATAATACACGCACAATTAGTTAAAAAGTCTGATTTTCCTAGACTTAAAAATTTTGTATTTTCTATTCAACCCCATTTTGCTATAGAAGACAAAGAAATTATTAAAAATGTTTTTTTGAAAAATGTATTATTTTATCCTTTTAAGAAAATGCATGATGAGGGAATTAAAATTTCTTTTTCAAGTGATGCACCAGTATCGCCACATAATCCGCATTATGTCATAAAAAATGCTTTACAAATTGGTTTTTCTTTTCAAGATTCAATTAAATTATATACAGAAGCCTCTGGAGAAATAATAAATGAAAAAATTGGAAAATTAGAACCAGGATACAAGGCAGATTTTGTTGTATACAATAACAAAAATCTTACATCAATTCATTCGGTTTTTGTAAATGGTGAAAAAGTTTATACTTCATTGGTTTGAAGATTTTTTATTCTAAAACCGAATGATTTTCCTATTTCTCTACCAAGATTTGTTATCATCCCCTTTACACAGTTTATACAAGCTGTATCTCTTTCAAACAAACAGATTTTATTTGGATATAATGTGTAATTAGGTCTATAAGGATTTGGTGTCAGGTTAGGCATTATGACGTTTGCACCACATTTTAAAGCTATTTGTCTTCCAAAAGGATGAATACTACCCATGGCAGTTGTTGCTGGAATATTTGCAGTAGGAATTAAAATTCTGGATAGAGCTATCATTTTTAGTGTAGTGTTTAAATTTCCTCCTTTTTCTTTCCTTAATGGTGTTTCTGGATTAGGAATAAAAGGTCCAATACCAATCATGTCAGAGTCAATTTCTCTTAGAAAAATTAGATCTTTGGCAAGTTCATAAGGTCCTTGTCCAGGAAGTCCTACCATACAACCCCCACCAATTTCATATCCTAGCTCTTTAAGTTTAAGTAGATGACTTTTTCTGTTTTCAAAAGTGTCACTTGGATGAAGTTTTTTGTATAAATTTGGATCTGCTGTTTCGTGCCTCATTAAGTATCTATCTGCGCCTGCATTTTTCCATATTTTGTATTCCTCAAAATTTCTTTCTCCAATACTTAAGGTAACTGCCAAATTCATTTTTTTAATTTCGATTATTAAGTTTTCAATAATTTCAGTATTATAATACGGGTCTTCACCGGATTGTAACACCACTGTTTTAATATTTTTTTCCGCTATCAATCTTACACGTTTTAATATTTCTTCAGGACTCATTCGATATCTTTTTATATTTTTGTTTTGTCTTCTTAATCCACAATACAGACAATCCATTTTACAAAAATTTGAAAATTCGATGATTGCCCTAATATGAACTTCATTTCCAACATATTTTTCTCTAACTTCATCAGCTATTTCGAAAATTTTTTTATCGAATTTATTGGTTGATAAAAGAAAAATTAGTTCTTCTAAAGTAACAGAATCTCTTTTGTATTTTAACTTATTTAAAAGTTTCGACAATTTTAATCACCTCATTTAGTGTTTCTTGAAAGTTATTATCAATTGAATTCACATTTTCGGCAAAAATGATAAAGTTTTCATTTTCCCAAAGAATTTTAGGAGATGTAAAAAATTCCTTTCCGGCCTTTAAGTTTTTGATAAAAGAAATTCTTTTTCCAATTTTTTGAGCTATCCAAATTTTGCAATTGTACTTTTCAGCTATTTGCTCTAAGAGGTTTTTCAGAGTTTTAAAATCTGACATCTCTTTCACCTATATCAATTTTTTTTATACCTTCAAAAATAGCTGATTTTTGTGGTTCAGGAATTTTTTCCAATTCTTTTTCAATTATGACTTTACCTAAATTTTTAGTTTTTGATGTTGCGTAATCATTCAAATATTCATTCAATGTAAATAAAGCATTGGGTGTACAGAATCTTTTTACAAAACCTGGGATCGCAAATTCCATAAAATGTTCTCCAGTTCTTCCAGCACGATAACAAGCAGTACAGAACGAAGGAATATAGTTTTCTTTAAGAAGTTCATAAATTACTTCGTCTAAAGTTCTAGTATCACCCAATATGAATTGGCTTTTTTTAATTATTTCTGGATCAGTTTCAGAATATGAACCAACTCCTATACTTGACCCTGCATCTATTTGTGAAACTCCGAGTTTAAGTACTTCTCTTCTTAAATTTACTGGTTCTCTTGCAGTTAGTATCAAACCAGTATATGGTACAGAAAGTCTTAACACTGCAACAAGTTTTTTAAAATCTTCATCATTAACTTGGTAAGGCGGTATTTGAGTAATAGGAGTTCCAACAGCAGGTTCAATTCTTGGAAAAGAGATAGTATGGGGACCAACTCCAAATCTTTCTTCAAGATGAATGGTATGATAGATTAAACCCATTACTTCAAATTTCCAATTGTATAAACCAAATAATGCTCCTATACCTACATCATCAATTCCAGCAATCATAGCTCTGTCTAAGCCATATAGTCTCCAAGCAAAATTTGATTTTGGGCCTTTTGGATGCATTTTTCGGTATGTAGGCAGGTGATAAGTTTCTTGGAAAATTTGAAAAGTACCAATTCCAACGCTTTTAATTATTTTGTATCCTTCTACAGTTTGGGGAGCAGCATTTACGTTGACTCTGCGTATTTCCCCATTACCGAGTTTTGTATTGTAAATTAAATCAATTGTTTTAGCAATAAATTCAGGTGAATATTTTGGATGTTCTCCAAATACTACGATTAATCTTTTGTGACCTTTAGAAACTAATGCTTTTACTTCGTTTTTTAATTCCTCAGAATTTAGAGTTTTCCTTATAACATACTTATTTGAAATTCTAAAACCACAATATTCACAATCATTAATGCATTCGTTACCAATATAAAGTGGTGCAAAAAGAACTATTCTATTACCATATACTTTTTCTTTTAATAATCTTGCAGCTTCAAAAATTTCATCCCATTGTTCTTTACTGTTAACATTTAAAAGAGTTGCTACTTCGTTGGGTTCAAGCCTTTGCTTTGCTATAGATTTTTGAAGGATATCTCTAACTTTATTCTTATCTGGATTCTTGTTTTTTTCCAATAGTTTGAAAATATTTTCTTCGTCTATAAAAGTTTTTTCATCCTCTTTTTCTTTTATAAAAATATACATATTTTCACCTCTTTAATTTAGTGGTATACTTTTTACTTTTACGTTTTTAATTTGTCCAAGCTTACCAGTAAAACTTCCTAAAATATCATTATTTGCTTTAAAAATAACAAATATTATTGCCATATTTTCAGAGTCTAAAGGATATCCTACTCTTAATTTGATGTATTTTGCATACATATGAAGTAATTCGTTAACCTTGTCGTATGCAGAGTTTCTATCTCTTACAATAATATCAACTGAATAATATCTTTCCATAAAAATTCCCCCTTCCTCTTTAACACCAAGGAAGGGGGAATAAATTTGTTCCGTTAACTTTTCCCCTTTCCTTGGTGTCAGGATTTAATCCCTTCACCTCAGAAAGTCCTATCTAATTTTAAAAGTGATTATGCTTTATAAAATATTAGTTTGATAACACTTTGCTTTTGTTTTTTGATCTGTCAGTGTAGTAAGTATGGAGTAATTCGTGAGCAATATGGCTATAAGGATGTTCAAGAAATTCAGCATAAAGCTTTTGAACATCTGGATTTTCATGTGATCTTCTTAAGGTGCTTCTTTCGTCTATAGTGTAAATAGCGTTGGCTCTTTTTTGGAGAATATCAGGATCAAGACTCTTGGGTTGACCTCCGCCACCTATACATCCCCCTAAACAAGCCATAATTTCTATGAAATCATAATACCTTCGACCATCTCTAATATCATCAAGTAATTTTTTGACATTTCCAGTACCGTGTGCAATAGCTACTTTAAATTTTTTTCCTTTAATTTCAATTTCAGCTTCTCTTATCCCTTCAAGTCCTCTAACTGCATTAAATTCAAGTTTCGGTAATTTTTCTTCGGTTAAGATTTCATAAGCGGTTCTAAGTGCCGCTTCCATAACACCACCTGTCACACCAAATATAGCTCCTGCACCCGTTGAAACACCAAGTGGACTGTCAAACTCTTCGTCAGGCAACCCTGCAAAATTAATTTCTTTGAATTTAATTAATTTAGCTAATTCTCTAGTTGTAATTACATAATCTGTTACCTTTATTTCTCTTCCATCTTCAAGTTTGATCTTTTGCTGAGGTCTTGTAATTTCATCTTTCTTGGCTGTACAAGGCATAATTGAAACCATTATAATATCTTCTGGATCAACTCCAATTTTCTTTGCAAAATATGTTTTTACAAGAGAGCTCATCATCTGTTGAGGTGATTTTGCAGATGAAGCATTTTTAATAAATTCTGGGTACTGTTTTTCAAGTAAATTAATCCAACCAGGGCAACAACTGGTAAACATTGGGAATGGGCCGCCTTCTTTTAATCTATTAATAAGTTCAGTTCCTTCCTCCATTATAGTAAGGTCAGCTGCAAAATTAGTATCAAAAATATAATCAAAGCCTAACCTTCTTATTGCAGCTACCATTTTTCCAGTGCTTATTGAGCCTGATTCCATTCCAAATTCTTCTCCGATAGCAACTCTAACAGAAGGAGCAGTTTGTGCAACAAGAATTTTTTCTTTTTTATCTAAGATTCTTAAGACTTTTTTCCAATCTGGAGTTTCATAAATCGCACCAACTGGGCAAAGGTATGAACATTGTCCGCATGAAATACAATCTGTTTCATAGACGGGTTTATCAAATGCTGTTTGAGGAATAGTTTTGAAACCTCTTTCAATCATTGAATAGATACTCATTCCTTGAATTTCATTACATACTCTAACACATCGTTGGCATTTTATACATCTAGAAAGATCCCTTTGAATAGAAGGACTACTATCATCAAAAACTTCAATTAGATCAGAGGGCGGAAGCAATGGTTTAACATCATATATATGAACAAGATTTTTAAGTTCACATCTTTGATCTGCTTCACAATACATACAATCATTTGGATGATTTGCCATTATAAGTGATAGATTAAACTTTATAGCATTAGTTACTCTTTCAGAATTCGTTTTAATTTTCATTCCATCTGAAACCTTTGTTGTACAAGCAGGTTGAAGAGTTTTTGCACCTTCAATTTCAACAACACATATTCTACATGCTCCAATTGGTTCAAGTTCAGGATGATGACAAAGAGTTGGAATTTTGAATCCGACTTTTTCTGCTGCTTCTAATACAGTGATATTTTCTGGAACTTCATATTCTTTGCCATTTATAAGGATTTTTACCATCGTATCCCTCCTCTATAATCAAAATATTTTTTTCACATTATAATTGAAAAATTCAATTAAAAAAATGTTTTATTAAGCAAAACTCGCCCATTTTCATGTAAATTATATCACAAAGTTGATAAAAAATAAAATAGCACTTGAAGTGAATTTAAAAATAAAATTCAATTAATTATAGATAAAATAAAATATTAGAGAATAAAAGAAAAATTAAAAAATTTTTTCTAATAAAAATGCCCAAATTGGAATCGTTATTACTGAAAGTAAAGTAGTAGTAAAAACTGTAAAGCTTATTAAAGATGTGTTTCCATTCAAAGCATCAATTAAAAGAACACTATTTACTGCAGTTGGCATAGAGCTTTCCAAAACAAAAACTTTCGATAATTCTGAATCCATATTGTAAATGAAAATAAAAACAAGTGAAAATACTGGAACGATTACTAACCTTAGTACAGTACTGTATAAAGCATCTTTTAGTGAGGATTTTTCAAATTTAATGCGAGATAAAGATAGCCCAACAAATAAAAGTAAAAAAGGAATTGCTGAATTTTTAATCATTAAAACTGTTTCAAATAATGGTTTGGGTAGCATTTTATAACTAATCCCATTTATACCAAGAATGTAAGCAGCTAAAATTGTATAAATATAAGGTAATTTTAAAACGTTTTTTACATTAACTTTTTCTCCAATGAATATTGGTAAAAATATAGAAGCAACTATCGTGTTTAATGCGGCATATATTACACCATATGACATTGCTTTTTCTCCCCAGAGAGAAAAAAGAATTGGATAGCCCAAGTATCCAGAATTAACGTATGTCCCAGATGTAAGTATTACATCTCTATTAGTTTTCGAAAACCTTGAGAATAAAAATGAAATTAAGAAAACTAACAACACGCCAATTCCATAATCTTTTAGGTTAATAAGTGATGGTGGATAATCATTGATAAAAGTAAAAGCAACAGTTGTGGCCAATAACCACAAAGAAATTTTTGAAACTATTTTAATATCAAATGGAAAGATTCTTCCAAATATATAACCAATTAATATTAATAAAAATGGTGGAAGAATATTTGTAAAACTTTCAATCATTATTTTCAGAGCTCCATATGGTTAAATTTTTATCTTTGATTTCTTTAATTTCTTCGGGTATTTCTAAGTTTCCTCTTTGAAAAATTTCTAAGATTAGATCTTTTGGAAGCGAGGTTTCAAACCAAATTTCTTCAATTGTTATTTTTTCAAATCCACGTTCTACGAAATTTTTCAGAACATTTGAAATAGCTTTTTCGTATCTTTCCCAATTAAGTTCATATTTTTTAAATTTCTTTTCCTCCATTATTTGAGACCTCCTTTAATAATTTTTTATATGCTTCTGCGGCGGCTTTTTTTTCGGCTTCTTTTTTTGAACAGCCTTCACCTTCTCCGTAAACTTTATTATTAACAATTACTTTGGCTTTAAAATTTTCCCCTTCAGTTGATATTTGATAGTTAGGCAGTGACTTATAAACTTCTTGTGTTAGTTCTTGAAGCTTAGTTTTATAATCGAATATTTTATTTCCTTTAAGATATAAGGTAATATAATTTTCAAGTAATGGATCAAAAATCTGAGAGACAAGTTTTAAATTCTTTTTCGAATCAATAAATACAGCTGCAACTAAAGCTTCAAAAACATCGGCTAAAATAGATTTTTTATTTCTGCCACCGCTTGCTTCTTCTCCTTTTCCAAATAAGATAAAACTTCCCAAATCAAGTTTTTTTGCAATTTCTGAAAGTATATCTTCGCTAGCTACAGCAGCTTTTATCTGAGCCATAGTACCTTCGGATAAATTATTGTAATTTTCATATAATCTCGTACATACAAGGAGTTCTACTACGGCATCACCTAAAAATTCTAATCTTTCATACGATTGTACTTTATTATTCTTTCTTTTTTGTTCATTTACATATGAAGTATGACTTAAAGCAGTGAGCAAAAGTTTTTTTGAATTAAATTCATATCCAATGATTTTTTCAAGATTTTTGATTCTTCCTGAAAATCTTTCCATTCTTCCACCCCAACAACATGTATAGTACGTAATTTGTTATTTTTTGATTCTTTCCATTTTATTTTTATGGGAACGGCAAATTCAGGTTGTAATTTTCCATAATGTATCCAAAATTTTGATTGTTCTACTCTATAAATGGATGGATTGGCAATTACGTGAAGTATAAGTGGTTTGTTCGCAATGATAACTTCATCAATTACATCAATTTTACTGATTTTCTGAGCTATTTCTTCAATATTTTCAATCAGCGGTTTAACATTTATTATTGCAATATTTTTAGATAAGGGACCAATAATTTTTACATTTGCAATTTCCATATTCTTTGGCAAATATTTAAGTAAAATTTCATTTGAAAGCGAAACAGCTTTTCCATGAAAGTCAAGATTGGTCATGATTTTGAGTAAATGTTTTAATTTACAACCTTCTCTTTCAGAATGTTCTCCAATTCTTTCCAATTGAAAGGAATAATATTCTAAAATTTTTCTAATTGTTTGTTTATCTAAGTCTCCAAGAGGAGCGTACATTCCGTTGAATAATTTTAAACCAGTTTTCCCCCAACTGTCACTGGAATTAGAACCAGTAATTACTAGGCGATCTTTTGCGTATTGTTTTACAGAGTCCATTTTAACTGTTTTTGTACACATATTGCAAGAGGGACCATATTTCCAAATTTCCTTTTGTTTTAAACTTTCAACAAAAGTAAGTTTAAGCCCCATTTTTTTAGCAGCATTTTTAACTATTTCAATACTTCTGTTATACGTAAATGGTCCATATAGTATGTTAACAAGTTCTATGTTCTTAGATCCTAAGGCGTCCTTTGTAAGTAAACTTGCAACAGTGCTATCTAATCCACCAGAAAAGGCAATAACTACTGAATTATTACCAAAGTTATTAACAGTTTTTCGAATTTCACTAGTTAAATTATTAATTATTTTCTCAATTTCCACTGTTTTCCTCCCATTCTAGCTCATGAATACTGAATATTTTTTTCTTTTCAACTTCATTAGAAATAATTATATAATCATTTTCAATTTTTTCAATTATATAATTTTCGTTTTTATAACGTATAAGCTCACCTTCTTTAATAATAAGATTCTTTTTCCATACTTTTGTTAGGGTATGTGGAGCTTTTCTATATTTTAAATAATATGAATTAAAACGTTTTAGAAAAAGTTTAAGGAAACCTGAAATATGTAAATTTTTTTGCAAAATTTTACTGAGTGATATTGCTTTATTTTTTAATTCATCTGGTATTTCGTTATTTATATTTATTCCAATGCCTATAACCAGAGCTATAGGCTTGGAATTTTCGTATATTCCTTCAGTTAGAATTCCGGCTAGTTTTTTTCCGTTAACAAAAATATCATTTGGCCATTTAATTTGAGCATTTATTTTATATTTTTTTAAAACTTTTATTAAAGTAACAGAAGACAGTTTAGTGAAAAAAAAAGCAGATTTCAGATTTTTAGGTTTTATAAAAATCGAAAACCATAACCCTCCTCTTGGAGAAATCCATGATCTTCCTTTTCTTCCTTTACCAGCAGTTTGTTCAATTGCAACTACTACAGTTCCATTATTTAGTTGTTGATAGTTTTTCTTTATATATTCATTGGTACTGTCTATTTTTTCAAAAATCAGAACTTTATCGCCTATCAATTAAAAACCTCCAGATACTTTTTTTGTAAAACAGGAAAATTACTAAAAAATAGACCGAAATTGCAATTAAAATTTGAAAAAGAAACCAAAATTCACTTTGGGAAAAATTTGTGAGAATTATTGATAATACCATAATGAAAGAAGAAAAAACTATTTTGAAAAAATCTAATAATGGGAAAATCTTAATTTTTGATAATAAGTATGCAAAGCCTATTATTCCTGAAATGCTGGTGGCTAAAGCTACACCGATTGGACCGTATTTCAAACCTAAAATTATATCCAAAACAATATTTGAGGTAGAAACAATAAGTGTAGCATAAAAAGGTATCTTCATATTTTTCATTGCATGAAAACTTCTAGAAATGGTTGAATACATTGCATAAAAAGGAAGTCCAATAGAATAACCGATTAAGACGATTGTAGTAATTTTTGTATCATTTGACGTGAATTCACCATGTTCATAAAAAAACTTAATAATAGGTTGAGAAAGAAAAATTAGACCAAGTGAAGATGGAATTGTTAATAACATTGTAGAAGTTAATGCATCTTTTAAATGTTTAGAAAATTTGTTTCTATCGTTTGAAATTTTTGACAAAATAACAGTTGAAACAGATACAGCAAAAAGTCCGTAAGGCAATAGGTAAAATCTTGATGCATATTGTAGATATGAAATACCGCCTTGACCAAAGTATGAAACAACATTCATATCGACAATAGTATTAAATTGTGAGATGGTCATTGCAGCAAACGCTGGAGCAAATAATTTTAGAAAACTTGGGAAATATGAAAGAGTAAAATAATATTTATGTTTAAATATTTTTTTTGAGAGAGATAAAAACATAAAAATACTTCCGATTAAAAAACCAAAAGCTGGGCCGAATATCCCATATTTTTTTGAAAGGTAAATTCCAAAAATTATAGAAATATTTGAAATTGCAGGTGTTAGAGCTGGCCAGAAAAACTTTTGTTTTGAATTATAAATTGAATAAGAAATAGCCCATAAAAATATGAAATAAATAGATGGAGCGGTAATTTTTACAAGTTTGTGTGTTAAATTTTTTGTTTCAATTGGTGCTCCTGAACCAAATAATACAATAACTATATTTGGATAAATGTAAACAATTAATAAAATTGCAAAAATAATCAATGAAAAACCATTTATTATGGAAGATAGAAATTTATCTCGCTTTTCAACTTCGTTTATTTCTGAGTATAATGGAACAAAAGCTGAAGACATGGCTCCTTCGGCAAAGACTTTTCTTAGGAAGAATGGGAACATTATAGCAATAAAATAAGCATCTAATGTGAAAGATGCTCCAAAGAATTTAGCGAATAAGACATCTCTGAATAAACCTAATATTCTTGAAAAAAAAGTAGCCAGTGAGAAAAATATACTATTAAATAGAATATTCATTCAATCACCTTTAATTATTTTGTCGAAATAATTATACCATTAAATACTAACAATTCCAGATTAAATATGGTAAAATAAAATCAGATAATTTTTTATGGAGGTGTTGAGGGTGATAGTTTTATATTCAGCACTAGTTATGGGAATTTTAGGGTTTGGTTTTGGGATTTTTTTGGCTTTTAGCAATGAAAAATTTAAAGTTGAGGCTGATCCTAGAGTAGAAATGATTTTGGAAGTACTCCCAGGTATAAACTGTGGTGCTTGTGGTTATCCTGGTTGTGAGGGGTATGCTAACGCTATTGTTAAGAAGGGTGATGATATTGATAAATGCTTACCTGGTAAGAAATCAGGTGTAAAGGATAAAATAAAAGAAATTTTGGAAAATTATAAAAAACAATGACAAAAGCTGAAATAGTAGTTTTGGCTCGAAATGGTTTTAATATAAAACAAATTGAAAATATATCTGCAGGAGAAGTTAAAGAAATTTTTAACGATTCTATAAATAAGAGTAATTTAAAAAGAATTAATGAAGGTTTAGAAAAAAAGAAATACAAAGTCTTGACTTATTGGGATAAAGATTACCCCATTTATTTGAAAAATATTTGGAATCCTCCTCTCTTCCTTTTTTATAAAGGGAATTTTTCTTTGTTACAAAATAAATCTTTAGCCGTTGTGGGTTCCAGAAAAATTACAGAATATGGGAAAAGAGCAACAGAATATTTTGTTTCAATTTTAAAAAAGCATTTTGTTATTATAAGCGGGATGGCATTGGGCGTGGATTCTGTTGCTCATTGGAATTCATTAGGTAGTACGATTGCCGTTTTAGGATCTGGTGTAGATTTTTGTTATCCTAAAAGTAATAGAGTTTTATATAAGAAAATTTTAGATACCGGATGTATTATCAGTGAGTATTTTCCATGGGAAAGCCCTAAAAAAGAGTATTTTCCAATGAGAAATAGAATTATCGCAGGATTATCGGAAGGTGTTTTAATAGTCGAAGGGAAAATTAAAAGTGGTACTATGATTACAGCTAAGTATTCAGTAGAATTTGGTAAAGATGTTTTTGCAGTGCCTGGAGGAATTTTTAATGAAAATTCCGAAGGGCCTAATTTTCTTATTAAAAATGGTGCAATTCCAGTTACAACTCCAGATGATATTATTTATTATTATTTTTAACTTGAAAGGGGTTTAAAATCATGGAAGTAGTAAAAAATATACAAGAAATGAAAAAAATTTCTAACAATTTAATAGAAAATAAAAAAACAATTGGGTTTGTCCCAACTATGGGATATTTGCATGAAGGCCATTTATCACTAGTGAGAAAGGCAAGAGAAAATAATGATATTGTTGTGGTAAGTATTTTTGTTAACCCAACTCAATTTGGACCAAATGAAGATTATAATTCGTATCCTAGAGATTTGGATAGAGATTTAGAATTATTAAAAAATTTAAATGTTGACTATGTTTTTACACCCGAGGTTAGTGATATGTATCCAGAAGATTTTTCAACCTTTGTTGAGGAGACACAACTTTCAAAGTTTTTATGTGGAAGATCAAGACCCGGACATTTTCGAGGCGTTTGTACCGTGGTAACAAAATTATTTAATATCGTAAGACCAACAAGAGCTTACTTTGGTCAGAAAGATGCCCAGCAATTTAGAGTATTACGGAGAATGGTAAGGGATTTAAATATGGATGTTGAAATGATAGAACTACCAATTGCTAGGGAAAAAGATGGACTTGCTTTATCATCGCGCAATACTTATTTAACCCCAGAAGAAAGAAAAGAAGCCACAAGATTATATAAATCATTATTGAAAGCTAAAGAACTGGTAGAATCTGGAATTAAAGATACTCAAATAATTAAATCTGAGATGAAAAAAATACTTGATCAACCATTGCTTAAAATAGATTACATTGAAATAGTAGATGAGAAAACTTTGGAACCTGTTAATAAGGTTGAAAATAAGGTAATAGTAGCATTAGCAGTCTATGTTGGAAAAGCAAGGCTTATTGACAATATAATTCTATAACGGAGGGATATAATTGATTTATCAACTTGTATATGGAACACCTGATGTAGATAGTGAATCAGTGATAAATAAAAGAAAAGTTGCAGTTTTGAAACCTTTTAATGATGAATTTTACAAAATAGATGGAATTTTTGAAGATGTAGAAATAACAAACAATTCCGAGGAACTAGTTGTAAAAAGAAAAGTTTTAGAAAAAGGAATGGCATTTGGGTTTGGTGATAAAGTAGGTAGTTTTAATAGATGGGGTAAAAAGTACGTTTTCTGGAATACCGATAATTACACTCACCATCCAGATGCAGATCCTTTGTATAAAAGTTTTCCTTTTTATATTTTTATTGCTAAAAATTTTAAATATGGTGTTTTTACAGATTACCCAGGTTTTCTTGAAATAGATTTAGATAGTGAAGGAAAACAAGAAGTAGTATTTAAAATTAAAGGAACAGGTTTTATACAATATATAATTATAGGAAAAACAATAAAAGATATATTGAAACAGTATCTTTATTTAACTGGTAAAAATACCGCTTTTCCTAAGTGGGCATTTGGTTATCAACAAAGTAGGTGGAGTTATTTTACTGAAAAACAAGTTTTGGAAGTAGCCAATAGTTTTAGAAAGAAAAAGATACCATGTGATGTAATATATTTAGATATTGATTATATGGATAGCTATAAAGTTTTTACTTGGGATAAGAAGAATTTTAAAAATCATAAAAAAATGATACAAAAATTGCATGATAAAGGTTTTAAGATTTCTGCTATCATTGATCCAGGGATAAAAGTTGAAAAAAATTACAAAGTCTTTGAAGAAGGCAAAAATAGATATTTTTTAAAAGAACCTAACGGAGAAGATTTTGAAGGTGCTGTTTGGCCCGGTAGGGTTAGATTTCCAGATTTTAGAGCTAGAAAGGTTAGAAAATGGTGGAGTAAAAAGATAAAAGATTTGCATTCAGAAGGGATTGATGGCTTTTGGAATGATATGAATGAAATATCAATTTTTGCAACTGAAAAAGATATAAAAGAAATAAAAGATTTAGTTAATAATATCAAGTTAGAAGATGGTATTGATTTAGCTATTAAATCTGGAACAATAGGGGAAATTGGAAAACGCGATAGAGGAAATGATATAGTTCATTTAGACGGCACGATTCATTACAAAGTTAAGAATACTTATGGTTTTAATATGATAAGATCGGCGTACGATGGATTTGAAAAAAATGAAAGAAGGATGTTGATCACACGATCAGCATATTCTGGTGTTCAAAGATATGGAGGAGTTTGGACAGGTGATAATCACAGTTGGTGGGAACATATAAGCTTAGAAATGAATAGATTAATGTCTTTGAGTTTGGTTGGAGTTTTTTACAATGGTTGTGATGTTGGTGGATTTAATGGGAATGCTACAGCTGAGTTATTAGTTAGATTTATGCAATTTGGAAGTTTTATTCCAATGTTCAGAAATCATTCAGCATTAGGAACAAAAAATCAGGAACCATGGTCTTTTGGGAAAAAATACGAAGAGTTGATGCGTAAAATAATTGAATATAGATATAGATTGATACCTTATATATATACCGAGTACATGATAGGCGTAATGAAAGACTTTCCACTATTATCTCCATTGTTTTTTAATTTTGAATCTGATGAACGAACTTTTTTAGTTGATGATCAATTTATGTTAGGAAGAAATATTATTGTTTGTCCAGTGTATAAACCAGGCCTAAACAAACGGGTGGTTTATTTACCAAAAAGAGCTTTAGATTTAAACAAAAAAGTTTTTTTAAGCAAAGGTTGGCATGAAGTTGAAGCTCCTTTAGAAGAAATACCTCATTTTTTAGTAGATGGAAGTATAATGCCTACTCAGAAAGTTATGAGTTATGTAGATGAAAAAGAAAGTGATATTACTGCAATTGTTAGCGCTTATAATGATAAGGCAATTGGTTATTATTACGAAGATGATGGTATAAGTAATAATTATAAAAAGGGAATGTATAATTTATACAAAATTGTTTATGAAAAAAATAAAATAGAGGTAAAGAAAATTAGAGAAAACTATTTGCATACCAAAAAATTGTGGAATTTTAAAATTTATACAAAGCATCATATAAAAGAAATAAAAATGAAAATATAGAAGAATTTTGGAGGTGTCAATATGAATGTTAAAGAATGGAAAAAAGAAATTTTTGGTAGAGAATGGGCAGTTCAATATGGAAAAGTTGCGAAACAATCAGCAGGATCTATATGGTTGAAATTTGGGGATAGTGTGGTTCTTGCAACAGCAAATATATCTGACAGAGTTGTTGAAGGAATTGATTTTGTTCCATTAACTGTTGAGTATCAGGAAAAATTTTATGCTGCTGGTAAGATACCAGGTGGATTTATTAAAAGGGAAGGAAGGCCCACAGAATCTGGAATTCTTTCTTCAAGATTAATTGACCGACCTATAAGACCATTATTTCCAAAATATTTGAGAAATGACGTCCAATTAATAGTAACTGTTTTATCTGTAGATAATGATTCCCCAGCAGATGTTGCTGGAATTACGGCTGCTTCTTTAGCTCTTAATATTTCTAAAATTCCTTTTGAAGGTATTGTGGCTGGAGTAAGGCTGGGATATGTAGATGGCGAATTTGTTGTTTTTCCAACAGAAGAACAACTTGAAAAAAGTAAGTTAGACATTGTTGTAGCAGGGAGTAAAGATGCAATAACGATGGTTGAAGGAGAAGCAAAAGAAATCAGTGAAGAAGAAATGGTTAATGCATTAATGGTTGCACATGAAGCAATAAAGGAAATTATTAGTTTTGAAGAAGAAATATTAAAGGAGTTTAAAATTGAAAAAATGAAAATTGAAGAACCTATACCAAATGAAATTTTACTTAAAAGGTTTGTAGAACTAATAAATGAAGAAGAACTTCGAAATAGATTGTTAATAAAAGAAAAACTTGAAAGATCTGCAAAATTGAAGGAATATAGAGATGAAATCTTGGAGAAAATATTTGAAAATGTAGATTTTGAAATTGACGATGAAGAATTAAAAATTCAAGAAAATCTTTTAAAAGAATATTTCGATGAAAAATCTAAAGACCTTATGAGAAACATTATAATAAACGAAGGAATTAGAGCAGATGGTAGAAGGCCAGATGAAATAAGACCAATTAGTTGTGAAATAGGTTTATTGCCAAGAACCCATGGTTCTGCTTTGTTTACAAGAGGAGAGACCCAGAGTTTGGGTATTGTAACTTTAGGTGCGCCAATGGAAGAACAAATTGTAGATACATTAACCGAAGAAGGTACCAAAAAGTTTATTTTACACTACAATTTTCCACCATTTTCAGTTGGAGAAGTAAAACCTTTAAGGGGACCAGGAAGAAGAGAAATAGGGCATGGTCATTTAGCAGAAAGGGCTTTAAAAGCTGTTGCACCATCTGAGGATGAATTTCCATATGTTGTAAGGGTTGTATCCGAGATATTAGAATCAAATGGTTCTTCATCCATGGCTACAGTTTGTTCAGGTTCTCTGGCTTTAATGGATGCAGGAGTTCCCATAAAAACTCATGTGGCAGGTGTTGCTATGGGACTTATAATTGAAAATGATAAAGCAGTAATTCTTACAGATATTCAAGGTTTGGAAGATCATTGGGGAGATATGGATTTCAAAGTAGCTGGTACTAGAAAAGGTATAACTGCTTTTCAAATGGATTGTAAAGTTGCTGGCGTAGGTGAGGAACTTTTAAAGAAAGCATTAGAGCAAGCAAGAGTTGCAAGGATGAAAATTCTTGATATTATGTTTGAAACAATTGAAAAACCAAGAGAAAATGTATCCCCATATGCTCCATTGATTGTAAATGTTCAAATAGATCCTTTAAAAGTTGGTGAATTAATTGGTCCAGGTGGTAAAGTAATTAAGTCAATTATAAAAGATTATGATGTTGAAATTTCAATTGACGATACAACAGGTATAGTTTCAGTATACGGAAAAGATCAAGATAAAGTTAATAAAGCAGTTGAACACATAAAAAATATTACTAAAGATATTGAGGTGGGAGAATCATATGATGGTAAAATCATTCGGATTGAACCTTATGGTTTGTTTGTAGAAATTTTACCAGGAAAAGTTGGTCTTGCCCATGTAAGTAAGTTAGGTAGTGACTCGAAATTATTTACTAAAAAGTATAAAATAGGTGATAATATTAAGGTGGTTGTAATAAATATTGATAATAATGGAAGAATTCAATTGAAAAAATCTGATGAAGAATAATATTAAGGAGAGAAATTTTTATGAAATGTTATAAATTTGATGAAGGAATAGAATTGTATTTTTACCCTATTGAAAGTATCAGATCAGTAACAATTGCTTTCAATGTAGGTGTTGGCTCGGTATATGAATCAGAGAAAATATCTGGTATATCCCATTTTATTGAACATCTTTCTTTTAGAGGAACTCAAAAATACGCTATGAAAGAACTTAAGTTGAAGATCGAATCTGTGGGAGGACTTTTAAACGCATGGACTGATAAAGAGAACACTGTTTATTATGCTAAAGTGCCGTCCTTCCATGCTTTTCAAACATTTGATGTTTTAAAAAGCATAGTTTTTGAACCGCTATTTAGAAAGGAAGATTTAGAGTTAGAAAGAGAAATAATTTTTCATGAGTATTTATCTCATCTTGAAGATCCTGTTAGTAATGTATTTGATCTTATGTACACTAATTCGTTAGATGGTCCGCATTCAAAACCTGTTATAGGCAGAGAAGAAACGATAAAAAGTATATCACTAGAACAAATTCAAAAATTTCACGATGAATTTTATACACCTTTGAATATCAAAGTAATTATTGTTGGTTATTTAGATGAGAAGAATTTAAATTTAATTAGAAATGAATTGAGGTTTTTCGGAGGATTTAAAACAACAAAGCATAAATCAAAAGTAAAAACGGGAGTAATAAAAGGTAAAGTTTTAAAAAATAATCAACAGACTCATTTATTATATGTAAAACCAGGTTTTTCATTACAAAGTGAAGAAAGATTTTCAGCTATGGTATTGAATACACTGTTGAGTAGTGGCATGAGTTCGTATCTGTTTAATGAGATTCGTGAAAAATTAGGTTTGGTTTATGATATTTATACAATGAATATGTTTCATAAGGATTGGGGATTGTTTACTTTGTATGCGGCTACATCTGAAGAAAAAGTAGAGGTTTTTCATTCAAAATTGTTTGAAGTTCTATCAGATTTTAAATTAACTGACGATTTGTATGATTATGGTATTAAAAGATTAATAGGAAAACTTGAATTATCAACTGAGAGCACTGCAACATTAACAAATATGATTATTGATTATCTTACAAATGATATTAAACCAATGATGCCATTGGAATTAATTCAAAGAATTAAAAATGTTAGTAAAGAAGAAGTGCAAAAAGTTTATGAAAATTTAATCAGTGGAAAATGGTCTCTTTTCTATGTATCACCTTCTACTGATGAGTGGATACCTAAAAACTGGTAAAATAATAAGGTGATGGGAGGTATAAAAATGAATAATTTTGATAAATTAACACCTCGTGAGATTGTTGAAGAGCTTAATAAATATATTGTAGGTCAAATGGAAGCAAAAAAGGCAGTAGCAGTGGCAGTTAGAAACCGAATCAGAAGACAAAAACTTCCCGAAAATTGGAGAAGGGAAATAACACCTAAAAATATATTAATGATAGGGCCTACAGGTGTTGGAAAAACAGAAATCGCAAGAAGATTGGCTCAACTTTCGGCTTCACCATTTTTAAAAGTTGAAGCTACTCGTTTTACAGAGGTAGGATATGTTGGAAAAAATGTAGATTCAATGATTAGAGAGTTGGTTGAAATTGCTGTAAATATGGTTAAGCAACGAAAAATGAGAGAAGTTGAAGAAAAGGCAAAATTAAATGTTGAAAATAGAATTTTGGAAGCCATAATTCCCTCAAAGAGGAGACAACAGCAAATTCCCTTTGCAAATATTTTTGGGATACAGGAGAAACCTCAAGAACATGAAGAAAACAGGCAATTAACAGAAAAAAGAGAACAATTAAGGCAGAAATTAAGATCTGGAGAGCTTGATAATGAAGAAATTGAAATAGAAATAGAATCTTCTGGTTCCCCTATTGGATTTGTTGGTTTACCAGAAATGGAAGATATGGGAATGGATTTATCAAATATGTTAGGAAATTTATTGCCAAAACAAAAAAAGAGAAGAAGGATGAAAATTTCAGAAGCAAAGAAGATTTTGCTTCCTATTGAAGAAGAAAAGCTAGTAGATATGGATGAAGTTGTTCAAGAGGCATTGTCTCTAGCACAAAATAGAGGAATAATTTTTATTGATGAAATGGATAAAATCACAGGAAAGTCTTCAGGAAGTGGTCCAGATGTTTCAAGACAAGGTGTTCAAAGAGATTTGCTTCCTATAGTAGAAGGAACAACTATCACAACAAAATATGGTCCTGTTAAAACAGATTTTATTCTTTTTATAGCTGCAGGTGCATTTCATGTTGCTAAGCCAACTGATTTAATTCCTGAGCTTCAGGGAAGATTTCCAATTAGAGTGGAACTTGAGCCTTTGACTAAAAATGATTTTGTAAGAATATTAAAAGAACCTGAAAATGCTTTAACTAAACAATATCAAGCTTTATTGTACACTGAAGGTGTTGAACTTGAATTTACAGAAGATGGCATAGAAGAGATTGCTCTAATTGCTCATAATCTTAATCAAAAGCTGGAAAATATAGGTGCTAGGCGTTTGTACACAGTTCTTGAAAAAGTTCTTGAGGATGTTATGTTTAAGGCACCAGAAGTTAAAAATAAAATAGTTGTAAATTCTGAATTTGTTAGAGATAGACTTAAAGGAATCATCGAAGATGAAGATCTTAGTTCATACATTCTTTGATAAAGGGGTGTAAGTATGATTGCATCTAAAAGAAAGCGATTTAAAGAATCCCTTTTAGCTTATTTGTTTTTATTACCTTCATTTATAGTATTAGGTATTTTTGTTTTCTGGCCTGTTGGTTTTTCTTTTGTTTTAAGTTTTTTTAAATGGGATTTTAGAAACATGAAAACACCATATTTCAATGGATTGGATAACTATAAACAGATTTTTGAATTCAATTATCCTCCAAAATATACATTTTTAAGTAGCTTGATATATTCTTTGGGATATATTGCTATAACAATTTTAATTGTTATAACAATATACTCGTTTATAAGTTTTATCAAAAGCAAAAATAAGATCATTTTTATTAATTTAGCAGTTATTGTTTTATATTTTCTCTTTTTTAACTTTTTAAATAACTTTACTTCTTTTTTAGCAACAGCCATTATATGGGGAATTTTAATATATAATTTCTTTTTAAGAGATCAAATGAAATACTTTAAATCCCATATCTGGATTAATTTGGCAATGATCTTAGTGATTTATGTATTAATTGAAACGGGTATGGCTGGAGATAAAAGCTTCTTTGCTTTTTTTGTTGACGCCAAAGATAAAAATTTGTTTTTTAAAGCTCTTTCAAATACTTTTTATTATGTTTTTCTTACTGTTCCTATTACTTTAATTCTGTCCCTAGGAATAGCTGTTTTACTGAACTCAAATATTAGGTTCAAAATATTTTTCAGAACCGCATATTTTATTCCCTTTGTAACATCAGTTGTTGCAGTTTCACTTGTTTGGAAATGGATTTTTAATGATGAATATGGTTTGTTAAATTATATTCTTTCTTGGTTTAACGTTTCGCAAATAAGATGGTTAAAAGATGAAAAATGGACCATTCCAACAATTGCTATTGTTTCAATTTGGAAGCAACTAGGATATGATGCCATAATATTTTTAGCTGGCTTGCAAAATATTGATAAGTTTTATTATGAAGCTGCTGAAGTAGATGGTGCAAATTCTTGGCAAAAATTTGTAAAAATCACCTGGCCTCTTTTGTCTCCAACTACTTTCTTCCTTCTTATCGTTTCAATAATTGGTGCTTTTAAGGTTTTTGCACAGATATATGTTTTATATGATGGTCTTCCAGGGCCATATAACAATAGTGGTTTAACAATGGTTTATTATGTTTTCGATCTATTTTACAGACAACAAAGAATGGGTTTGGCAAGTGCAGCTGCATATTTGTTGTTTGCTGTCATTTTAGTTTTTACATTAGTACAATTTAAAGTTGGAAATAAAGTTGTAGAATACGCTTCGTGAGGTGAGAATAATGAAGAAGCTTATTATATACTTATTGCTTTCCTTTGGGTTTGTTGCAATGATTCTACCATTTGCATGGATGTTAGTTACTTCTTTTAAACTTCCTAGTGAGGTTCAAGAATGGCCTCCGAAATGGTATTCAAAAAATTTCTTTACACATAGGGTAGTGAAAGTAAATGTAAAGTTGGGAGCAGTAAAAACTGTAAAAGGAATTAGTTTAAGTGAGGCCTTGAGTTTTACTTCTTCTACTAATGAAGAAAATAACATTTTAAATATTGTTGTTGATGATGATCCATTTTATAGAGGAACATTGGTAATTAATACAAAAGGTTTTGATTTCATTGATTATGCTGATAAAATTTCATTTAATAAATGGATTCAAGAAAAGGTTAATTTCAATGATTTCCCAACAGATACTCCAGAAAAATTTTTTGAAAGTGTTTTTATGTATTTTAAAAGTGGTTCCAATCCTTATTTTCAAAGGTTAAATTATAATAGTTCTTTAAATTCAAAAATAGATAATGCATTAAAAAGTATCCAATTGATTCGTAATTTCATAGATCGAAGAATTACTGATGAAATTGAAAAGGAAAAATTCAGTAGATTTCTAGATGCAAAAGAAAAGGAACTTAATGAACTTAAAGAATCATTGGCAAAATTTAAAGCAGGTAAGTTTTTACTATTAACAGATAAAGAAATTGAAGAAATTTTTACCTTATTAAAGAAATATGATTTAAAATATGACGGAGATAATCCTTTATTGAATGTTTACAATAGTAAAGTTGTTAAAGTTATAGAAGACGAAGTTCTTAAAATTGATTTTTATTTGGAAACATTAAAATATTTTAAGGAAATTCAAGTCAAAACAATTGATTCTCCAATTATCGCTAGATCTATCAGTAAAAAAGAAAGATTTGAGTTGTTAAAAACTTCGTTGGAAAAGTATCGAAATATTCAATTGCTAAATGAAGTAATTGGCAATTTTGGATATGAAAATCTTCCTGAGAATTTTTCGAAATCTATAGATACCTATATTAAAGAAAGATACAATATATCAAGCTCCCAATTAGTTGACTTAAAAAGTTTAGTTGTGACTTTAAAAAACGTTTTAATTGATAACAAGATTGATTATAAAAAATATTTATCAGATGGAAATTTAAATGATTTATTTGCTTATACAGATAATATTCTTTTTGAAAGTAATACTTATAAAATTTTCAAGGCTAAATTAAGTTCTTATTCTGATGATATTAAAGATATAAATAATCTTATAATTGATTTAATGGTATACAGTGATTATTTGGACCAAATAAGAAAAGTATACAATAATTCTTTAAATGCTTGGAAAATTGAAGAAGCTCCATCATTTGTAAAAGCAGTTAGAGTTAAGAACGGCGAAGTTATTGAAGTTGAATTAGATGAAGTAAGTCCAATATATTTAAGCGATAATGAACTGAAAAAAGTTGATTTGAATTTTTCTTTTACTGAAACACTAGCAAATTTATTCCAAAATTATGTTGATGCCTGGAATTCTGCTCCTTTTGGAAGATATTATATCAATACTGTTTTAGTAGCATCTTTGACTACTATATTTGAAGTAATAATTGCATCTATGGCTGCTTACGCATTTTCATGGATGCTTTTTCCTGGAAGGAATTTTATTTTTGGATTATTTTTAGCAACAATGATGGTTCCAGGCGAAGTTCTTCTTGTTCCTAATTTTATTACAATTTCAAAATTTGGCTGGATTGATACTTATTATGCATTAATTGTTCCATGGATTGTTAGTGTTTTTGCGATTTTTTTGATGCGTCAACACTTTATGACAATCCCAAGAGAATTATTTGATGCGGCAAAGATAGATGGATGTTCTCATTGGAGATTTCTGTGGCAAATTGTTGTGCCATTGAGTAAACCTGTAATAATAACTGGTGCTTTATTGAAATTTGTTGGTAGCTGGAATGCTTTCTTGTGGGTTTTAATAGTAACTAATAGTGATAAATATAGAACATTACCTGTTGGTCTTCAAAATTTCAGTTCGGATGTTGGAACAATGTTTAATCAATTAATGGCTGCTGCAACCTTTTCCATTTTACCAGTTATCATATTGTTCTTGTTTACTCAAAAATATTTTATAAGGGGTATTGCAAGAACTGGTTTGAAATAAAAAAAGGAGGTATCAGTTATGAAGATATTTTTAGATACGGCCAATATTGAGCAAATAAAAAAAGGTGTTGAATGGGGAATAGTAGATGGTGTAACAACAAATCCTACATTAATTTCAAAGGAAGGAAAACCTTTCGAAGAAACAATTAAAGAGATTTGTCAAATTGTCCAGGGACCTGTTTCTGCTGAAGTGATATCTTTAGATTGGGAAGGTATGGTGAAAGAAGCGAGGAAATTATCAAAAATTGATGAGCATGTTGTTATAAAAATTCCCATGACCCCTGATGGAATCAAAGCTGTTAAAATACTTTCATCAGAAGGTATCAAAACAAATGTAACACTTGTTTTCAGTGCCAATCAAGCATTACTAGCTGCTAAGGCTGGAGCAACGTATGTTAGTCCTTTTGTTGGAAGATTAGATGATATTGCAAATGATGGAATCAAATTATTAGAAGAAATAATGACAATATATGAAAATTATGGGATTGAAACTGAAATAATTGCAGCAAGCATAAGGCATCCAATGCATGTTTTAGAAGCTGCTATGATAGGTGTTGATATTGCAACTGTGCCTTTTAGTGTTCTCGAAAAGATGTTTAAACATAGCCTAACGGATGTAGGAATAAAAAGATTTTTAGAAGATTGGGAAAAGTATAAATCAGGCAGGTGAGGTGAGGATTTTGCTTAGGACACATACATGTGGAGAGTTAAACAAGAAACATGCTGGAATGAATGTGATTCTTTCTGGCTGGGTTTCAAGAATTAGAGATTTAGGTGGAATAAAATTTATTATCTTAAGAGATCGTTACGGTGAAACACAGGTTGTTGTGAACCCTGATTCTGATGCTTATTCAACAGCTCAAGAAATAGGAAGAGAATTTGTAATCCAAGTTGAAGGTGAAGTGAGAGAAAGGCCAGAAGAAACAAAAACAAATACTCTTACGGGTGAAATTGAGGTTTACGCCTCAAAAATAAATATTTTATCAACAGCAGAAGTACCACCTTTTTTTCCAGGAGAGAAGGTTTCAGAAGAGTTAAGATTGAGATATAGATACATAGATTTAAGGTCGAAGATGATGAAAGATAACATAATTTTAAGACATAAGATGGCTCAGGCGGCTAGGGAGTTTTTAAACAAACATGGTTTTTTGGAAATAGAGACTCCATTTTTGACAAAAAGTACGCCCGAAGGTGCTCGAGATTTTCTTGTTCCATCCAGACTTCAAAAGGGTAAATTTTATGCCTTGCCCCAATCCCCACAACTTTTTAAGCAGCTTTTAATGATTTCTGGATTCGATAAATATTATCAGTTTGCTAGATGTTTTAGGGATGAAGATTTAAGAGCTGATAGGCAACCTGAATTCACGCAAATTGATATAGAAATGTCATTTGTTGATGAAGAAGATATTTTAAAGATAATGGAAGAATTTATTCGTTTTGTATATAATAGTGTTGGAATTAATTTACCTGAAAAGTTTGATCGTTTAACTTACGAAGAAGCTATGGAAAAATATGGAAGCGACAAACCAGATAGAAGATTTGGAATGGAACTTCTGGATTTTACTGAAGAGTTTATTGATACAGAATTTAGGGTAGTTAAAAATATTCTTGAAACTAATGGTTCAGTGAAGGGGTTTATTACTGACATTCCAATTAGTAGGAAAATAGCGTCTGAATATGAAGAAATTGTGAAAAAATTTGGTTTAGGTGGTCTTCTATGGTTTAAAATTGAAAATGATAAGGTAATTTCACCTACCGCGAAATTTTTATCAAATAATTACCTAAAACTTAAGGAAAAATTTAAATTAAAAGAAGGGGATGTTGTATTATTAGCAGCATATACCAATAGAAATGTTTTAAACGAAGCTCTTGGAACATTAAGATTAAAAATTGGAAAAGAACATTTTTCTGAGAAAATGAAATCTTTTGATGCACTTTGGGTAATTGATTTTCCATTTTTAGAATGGAATGAAGAGGAACAAAGATACGTTGCCAGGCATCATCCGTTTACTTTGCCAAAAAATTTAGATGATAGTCCAGAAAACATAAAAGCGTATGCTTATGATATGATTTTAAATGGGAATGAACTGGGTGGAGGAAGTTTAAGGATTTATAATGAAAAGATTCAAGAAAAAGTATTCGAATTAATTGGATTATCAAAAACTGAAGCCAGAGAAAAATTTGGATTTTTACTTGATGCGCTTCAATTGGGAGCTCCTCCTCATGGTGGAATTGCCTTTGGATTTGATCGAATGGTTGCTATAGCTTCTGGTAGTGATAATATTAGAGATGTAATTGCCTTTCCAAAAACAGCAAGTGGGGTTTGCCAATTAACAGGAGCCCCGTCTGATGTTTCTAAAATGCAACTTGAAGAACTTGGAATAATTATTAATAATAGTAATAGGAAAAATCAGAAAGATTAGGTGATATTATGCCTTGTAGAATTGCTATTGATGGTCCAGCGGGATCAGGTAAAACTACTGTTGCAAAGCTTCTTGCTAAAAAATTAGGATTTTATTACTTAGATACTGGTGCTATGTACAGAATTGTTGGTCTTTATCTAAAAAACAAAAACATCAACGAAAATTCAATTAAAGAAATTAGTGAAGAGCTTAAGAATTTGAAAATTGAATTTAAAAAAGGTCAATTTTATGTGAATGGGAAGAAAGTTTCTGACGAAATTCGAACACCTGAGGTTGGAATTTATGCTTCAAAATTTGCTAGTATTCCAGTAGTTAGAGAATTTCTTACTAAGATTCAAAGAGAAATTTCATTAAATGAAAATATAGTTGTAGAAGGAAGAGATATTGGAACTGTTGTAATTCCTGACGCAGAGGTTAAAATCTTTTTAACTGCCAGTCAAGAAGAAAGAGCAAAGAGGAGATATAATGAATTAAAAAATAAGGGGGTTCAAGTTGGATATCAAGATATTTTAAATGAAATAATACTAAGAGACAAACAGGATAGTGAAAGAGACATTGCACCACTTACAAAAGCAGAAGATGCTATTTTAATAGATTCTACTAATTTATCTTTAGAGAAAATTGTTAATCAAATTTATGAGGTGGTTAGAGAAAAATGCAGATTATAGTCGCCAAAAATATTGGATTTTGTTTTGGAGTAGAAGAAGCAGTAAAGAAAACAGAAAGATTGTTAAAAAAAGGTTATAAAATATTTACTGATGACGATATTGTTCATAATAAAATTGTAATGGATAAATTAAAAAGATTAGGTTTATTACTTGACCGGACTGGTGAAATATTTCTAGTTCGTGCCCATGGCCTTCCAAAAGAAAAAATCAAGCAGATATCTGAAAATTTTAAAATTGAGGATTTAACATGTAAGATTGTTTATAACCTCTTTAAAAAAGCAGAAGAACTGGAAAATAAAGGTTACAAAATAATAGTTTTTGGAAAACCAGAACATCCTGAAATGATTGCACTTAGAAGTTATGCAAAAAATTCAATAATAACTTTGGAACCTTTTTCAATTGAAGCTGACAAAATAGCTATTTTAAGTCAAACTACCATGTCTGAAGATGAATTTAGAAATTTTGCTGAGAAAATTTTAGAGAATTCAAAATATAAGGAATATTTAATTGAAGATACTATTTGTAATATTACAATTTTACGTGAAAAAGAAGCTAAAGAAATAGCTAAACAAGTTGATATACTATATGTAGTAGGTGGTAAGCACAGTTCAAATACAAAAAAACTCGCAAGGATTGCTTCAGAATTTACTGATGTAATGCATATTGAATCTGAAGAGGAAATTGATAGAATACCAAAAAATGTAGAAAAAATTGGTGTGGTGAGTGGAACTTCAACCCCAGTTGAAGTTGTCAATAAAGTTGTATCAAGAATAAAAAAATTAGGAGGGATTCAGTAGTATGGAAAACAACTTCGAAAAAATGTTAGAAAATTATTTATTTGAAGAAGTCAAGGGAAGATCACTTGTAGAAGGAGTGGTAGTTAAAACTACCGAATCTGATGTTTTTGTGGATTTTGGATGGAAAGGTGAGGGGATTGTTCCGGCCGATGAATTGATCAAAGAACCCGTTAATTATAAACCTGGTGAAAAGCTTAATTTAATGGTATTAAAAATAAATGAAGAGGAAGGAACAGCTGTTTTATCTGAAAAGAAGGTATATTTGAGGAAAGCAAGAGAGCTATTAAGAGAAAAGTTTGAAAAAGGTGAAAAAGTTTTAGGTAAGATTAAGGAATCTACCAAAGGTGGCTACAAAGTCCTCATTGACAATGTTATTGAAGCCTTTTTGCCTGGAAGAGAATCTTTGATCCGTAAAGGTGAAGAAACACCTGTTGAGTATTTAGAATTTAAGATTATAAAATTTGAATCTTCAAGAAAAAGATTAAATATTGTTTTATCAAGAAGGGCTATAATAAATGAAATGAAAGAGAAGTTCTATTCAGAGAGAAAACAAGGAGATGTCGTGGAAGGTATAATTGAAAAAATAGAAAAATTCGGTGCTTTTGTGAGACTTGCTGAGGGAATTTCAGGTCTTGTTCCAAATTCTGAAGTTTCTTATGATTCTTCTTTAACAGCTGAGGATGTTTTTAGAGTTGGACAATCAGTCAAGTTGTTAATTAAAGATATTGATAAAGAAAGAAAAAGAATTGTATTAAGTTTGAAAGCTCTTATGCCAGATCCTTGGGAAAATATCGAAAAGAAATATCCTGTTGGGGCTATTGTAAGCGGAACTGTAAAAAAGATAATGCCATTTGGATTTTTTGTAAATTTAGAGCCTGGCATTGAAGGGCTAGTTCACATAAATGAAGTATTTTGGGGAAGACCTGGCAAATTAAGAGATATTGTTTCTGAAGGAGATGTAGTAAAAGTAGTTGTAAAAGAAATTGATAAAGAGAATAGAAAAATATCGCTTAGTTATAAAGAAGCCAAAGGAGATCCTTGGGAGAATATTGAAGAAAAATATCCGGAAGGGAACATAGCTACTGGTATAGTGGGTGCAATTTTAAACTCAGGTGTAATAATTGATTTAGAAGAAGAAATTAGTGGTTTCTGTCCAATTTCTGAATTATCTTGGAAATATGTAGAGAAACCTGAGGATGTTGTAAAAATTGGTCAGAAAGTCAAAGTATTAATTATGAATTTGAACAAAAAAGAAAGAAAACTGAGATTAAGTATTAAAAAAGCCACTCCAAATCCTTGGAAATTATTTGCTGAAACCCATAAAGAAGGGGATTTAGTTTCAGGAAAAATAGTCAAAGAAGTCAAAGGTGGTTATATTGTTGAAATTAAAGAAATTGAAGCATTTCTTCCTAATTCACATGTTATTGAACCAAAGACAATTGGGGCAGAGATTACAGGTACAATTTTAAGAATCATGGCAGATAATGAGATTTATAAAATTACACTTAGTGAAAATCGAAAAGAAGAAATTGAGCAATTAAAAAAACTCAAAGAGGAAGCTGAATCGGAGAGAGTTGTTTCGCTTGAAAGGAAGGTAAAAAATGCCGACAGTATTGATAGTGGGGAAAAGTAATGTAGGAAAATCAACGTTATTTAATAGATTAATTGGTAGAAAAAAATCTATAGTTGATAATTTGGAAGGTGTAACAAGGGACGCGGTCTCTGACCGCGTTGTCTATTATGACAAAGAATTCGAATTAGTTGATACCTGTGGAATTTTTGAAAATCCCAATGATTTGTTTACAAAAAAAACCAAGGAAAATACATTAAAAATGTTAAAAGAAGCTGACTTAGTTATTTTTGTTGTAGATGGTAAAAATGGTATTTCTTCTGAAGATTATTATCTTGCAGATTTGTTGAGAAAAAGCTCTGTTGATGTAATTATAGTTGCTAATAAGGTTGAAAACGAAAAAAAATATATGAATATTGAACCTGATATTTATACTTTAGGATTTGGTGAACCTCTGAAAATTTCTTCTGAACAAGGTAAAAATATCGATATTTTATTAGAAAGAGTAATTTCAAAGTTAGAAAATAAAGGATACGATTTAAAAGTTAAAAACGAACGAAAAGAAATCATAAGAGTAGCTCTAGTTGGAAGGCCGAATGCTGGAAAATCATCTTTGTTTAATGCTATTTTGGATTCTGAGAGAGCTTTGGTGACACCTATACCAGGTACTACAAGAGATTCAATAGATGAGCTTGTAGAATTGAATGGCGAAAAATATTTATTTATTGATACAGCTGGACTAAGAAGAAAGAGTAAAATAAATTACAAAAGTATTGATATGTATAGTAATGTAAGAACTATAAGAAGTATTGAGCTTGCAAATGTTGTAATTCTTGTTGTTGATTCTATAGAGGGCATTACCCATCAAGATCAAAGAATAGTTGGTTTAGCTGAAAATAGAGGTAAGGCTACTATTGTTGTATTTAATAAAATCGATCTTATAAAAAATTTTAAGGAAAGAAAAAGAGAATTTTTAGAAAAGTTTGAAGAAAAACTTTATTTTATAAATTACAGTCCCGTAATTTTTACAAGTGCTGTATCAAAAACCGGAATAGAACAATTGATAAAATCAATAAAAACGGTTTATGAATCACTACATCATAGAGTTCCCACAAGTGCAGTTAATGCAGCAATTCAGAGAATGATGATGTTCACACCTCCACCAAGAGGTTTAAAGATTTTGTATGGAACTCAAGTTGATATAAAGCCTCCAACATTTTTATTTTTTACAAATGGCAGGAAAGTTCCTGAATCATATCAAAATTTAATCAGAAGAACAATTAGAGAGAATATTTATCCTTTTATAGGAACACCATTGTTTTTAAAATTTAAATCACGACATTAGAAAGGGGGATTTTATGAAAAAGGTTGTTTTCTTTTTTCTTTTGTCTATATTATTTGCAAGTGTTTTTGGCTTCAAAGTTATTATGGTAACAGATATTGGTGGATTAGGCGATGGTTCGTTCATGGACGGAACATGGTCTGGAATAGTTAAGGCTTGTCGAGAATTGGGAATTGAATATGATGTAATTCAATCAAAAGAGCAAAGTGACTATATTCCAAATTTAAGCAAAGCTGCAGAATTAGCTGATGTAGTTTTTGCTGTCGGTTTTTTGATGTCAGATGCTTTTTATAAAGTTGCCGAGCAATATCCTGGAACTTATTTTGTAGGTATTGATTTCAATAACGGACAAAATTTACCAAATGTTATGACATTTACATTTAAAGAACAAGAAGGGAGTTTTTTAACTGGATATCTTGCAGCTGGAATGACAAAGACTGGAAAGGTGGCTATAATTGGTGGTATTCCTATTCCACCTGTTCAAAGATATGCAATAGGATTTCTTGCTGGTGTAAAAGCATATAATAAGCTTCATGGTACAAATGTGGAAGGCAAATTAGTATATGCAAATAGTTTTGTAGATCCTAAGAAGGGTAAGGAACTAACTCACTCTCTTATTGGAGAAGGTGTTGATATAATTCAACAAGCTTGTGGTGGAACTGCTTTAGGTATAATTGAAGCAGTAAAGGAAGAAAATAATAGAATATCCAATGCAAAAGATTTGCATGAGCTTATTGACTTTTTATATGAGAATGGTGGTTTTTATATGCTCGGTGGAGATGTCGAACAAGAATGGCAAGCCCCAGGTCATATTTTAGCTAGTGCAATAAAAAGAGTAGATGTCGCAAGTTATTTAGGAGTAGTTAAAGCTTTTAACGGTGATTGGACATCAGGTAATGTTGAACTTGGGATTAAAGAGGAAGGTGAAGGTATTAGTAGGATGCCTTATACTAAAGGACTTGTACCAAATAAACTTCTTGCTGAAATTGAATATTTAATAAAATTAGTTAAAGAAGAAAAATTGATTATTCCTTCAACAAATGAAGAATTAGAAGCATTTAGAGTAGGAAAAATTGAATTTCCATTTTGAGGAAGAAAAGTATGAAAAGAGTTATAAAAAATTTTAATTGATACTGTTTAATAAGAATTTTTGAGATTATTTGAGGTTTAGTCAAATGGAGCCTGGATGATCAGGCTCCATTTTTTATTATTAATGTTTTTTTAAATATTAAAATTATAATGCAAAAAATATTTGAGATTTTTTTGAATAAATTCAAAGAGCTAAACAATAAAAGAATAATAACAAATGTAATGAAAAGGTAGGCTTTAAAATAAGGTTGACTTGAAAAGAACCTTTGTTTTTTAAGGCAAATGCTTTAATGTTTATAGCCTTATTGTTTTCAATTTAAGTATTTTGTGTTATACCATTTTTAAATTTAAATTCTAAGCTTTTTTTAAGGTTTTTTTTGTATAATTAAATCAAACCAAAAAATAGGGAGGGAAAATTATGAAAAAATTTTTGATTTTTATTTCTATTATTTTTGCTTCTATTTCATTTGCACTAACAGATGATGTTATATCGTTTTTAAAACAAAATGATAGTTACATTTCCAATGAATTAACTTTTGAAAAAAACATGATCGAATATGAAAATACTAATATTACTGCAGACAGTACAATTTCCAAATTGAATGCTCAAATTATGTATTACTCAGCACTTTCTCAGTATCAAAATGGAAAACTGAATTTTTATAAGGGTGTAATATCAACTTTATTTTCTGTAAATATTAATAAGTTAAACCTTGAAATTAAAAAGTTAACTTTTGAAAATGCTCAAAAAAATTATGAAAATTCGAAAGAACAATGTGAGAAAAATTTAATTTCTAATGTTGACCTTATAAAAGCTGAATATGACATGGAAAATGCTCAGTATAATTTAAAAGTTGCTCAGAGTGATTTAGACGATAGTATAAGAGAATTTAAAAAATATTTCAATTTTGAAGAAAATTATGTGGTAGATATTAATTATATTTCTCTAGAAGCAACTAATATAGACACTTTGCCTGATTATATGGTTCAAAAATTGAATTATCTCATTTTATCAAATGAATTTGAGGCTGTTAAAGATTACTTATCTGAAGCTGATAAAAGAAAAAAAGAAATAGATTTAACACTTTCAAAAATAAACTTGGACAATTTAAAGGAAAATATTGAAGATACTATTTTGTCTATAAAAGAAGATTTAGAATTTTTAAAATTAGAACTTAAAGTTTTGGATTTAAACAAAGAATATCAGAAAGAAAATTTAAATGATTTTAAAAACAGATATGAGAAAGGATTGATTGAAAAAGAACAATACAATCAAGCATATATTTCATACCTTTCTACATTAATGCAAATAGAGACGAAAAAAATGAATTATATAAATGAACTGCTTGAACTTGCAAAATATTCTGAAAGGAGTTTTGAAGATATTTTAAAAGAAGCTATTGTTGTAAAATGGGGTGAATAAATTGAAAAAAATAGTATTAATTTTTCTCTTAATATTAACAAGTTTAATGTTTTCGAATTTTTATGATGATTTAAAAAATTATGTAGAAAATAGTCCGGAATATTTAGAGGCTTTAAAAAATTATATGAATGTAGAGTTTGAAGATGAATTCAGATTGAATTTTGGAACGAATATAAATAAATCTTCTTTAAATTATGATTTTGAAAAAATTATGTTAAATGTTCCAATTTCATTTAATTATTCAGATGATTTTGAATTGTATCTTGCACCTAATATTAATGGTTCAAGTGTAACTTTACCATTAGGTGTAAATTTTAGTTTATTTAACTTCGATCTTAATTTAGAAGGTAATTTTTCCTTTGTTAATGATGATTTTAGAGACTCTTATTCTTTTTCTATTAGTAAGAATTTGTTTGATAATAGCGATGAGAGTGATTTAGAAAAAGAAATAAATAAACTGAATGCTAAGCGAAATTTATTGAATGTAAAAAACCAAAAAGTTATTGAATTTTTGAATAATGTGTTTTATAGTAATTTTTATTCAAAAATGTATGATGTATATTCGAAACTTTTGGTGCTAAAAGAAGAAGAATTGAAAGAAAGCGAAGAAAAATTTGAAAAAGGTATTATCTCGGAAATTGAATACCTTAATTCGAAAAAATCTTACATAGCTGTTCAAAAAAATTATTTAACTTATAGAAATAAAAAAAGAGAATATGAAAAATACACGAAATATAATTTTCAGAAATTTGATGTGGAAATTCCAGAAAAGTCGTTTAATAAAAGAGATGATTTAAAAGCTTTGCAATTGGAAGTAGAACTTAATAAATTAAGAAAGGATAGGATATATCAGTTGTATATTCCAAATATGACTTTTGGTTTTGAAGTAGATTATGACTACAAACCTTTAAGCTCTGAAAAAGAATTAAAACCAAAATTATTTTTAAATTTTACATTTGATTTATCTAACCAAAAAGCTCTTGAAGAAGAGAATAGAAGATTAAATTATGAAATTTCAATCAAAAATTTGGAAACAAAAATTGAAGATTTGGAAGATCAATATGAAAGTTTATTAACTGAACTTGAAAGTTTAAATTACGATTATGAGATTTCAAAAATTAATAAAAGAATTAAAGAAATTAACTATTTAAATTTAAAACAAAAATTAGAAGATGGTTTAATAACCAAAAATGAGTATGAAAGCGCTATGTATGAACTATTAGTTGAAGAATATAACTTAGAAAATGTAGAGTTTTCCATTCTAATTCAGAAACTAAATATTTATAGTTTTTTAGGCTATGATCTTTTGTCATTGCTTGAGGAGGTGCTATAGTGAAAAAAACAATTTTGATTGTTTTTATATCTTTAATATTTGTTATTTTGATTACTAGTTGTAATACAAAAATAGATAAGACAAATGTTGCCAATGCGAAGCAGATAGAATATACAGTTAAACGCTCAGATTTAATTGAGGTTGTTAGTGCTACTGGAAGGATAATACCTAAAAATTATATGACTGTTTATCCAGAAGTTAGTGGTAAAATAACTCAAACTTTTGTAGAAAATGGTCAATACGTTAAAAAGGGTGATCCAATTTTAAAAATTGATGATACTGATTATAAAATTGCATATTTAAATGCAAAGCTTTCATATGAAATGGTAGAAGGAACAGGAACATTAGAAGAAGAATTAAAAAAGCTTCAATATGAAAAAGCAAGCAAAGAATTTGAAGAAACTACTGTTAAAGCTCCAATCTCTGGATATATCATTAACTTTTCAAAAAGAGTTGGAGATTTAGTGTCTCAAAACCAAGCACTTTGCACAATAATAGATACTTCAAAACTAGAATTTGATGGAACCATCGATGTTATTGATTTTCCAAAAGTAAAATTAGGTCAACAAATGAATATTGAAGTTGAAGGAAATTCGGAAATATTACAAGGGGTTATTACATACAAACAGATTGCTAATATATCATCAAACAATGTTACAAGCTTAAATATAAAAGCTGATATTTTAAAACTGGGAAACCCAGAAAATCTTTTCATTGGTGCTTCTTGTGAAGGAGAAATTTATACAGTAAACAAGAAAAATATTTTAAAAGTTCCTACAAATGCTGTGATAGTAAAAGATGGGAAAAGATACGTTCAAGTTAAAGTTAATGAAGACGAACAGAAAAATCCGATAACTGAATTAAGAGAAATAACTATTGGTGAAATAACAGAAGATTTTGTAGAAGTCGTTGATGGTCTAAAAGAAGGAGAAGTTATTTTAATGCAGAGTAATAATTTAATTCTTGAAAAATTAAAAAATACATCATTAAATAAGAAAATAGCACCAGCTCTTCCAAGGCTTGGTAAATAGTAGAGAGGTGATTATATGAAAGCAGTATTTGAAATGAAAAATGTGAAAAAGATTTATAAAATGGGAGAAGTTGAAGTTAAAGCCTTGGATGATGTGTCTTTTAAGATTAATTCAGGTGAATTTGTAATAATTATGGGACCATCTGGCTCTGGAAAGTCTACAACTCTTCATATAATGGGGTGTCTTGATAAGCCGACAGATGGAAGTGTTTACATAGATGGTGTTGACGTAAGTAATTTAAAAGATAAAGAACTTGCAAAAATAAGAGGTGAAAAGATAGGTTTTGTTTTTCAACAATTTAATCTTTTACCACGACTTACAGCAATTGAAAATGTGGAACTTCCAATGATATATAGAGGAATTCCTCATCAAAAAAGAAAAAAAAGAGCAAAAGAATTACTTGAGCTTGTTGGGCTTGGTGATAGAATTAATCATAAACCTACACAACTTTCTGGAGGTCAAATGCAAAGAGTTGCAATTGCAAGAGCACTAGCAAATGAACCAAGCTATATTTTAGCTGATGAACCAACCGGAAATTTAGATTCAAAAAGCGGTAAAGGTATTCTTGAGATATTTGAAAAATTAAATAAAGAAGGTATGACTGTGGTTATTGTTACTCATGATCCAGAACTTGAACTTTTGGGTAATCACTTAATATATTTAAGAGATGGCAAAATTCAAGAGGAGAGATTTTTATGATTTATGAAATGTTTAAAGAAGCAATGAGAAGTTTATTGCACAACAAAATGAGATCTTTTCTTTCAATGCTTGGTATTGTAATAGGAGTTATGGCAGTTATAATTGTTTTATCTTTGGGAAATGGGGCAACTTATTCTGTGAAAAATCAAATTGAGTCAATTGGTTCAAATGTTTTTTTTGTGATGGTTAAAAGATCAAAATATGGAAATCTTACGGTAAATGATCTTGAAAAAATTAAATTGGAAGCAAATTACCTGGTTGATATCACTCCAAGTTTTTCAGGAAATGGTAATTTTAAATATAACAAAAATGAAATTTCAACACAATTTTATGCTGCAAATCCAGATTTTATTAATATATTTGGATTAAAGACAAAAAATGGGAGACTTATAAATGATTTGGATTTTGATGGAGGTCTAAAAGTCGCAGTTATTGGAAGCTACGTTGCAGAGCAGTTATTTGGAAGTGAAGATCCAATTGGTAAGGAAATAAAATTATACATAAATAATCGTTTTTTACCTTTAAAAATAATTGGAATATTAGAAGAAACGGGATCAAAACTCTTTTTAAATGTTGACAATACTGTTTTTATTCCCTATTCAACAGTTGAGCAAAGACTTTTGAAACTGGATGTTGTAAATCAGTTTCTTGCAAAAGCAAAATCAAGTGATGAGGTAGAAAATGCAAAAAATGAACTTGAAATGTTTTTATTTTCAAAACTTAAGGATGAAAATGCATATTATATATTGAGCCAGGATGAAATGTTAGATACAATTAACCAAATTACTGGAATGCTCAATATTACGTTAGGTGCTATAGCAGCTATTTCACTTCTTGTAGGTGGCATTGGAATTATGAACATAATGCTTGTTTCAGTTACTGAACGTACTAGGGAAATTGGTATAAAAAAGGCAATTGGTGCTACAAATTCTAATATAATGCTACAATTTTTAACTGAATCTTTAATTTTAACATTTAGTGCCGGGATTATTGGAATAGTATTTGGAATATTATTTTCGAATTTTATTGGAAGATTTATTGATGTAACACCTTATTTTAGAATCGATCAAGTTGTATTATCTTTCATAACAGCGGGATTTATAGGTCTTTTCTTTGGAATTTATCCTGCAATTAAAGCATCAAAGCTTAATCCAGTTGATGCGTTAAGATATGAATAATTTTTAATTTTTAATTAAAATTATCAATCCCAAAGCTATTTAGCTTTGGGATTTTTGTTGCAGAGATAAAATTGATGTGATTTTCAATGTGGATGAAAAAATTTCTTGTTTGTTAGAAGAGAGTGGATTAGAATTAATTTTTTTAAAAAAAAGAGAGTATTTATTGATATTGCGAATTAAGTTAAATTCAATTCAATATCAAATAATAAAAAAATTAAAAACAATAGTAAAATGCTTTGTGTAGAGATCAAAATAATTAGCTTTTTCTTTAAGAGCTTTTTTAAAATGTTTGATTGTTTGGTTTTATGTTAAAATATCTTTGAGGTGATTTTGTGAAAAAGAAAATTGATTATTTTATTTTTATAATATTAATAATAGTTTCAGGTTTTTCTTTTTTATATTGGTATAAAGAAGTTAGTAACAGAGTTGGTGTTTTGTATTCAACACTAGATTCATCATATAAATTAGAAACAAATAATTATAATTTAAAAACATTTACTTTTAATGAAAATTCAATTTCTGAAAAAGAATTTAAATACATGAAAAGTAAGGGAATCAACTTTATAGCTGGTCCTATCTATAGTGAAAATGGATACAAAATATTTCCTTTTCTTGAAAAGTATGACTTTTTGTCTTTTTCACCTACAATATCTTCAGATAGTCTCCTTAAAAGTACAGAGAGAATTTTCACTTTA